>ENA-OREM01000556-OREM01000556.1-marine-metagenome-genome-assembly--contig:-NODE-556-length-24829-cov-5.980729_pt1 | contig 24829 bp, 19 predicted proteins | sample MGYA00248623_ERZ508561 | MGnify/ENA primary metagenome ERZ508561 (study PRJEB26227, sample SAMN06264494) | marine metagenome | isolation source: Columbia River Estuary | place: USA:Columbia River Estuary...
TCATCAGGAACATCAGGAACAAGTGGTTCTTCAGGAACATCAGGTTCAAGTGGTACTTCAGGTTCATCAGGAACTTCTGGTTCGTCAGGAACGTCTGGTACAAGTGGAACATCTGGTTCATCTGGAACGAGTGGTTCTTCAGGTACTTCAGGTAGTTCAGGGACATCAGGAACTTCAGGTTCAAGTGGGACATCAGGTTCATCGGGAACTAGCGGTACTTCAGGTTCATCAGGAACTAGCGGTACTTCAGGTTCGTCAGGAACAAGTGGTTCTAGTGGTACTAGTGGTACTTCAGGTTCGTCAGGAACAAGTGGTACGTCAGGCTCAAGTGGAACATCTGGTTCATCGGGAACAAGTGGAACATCTGGTTCATCAGGAACTTCAGGAACATCAGGTTCAAGTGGTACTTCAGGTTCATCAGGAACAAGTGGTTCATCAGGAACATCAGGAACTTCAGGTTCGAGTGGTACTTCTGGTACTTCTGGTTCTTCAGGAACAAGTGGGTCTAGTGGAACGTCAGGTTCTTCAGGAACATCAGGTTCTTCAGGAACATCAGGAACTAGTGGTTCATCTGGAACTTCAGGAACAAGTGGTTCATCAGGCACTTCAGGAACAAGTGGGTCTAGTGGAACAAGTGGCTCATCAGGAACAAGTGGTTCATCAGGTACTTCAGGTACAGGATTTAATACCATCGCAACACCTGATAACTATAGAATCTTAACTGCTTCAGGTACATCTACAAATAACGCAATCGCGCAATCAGATTTATTATTTGATGGTGATAAGTTCGAAATTGTTGATGCTGACTTTAAACAAGGTTTAGGTTCTCAGTTATTACGTTCTTGTTTCGATGACGCAATTGCTGCGGGTGTTAGAACTATCTGTTCATTTGATAGTACTTCAGGAAGTAGTGCGGTGTTTGATTATTATATTGAAGAGAACGCTGGAGCTATGAGGTCAGGTCAGATATTGGCAGTGTGGGATGCGTCTAACGCGACTTACACCGAATACTCGACACCTGATTTAAATGGTTCAACAGCACCATTCAGATTCAACGTAAGAGTTGCGGCGGGTCAATTGGTAGTTGAATGTAGTGTATCATCAGGAACTTGGAAAGCTCACATAGGTACTAGAATTGTATTCTAAATCACTTTCCAATAATATTAAAAACTACCACCCTAAAAAGTGGTAGTTTTTTTTTATATAATTCCGCCAATTAATCTAAACAGGATATTTATTGTATAACGAAGAAATATTTTCTCGTGCCATTGAAAAAAGAAACTAACTATGTCGAATGAACTTATAGCAAGAAACGGTATTATAAACCAAGGTGGTTTTGTAAACCCTTATAAAATTGTTAATAGTAACTATACTATAACACTAGAAGATTACTTAATTGATGCGACCTCATCATCCCCCATTACAATTACATTACCAAACGCAACAGGTTGTACAGGACAATTATACGTAATTAAAAATAGTGGTACAGCCAACGTAACCGTAAATCCTTCGGTTGTGGGTCAAACAATTGACTTATCATCAACTAAAGTATTAGTACCGTTACAAAATATTTCTATACAAAGTACAGGAACCGATTGGGTTCTTGAGGGCACTAACGGTACTTCAGGTACTGCTGGAACATCAGGTACTAATGGTAGTTCAGGTTCATCGGGAACAAGTGGAACATCAGGTTCATCAGGGACAAGTGGTAGTTCAGGTTCGTCAGGAACAAGTGGTTCATCAGGTAAAAGTGGTACTTCAGGTACAAGCGGAACATCAGGTTCATCAGGGACTTCAGGAACTAGTGGCTCATCAGGTACTTCAGGCTCAAGTGGTTCATCAGGGACTTCAGGAACTAGTGGCTCGTCAGGTACTTCAGGCTCAAGTGGTTCATCAGGGACTTCAGGAACTAGTGGCTCATCGGGAACAAGTGGTTCATCAGGTACTTCAGGCTCAAGTGGTTCTTCAGGAACATCAGGTTCAAGTGGTTCATCAGGTAAAAGTGGTACTTCTGGTACGTCAGGAACATCAGGTATTAATGGAACCTCAGGTTCAAGTGGGACATCAGGTGTAAATGGTACTAGTGGTTCATCAGGAACATCAGGTAATAGCGGTACGTCAGGCTCATCAGGAACATCAGGTATTAATGGAACTAGCGGTTCTTCAGGGACAAGTGGTAGTTCCGGTTCTTCAGGAACATCAGGTTCTTCAGGAACATCAGGTTCATCAGGAAGTTCAGGTTCTTCCGGAACAAGTGGAACGTCAGGTTCTTCAGGTACAAGTGGAACGTCAGGTTCTTCAGGTACAAGTGGAACGTCAGGTTCTTCAGGTACAAGTGGTAGTTCAGGTTCTTCAGGTACAAGTGGTAGTTCAGGTTCATCGGGAACAAGTGGAACTTCGGGTTCTTCAGGAAGCTCAGGTTCAAGTGGGACTTCAGGTAGTTCAGGAACGAGCGGTATAAATGGTGCTAGCGGAACTTCGGGGTCAAGTGGTTCATCCGGTACTAGTGGTAGTTCAGGTTCTAGTGGAACTTCGGGTTCTTCGGGAACTAGTGGTTCATCAGGCAAAAGCGGTACTTCAGGAACTAGCGGAACTTCAGGTACAAGTGGTTCTTCAGGAACATCAGGTGTTAATGGTACGTCAGGTAGTTCAGGAACTAGTGGAACTTCAGGTTCAAGTGGTTCGTCAGGTATTGATGGAGGTTCATCGTGTATTACTTGGGAATGGCAGGCCGGTGGTTCATCGTCACCAAGTTCAAATTTCGCAACATCAAATACTGCCGCAATAGCCAGTATCGCAACATTCTATATTAACAAAATTGCCCTTTCACCTGGAGGTGGTGCTTTAGACACATCAAATTGGTGGGGTTCAATGATTAACTATATTAACTCTAATGGAGCTGGTAGTGTTTGGTTAACAATGACCGAACTTGAAACGGGTTATGCAGGGTTATATCAAGTCAATTCAATTTCATTAGCCGGTAACGTATATACCGTTAATGTAATGGTTAATTCAGGAAGTGTTCAAAACTTAACAAATACAAATGATATATGTCTCTCTTGGATGGGTACTGGTAAATCAGGTACTAGTGGTTCTTCAGGAACATCAGGTACTAGTGGTTCTTCAGGTAGCTCAGGTTCAAGTGGTTCTTCAGGTACTTCAGGAGCAAACGGAACATCAGGAAGTTCTGGTTCGTCAGGTACATCTGGTTCAAGTGGTTCATCAGGTAGAAGTGGTACGTCAGGAACAAGTGGTACGTCAGGAACAAGTGGTACTTCAGGTACATCTGGTTCAAGCGGTTCTTCAGGTGTTAACGGAGCAAATGGTTCTTCAGGAACATCAGGAACATCAGGTTCTTCCGGCTCAAGTGGTAGTTCTGGTTCATCAGGTGTTAACGGAGCAAATGGTTCTTCAGGAACATCAGGAACATCAGGTTCTTCAGGTTCTAGCGGTAGTTCAGGTTCATCAGGTGTTAACGGAGCAAATGGTTCTTCAGGAACATCTGGAACATCAGGTTCTTCAGGTTCTAGCGGTAGTTCAGGTTCATCAGGGACAGGTTTTAATACCGTAAACCCAACTACAGCAAACAACGTATTAACAGCTAACGGAACATCAAATTCTGCGGATAGTGAACCTAACCTAACATTTGATGGTACAACATTAGCGGTCACAGGTAATGTAACAGTTAGTAGTACGTTAGAAGTAACAAGAACTAGTGGTAAATATATTTTCAATACCGACCCAACAGGTAGATTGGTTAATAATGGCGATTGGTATGGTGAGGCATTAGCAATAGGTGGTATAGGTTCACCTACCGCGGGTACTGTCTATTATTATAACAGTTCGGGTTCTTGGTCTCCAACAACCGCGGGTACTGGTATCGCATCTAAAGGTTTACTAGCGATATCAACATCAGGTGCTGGATTTGATAGAGGTATGTTAATTAGAGGTTATTATTTAAATACCTCATGGTCTTTCACACCGGGTTCAGTTCTCTATTTAAGCACAACTAGTGGTGGTATAACACAGACACAACCAACAGGTACCGCAAATATTGTGAGAATTGTAGGTTTTGCAATAACCGCTAACGAGATATACTTCAACCCATCAAACGATTGGATTCAATTAATATAATGTAGTATGGGAATTATTAGTAGATTAAATGATGTTTTATGTGTTAATATATCCAGAGTTGATGATGTATTAAAACAAAATATCCAATTTTTTGATGACAATAGTTTTTGTCCAACACCAACACCTACATTAACAGCAACAAGAACTCTTACACCAACACCTACACCAACCGCGGGGTCAACATCAACACCAACACCTACACCAACTCAAACTCCGACATTAACGGCGACTAGAACATTGACTCCGACTCAAACTCCGACATTAACGGCAACAAGAACTCTTACACCAACTCAAACTCCGACATTAACGGCGACGAATACCCCAACAGCATCTTCATCAGCGTCTGACAAGTATTATCTCGCAACATTATGTTGTAATCCTGGTGTTGAGAGAATACTCTACACTACAAACACCTACGCGACAGGTGATGTTGTTGAAGCGGGTGGCTTCTGTTGGACTATCGGTACTAGTACATCAGGTCCGGCATTTGATTATACAATTTCTACCATCATATCTGATTGTGAAACTTGTAGACAAGGTAAAATGGAAAATTGGTTAGCAACTTGTTGTGGAAATCCGTTCATCACAGCAATCTTTAGTTTCCCTTATCCATCTGTAATGCCAGGTGATGTTGTTTTAAGTTCGATAGATAATCAATGTTATACTATTGAAAATTGTACACTTGATGGTCCTAACAATAGTGCTGCGGCTACATTCAGAGATTGTTTTGAATGTGAAATGAATGGTGGAACTGTTTGTAGATAATTGTTATGTAATAAAAAACCCCAAGATTACTCTCGGGGTTTATATGGTAAAAATCATATAAAACGTTTTATATGATAAAATTAATACTTAGCGTAAGATTTTTCTTCAACAAAGTTAGAACCAAATTTAAGATTAATTTCTTTCTTAGACTCGGCTCGTTTGTCGTTAGTCACGTAAACAGCTCTCGCTAATTCAATAAAGACCTCATCAAACTCTTTATTTCTTTCTTTATCACGAATATCATCTTCAATATCCCAAAGTTCTTTGTTGATATTAAGAAGTTTAACGTATTCTTCAGAGGTTGTTGGAATACCTAAGTCTTCTTCAACAACGTCTTTAAGATAACCATATTCTTTTGCAATATTTTTTAATTTTTCGGGGTCTAAAATATTAGACATTTTGATATCGAGGATTGTTAGTTTGTCAACAATTTCCCCAATTGAAACTTCAATTTTCATTTTATTTAATTAAGTGTTTGATTTGATTTATCACCATTTCAGGTGTAATTGATTTATGACATTCAAATTGACGAGGAGTTCCTTTGTGTTCAGGACACCAATTCCAATCTCCTTTATCAAATTTAAACATCGGATTGTTCCAACATCCATTACATACCGAATGGTTAACAATTCTAGTACAATTATTAGTAAATTCATGGTCAGGTTCTGTAAAGTTAGAAATCATTACCACATGTTTTCCAATACCCCAAGCTAACCAAGACAACCCACTTGATAATCCAATAAAGAACTCACTATGGTGAATGTAATTCATTGTGGTTTCCAATGAGGTTTCAGTTAATTTAGTTGACCCTGGTATATTATCACCGTTTTTAGATACGTTAATTACTTGATAACCTTGTTCGTTTAAATACTTAACCAATTCAACCCATCCTGTTGGGTGATTCCAATACTTAAGACCCGCGGTTGATTCATTAGCAACAGTCACGTATTTACCCACTATTGGTCGTTCTGTTGGTCTAAAACTAATTCTTGGTTGTAACTCCTCAAAAGGAATACCTAAGATGTTAGAAATCGTTTTTTGTAATGGGATAGTGTTGGGTGATTCAGGTTCTAAGAATGAATTGTTAAACCAACCAACTTTATACATTGCGTGTAGGTCTTTAACAACTGAACCTGGCTGAGTAAATTCAATATAGGGGTATTCACTCATGAATAAGTCGTTCTTAAATGTAGAACAAATCACCTCACATTCGTGTCTAACTCTAAAGTTCTCAACATAAGGAATCCAAGCAATTGAATCTCCTAAAGAACTTGAATCAAATGCGATATATACTCGTTTACCTTTTAAAGACATTGTTTGGTCAAATACTAAATCACCATTATCATTTGACAATGTAATTCTCCATGGTGTGTAGTATTTTCTATTTAAACGAGTCCAAGTGTTTGGTTTCATTTTTGACGAGTAAATTTCTTTTTCACCATCATAGAAAGTCACCGTGTATTCTTTATCGGTATCACCATCGCTTAAAAATTCGAAGTAAGGTCCGTCCACAAAGTGGTAATTAAATCTCAAAGACTCCTCAACTACTGTTGGTGTTACCACCTCTTGAGTTGGTTCAGAATATTCTTCATTTCTTCCGTATTCGTTCATATATAAATTTTTTGTATCTTCTGATGTATATGGTTTAGATATAATACCAATTGTCTTGTACATTTTATACATGCGGTTCACAATCACTGACCAATCATAATTTTGTCTAGTTTTTTTTGTAAGTTCTACATATTTCGGATAGTCCAACAAAATGGTTTTAATACCTTCAATAACTTCATTGGTGTTTCTGTTCACTCTAACCATACCGTGTAACTCTTGCGAACCATCGTAAGTACCAACAACGGGTAACCCCGATGACAACGCTTCGAGTAATGTTAGATTTGGGTGACCAGCCTCTAATGAAGATGGGTGTAAAAATATCGAATGTGTATTATAAAGTTCTTTAATATTATCTTCACCTGGATTGTTTAATACAATCGTTAATTTATCATACTCTAATAAATCAGGATTTGCGTTAAAGAAATGTTGGTTATTTTCAGGCCCTGCAACTGTGATTGGTAAATCCAAAGATTTAGCGGCTTCAATTGCATACCTAAACCCTTTTCTGTCAAATGTTGAATCTCCGGCTAAACCATTGTTAGCCAAACATAATAGTTTATGTTCGTATTTAACAGGTCGCTCATTCCTAAAAAAACTTGTGTCAACCCCATGTGTTAAATAAAATAATTTATCTGTTTCCTCAAAAAAATCTACCAAAAACTCTGCATGACAGAACGATATAATCGAACCTTTAATTGCTTCAAGATTTTGATTGTAATTTGATGAACCTTTACCATTATGAACAACATGGTGGTCGTGTAATGAAAATATATAAGGGATACCTCTATTCTTTGCCTCAATAGCTAAATTGGCGATATGAATATGAACAATATCATATTCATTAGGTATTACTTCATTTAGATATTTAATATCCGTTTGGATACCCATTCTATCTAAATTTTGTTTGTATTCCCAAATAATTTTTTCAACAGCACCCCAACCATTTGGTGGTATTGGTATTAAACCTGGTGTTACTTGTGCTACTTTCATTAATTATTAGTTTTTATTTATTCTTAATCCCCCAAAAATATAAATCACATGAAACTGGTTCATATTCAAAACCATAAGATGAAAAAGTATTGTTAATATCGATAACCGCTCTAATGTCATCTTCAGTAAGATTTTTATAATAGTTTGCCCATTTTTCACCCATAGATAATAAGAATGGTGCATCTTGTGGGTTGGTTTTTAGGGTACCATGTTCAGGTCTACCTGTCGATGCACAAGTGAATAAAAGTAGTCCGCCAGGTCTTGTCAATTTAACCATGTTCTGAAGTGTTCTAGCGTAATACATATCATGTTCAAAACATTCTGATGATATTACAGTATCAAATTGGTATCCACTTTCGTAAAGATGTCCTGGACAAATTACGTCAACATTCTTACCCTCACTTAAATCAACACCAATATAACTATAAGGGTGTTCAAAGGCGTGTCTGTTACTACCATTAATATCTAAAGACCCGATATCTAAAACTTTCACATCTGTGAAAAATTGGGGGTTCATTGATTTTACTTTTCTAAAAAATTCTCTTTGTTTTTCGTGTGCCATATCTTTTTTTTTTAATTATAATTTAAACTCTATCTTAGTAAAGTTAGTGTCATATGTTCATCAACTTGAAAGAAGAACGGGTAATGAGGTTTTATCATATCAACCATTTGATTACGCTCAGATTCCTCAATATCATTAAAATGATGGATAACTATTTGTGTATTTTTTATTTTGTCTCTACCGTCAAAAGATAAGAATGATTCAATATCACTACGGTCTTTAACGCTCCAAATTAAATAATCTTCATCACCATCTATTTTATTAAAATTAAAATCATAATCAAAGAACAATTCCTTCAATAAGTTTTTTTGATGTGTGGTAATGTCTTTTAGATAATATGATATTTTAATTTGTTCAGACGTATTATTCATATCGTGACTCATAAATGAATGTGATAAATTATAAATTGGGTCAAAATATCTTAGGATAGTTTCCATTTCACTATCGTATCGTCTTTGTTTAATACCATTAATTAACACATCATTTTCATTTCTAACATCCTGAACATTATTATGTGATTCGTGAGAAACTGAATTTTCTCTATAATTGTAATAGTATAAGTTACGAGGTAAAACCAATACTTTACCCATCTCTTCTAATTTACAAACTATTGCTAAATCATTATAGAAAAACTTCATCCATTCGTTTGGGTTGTAATCCACAACAATATTAGGGTTATGTCTCCAAGCTCTTAAAAACGTTAATTTACCACAAGATAAATTATTATCATTTCTATAATCTAAATTGTAAAAACATCTCCATCCACCACCATCGTTATACATATTACCCGCACAAGTAATTAAAATAACTTCAGGAAATTTTGTAAAGAAATGGTGATAAACTTCTAACGCTTTTGGTAAGGGGTAATCATCTTGGTCTAACTGAACAATAATATCAGAATCATTACAAAATAATTGGGGGTTCCAAAACATCTCCTTCTTTTTACTTTGTTCAATATATGTAACTCGTCTATCGTTATTAGATAACTCAATTAATTTTTGACGACCGTTGTCGTTTGAGAAATCGTCAGTAACAATCCACTCCCAATTCTTATAAGTTTGTGATTTAATTTTTTCATATAATTGTTCTATAAAATTTTCACCGTTATAGAAACTAGTTACTAATGTAAATTTCATAATTAATAAAAATCAATAATTCCGTTCTCGTTTATTTTATTTCTTAATGATTCGTTCAGTGTATACTCTCTAACAATCTCCAATGTACCATCCATATAAATTTCAACACGTAAAGTTTGATTTTCATATCTAAAAACTTGATAAGACCAAACACCTGGTTGGACCAATGTGTCGGCAATTATGTCATCATTTACTTTAGCAACTAAACGACATTCTTTTACATCACCATTATTTCTATTTTGGAAAAACAAAACGGGTTCATTCTCGTTAGAACTATTGTATAATAAATCCACAATAAAATGTTCCATCCTGAATATATTAATTTCACTGTTTGTGAAATAGTTATACGAATGCTCATCGACAATTAGAAACTCATCTTCGTATTCTTTAAGTGAGTTGTAAAAACCCAACTCTAAACTAACAGGGTAATTAGGGTTATGAAAAAAATCTTCACCTGTTAATGGTAGTTTAAAAATTTCATTAAATCTTTTTGGTTGTAAACCAAACATTTGAGTCTCATAAACTTTAGAGTGATTGTCTTGATAATTGTGTGGTTTAAAAAATACCCCTGTTTTATTTTCAGAAATTGCCGTATCAACTAAATCAGATAATTTAACGGCATCTTCTTTAGAAAAGATATTATCATTCTCTGAGAAGAATACGAAATCGTAATCTTTAATTTCCGATAATTTGAAAGCATTATACATATTTTGACAAATAGGTAATGCGTGTCTGGAATTATTAACTCGTAAAATAAAAATGTCAGTTTTAAACCAATAATAAGTTGTTTTATCTAGTGGTGTTAAGGTTTGGTTTTTATCGTAAATGTAATAATCCACCATATGTTGTATTTCAGAAGAAACTGGGTAATGACTAACTAACATAAAATCAAACCCAATATCTTTTAAAGATTGGATTTCTGATTTTAGTACTTCTTCTTTTTTTGGTGTATTTGGGTATGAACCAATTACTATTAATTTTTTCATTATTTAATAAATGTTTTAAATTCTTTATCAATCAAAGATACACCATCTGCCTGAGTCGTTATCCTATCTTTTAAAATACCCATTGTTTTACCGTTGTGCCCAAATATGGTATTAAAATAAATGTCCGCAGCGTCCCACTTATGAGTTCTTAATTTATTGAATAAAAATTCTTTGGTGTTCTTAGGGAACATTATACATTGTAACCCAATAATTTTATCGGTGATAAACATTAAATCTTGATTAGGGATTTCCCTCACTACATTTGATTGATGCCACCCAAAATCCAAAGTCTTTGTGTCTCCGAATGAGAAATACTCAACACCCTCATCATTAATAATTTTACACGATTCATTCACCTTATCAATAAACTCATTCATTGGTACCTCAATAATACAATCTCCCTCACAAACAATTAGAAAATCTAAATCATTATCAAACTCAGATAATATACCTGTTTTAAATGAGTCGTAACATCCGTAATGTGATGGTGTTAATGCTGTCCCCAAAAGTTTTGTGGTATCCTCGTTAAATAACTCCATTGATACGCATTGGGGTCTAAGACAATTATGTGATGGTGGTAAAGACCTAAATGGTTCATTTTGATGTAACACATATTCGATACCATGTTCAGTCACTTTAGATAATGAATCTCGAGATTTTTGTTCTCGTTCATCATTCAACGTTGTTTGTAAATGGATAAGTTTAATTTTATAATCAGTTACCTGATTTTTTACTTGGTTTTTATATTTGAAATAACCATTCTTTGTGTATGACTTAAAATTATTTGAATTGATTTCATAATTAGTTGATTTGTATATAACACCATTATCAATCTTATCCACCGTTACGGTAATTGGGTAACCTTTAAACTCAATAACTTTTTGAATCTCTCTGCTTTCACTAATTTTATTAACAACCTCATCATAAACAATATCGTTTGAACTAATCCGAACATGGACTATTTTATCGTCAATATTATATGTAAAGAAATAAAACATTAATTTGCTATCTTCACCATCGATTGGTAAAATCGACATATATTCTGAACATGAAGATACCCCAACACCTGAGTTTGGTAAGATTGTTCTTTGATTAATAACAACCCAAAGACCAACCTCATCTTTAATTGTCTTATACATATAATCCTCTAAGAAGTTTTGAGCACCTATTAATTCACATTGTTTATTAAAGGTAAATTCGTTTCTAATATCAGGGAAAATATCTAAGAAATAGTCAGTTCTGAAAACCATAGAAGTTGTCTCAACACCTTTACCTAAATCAGTATCCATAAATGCGACACAACACTTCCATTCATCTAATTTATTAAAATAATTCTCAATTAACGGGAGGTCTTGGTCTTGTAAAATAACATCATAAGTGACAATCATTACTTTACTAGCGCCAATTGATTTTGCAAATTTAACCCCATTGTGAAAGTTATTCATTGCCGCCAAAGACTGGTTAGGTTTTTCTAAACCATTTAAGTTAATATTAACGTCATAGTTATGTTTATAGTTGTAGAAATGATTATAATATGAGTTGGTTATCATCACATTTTTTTCATCGTAAACATAATAATCAACCATACGTTGTATTTCTTCTGAAACAGGATAGTGAGATACTAATAAAATCTTACGTTTAGTTTTTCTAAATGACTCAACACATTCTTTAGTTAATTTAATTCTTGTTGAGGTATCAGGATAAGTTGATATAATAATCAATTCATCATCTTCAATATTTAAAATTTTCTCAGGTTTTAATGCGATTACCATATTTTTAACGTCAGTTTCAATATCACCCGTTAAAAATGTTATGGACTCTTCGGTATTATATTTACCACAATAAACGTCCAAATTGTACATCATCATTGGCATTTTATATTCTAACGCTTCTTTGATGGCAATTGGGTTTAACTCTTTATTGTTACGGTCACCCCTTGAACCAAAAAAGAATAAGTCAGATGCTTGTAAAAATGAATCGACATCACCTCTCTCACCCCAAACAACACAATTCTTTGGTTTGTTGGTCATTAATGGTTCCCAGTAAAACTTAAAATTATCAGCTTGGTTACCAATAAAGTGAAACTTAATTTTAAATTCACGTAATCTTTGTGCTATCTCAAATAGATATGCCTGATTTTTCCTTGGTGTAAAAAGTCCTACATTAACAACATGTTTCCAAGACGGGTCTAAACCCAATTTTTCTTGGTTCTCTCTTTTTTTCTTTACTTTAGTATCAACAGGGTACTCAATAATCTCATATGGAATATCAAACATAGAGTATCTAAATGCGTTAAAAGCACTTACAAAGTGAAACTTATCGGGAAAAAACCTTTTTTTATGTACAGGGAAACTAGAATCATGAGTTGTTTCATAAAGTTTATAAGACCTACTCCCCTTATAAATTTCTTTAGTTATTGAGTCGTCCATGAAAAATTCTGGAAACTCTTCAAATGAAATAACATCAGGTTTAATAATATCTATTATTTTTAAAATAGATGTTTTATCTTCGGGTAATGACACGAAATTATCACCAAGTAATTCAATAATTCTATTTCGTTGGACAACGAATGTCCACGCGATTAATGAGTATTCAATACAGAACACTTCGTATTCATCTTTTAATAATTGTATTTTATTAAGTGTGACTTGAGGTGCCCCACCTGTACTTAAGTGTGGGGTAATAAATAAAATCTTTTTCTTATTACTCATATTTAATTTAATTCTAAAACTTTATTAAGTGTCTGTTCTACTGAAGGATGACACTCAAATGTCTTTTTACCTTCTAAACAACCTATTAATGGTGGTACACCTTGAATGTCACCCCACTCTTTAACTCCGTGTTTCATATCTGATGCACAGAACAAACTACAACCACCACCAACGTAATGGTATTTATATTCTTGAATACCGTGTCTATACGGTGCTCTAAACTCAGGATTGATTGAACTACCTAATTGGATAATGTGAGCATCTGTAGTTCCCGCCAAATGTAATAAACCTGAATCCATAGTAATAAAACAAAGTGACTTGTTAATTAAATGCCAAGTCTGACTCAAAGTCGTTTTATTCATTAGGTTCATTCCGTTCTCAATCTCAAAATTAAATATTGGTTTATTAACATTAAAGAACCCAACTTCACTTGAATCCTTCCCAATCGATACAACACTAATTCCTTTTTTATTTAACTCAGACGTTAATTTCATCCACTTTTCAGCATCCCACGTTCTACTTGGCCAGTTCTGTACTGGATGAATCAAAACAAACTTATCAGGTAAACCCTCAATTGGTTCGTATTCATCAGGAATGTAATCCAAACCCATCTCATCTTTGGTTAACATGAACCCAAGTTTGACCGCATGATATTGACGAATGTCCATACGATTGTGTTTGTATTCAACACCTTGAGCGTTTTTCCTACCACCTTCGTAAAATGAATTATGGACGATAAAGTTATCGTCCTTTCTAATAAAATCTAAGTTAATTACTGATGAGTTATAAACTTTTTCTACGTAAGGGTTGTTTGAGAATAGTTCGGGGTGTTTGGTAATTACAACGATTTTTGAGTTGTAAGCGTCGTATAATTTTCTAATCACGGGTGTAGAACATAAACTATCACCTAAGGCGTTACACTCGGACAAATCCAAACAAATCTTTTTCATAGGACAATAATAAGGGAAACCCTTAAAAATTACAGATTAATTCTAACCTATTTTCTATTTAAGGTAAACATAATCACCATATATTTATTGATAATGGAATCAGTTGTTATATATTCGGCGGAAGGTACCCCACCATTTCAAATTAGTCTTTGTGATATGACTAATACTTTCTGTTATATTGTGGGTATCGACGTAACATCATTTCCCGTAACTTTAACCGTACCACCACCATTACAAAATGTTAATCAAATGTTGGTTTCTATTAAGGATGCTTATTATTGTAATACTTTTCAAACACTATCGTTCCTAACACCAACTCCGACACCAACCCCAACTCCGACCGCAACACCAATTATTTCTGATTGTCGTTGTATTGTGCTTGATAACTCAATGAACACTTTGGACTACGACTTTAGTTTAAACTTGTGTAATGGGTCTTTATTAGAAGGTGTTATCTATTCTGGTACTACTTTATATTATTGTGGTAACTCACCATCTGTTGAACCTGAGGTTGGGGTTACAATAGGTTTACCATGTTCAAGTGCGACGTGTCCAACACCTACACCAACACTTTAAAAATAGTAATCACTAATTATTAACTTTATTTAAAAATCCATTACATTTTCCACAAAAGGAATATTGTATGAGAATTTTTATTCAAATCGCGTCGTATAGAGACCCTGAGTTGGTCAAGACAATTAAATCTATTATTGAAAACGCCAAAAACCCAAAGAACCTAAGATTTGGTATTTGTAGACAATACCATCCTGAAGATGGTTTTGATTCTTTAGAAGAGTATAAAGATGATAATCGTTTTAGAGTTATTGATGTTTTATATTCAGAATCTAAGGGTGTATGTTGGGCTAGAAACTTAACACAAACTTTATATGAAGGTGAAGAATATACAATGCAAATTGATTCTCATATGAGATTCGAAAAGAATTGGGATTCCGAATTTATCAAAATGATTAAACAACTCCAAAAGGACGGGTTTGAGAAACCATTATTAACAGGTTACGTTTCATCATTTAACCCTGAGAACGACCCTGCAGAACGAGTTAAAGAACCATGGAGAATGGTGTTTGACCGATTCATTCCTGAAGGAGCAGTATTCTTCTTACCTGAAACAATACCAGGTTGGGAAAAACTTAAAAAACCAATTCCCGCAAGATTTTATTCGGCTCACTTCTGTTTCACTTTAGGTCAATTCTCTGAAGAAGTTCAACACGACCCTGAGTTCTATTTCCACGGTGAAGAGATTTCAATTGCAGTTAGAGCTTACACATGGGGGTATGATTTATTTCACCCACATAAAACATTAGTGTGGCATGAATACACTCGTAACGGAAGAACAAAACAATGGGATGATGACCCTGATTGGGGTAATAAGAATGTTCGTTCACACCAAAAGAATAGAAAGTTATTTGGTATGGATGGTGAAGGAACAATGGACATGGGTAAATACGGATTTGGACCTATTAGAACATTAAGGGAATATGAGATTTATTCGGGTATTCGTTTTGATAATCGTTCCGTTCAACAATACACATTAGACAAAAATTACCCACCTAACCCTACTATGTTTGAAACTGAAGAAGAATGGAAAAATAGTTTTGCTACAATCTTCAAACATTGTATCGACCTTGATTATAAATTAGTTCCTGAGAAAGATTATGATTTTTGGGTAGTTGCTTTTCATGATGCGAACGATGAAACTATTTTCCGTCAAGATGCGGACATTAACGAAATAAACAGAATAATGACCGACCCTGATGGATATGGTAAAATATGGAGAACTTTCCAAACCACAGTTAAACCATCATATTGGGTTGTATGGCCACATTCAATTTCTAAAGGTTGGTGTGATAGAATAATGAATTATCTATAAGAATATGAATATATCAGTATGTCAATTTTATACCCCTAATGTTTCTTATGGGGAGTTTGCAGAAAGAATCAACGAAAAATATTGTCAGGACAATGGTTATAACTACTATGTAGAAAAAGATTCTAATAAAATAATGAGTAAAATACCGGGTCGTTCATTCACTTGGTACAAACCTCATCTAATTAGAGAAATGTTAGAAAGGTTTCCTGATTCTGAATACGTTTTGTTTTTAGATATTGACGCAATTTTCTGCAACAATTCAAGACGAATCGAAGAGTTTATTACAGATGACTTTAGTATTTTGATGACCCAAGACCACGGACCATCTTTGGTTAATGCTGGTGTTATGATGGTTAAAAATAATGAATATACTAAAAAGTTTTTAAATGAATGGTGGGACATCTGTGAGGAGTTCCCAAAATATAAAGAAGGTTTATGGCATGACCAAACATGTATTGGTTTGTGGTATGAAAGACAAACGGACAGGTCACAATTTAAAATAATTACAAATGTCGACATCAACGCTCGTGAATATGGTGATGAGAAATTTGTATTCCATGCGTTTTCTTATGGTTTAACACCAAATAGAACAATTGACGTTATTCACAACAAAAAATTTAATATTAGTATGGACACAAATACGGAAAATGAATTGGGGGTTACAGGTAAAAACTTAGATACTATTGGTGGATACTACGGAACTGATAAACAATATCTACACAATTACTATAACAGATTTTATCAAAAACTATTACAACCATATCAAGAAAAATGTGATATTTTGGAAATTGGGGTTCTTGACGGTGCGTCACTAAGAGTGTGGAATGATTTTTTCACTGAAGGTTTGATTCACGGTATTGATATCAACAATTACCAATCTGATTTAGAACGAGTATGGATGTTTAATGTCGACCAATCAAACGAAGAACCACTGTATGAATTTTCAAGTAATGGATTTATGTATGATGTTATAATTGATGATGGTTCACATAGAATGAAAGATTTACAAATAACCGCACAGATTTTATTTGAGAATGTTAAACCTGGTGGTTATTTGGTTATTGAAGATTTACAAACATCAATCGAATGTAGGATGCCTGAAAAAGCGGTGTTCGGATGGGGTGACCCTGAAAAGACAACCTGTTTAGACATGTTATATAGTATTATCGACGGTAACCCAACAACAGACTATAAAACTGATAGATGGGAATCATTTATCAACAATATAGAATCAATCTTCATCTCAAATGATAGGGAAGATTCTATTTACGCAATTATTAAGAAGAAATGAATGTAATTGTTTACCATATTTTCTGTGCAGGTAATTACCAAGAAGTGGTTAAGTCCCAACTCGATAGAATTATGTCTGCCGGATTATTCCAATGGTGTGACCAAATGGAAGTATCTTGTGTTGACCCTGAAGGAAAATATGAAGGTATTGATGAATTGTTTAATGGTATGGGTAAGGTTAACTTATTTAAAACCACACACAACGCTTATGAGTATTGGGGTATTAAAAAGGTTTGGGATTTATCACAAAAACATGATGGTAAAGTTCTTTATATTCACGCTAAAGGTGTAACCAACAATTATAAAAATCGTGTCACAAAAGAAATATCAGAATGGAAAGTTGAGGGTGTTGAGTTGTGGAGAAATGCTATGGAATCACATCTTATAGACAATTACTCGCAATGCGTTTCAGACCTTGATGAATATGATACTTGTGGATTAACTTGTGTCGGTAATTGGTATTGGGGTAACTTTTGGTGGTCAAACTTATCATTTGTTAAAGAGAATCCTGAACCAACACATGCTGATAGATGGTATTATGAAAATTGGTTACATCATGCAAGACATTATAAAGGTAAGGAATATTTTCATTTTGAGTGGAATCCTTATTTCACAAACTTACCAATAGATGCTTATATAAACCCTGATTTCTTTAAGAACAAAAATGTTGAGGTTTTAAATGGTTTGTTCGGTTCCACAGGAATCCAATTAGATGAGGGTTATCCTGATAATTACCCACAATTACAATTTGATGTGACAGAAAAATTAATTGAGAATTTAAATAAAAACGAGGGTAAAGAATTAAACATTAGAGTTGACACTGAGACTATGGGTGACCCCGCACATGGTATGAGAAAGTTCTTGGTCATGATGATTAGAATTGGTGAAAACATTTATAGAATAACATATAACGAAGGTTTTAATGTTGGTTTAAAATTTAATTGATATGAATAAAAATGTAACGATAGTAACAGGACTTTGGGATTTAGGTAGAGGTGAATTAAACGGATGGGCTCAAAGAGACTTCAATTATTATAAATCTAAGTTTTTTGAGATGTTAGAAACTGACGTTCAAATGTGTGTTTGGATACCTAAAGATTTAGAGAAAGAGGTGTTAGAGATTAGAGGTAATAAACCAACTAAGATTTTTATTAAAGATGTTCAAGACTTTGAGTCGTGGAATCCATTCTTTAATAAAATAGATGAGATTAGGAATAACCCTGAGTGGAGAAACTTAGCGGGTTGGTTATCCGAATCACCACAAGCAGCGCTCAAATATTATAATCCGATGATGTTTACCAAAATGTTTATGTTAAACGATTCTGCAATTGTTAACCCATTCAATAGTGATTACTTCTTTTGGATTGATGGCGGTTTGACAAATACTGTTGGTACGGGTTATTTCCACCACGATAAAGTTTTGGATAACTTAGACAATTATATTGTAAAAAACGAAAATAAGTTTACACACATCTCATACCCATACACATCAAATGAAGAGATTCATGGTTTTGAGAGACGAGCCATGGCAAGACACTGTGGTGTTGATTTTGTTAATTATGTTTGTCGTGGAGGATTCTTCGGTGGACATAGAGATAGGGTACATGAGATTAATAACCTATACTATAATGTTATGGAAAACACCCTTAATGAAAACTTGATGGGTGCTGATGAGTGTTTATTTACAATTCTAGCTCACAAATATCCAAATATTATTCATAGATATGAGATTGAGGGAAATGGTTTGGTTTGGCCGTTCTTTGAGAATCTTAAAAACTACACATCAGAAATACTTAAAGAAGATTTATCATTCACAAACCCAAACAATGTTGGACTTTATGTTATTACATTTAATAGTCCAAAACAATTTGAGACATTGATTAATTCAATGTACCAATATGATGATGATTTCATTCACAAACCAACTAAGTTTTTATTAGATAATTCAACCGACTTAACTACAACTGAAAAATATAAAGAATTGTGTGGTGAATACGGTTTTACTCATATTAAAAAAGACAATTTAGGAATATGTGGTGGTAGACAATGGATTGCTGAACATGCTGAAGAACAAGGTTTTGATTTTTATTATTTCTTCGAAGATGATATGTTCTTTTATCCAAAACAAGGTGAAGTTTGTAAGAATGGTTTTAATAGATTTACCAAAAACTTATACAAGAAATCAATATCAATTACTCAGAAAGAAAACTTAGACTTTTTAAAACTTAACTTTACCGAGTTTTATGGTGATAACTCAACCCAATGGAGTTGGTATAATGTACCACAAGATATTAGAGAAAAACTTTGGCCAAATAATAAAAAATTACCTGAAAAAGGATTAGACCCCAACGCACCTAAAACTGAATTTAAACAAATTAAATCTTATTCAGGTGTTCCATATGCTTTAGGTGAAGTCTATTATTGTAACTGGCCTCAAGTAGTTACTCGTAAAGGTAATAAGAAGATGTTCTTAACCACAAAATGGCCACACCCATTCGAACAAACATGGATGAGTCACATGTTCCAAGAAACAAGAAAAGGTAATATAACATCAGGTATATTATTAATGACACCAACGGAACACGACAGATTTGACTTTTATGATGGTTCCTTAAGAAAGGAAAGTTAATTTATTTCTCAATTCAAAGTATTTATAGTTAAAACTATAAATGGAATTTTTCATTAAAAAGAACGCAACATTACCCGTATTAAAATTACAAGTAGTTAAGGACGGTAGAAGTGACTATAATAGTTTCATGAAAACTATTGAGGAATCGGCTATATTCTTCTCAATGGTTGATGTTGACACAGGTATTCCAAAAATTAGTTCAAGACCCGCAGGTTTTGTTGAGAAAACTCTTTTAGACCCAAACGCGTCACCAGAATATTACATCTACTATCAATTTACTAATAAAGATACTAATAGAGTCGGTCGTTATGAAGGTCAGTTTATGTTACGTAATGATGACGGTGTTTTAATCGTTCCGATTAGAGAGTCTTTATTTATTAATGTACAAGAATCATTTATTGCCGACGATTTAGAGTATTCAAGTTGTTATGTTTCGGAATTTCCTTGTTGTTTACCATACGCAACAACAACCACGACTAATCCACCGATTACGTCAACAACTACTACGGAACCGCCAGTAACTACAAGTACAACAACTATTACACCACCACCTACAACAAGTACAACAACAATAACACCACCAATAACTACAACAACAACAACATTATCAGGGGTAACATCTTGGACGATAACTCAAGGTGTTGGTGATATTGATTTTTATTGTGATGTTGATTTGATATTATGGTCTGTGTTATGGTCAGAGAATATGAATGAATTGGTTCCTGGCACAAGATTATATACAACTTCAGATTTGGTGGGTGACCCAATATATCTAAATGAACAATCGTACTACACTGTATTTGAAAAGGATGGTATCCCTATCGCCAATAGATTTAGTATAAACCCAACAGGTGGTTTGGCTTGGGAGGATGCTCCGAGATACGTAGGTAATGTTTACCATTGTGGTGACCCAATACCATGTAGAGAATTATCATTCACACGAAATACAAATGAAAATACTACAATAAATTATTACAATTGTGGTGGTACCTACGCATCTCAAATAATTTCGTTAGGTCAAACTATAAATGTTTGTGGTTCATTCCCTGTTTATAAATTAGGTATTGACGTAACCATCGGAAACAATTGTTAATGTTAAAATTAAACCATTTAATAAAATAAAACTATTTATAGAATAAAAAAAAAACTATGGCACTTACAGGAAAAACTATTGGACAATTAACATATCTTTCAGAGATAAATAACAACACACTTATCCCAGTGGAAGCATCAGGAAATACTTATCATGTATTCTATTCCGCTTTCACAAGTTCGAACTATATAGAACTAACATATGATGAGTTGTATACCTTATATACAGGTCTTAGCTTAGTACCTGGTAAATTTTATTTGATAACAGATTTCCAAACATGTTACGACCAACCTAACTATAATAGTACAGGGGGCTCAATTACAACAGGGAATTTTAAATCAGGTAGTACTGAACCTTTAGTTGTTTTGGCAATATCAAACGGAAGTTTATCACCTCAAGCGTTTTCACCATCAAATCCGAATGATTTGATTAAATATAACATTGCATTTAACTTTACAGAAGTGACGAATACTCCTGCTAAAGGTAGAATCACTGAAAGAATTGACCGATTCAATAACAGAACTGACTATGATTTCAGGGCAGTGCAATTCATAAGATACCGAGCGTTTTTCTGTGAACAATACCTCAACGGTACAATATCTATGGACGGTTTAGGTAATGTTACCGGAGTTAATACTGATTTCACAAATGATTTTATTGTGGGCGATGTATTAGGGGTTAAAATTAATAGTACCAATATTGGTGGATTTGAGTTTTACGAGATTACAAATATTGTTGACCCAACAACTATGACTGTTTCAGGCACCAACTACAACTCCGCATTCAACACATTTTATTCTAAAGGTTTAAGTGCCGGAACTAAATCACCATTCCAATGTAATTTGACAAGTTCAAACTACACAGGATTTACTGAATATTACACATTTGATTTTGATAATGATGATTACTTTAATAATTATTTGGGTAATAATTCTGATTACAACACATTTATTTTATCAAACAATGTGTTCTTAAACGGTCCGTATACAAGCAATACTTTTGGTGGGAATGTTATTGGAAATACTTTTGACGATGATATGGATAGTAATACTTGCGGACCTTATTTCCAATATAATATTATTACAAATGATTTTGATGATAATACTATTGCAGGTAATTTTAGATATAACTTTATTGACCCTGATATGCAAGGTAATAATATTGGATATAGTTTTCAATATAACATGTTTGGAGATTATGACGGTTTTGATTTTGATTTTAATACAATAGGTACAGATTTTGAAAATAACTTTTTAACATTTGCTAATGGTAGTTTTTCTAAAAACATAATTGGTAGTTTCTTTTATGAAAATGTTATTGATGATGAGTTTGAAAGTAATGGAATTATTGGTGATTTCCGTAATAACCTTATCAGGGGTAATTTTAACTATAATAATATAGGGAGCGATTTTTATGGTAATGATATGAGACAACCATTCAGTAATAACGTAGTTGTTGAAAATTTCAATAGTAATACTTTCTATGGTGAATTTGTAAGAAACTCCACAAAATCAAATGTTTATGGTAATATCTGTTATCATGATTTAAGAGATAATAGTTTTGGTTCAGAATTTTTTAATAACACTATAGGTGATTCAGGTAACATTCAAAATTACTCGTTCACAAACAACTCAATAGGTGATTATTTTACCAATAACACCATTACAGGAAATACACAATATAATACAATCCAACATTATTTTACCTACAACACATTAGGGACTAATTTCTCTTACAATCAAATTGGTAATAACTTTAACAATAATGTTATTGCAAGTGATTTTGGTTACGGTGGTAGTACCTATAGAGGTAACATTATTGGTAATGGTTTCCAAAACAACACCATTGGTGAATATTTTTACGATAATACCATTGGTGACCAATTTTACAATAACACAATTTCAGATTTGTTCATCAATAATAAAATATCGTATGGTATGAATAACACCACTATTATTGATTTAGATAATAATTTCAATTGTCAGAACAACACCTTTAATACGGGATACTTTTCATACAATTTAACACTTAGTGGTGGAACTGGAGGTAATCCAATATTATACACTGAAACTAACACAGATATCGTTAAAGATAATTTAGGTGGTGTATATGTAACTTTCTTAAGTGGCGGCACAATAGTTGCTCAAACAATCACAACCCCTTAAATATTATTAACCACCTATATTGACTTAATCATATAGGTGGTTAATTTTTAAACATGGAAAAACCTATTGTTTATAACGCTCTTGAGTGTAGGGAATGTAATGTGCCCAAAGGTTGGGGACATGAAGTTATTTTTGAGAATAACGAATTATATTGTGGTAAGTTGTTGGTGTTTAAGAAAGGTTGTAAATTTTCGATGCACTACCACATGATTAAAGACGAGACTTGGTATGTCGATAAAGGTGAATTTATATATAGATGGATTGATACCGAAAAAGGTGAGGTCCAAGAACGATATTTAAAAGTTGGTGATACAGTAAGACAATTACCAGGACAACCTCATCAGTTAGAAGCATTGACTGAAGGTACAATTTTTGAAGTTTCAACAGAACACTTTGATTCTGATTCACATAGAGTTTGGTTAGGTGACGTATTAAAATGAAAGTTTGGGTAAACGGAACATTTGATGTATTACATAGAGGTCATTTAGAACTCTTAGAGTTTGCATCTTCATTAGGTACTCTTAGAGTTGGTATTGATACTGATAATAGAGTTAAAATACTTAAAGGTTTTGATAGACCCGTTAATAATTGTATCGACAGACAATTCCTCCTCTCAAGAATTATCGGTGTTGGTGATGTTGTCACATTTGATTCTGACTTTGAATTAACTGAACATATTAGAATATGGGAACCCGACTTTTTAGTTGTGGGTTCTGACTATAAAGACAAGAAAGTGATTGGTTCTGAATATGCAAAAGAAGTAATTTACTTTGATAAAATAGATGGTTACTCATCAACAAAAATTATAAATTATGGTAAAAGCGTTAGTGATAGGTGAATTAGGTACTGACAGATTCGTTTATTGTAAAATAACTCGTTTATGCCCTGAGGCACCTGTTCCGGTATTAAATCCCGTTGAGATTAAAGAAAATAAGGGTATGGCTGGTAATGTAGTTGAGAATTTAAACGCATTAAGTAACGATATTGAGGTTGTTCATTGGCATCAGTCAACAAAAATTGAAAAGACTCGTTTTGTTGAGAAAAAGAGTAATCAGATGATTACCCGTGTCGATGACGGTGAAATTGAAAAATGTGACACACTAAACTTTTTATCCCCAAGACAAAAGAAGACGATTGATAAATCTGACTTTGTCATTATTAGTGATTATAACAAAGGTTATTTGGATTCTAATATTATTGATGAAATATCAAAACTTGCAAAATTGACAATTATGGATACTAAGAAAAAATTGTCAGGTTCAATGATTATGGATATTGATTTCGTCAAACTAAATGAAACCGAATATCAAAATAATAAAGAGCTTGTTGATTTATACCCTGAAAAGTTCATTATTACTTTAGGTTCCGAGGGTTGTATGTATAACCATGTAGTTTACCCAAGTAGTAACCCAAAAGAGACCATTGATGTTAGTGGTGCGGGTGACACATTTACAGCTTCGTTTATCTTAAAGTATCACGAAACCAATGACATCCCAACATCTTTAAAATTTGCGAATGATATGGCGTCGATTGTGGTTTCAAAAAGAGGCGTTGCAACACCCTAATTTTTTCAAGACCTGTTTGACTTATTAGTTTGATAAGAATATATTTATAAGGGTAAGGTGAATGTCGTCTTTGCGCGACAGCTAATAAACCACTCTAAAAATATATAAAATGATTAGTCAAGAAGAAATTAAATCCTTCCTAGAAGGTAATGACCCTGAAGAACATATTGTTGCGGTCGAGTTCGATTACGTTACGGACTCAATTTACAAAATCAAAGAAATACCTGGTCAGGGTAAAGTTATTAAGAAAGATTCGTTCACCGCATTTGCATGGGTGGGTGATTTACGAGGACTTAACTTTTACAAAACATCCAAAGATTTACAGAAAGAAGCGATGACCAAATATGGTATCGT
>ENA-OREM01000559-OREM01000559.1-marine-metagenome-genome-assembly--contig:-NODE-559-length-24682-cov-6.118675_pt1 | contig 24682 bp, 23 predicted proteins | sample MGYA00248623_ERZ508561 | MGnify/ENA primary metagenome ERZ508561 (study PRJEB26227, sample SAMN06264494) | marine metagenome | isolation source: Columbia River Estuary | place: USA:Columbia River Estuary...
GCAAAACAAAAGTCCAGTCCGAAGAGGAGCTGTCAAAGGTTAGGCTGTCGATGCTGAAATGGAGATGTCTGCGAGTACCTTGGCGCCAGAAATTGGAGGCGTAAAATTAGGCTGCGCTAGCAACCCGATGCGAGTTTTAAATCGTCTCCTAGCACCCTGATGGCAGCTATGCAGGCAAAGCGAACCTTGGATCTCCGTAAACATTAGACTGCATGAGGCCGCAACTTTTCTACCTCTGTCCGATATGGGGTAGCTCCAGCAGGTAGATCTGGCACAATGACAGCGTCTTGATAATGCAGTTGCTTTACGAGCACTGGAAGCAGTCGCTTATACGCTGCAAGGATTGATGGTTCTGGTCGCGGGACATCATGTTTGATCAATTCATGTAGTTTTGGCAAGTTATAATAGGGGACCATTGTGAACATGTGGTGTTCTAAATGATAATTCATATTTAAGTAGATGAATCGGCTAACAGGGTTCATCAACACGGTGCGCGTGTTCAGGCGGTGATCGGAAACGTTTTCGGCTAGACCGACATGCTGCAATAAACCCGTCAATACATGGTGCCATGCACCGTAAAGACGCGGAAAACCTATCAGCATAAGCGGCAAAAGAGAAGTCATCAAAACTGCCGCCGCAATGGTGCAGCCATAAATAAAAAGCCAAATGCGAGCGACACGGAAGACCTTGGCGTGATCCTTTGCGGCAACATACGTGGCTTCTTCAGGATCAATTCGACCACTGGCGTGCAGGATCATGCGCTTGAAAGCGATGTAGACATCAACGACCCCGACAAATGCCAAAGCGATGCGTGCCAAATCTGGTGGACGCATTGCAACGATTTCGGGATCACGCCCCACTATGATTGTATCTGTGTGATGGCGCACGTGGCTGGCCTGCCAGATTGCGGGGTTGCGCATTATCATAAAACTAGCGAGTTGATAGACTGCATTGTTCATCCAAGTGGTTTTGAACGCGGTCTTATGACCACATTCATGCCAACGCGAGTCCGCTGCAGACCCATAAAGAACACCATAAACCAACCAGAAAGGCACGGACCAAACCGATGGCCAAAATGCGACCGCACATCCAGCACTTACAATCATCATACCGAGCCATATTGCTGTGTCGCGTATCGCAATCGCATCAGATTTTTGCATCAGGTTCCGAATGTTGTGTGGATCAACATCGGGACGGAACCACTTTGGATTGGCCGTTCCATTCTCGATCGCCAAACGCCCCGTATCGACGGAAAGTTGATAATTAGTGTTCATAAGAAAAGCGTAGCGACACGATCTGGCGTCGTCAATATGGGCTCAAAGCAGCGCTTCGCTGCAATTTGAATAAACGACTGTTTAGTCCAAGATCTGAAGCTGAGAAACGAAGCCAAGGGCCGTGGGCATTGAACCACGCACCTTCGACCTATTTTCAACGTTGCCTGGGCTAAGTTGGAGCAAGACGGTTTTGCTCGGACCGTGGTCGGTGGATCAACCGCAGGGTTACTGCGCCCAATCGCTACCGCTAAGCCACAGCAATGCGGGCTCGGGCCCTCGATCCATGGGCCACGCGTCTCAGACCTCGGTGCTTTATTATTAGCCTTGTAAATTCATTCGTCGGTAATTTTGTCTGGTAACGCCGCCTCTGCTCAAGCACCAAATTCAAGCTGAACCGAGCCGCTGCTCTTGATGAGTGGCGCCAATTGTTTAGTGCATATATTCAAGGGGCACTAGCAATCTGACGCGAGTTCTCCTTCGCCTGACAGCAGCCTCTAAAGCTGAAATTTCTAGTGAAGTCTCAGTTCCCATTTGGAAGAGGTCAGTCGCGCTTATTATTGGCTCCATCCGCCTATCGGCCAGTAGCTGGCGAAAACTTGCCCTATGATTTACTTGATTATGCGCTCAAGTTAAATTAACATGCTAGTATGGTTAGGAGTGGACAGCCACGCTAAAATTGAGGACAAAATGCCCGCGCATGTAGCCCGTTATTCAGTCCATGATATTCGTTTTCCAACCAGCCACTCTCTGGATGGATCAGATGCGATGAATAAGGCCCCTGACTATTCAGCGGCGTATGTGGTGCTGCATGTCGATGGCGGGGCCAATGGCCACGGCATGACCTTCACAATTGGCCGAGGCAATGAGATTTGCTGTGCCGCAATTGCGGCCGTTGCAGATCTTCTGGTCGGAAGAGAGATCGAAGGTTTGTTTGCTGACATGGGCGCCACGTGGAAGCTTATCACGGGTGATAGTCAGTTGCGTTGGACCGGCCCTGAAAAAGGTGTGATCCATCTCGCAGCGGCGGCGGTCATTAATGCGGTCTGGGACATGTACGGCAAGCACTTGGGCCAACCTGTTTGGCGGTTGATCGCCGGGATGGCGCCTGATGAGATGGTTTCACTCGTTGACTGGCGTTATCTTTCTGATGCTTTGTCACCATCGGAAGCTATAGAGCGACTACAAGATCGCGCTTCTGGCAAAGAAGCTCGGATGCTCGAAATGGAAACCACAGGCTATCCTGCGTACACGACATCCGCTGGTTGGCTTGGCTATTCTGACGACAAGATCAGGTCTTTGATGCGAGCGGCATTAGCCGATGGTTGGACCCATTTTAAGATGAAGGTTGGCGGAAACCTTGAAGACGATTCTAGGCGCGCAGCGATTATTCGGAGCGAAATTGGGCCAGATCGGTTTCTTATGATGGATGCTAACCAGGTCTGGGGTGTGCAAGAAGCGATCACTAACATGGACAGATTGGCTGAGTTTGACCCATGGTGGATTGAAGAGCCGACTAGCCCCGATGATATTTTGGGCCACGCGCGAATTGCACGTGCAGTTGCACCGATCAAAGTAGCAACTGGAGAGCATTGCCACAATGCCGTGATGTTCAAACAGTTGATGCAGGCTAACGCTATCGACGTATGTCAGGTAGACAGTTGCCGACTGGCCGGGCCCAACGAGATCCTGGGCGTCATGCTGATGGCTGACAAATTTGACATCCCGGTTTGTCCACATGCAGGCGGGGTCGGGCTTTGCGAGCTAATTCAGCACATGAGCTTTGTGGATTACATCGCAGTATCAGGAAATCTGGAAAACCGGGTGCTCGAATATGTTGACCACCTGCATGATCATTTCCTCGATCCCGTGCGCACAAAAAACGGGTATTACCTCACGCCGCAAAAGCCGGGCTTCTCCGTCGAAATGAAGGCTGATAGCATCGAAAGTTATACATTTCCGACAGGGAATGTATGGGCGAGCTAAGTCGGAGATGTATTGGTGCTGACAACCTAGTCCTTGGATGCCCTTCTCCATTTTTTGACCTTCTACCATCGATACTGTAGGCAGATAGCTTAATCTAGAGCCTGGCTGGTTTCCTGATGAAATAATGTCGCCGAGCTGCAGGCTCATGGCTCTTCTTTTGATGTTGTTAGCCACTTGTCATAGCCAAAAAATCGAGCTAACATTCTAGCATGTCAACAATTGAGATTTCAGTCCATTTGACGCCTTTATCTTCCTACAACGGCACCTTGTCGAGCCGTGTCTACCATAGCCTGAAGGACGCGATTTTATCACTGGCTTATGAGCCTGGGCAAATCATGCGCAAACAGGATATCTGCGAACAATTAGATATTTCTCGTAGTCCGGTATCTGAAGCGGTGACGCGGTTAGCTGCTGAAGGTCTGGTTGATGTTATTCCGCAGGCAGGCACCTTTGTTGCTCGATTTTCGATGGCTGAAATTCGAGAAGGAGCATTCTTGCGCGAAGCGTTGGAAGTCGCCGCCGTTGAGCTTGTTGCAAAAACTATCACTGATGATCAAGTTAAAATGCTCCAAAGAAATCTTTTGGTTCAACAAGCCTTTGTGGATGACCTAGACGTTCAGGGTTTCTACCAATTAGACAGCGAAATGCACAATTTGATATTGAGCTTTACCAATTACCGGCGCCTGGCGACGATGGCAGAAACAAGTTGGCTTCAAGTCAATAGAGCGCGGCAATTAATTCTGCCAAACCCACATCGAGTGGCCGAAACGCTTGCCGAGCATAAAGCCATCGTTTCAGCGCTGAAAGCGCGTGACCCAAAAGCGGCGCGACAGGCGACAAAGAAGCATTTGAGCCAATTGCTTTTGCACTTAGAAGCTATTGAGATTGATCGTCCAGATCTGTTTGACAAGAAATGACTCGCGCCAATCGCCCTCGCTATGCGGCTCGCCTCAACGCATTCAAGCAGCTTTCACCTGGATCAGATGTGAAAGACTGGATCGTGGCTGCTGGTCAAGTTGGGAGTTTAGGGGCGGCGGATCTGAATTTTCCTGATCATTTCGTCAAGCATGACGCTACCCAGATGGCAAATTTTTTGAGCGATGCTGAGCTTGCGCTGAACGGCGTTGCGATGCGGTACTATACTGACCCGGGATTCAAGCTAGGTGCTTTTACGCATCCCGATCTGTCCGTTCGCAAAGCGGCTCTCGATATTACCAAACAAGGCATCGATGTTTGTGCCGCGATGGGTGGCAAGACGGTCACACTTTGGATGGGGCAAGACGGTTTCGACTATGCCTTTCAGATGGATTACGCCGCCGCATGGGATCGAACAATTGAAACCATTTCAGAGTTATGCGCCCATAATCTCGCCATAGATATTGCGATAGAGTACAAACCAAATGAACCGCGTGCCTACGCACTCATGCCCGATATAGGCACGACATTGCTGGCCTGTAAGGAAGTCAGTGCACCCAATCTCGGGGTCACTCTTGATTTCGCCCATGTACTCTACGCTGATGAAATGCCTGCTCATTCGGCCGCGCTGATCGGTCGACATTCGCGAATGATCGGGCTGCATTTGAATGATGGCTATGGCAAACGCGACGATGGACTGATGGTTGGGTCGGTTCACGCAATCCAAACAGTTGAGCTTTTGGTAGCCATGTTACGGATGAACCAGACCGACGTGATCTACTTTGACACCTTCCCTGATATGGGTGGCTTAAATCCAATAGAAGAGGCGCGTACCAACGTAGCATTGACTGACCGTTTGATGGATATTGCAGAGGTGCTTGCTGATGATGCAATGCTTGCGGATGCAATCGATAAACAAGACGCTGCCCAATCGCATCGCATAGTCGCAAAAGCGCTGTATGGCTCATGAGTCTTTTGGTTGTAGGCGCATTGCACTGGGATGTCGTAGTGAGGGCTCCTCGATTGCCTGAATTGGATGAAACTCTTCGTGGGCAAGAGGTTGCCTATCAATTTGGCGGCAAAGGCGGCAATCAGGCCATTGCGGCAGCCAAGGCAGGCGCGCCCGTGAATTTTGCTGGGCGCATTGGCGCCGACGCAGCTGGTAAGTCCATGCTCAAGCAATTGGAAACGGCAGGTGTCGATGTCAGCCAGCTTCAGCGGGGGCTAGGGTCATCAGGTATGAGTGTTGCGATTGCTACCGAAGGCGGAGACTACGGCGCGGTGATTGTATCGGCTGAAAATCATGCGTTTGATATGTCTGAATTTAAAATTCCATCGAATTGCTCGATGGTGTTGTTGCAGAATGAAATGGCTCGAGGTGCTTTCGCTGCCTTTGCCAATGCGGCCCGTGCAAAGGGTGCTCAGGTACTTTGGAACGCCGCGCCGGCCAAAGAGATTCCATTCGCTGATTTTGCTTTGGTCGATACGCTTATAGTGAACCGGCTTGAAGCTGCGGACCTCATAGGCCACGAGCACAATGGGTTAAGTCCCGCGGCCACGCTGGCAAAACTTGCTGAACTGGCGCCAGACGCGGAAATCATCCTCACGATGGGGGGCGACGGCGCGGCTTTTTCTGCACCAGGGAAGCCTTGTGAAGTGCAAAAAGCGTATCCGGTCGACGTGATATCAACGCATGGAGCCGGAGATGTTTTTGTTGGCACCTACGCTGCTAGCAGACTACGCGGGCTATCCTTATCTGAAGCGGTGTCCGCAGGACAAAAGGCTGCTTCCAACCACGTCAGTCAAAGTCGATAGAACTTCTTGGCTGTACCACCAAAAACCCTATCCTGCGCAGCCTTGGGCAGATCCGCTGTTAACGCGCGCGCAGCCGAATGCCAAGCGTCGTAGCTGGCCTCAAGGCGACAGACTGGCCAGTCGGACCCCCACATTAATCGCTCAGACCCAAAGACCTTCAGTAGGTGCTCAACGTAGGGCTGCATTTTCTCAAGTGACCAACCATCGGACTCCGTGACCAGTCCGGAATATTTGCAGTACGCCGTGGTCTGGTCGGCTAGACGGCTCATTCCATCGGCCCAATGGGTAAAGCTGTCCACGGAATGGTTGCGGATCTGGGGTTTCATACAATGGTCAATGACGAACCGCATGTCGGAATATCGCGTGAAAAGCGTCAAAAAGTTCGCAAGATGTTGAGGGAAACCCAAAGCATCGAATGTTAAATCGCACTCGATGATCAATTCATAAGCCCATTGAATGTCGTCTCGTAGCATCCAGTCCGTGTCCGGTATGTCCTGGATCATCGGGCGGACGCCCAAAAATTTTGGGTGTTTGGCCAACCTGCGCAAATGATATGCGTGCTCTTGATTTTCGAAATCAATCCAGCCGACAACCCCGGCGATTCGAGGCGATGCATCTGCAATGCCCAACATATACTCAGTTTCTTCCACCGTCGCCGCGGCCTGAACAAGAACAGTTTGATCAATCCCAGCCGCCAACAGGTGAGGCTCTAAATCTCGTGGGCCGTACACCCTAGCGAGGATTTCATTGTCCATTGGCATCCAATCGTAGTCCCCACGTTTTGGATTCCAAAAGTGTTGATGGCTGTCAATTTTCACGTTCATGGTGCGTCGCCACGAAGCAAACCAGCATCTTTCAGATCAGCCCACAATACAGCAGGAATATTTGCTTTTTCTGCAGCGATGTTGCTATCCATCTCTGCTAGTCCTTGCCCGCCAGGAACCACAGATACAATCGAGGGATGGTGCAACGGAAACTGAAAGGCGGCATCAACCAGACGCACGCCATGTCGCGTACAGATACTCTCGATCTCACCTACACGTTTTAGGATTTCATCTGGCGCGCGCTCGTAATTATAATATGCACCGGGCTTTGGACCCGTAGCCAAAACACCAGAATTATATGGCCCACCTATGACGACTCCGATCCCGCGTTTTTGACACAACGGTAGGAAACTCTGCAACGCTTCTTGCTCCAAAAGAGTATAGCGCCCGGCGAGCAGGAACAGGTCGAAATCCCCACGCTCCGCCAACCATTGGCATGGTTGCCATTCGTTTACGCCTGCGCCGAAGGCCTTGATCACGCCCTGATCCCGAAGGGACATTAGCGCATGATAGCCACCATCCATCAGTTCGGCCAACTTTGTGTTAAGCACCTCCTGAGAACCATGGTTTGCCAGATCTATGTCATGGGCAAAGAGAATATCAATTCGGTCAACGCCTATCCGTTCAAGACTGAACTCAACCGACCGCATCACCCCATCGTAGGTATAATCATAAACTTCGTTCCTTGCAGGGACATCAAACCACTTATCAAGTCCATCGCGTTTGTCCTGGGTAGTGGCCTTCAGCAAACGTCCGACTTTGGTTGAAAGGACGTAGCTGTCCCGGTCCTTGCCGTGCAGCAAAGGATTTAGCCGCGTTTCTGACAGACCGAGTCCGTATAGTGGTGCAGTGTCGAAATAACGCACGCCGGCATCCCAGGCACGGGTCAGAACTGCATGCGCCTCTTCATCGCTGATGGCGCGATACAAATTGCCTAGCGGAGCCATGCCCATGCCGAGCTTTGTGAATTTCAGGCCTCCATTTCCTAATCGGTCCCAGTGTTTAGTTTGCAATGTCATTTGCATGTTCCTCCAACTGACATGCTAGTATGAATAATACTGGACTGCACCTACAAAATTTTGCATCATGGAAGAAATTGTAGGGGGCATACATGCAGCGTTTTGAGACCGTCTTTGGAACACAAAAACCAGTGATTGCGATGGTGCATCTAGGCGCACTTCCAGGGACACCGTTGCACGACAAAGAACTTGGTCTGGTAGGGTTGGTCGAAGCCGCAAGAGCTGACCTCGCTGCACTTCAGTCAGCTGGAGTGGATGCTATCATGTTTGGTAATGAAAATGACCGCCCTTATGAATTTTCTGTCGACACCGCCAGTACTGCCACAATGGCCTATGTGATTGGGCAACTTCGCGATCAGATTACCGTGCCATTTGGCGTAAATGTCCTTTGGGATCCACGCAGCACTATTGCGCTGGCGGCAGCAACCGGTGCTGCCTTTTGCCGGGAGATATTTACGGGGACCTACGCAAGTGACATGGGATATTGGGCACCGGATGCAGGCAGTGCAATGAGATATCGCAAGCAGTTGGGACGCGATGATCTTTTCATGCTTTACAATGTAAGCGCAGAGTTTGCTGATAGTCTTGATCGGCGTCCCTTACCAGATAGAGCTCGCTCAGCTGTTTTTTCCTCCGTTCCTGATGCTGTTCTTGTCTCGGGCCAAATCACCGGTGAGGCTGCAAGGATGGAAGATCTCGAAGCCGTTAAGGTGGTGCTGCCAGATATACCAGTTTTGGCAAATACCGGTGTCAAACACGACACCGTGGCCGAGGTTATGCGAGTGGCGAATGGATGTATCGTTGGGTCGTCACTTAAAGTTGATGGCGATACCTGGAACGCGGTCGATCCGGACCGCGCTCGAGACTTTATGGACCGCGCAAAGGCTGCCCGATGATTGCGGATAATTTAAAGGCATTGATGCAGATTCCAGGCCTCTCTGGCCACGAGCACCGGGTTGCCGCCGCGATATCCAAAAGAATGCCAATCACCTGTGAAACAGACACACTAGGCAATCTGATAGCAACATTCCCCGGCAGCAATCCGTCTGTGATGTTGTTTACGCACATGGATCAGCTTGGTTTTATTGTCCGCAAGATTGAAGATGATGGATTGATCCGCATACACCGGATGGGAGGAGTGCCGGAACGCGCGCTTGCGTCCCAGTCAGTTGTTCTCAGTGCAGCTGACGGGCGCGATATTCCTGGTATAATCGCCAACAAAAGCCATCATGCAACGCAAATGGATGAGAAATACAAAGTTGTGCGTGCTGCTGACCTCTACATAGACACAGGCCACAGCACCAAGGCAGCGGTTGAGAAAGCGGGTATTTCAATTGGAACACCCGTTACTTATGTGCCCAATGTTGTCGAGCTCGCTGAGGGGCGGATAGCGGGCACTTCTGTGGATGATCGCGCCGGATGTGCCGTCCTTCTTGACGTAGCAAACAGTCTTACAAGGCGGGACGGTGGACCGACCGTTCATATCGTCTTTTCCACGCAAGAAGAGTTCAATCTTCGCGGTGCTTTGAGCGCCGCGCAGGCTTTAAAACCTGATATAGCCATCCAAATAGACCTGATGTTAGCAAGCGATACACCGGATGCGGTTGACTTGGGAGAGATGTATCTCGGCTGTGGTCCAGGCATGAGTATGTACAGTTTTCACGGACGCGGAACCTTGAATGGCGTACTGCCACATCCTGCGTTGGTATCACTGTTTGAACACGCGGCAAAGGACGCAGGCGTAGGATTGCAAAAATCTGCACAGGTTGGCGTTTTGACAGACCTTAGTTATGTTCAGCATGTCGGAAAAGGTGTTGCCGCCATCGATTTGGGATTTCCAATGCGTTATAGTCATTCTTCGCTGGAGGTCTGCCAGTTAAGTGATCTGGAAGACCTGGCCGCTTTGCTTGTTGCAGGGCTTGCGCGCATCGGTCCAGACTTTTTATTAAAGCGTTGGGTATGAGCTACACTCTTGGAATCGACATCGGTACGTTTGAGACTAAAGGCGTTTTGGTTGATGCCGCAGGCGTTGTAATTGCAACAGCGCGCCACCGGCATGAGATGATTGTTCCGCAGCCCGGCTGGGCTGAACACAGGCCTCTAGAAGATTGGTGGGGCGATTTTGTTAAAGTCACGAAAGAACTGATTGCCAATGCTGGCTGCGCATCGGAACAGATCAAGGCAATTGCTTGCTCAGCCATTGGCCCTTGCATGTTGCCCGTGGACGCAAACGACGCTCCATTGATGAACGGGGTACTTTACGGCGTCGACACCCGCGCGATTGCTCAGGTTGAGGCTCTGACAGCACGCATCGGGGAAGATCTCATCCTGGAGCGTTGCGGCAATGCGCTGACCTCTCAGTCCGTTGGACCAAAAATCCTATGGCTAAAGGAAAAACGGCCGGACCTTTATGCCAAGACAGCTAAAATCCTCACTTCCACCAGCTTTCTGGTACAGCGCTTGACCGGTGAATACGTAATCGACCATTACACGGCGGCAAATTTTTCACCTATCTACGACGTAGGTGCGCAGGATTGGTGCTTTGATCTAGGGCCTGAGATCGCAACGCCAGAAATGCTACCACGTCTTTTGTGGTCGTCAGAGATCGCGGGCCACGTTACCGCAGAAGCGGCAGAGGCGACTGGGTTGGCTATAGGCACGCCCGTAACAGCAGGCACCATTGACGCCGCTGCAGAGGCCCTGAGTGTTGGTGTGGAATCACCCGGCGATATGATGATGATGTATGGTTCAACTATCTTTATCATTACCCTTACGCAGGATCGGGTTCGTGATGGTCGGCTTTGGTATGCGCCTTGGCTCTTTCCTGGGCAACATGCTTCGATGGCGGGGTTGGCAACCTCTGGAACGCTGACACACTGGTTTCGCGATCAGTTCGCACGCGATTTGCCACGTGAATCGGCCTTTACTACGCTCGCGTCAGAGGCAGACAAAGTCCCGCCAGGTTCTGAAGGGTTGCTGTTCCTGCCTTACTTTTCTGGCGAGCGCACACCTATCCATGATCCACAAGCCAAGGGCGCTTTCTTTGGATTGAACCTTACACACACAAGGGGAAATATGTACCGGGCTTTGATCGAGGGCATTGCGTTTGGGACCGCTCATGTAGTGGAAACTTATCGCAAAGCTGGAGTTGGGCTGGACCGTATTCTTGCTGTGGGAGGGGGCACAAAAAATCTACTTTGGATGCAGGCAATATCTGATACGTCGCAGGTTGATCAGTTTGTCTGCGAAAAAACTGTTGGTGCAAGCTATGGCGATGCGTTTCTAGCTCGGGTGGCCTTGGGCGAGGCAAAACTTGCGGACATCGGACACTGGAATCCGATCGCCACACAGATTACCGCGGCACAAGACCCTGCCTACGAGAAAAACTATGCGTTGTTCCGCAGGCTCTATGAACAAACCAAGGATATTGCAAAGGAGCTTTCATCTTAAAGTTACAAAATGATATGCAGTCAGCACTAGCAGAGCTTCGCACAGTTGCCGAAGGGATCGACCCTTTGCAAGTAGAAACTGCTTGTCAGATGATCGCCGACGCAGGACGCATCATGCTTTACGGTTGTGGGCGGGAGGGCTTACAAATTCAGGGGTTTGCCATGCGGCTGCATCATTTGGGCAAGCTAGTGTCTATGCAGGGTGATATGGCAGCCCCTCCGATGATGCCAGGCGATTTGTTCATTGTCTCGGCGGGTCCGGGGTCGCTGGCCACTGTCTCCGCCTTGATCGGTCAGGCAAAGGCAGGCGGAGCCTCGGTTTTGTTTCTTACCGCCCAAGCGCAGTCACAGACCGCAAAAATTGTCGATCACACAATCCTTGTGACCGCGCAAACCATGGCTAACGATCAGAAAAAAGATGCATCAACGTTGCCTATGGGGTCGCTTTACGAAGGGGCGCTGTTTGTCTTGTTCGAGGCTATGATACTGAAGCTTATTGTGGACTTAGACGAAGCGCCGGGAAGTATCCGGGCTCGGCATACGAATATGGAGTGAGAATTCCACGCTTAGAGTCATTCAAATTGAAAGATTAGAAAATGAAACAAGTTTATCTTCTGGCTAGTGGCGATTTGCGAGAAAGTGCAAATCAAACGTGTTGGCCGGCACAGGCTGATATGGAAGACGCCCTGAGGATGGCATTAAGCAACACTGGGGCTGAAATTATCCGCGCCCATGAGTTCAATCCTGACCGGGGGCACGGCTTTATTGCATCACAGCGTGAAGGCATGGATGTTTTCCGTGACCTGCCAACTGATGCCGCGATCATTGTCGCGCAATCGGCCTGGCAATATTCGCACCATGTGCTGCCAGGGCTAATCCATCACAATGGCCCGATCCTGACTGTGGCAAACTGGTCAGGCCAATGGCCAGGACTGGTTGGAATGTTGAACCTCAATGGATCATTGACCAAATCAGGCGTGCCATACGCGACGCTGTGGAGTGAAGATTTCACAGATGACGTCTTTTTGGACGGGCTGCGCACATGGCTCTTAACTGGCGCCCTGCAACATCAGGTGAACCATGTAAGGGACGATTTCGAAGTCCCTCACTATCTAGTAAATGTCGCGCAGGGTGTTGCCGAAAAAATCCGACGCGACAAGTTGATCTTGGGCGTATTTGATGAAGGTTGTATGGGGATGTTCAATGCGATTATCCCAGATCATCTTCTTCATCCCACGGGCGTATTCAAAGAACGCCTGTCGCAATCGGCTCTTTACTACGAGACGACTCAAGTATCTGAATACGAGGGCAAAGACGTGCTGGAGTGGTTGGAGGCGCGTGGTATGCAATTTGAGTTTGGCGAGGATGAAGCTACCGAACTCACCCGCAATCAGGTGGTATGGCAAGGGCGCATGTATGTAGCCGCTGTGCGGATGGCGGATAAGTTTTGTTGTGATGCTATCGGTATCCAATACCAACAGGGCCTCAAGGATTTGCTACCTGCTTCAGACCTTGTCGAAGGGCTCTTAAATAATTCAGATCGTCCACCGATCCTTGATACAGAGGGGCGGGAAATCAAACCGGGCCAACCAATCATTCACTTCAATGAAGTGGATGAATGTTCAGGACTGGATGCGCTTTTGACCAACCGTGTGCAGTCAGCCCTGGGCTTACCTGTTGAAACAACTCTGCATGACGTGAGGTGGGGGGACGAAGACCGCGATGGCGATGCCGGTTTTGTTTGGGTCTTCGAGATTTCTGGCGCGACCCCGCCAGCGCATCATGTCAATGGTTTCGCAGGCTCAGTAGGGTACCGCCAACCACCGATGTATTTTCGGCTGGGCGGATCCACACTTGCAGGCGTTGCCAAGCCAGGCTCTATCGTCTGGTCGCGGATCTTCATAGAAGGTGACGCCCTGCACATGGACATTGGCACCGGTCAGGCGTTGGCCCTTTCAAAGTGTGAGACGCAGCGCCGCCTTGATGCCACGACACCGCAATGGCCAATCATGCACGCTAAATTGGATGGGATTGATAGGGACAAATTGATGGCCCGCCATAAGGCCAATCATGTGAATGTAGTCTATGCAAACAATGCTAAATCCGCACTTGATGCAGCTCTTTGCCGAGCAGCACTCGCGCGGGCGCTGGGGATCAAGGTACATCTCTGTGGGATTTAGGCTTACTTCACAGCACCTGCGGCCATTCCTTTGATGATAAAGCGTTCTAATGCAATGCCAATGACGATCAACGGTAAGATCGCGGCGAAACTGAGCGCAGCCATAGACCACCAACTTATGCCCTGACTGCCGGTTTGGCTGGCCACCATCACTGGCAATGTTTTGGCATCGCTTGACGTCAACAGGGCAGCAAAGAAGTATTCGTTCCAGGTCAGAACCAAAGATAGAATGAAAGCTGCCACCATGCCAGGAAGCGCAATTGGCAAGATGATCGTTAAGAATGCGCCCCAAATCGACAAACCATCGACGAGAGCGGCTTCTTCCAACTCAGAGGGGATTGAACTGAATTGATCGCGCATGATCCAGATGACAATTGGCAAGACTGTCAAAGTATATAGCAGAATCAAACCAATCCGCGTGTCCAACATGGCAAGAGCTTTGTAGAGAACGAGAAAGGGCAAGGCCAAAACCACTGGTGGCAGTATTAATTGGCTGAGAAAGAAAAAAGAGATGTCTGAATTTCGCATGAACCCAAACTTATAATTGAAACGCGATAGGCCGTAAGCGGCGCAACTACCCAAACCAACGGCGATCACCGAAGCCGATACAGCAATAATTACAGAATTCCAAAACCGTTTCAGGAACTCGGTCCGCACGGTGCTCTCATTGCCGATGGTATCAGGTGAAAGCCCAAGTGACCGCCAACCCAACCATCTCGGGGTATAGTCCCAGTAGGGGACGATGTTCCCTTTCATCACGTCGGGGGCCATCTTGAAGCTGGTGGTGATGGTCCAGTAGATTGGGAACAGAGCAATCAATGCCCACAGGATTAGGATCCCATAGATTACTGCCCGTCCTGTAAAGCGCTTGGCTTTAAAGGCGCGATCTGCATTGCTGTCGTGGAAAATCTGATCTGACATCTTAGTACCTCGGTCGCATCCAGCGGTCTGCCCCCTTGATCAGTATTGTCATCGCAATAACGATCACCACCAAATAAAACATTGCGAGCATTGTTCCGTATCCGACATTTGACCGATCTCGGTATTCGCGGAAAATGAAAGATGTGACACTATCGGTTGCGCCGCCCGGTCCGCCGGAGGTTATATTGATAATAATATCGGCAAGCTTCAATTTGAAAATAATGCGGATCAGAATAGCGGTGATCGACACTGGCAGCATAAGCGGGAATGTAACTTCCCAGAACCGTGTCCAAGCGCTGGCGCCATCCACTTCGGCGGCCTCATGCAATTCTTTGGGAATGGCCTGGAGCCCGGCAAGGATCATGATCATCATAAATGGTATGTATGTCCACGCATCCATGAGCATGATCATTAAACGAGCAATTTCGGGTGAAGAAAAGAACGACGGGTTCTCCACGCCCATTTCGCGTAGTATTCGTGCGATCGGGCCAAATCGATTTTCCAACATCGACTTGCCAATCATCCATGAAACAGCAACCGGCGACAGCATCAGAGGTAACAAAAACGCGACCCGGAAGAATTTACGGCCTTTAATCTGAGTATTCAGTAATAGAGCAAGAGCAAAAGCAACAGCATACTCTACGATGATGGCAAGCGAATACCAGACCATGTTGCGCATTGCGTTCCAATAGAATGGGTCAGCCCACATTTGTCGAATATTGTTCCAGCCGTTGAATTGCCTGCCATTAGGTGACGCGAGGTTCCAATCTGAGAACGCTATAATCAACCCAAATAGCAGTGGAAAAACGACCATCGAAACAACAAAAAGCGCGGCAGGCAATACAAAAAGGGTACGTTTCCCATGTTCGCCACGTGCAATGACCTGACCCGCGCAAAGGCAAATTCCCCAGAAAATATAGGCATAAAGGGTTGGCCGCCATGTTTCGAACCCAAGGTCGATCCATCCGTTTTGATCGGCAGTTTGTAATCCTGCAACAAAGAACATCAGCGCGGCAGATCCCGAAACTATCAGCTTGCCAAAACGTCTTCGCTGGTCAGAGATATTGTCTGCGGTTACGACGTGAAGCAGATCGCCTGCGGTATTCATGGGGATGTGACCTCAGGTTAGGAAGAAAGTGTCAGACCGCCGGATGTCCCAGCGGTCTGAACGTTTTGGTCAAAGCCCAAGTGAAGCTTTGTAAAGCGCGATCTGACTGTCCCGGCCAATCTGATCTGTGATCTTTTCCCAAGCGGCGGCGATGGCATCGCCGATTTCCTGAGCAGATCCGTATTGACCAGCATAACCCTTCGCCAATTCATCTTCGGCAACTGAGTAGTACTGAAAAATACCTGGGATACGCGGTTCGATAGCAGCATTCTCGTGGTTGTAGCTGTCTGCATTTGAGCCGAGGTAATCTTCGATATAGGCACGATCGTATCCTGCTGCCTCCCATTCATCGTACTGGAAGTGCGAGTTCCGGTAAGGTTGGAAACCGGATGGATAGGCTGACATCCAAAGCGAAATGTCTTTCCCGCCCAGATGCGCTGCTGCGCTCCATGCCGCTTTTTGTTTTTTCTCGTCACCCTGAACGTTCTTGGTGACGTAAACACCCCAGCCGAGGTAGGCCATGTTAGGTGCTTCATTGTAGGTGTTTTCCCAAGCGCCGCTTTGGCTGTTGTAAACGCGATCAGAACCGGGGTTTATCCCAAAGCCAACGACATCGCCGACTACAGATGTGTCTGAGGTGCGTGCGTTTGAACCGATGTCGCCCCACCACATCAACATAGAACCAGTACCAGCAAGAAACTGCTGGAAGCCTGTTGTGCCTGGATCAGCGTTGATTTGGTCAGCAGGATAAGCACCCGCTTCTATGAGATCAAGAACGTCTTGAATCGCTTGCACCCAAGCCGGGTTGTTGACCCGTGGCTTCATAGTTTCTGGGTCAAACAACCATGCCGGATCTGATGGGTGTTTGGCATAAGCCGCTGCGCGGTTTTCTAAGAAGTAGAAGCCGAAACCACCCCAGCCTTTGAGCGGATCAAGATAACCATGGGCAGGCAGCCCTGTGAGTGGGTCTTCTTTGCCGATCAACTCTTTGGAAGCGGCGTTTACCTCTTGCCACGTCTTGGGCACAGATGCGCCACCAATTGCGCCGTCGCCAAAATAGTCGGTCCTATAGCAGAATGTGTGGCAATCGCCGTCGATGGTGACACGGTATTTCTTACCATCCCACGTCCCAACTGGTGCCTGCAAGTAGCTCACAAGATCGTCAGCTTCGATCTGCTCCTCGACCCAGGCTGGCATTTCATCGAGTAGGCCTTTTCCAGCTGTGTCACCTTCAAAAGGGGCACCCATTTCGATCAAATCGAAGTCAACTGTGCCTGTGGCAATCGCTTGTTGCAGGCGTGGATTGTAGTCTGCTTGTGCGAGATCTACCCAATTGATCTTAGCGCCCGTGTAAGCCTCCCAAGGCTTTAGGAACCCGCGGAAAAGGAAGTTGTGAAGGTTTTGATTATTCAATCCCATAAAGGTCAGCTCAACCCCCTCAAATTCACCTTCAGCCACACGTTCTTTCGTTGGCCCAAGGCAAAGGTCACCAACTTTTTGCCAGTCTGCGTCAGTCGGTGAACCGGCGCCAACACCCGGAATTTTCAAAATTTCGGCGCGCACTGCAGAGTGACCGCCGGCGGCAACTTGTTTAGGGAATATGCCTCCCATCGCGGCAATTGCGCCAACGCTGGCAGCGCCTTGTAGCATTTTCCGCCGGCTCATTTGCTTGTTCATAATGGCGTTATAGTGTTCAACTTTCATTTAAGTTTCTCCCTTTCAGTAAAACGTCGTCCTTCTTAGAATCGGCCATTGTTAACTGCGTTTCATATTTTCGGTGACGATACGCCAAAGGCATCAATGGCAGTCGCGTAATATTGCTATACTGAAACAGGTTCGTTCTAAAATTGGCATCTGTCAAGTAACTAACATGCTAGTAATGCCAGAACTGGACAAAAGTCATACCTTAAGATAGGCAGATCACAAAGCGATAACATAATTTCGGGGTGGCAATGGCAAATGTTTCGGTAAGAAGATTATTCAAAAGGTACGGTGAGACAGCTGTTATTCATGGTATCGACGTGGATATTGCCGATGGAGAGTTTGTGGTGCTTGTGGGCCCGTCAGGATGCGGTAAATCCACCCTTTTGCGAATGATTGCTGGGCTAGAAGAAATCACATCAGGCGACGTCAATATAGGGAATCAAAGAGTAAACAACCTTTCGCCAAGCCAACGTGACATAGCAATGGTGTTTCAGTCTTACGCGCTCTACCCGCACAAAACGGTCGAAGCCAACATGGGTTTTTCGTTGAAATTGCGAAAGATGAACAAGGCCGAGGTGAAACGCCAGGTCGCGGATGCAGCAGAAATACTTGGCCTAACACCTTATCTAGCGCGTTATCCTCGCGCGCTTTCTGGGGGGCAGCGGCAAAGGGTGGCGATGGGTAGGGCTATTGTACGAAATCCAAAGGTTTTCCTTTTTGACGAACCCTTGTCCAACCTTGATGCTAAGCTGCGTGTGCAAATGCGTGCAGAAATCCGAGAGCTGCATCAACGCCTACAAACTACAACCATTTATGTTACCCACGATCAGATTGAAGCCATGACCATGGCTGACAAAATCGTAGTTCTGAACGGCGGTCATGTGGAACAAGTCGGCAGTCCGTTGGATCTCTATGACCGTCCCAAAAATAGGTTTGTCGCTAGCTTTATCGGCTCTCCCTCCATGAACCTCCTTAACGGTGAGGTAACTGCATTAAAAGGCGGGTTTGCAACGATTATGCTAGCCGGTTCAACATTAGATATTCCAGCGTCCAAGGAGCTCGCTGTTGGAAAAAGGATCAGTTTAGGTATCCGGCCTGAACACCTCAAACTGTCAGATGTTGGACTGCGAGCAAAGGCACGAGTGGTTGAGCCGACGGGCTCTGAAATTCATGGAATTTTCCAGTTTCAAGATCAAGAAATTACAGCCGTTTTCCGAGAGCGCCATGCGCTGGCACCTGGCGACGAAGTATTTCTCGAAATTCAGCCAGATAAAGTGCATATATTTGATAAGGAAAGTGGCGAAAGGCTCGAGTGATGTCTGACTCTTGTTAGTTTGAAGCAATTTAGCCGGGGGTAAGGTTTAGAAAACCAGTGAGAGGTATTGAACATGCTAAAAGGGATTGATTCCAAATTGAACGCTGATGTGCTGCATTGCTTGCGCTCCATGGGCCATGGAGATGCATTGGTGATTTGCGATACAAACTTTCCGGCAGAAAGTGTAGCGCGGCATACGGGTCTTGGCACCCTCTTGCGTATGGAGAACCTGACATGCGGCGAGGCAATAGGCTCCATCCTTTCAGTTCTGCCATTGGATACCTTTGTGGATGATTTTGCGATGCGCATGGAGGTTGTTGGCGCCCCAGATGAGCTACCAGCGACCCAACAAGAAGTGCAAGATCAGATCAACCTCGCTGAAGGGAAACCCCGCCCAATGATAAGCGTTGAGCGGTTCGCCTTTTACGATCTGGCACGCAAGAGTTATGCGGTAATTCAAACGGGCGAACGCCGGTTTTATGGCTGCTTTATCCTGCGTAAAGGCGTTGTTGGGCCAGACGAATGACCCTTGATATAGTTATTCTAGGGGTTTTTGTCGCTGACACGGCATATCGAGCCCAACGTCAACCACGGCTGGGAGAAACCATCCTTGGGCAGTCCTTTGCACTCGGTCCGGGTGGGAAAGGATCTAATCAATCCGTCGCTGCTGGAATGGCTGGCGCTTCGGTAGGCTTCATCACGAAACTTGGGAAGGACCCATTTGCCGATATGGCATTGGCAACCTGGAAAAAAGCGGGGGTGACGTGTCTGGCTACGCAGCATGCTGATGACTACACGGGTGCTGCTTACATCTTTGTTGATGAAAACACTGGGGATAATGCCATTATTGTATGTCCAGGTGCTGCCGCAACAATCAATCGTTCAGATATCGATAGTCACGCCGAAGTCATAAAGCAGTGCAAAGTCTTAATGACTCAACTTGAGCAACCAATAGATGCCGCTGAATACGCATTGGCCTGCGCTCGAAAAGCTGGCGCAACTACAATCCTCAATCCAGCACCGGCTGTAGAGCTACCTACCTCCATGATTGCTTTATGCGATTTTGTGACCCCAAATGAAATCGAAGCAGAAACAATCACTGGAATCACAGTCAACTCACCGAAAGATGCGGTTGCTGCAGCCGAAGCATTGCTCGCCAAAGGTGCAGGTGGAGCCATAATTACGCTCGGTGAGAATGGCTGCCTTTATCACGACGGAAGCAACTCAGTGCACGTGCCTGCAATCAACGCAGGCCCGGTGGTTGAGACGACTGGTGCGGGCGATGCTTTCAATGGTGGTTTTGCAGCTGCCATTGCTGAAGGGCGCTCACCACTTGAGGCGATCCGTTTTGGCACAGCAACCGCGGCTATCTCTGTAACTCGACCGGGTACAGCACCCTCAATGCCTACCCGGAAAGAAATTGAATCGCTATTACGAAATTAGATCCCCAAGGGTTTGATGAACTTTCCTATTCGTAGAACTGCCAGAGCAAAATTACTTGAAGTGGGCATCTCGACCACTGAGCATCCTTGAATGACAAAGCTCAGCCCATTTTGTGACTATCAAATAAGCCCAGAGATTATTTGGCTTGCTGCAATTCTGTGTGATTGGTTCCCACTTTAGCTTCGTAATGCAAAGCCATAATGAAGTTAACAATGCCGCTGCTCTTGATGAGTGGCGCCAATTATTAGGCGCATAGCTTCAAGCTCCGCCTGCAATCCGATGCGGGATTTTATTTGTCTGACAAAACTTTTGCTATTGTTCTGGAGCAAACCGTCCGTTTACTTTGCGTTGATGTAGATAAAAGGTAACAATTTGGATAACTAGCAAGCCATTCCGGCCAAGACCCAAGTGTGCTTGGTGGCTAAATCAGCTAGAATGGTTAAGGGATCATTCGCCTCAACAACAAGGAAAATACATTATGTTTGGAAAGATTGACGGTACTGGATATGAAATCCTCGACCCAATTTTTGCAGATTGTATAATAAGTCATGCAAAAATTGAGCGCCTTTGGTCTGGCGGGCGTTGGGTTGAAGGGCCTGCATATTTTCCCGCAGGTCGATATCTCATCTGGTCAGACATTCCCAACAATCGCATTATGCGCTGGGATGAAACAGATGGAACCGTTTCTGTATTCCGCGATCCTTCAAACAACGCTAATGGACATACCATGGATCAGCAGGGGAGATTGATTTCTTGCGAACATTTATCACGCCGTGTTAGCCGAACGGAATTTGATGGCACCTTGAAAGTCATTGCAGATAGCTATCGGGGCGCCCGTCTCAATTCACCAAACGATGTTGTTGTTAAATCTGATGGTTCAATTTGGTTCACAGACCCTACCTATGGTATAATAATGGACTACGAGGGTTGCCGTGCAGAAAGTCAGATTGGGACCTGCAATGTGTATCGTTGGGATCCAGAAACGCAAAAAATTGAGGCAATGGCCACCGACTATATCAAGCCCAATGGACTAGCCTTTTCTCCCGACGAAACAGCATTATACATTACGGATACAGGTGGCACCCATGAACCAAATGGCCCCCAGCACATGCGTCGCCATATGATAGATTCAGATGGCAAAACGCTTGGTGTAGGAGAAATTTTTGCAACTTCTACAGCAGGATATTTTGACGGCTTTCGAATTGACACTGGCAATCGTATCTGGACGAGTGCTATGGATGGAGTCCATTGCTACGATAGCGCCGGCTGTTTAATTGGTAAAATTTTAATCCCAGAGATAGTATCAAATGTTTGTTTTGGGGGATTAAAGGGAAACAGGCTTTTCATTACTGCAACATCCTCTGTTTATGCAGTGTATTTGAATGTAAACGGATGCCGTCTATAATGACGCTTAATTTTATCTATCTGAAGTTTCCCATGTTATGATTTAAGCCGCTGCATCAGACGCTCTATAATTTTCGCAGTAACCTCTTCGCCCCTATCAGTTGATGAGTTAAATGCCGACTTAGTGTACCAAGTATTATTTTCCGCTACGCGAGCTATTTCGACTCCTTCTGGGGCAAGGGCCATTAAGAGCGAAGTTTCTCCCTCTCCGGCATGATCAAAAATATAATTTTTGATAATCGCCTCATCCATTAATGGATGTAATTTTATCCAATTAAACGGGTCGTTGCCTGACTGATGTTGAGTATAATAATCATTCATATCTTGCGCGCCCCACCAACCCTCGCCGTTGGTGCGTTCTAAGAACTTAAAAAGTGCCTGCCTTGCACCAATTTTAAAAGCTAAGTCAGTTGGCATGCCTGCTGAAAAGTTTTCTGTTTGGTGGTGTATGACCCCGTGTATATTTCGGAAGCCTATTCTCAGCAGGCCGGTAAATATTTGCTCGGCTAAAGGAGCAAGTACTGCTGCATCAACATGCAAGGTGCCACTGCTTTCAGGGGCAGCCACTGCATAACTGGCGGCTCCATAGCTAAATGGTGGAAGAATGACCACTTCCATCTGGCGCTCTAACCTATCCAAGCTCTTGGTCACGGCAAGGGTGTCCATGCCCACGGCCATATGCTCACCGTGATATTCCATCACCCCTATAGGGAGTACAACTGGTGTATGTTTGGTGATCGCTTCTTTAATTTGGTACGGTAACATCAATTCAAAGCGCATATTAAAACCTTTACTAGATTATTCAAAAAATTAGGCAGTGTGAATTGTGCTCAAAGGTCTATCAAGATGGGTATATCCACCATCAACGAAAAGAAACTGTCCCGTTGTGTGAGAAGACCATTGCGAGAGGAGAAATATTACTGACGTTGCCACTTCAGCTGATGTCGTTAATCTGTTTTCCAAGGGAATATTCGAAGTGATCGCCTGTAATTTGTCTTGTGGGCTTTTAAAAGATCTCAGCCAATGGTCATACATTGGGGTCATTACTTCGCCAGGAATAACTGCGTTAACCCTTACTCCAAAAGCTGCCAGATCAACTGCCCATTCCCGCGTTAATGAAGTAATTCCGCCTTTTGAGGCCGCGTAGCCTGAAGTACAGCCCTGTCCGGTAAAAGAAACCTTTGAACCAATATTCACAATTGTACCCTTGCTTTTTTTAAGTGCTTCAAGGCATAGATGAGCCATCGTAAAATAGTGGATAAGATTAGCTTCTATTGACGAGCGGAACTGTTCAAGGCTTGAAGTAAGTCCAACGCCATCATTCACTCCAGCATTATTAACAAGACCGTCTATGCGACCAAATTGATCAATTATTTGGCTTACAGCTTTGCGGCACTGATCTTCTGCCACCAAGTCCGCTGTGATCCATTGGAGTTCAGGAATAGTACTACTGTCTTGCCCCCATTTCGCTTCAACTTTTTCCACCCTATCAACAACGATTGGGATGGCTTCAAGGGCGTGCAGTTTTTTTACAATTTCTTGACCGATACCCGCGGCACCACCGGTCACCAGGATTACTTTATCTTTTAGAGCGAGTTCCATTTCTCAGAACCTTTAAGTTAAACTCCAGCTTTTAGGGTCATTTCCTTTTCATGCTGGTGCTAAATCAACCTCTGTGTCAAGCTCGGCGATTGGCTCTGTCACGTGTGGACGGCTCCTTTTATGCAAGCGCTAGGCACTGTCAGACAAAACGAGCTTGAGCTGTGCAGGGAGGCTGCTCAACCACACCTCAGCTACACTGTGTGATAAATCAGTGACTCTTCAAAAGAGACTTAAGTAAAACCTTTGTGCGAATCTGAAGCTTCGTAGAACCTCAAGAGTCTGGGGAGAAACTATGATGTTTGCTTATAGCGAAGATGGACAGCATTTTTTAGGCTTTCGCACGAACGCCGTTGGGAAAATGCAAATTGTCTATGACTATGAAGGTAAGATGCATCGGATCTATGATGTTGAAACACCTAACGTAAAAACGAAGGTGATAAGCACTGCAATAACTAACGCCGTTAAACATAGAATGGTGGTTCCGACACTTTTTGCAACGCTTTCATCACAAAACATTAGTTTGAAAGAACTTGTCTAAACTTTCATTCTAAAACTCTGCTGCTTTAACAGCCGTATTTGACGGCAGGAAAGGTGTGCAGGGCTCATGGAAATTGTATTAGAAAAAAGCCAAGTCGTAGACCTGCGGCTGGACCTGCACAAACAAGGGATAAGCATTGGCGATGATTTGAATTTGGTCGTAAATGATCAAGATCAGTTCATATTATACTTTGAACCCAAGCGAACAATTTGGTCCCGCTTTTTTTATAAATTGGTACCAAAAGTATTTGGCCAGCTCCATCCTAATGATGCCGAGCACCTAACAAAGTATCTCCAGAACGCTTCAAAAATCAGGGTAAAAGTGGTTGATACTGTGCCGAAACACCTTTCTGCAGATAATACTGATGTTGCCTACATCTCCGTTTGGGTGAAGAGTTAGATTGGCTCCCTTTGAAGACATAGGTTGAGGTTTCCATGACAACCTGTGTGACAACCTTTTAAATAAAACTGGTGCCTAAGCATGGTGGATATGACGCTTGAAATGCGGGAAAGTTACTAATTTTGAATGCTATGACTACCTATGAAGCGCCAGAGTTCGGTCTTGAAAACCGACGAGGGTGAAAGTCCTCCCAGGGTTCGAATCCCTGTTCCTCCGCCACATAACCTAATTAAGTAGCTGATTTTATTTATATTAATAATAAGATCAAATCTCTACCCACAACGCTACTCACAACAAAACATTGGATCAAAACAGAGTTAATCAGGGGTTACTGTGCCCAATCGTTACGGTTCAGCTGAAACCGGCGCCAGTGGCCCCCCAATCATAGGGCCCCGCGCCTCGGACCACGGGCCTTGGTGTTAGGGTGGTAGACTCATTCAGGAGTAATTTTGATTGTTGCCGCCAACTGCAGAAGCAGACATTGCTTTCGCCAAGCACTTACGGCTGTTGTGCAGACTTTGTTGCCATTGGCCTGCTAAAGGCCAACGGCTGTTTTTCGAGTTTGGGAGTTACGCCTTGCCCTGAATGGCCTGCACGGCAGCAGCTGTTTCGAGCACCGATTGTTTGAAGGGGATAGGGGTCCAGTTAAACAGACTGCGTGTTTCGGAATTATCTGAACTCAGGTCCATTCCCAAAAGGCCGATCATTCCTTTGGCTTCGCGATCGAACTTCGCCATTAAGCGCAGTAAGAAGTTAGGGGCGATCCGCGTGCTGGGACCTTTGTAACCCT
>ENA-OREM01000564-OREM01000564.1-marine-metagenome-genome-assembly--contig:-NODE-564-length-24523-cov-6.139573_pt1 | contig 24523 bp, 20 predicted proteins | sample MGYA00248623_ERZ508561 | MGnify/ENA primary metagenome ERZ508561 (study PRJEB26227, sample SAMN06264494) | marine metagenome | isolation source: Columbia River Estuary | place: USA:Columbia River Estuary...
CACTCCTAAGAGTGTGCAATTAAAGGCGCTATAAAAGATAGTCTGTGGATATAAAATTAGAATCTTTTGATGCTAATAATTTTTCAAGGATTTCTTTGTTATATTCATTGTCTTTTGTGGCAACAAAACTGCGTATTGAAAAACTCCTTAGTGCGTCAAAAACACTTAATGTTCCTACTGCAGAGTTTTTTCTTCCTGTAAATGGATAAATATCTGGACCTCGTTGGCAAGCGCTGTTTAGATTCACTCTGCAAACCAAATTGGCGAGTATATCAATAAGGGGTCCTAGCTGCTTGGTGTCTTTACCAAAAAGACTTACTTGTTGCCCATATTGTGAAGCTGCAATTGCGTCTAGTGGCTCGTCAATAGTAGTAAAAGAGATGATTGGAATAACAGGACCAAATTGTTCTTCTTGAAAGACTTTCATGTCTGTTGAAACAGGATATAATACAGCTGGATAGCAATAATTTTCACTAAGTTCACCCCCACGTTTGTTTAAAATCTTAGCTCCTTTTGAAACCGCGTCTTTAATTAATCCATCAATATATGCTGGTTTGTTTTTTTCTGGAAGTGGCGTAAGAAAAACATCATCTTCCCACGGTAATCCAAATTTCAATGCGTCTACAGCTTCTGCAAAACGTTTATTAAACTCATCTACGATATCTGCATGTACAAACAGTACTTTTAAAGCAGTACAACGCTGCCCGTTATAAGACAATGTACCTGAAATACATTCTTGAACAACAAGATCAAGATCAGTGTCTGGAAGAATAATTGCTGGATTATTTGCCTCAAGACCTAAAATTAATCGCAGTCTGTTTTTAAATGGATGCTCATCTTGAAGTGCTACGGCAGAGGTGCTGTGACCTATTAAAGCAAGTACATCTACAAAACCAGTCTGCATTATTGGAGCAGCAATTTTTCGCCCACGACCAAATACAATATTTACTACCCCTGGCGGAAAGCTTTCTTGAAATGCTTTTAATAATGGTGTAATTAATAGTACTCCTAGCTTGGCCGGTTTAAATATGGTAGTATTCCCCATAATTAAAGCCGGGATAAGCAAACAAAAAGTTTCATTTAATGGATAGTTATAGGGCCCAAGACAGAGTACAACACCAAGAGGGCTCCTTCTAATATGAGCAAATATTCCGCTTTCATTATCAAACTTTGCGCTCTTTCTATCAAGTTTCTTGTAGGCCTCAATGGTATCTAGGATATAATCTATTGTTCTGTCAAATTCTTTGCAAGCATCATTTTTAGTCTTTCCTATTTCCCACATCAGTAGCCTCACGACCTCTTCTCTATGTGGCCTCATCTTCTCGACAAAAGTATTCATGCAAGCAATTCTATCCTTCACTTTCATTGTAGGCCAATCACCCTTCCCTTTATCAAAAGCTGCAACTGCAGAGTTTATAGCCTCGTTGGCAGCCTCTGTATCCATATCAGGAACAGAACCCAAAAATGTTGGCGCTCCATTTTCGTAATAAATATTTGAATATACCTCAGCTTTAGCACCTGTCCAGTGCTTAAGAGCACCGTTGACAAGGTATTTGTTTGAATGAATAGGGTTTGGGAAAGAATTTGATAATGTGCTCATTTGTTGGTTTTGTTTGTAATATACGGCAATATCTTAAACAAAAAAAGCCCATCCGTTTGGATAAGCTTCTCATCGGTCTATTAATAAACCACAAGCCCTATTTAAAGGACTCAACACAACATTTTTCTGCGGTCTGGACGAGACTCGAACTCGCGACCCCCTGCGTGACAGGCAGGTATTCTAACCAACTGAACTACCAGACCTCGCGTTAGCGGTTGCAAATATACACCGCTTATTTAATTGTGCAAACAAAAAATACTAAAAAAATAAAATATTTTCTCTCTAAGATCAAGGACATAAAAAAAGACCCTAGCATTGGCCAGGGTCTTTTTTTATACAGGTTTCAAAACCAGTGTATTACATAGCTGCGTCAATCGCGTCTGTGTAAACCTGCTTTGGAGACACCCCTACTTGTCTGCTCACAATCTCTCCGTTTTTAAATACTAAAACGGTTGGAATGTTACGCACGCCGTACTTAGCTGCAAATTCTTGGTTGGCGTCTACGTCTACCTTTCCTACGACAGCTTTTCCTTCGTAATCATTACTTACCTCATCAATGATAGGACCTACCATTCTACAAGGACCACACCAAGCTGCCCAAAAATCCACAACTACTGGCTTGTCACTTTTTAAAACTACTTCTTCGAAAGTAGCGTCTGTTATTTCTAATGCCATGATTCTATATTTTTAATTGTTTACAAATTTACATATTTATTTTACCATTTTTCCCTCTGGCCTATGCCTTTTCTTATCTAACTATAAAGAAGCCTTATAGCTAGTTTAGACTGAAATGTACATCTGCAGCCTCTAGGGCTTCTAAAAGTGCCGTAGTTACCCCTATTTTTTGACTGCGAGAAACAAAATCTAACTTAATACTCTCTTCCATCTCATAAAGGCTAAAATGCAGTGGTAAATCTCCAGGATGGCTTTGAATAAGTTCCTTAATTCCTTTAATCTGCGCTTCCTCTAGGTGGTCTACCCGCAACTTTAAGGTGAGCTTTTTAGTGAAATTCTCAAGTATTTCTTGCAACATATAAAAACCGTTGTATTGCAGGCGAGGCTCTCCTTGTTTACCGGTATCTTTATTGGTCCAACCCTCTTTCACAAGGGCCTTACAGAATATAAATGAGTTGGGAATTAAAAAGTGCCTGAACTTCAAATAGTCCTCACCAAAGATCCTAAACTCATAAGAGTCTGCGTAGTCTTCTACCGTAAAGGCCGCCCAGCCTTTACCGTTTTTAGATACCCTATGTTGCACCTCAGACACCACACCAGCAAAAGCCAGCTCCCTGTTTACATAAGAGGGAAGGTCATTAAAGAAAGACACATTGGCATTGGTGTAAGTGTTTATTTCTGTTTTATAGTCGTCTAAAGGATGTCCAGAAATGTATATCCCCACCACTTCCTTCTCTTGCTTTAACTTCTCCATAGTCCCCCACTCTGGACAAGGAGGCACTTCAGGTTCCGGAATTTGAATATCACTAGACTCCCCAAACAAACTCACTTGGGCAGAGTTTTCATTTTCCTGGTATCTGGCACCGTAACGAATGACTTTTTCAAGAAAAGTACCGGCATCGCCCAGAGGGTGAAAATACTGCGCCCTGTGAACCCCTCCAAAAGAATCGAATCCTCCGGCAAGTGCTAAGTTTTCAAAAGCTTTTTTATTGGCTGCCCTTAAATCTATACGCTTGGCCAAATCAAAAACAGACCTGTAAGGCCCACTTTCTTTTCGCTCCGCCACAATGGTCTCTACCGCCCCGCGACCCACGCCTTTGATTGCGCCCATGCCAAAACGAACGGCTCCTGCATTGTTTACGGCAAATTTGTAAAAGGATTCATTCACATCTGGCCCCAAAACCTGTAAACCCATACGCTTACATTCTTCCATAAAGAAAGTCACTTGCTTAATGTCATTCATATTATTAGAGAGTACCGCCGCCATATATTCTGCTGGGTAGTGGGCTTTAAGGTAAGCTGTCTGATAAGCAATATAGGCATAGCAAGTAGAGTGACTCTTGTTAAAGGCATAAGATGCAAAGGCTTCCCAGTCTTTCCATATTTTCTCAAGCACTTCTTTAGGGTGACCCAGCTTTTCTCCACCCCCTAAAAACTGGGGTTTCAATTTTTCTAGTAGGGCAAATATTTTCTTACCCATGGCTTTTCTCAGTACGTCTGCTTCCCCCTTAGAGAAACCGGCAAGCTTCTGAGACAAGAGCATTACCTGCTCTTGATAGACTGTAATCCCGTAGGTTTCCTTAAGGTATTCTTCCATTTCAGGAAGGTCATAGGTAATTTGTTCGTCGCCGTGTTTACGACCAATAAAACTAGGAATATACTCCATTGGTCCTGGTCTGTAGAGCGCGTTCATGGCAATAAGGTCGTCAAAAACAGTAGGCTTTAAATCCTTGAGGTGCTTTTGCATGCCCACAGATTCGTATTGGAATACCCCAACGGTGTCTCCGCGCTGGAAGAGCTCGTAGGTCTTGGTGTCGTCCAAAGGAAAATCATCCGGCACCAATTGAATGTCGTGCTTGGCCTTGACAATTTTAACCGTATCCTTAATTAAGGTCAGGGTCTTGAGACCCAAAAAGTCCATTTTTAACAATCCAGCGTCTTCTACCACGGAGTTGTCGAACTGGGTCACATACAAATCAGAATCTTTGGCCGTAGCCACTGGCACATAATTGGTAATATCTCCAGGGGTAATAATTACCCCACAGGCATGAATACCTGTATTCCTAAGTGATCCCTCTAATATACGTGCCATATTCAAGGTCTGAGCCTCTAGGTCTGGACCGTCTGCAATATTGAGTAGCTCGTTGACCTTATCTAAGTCTTCTGCCCTAAAGTTTTTCTTGAGTTCCGCCTCAGTATAGCTAAAAATCTTAGCGAGTTTAGACATATTGGGCAGTAATTTAGCAATCCTGTCTGCCTCGTTGAGGGGTAAATCCAATACCCTAGCCGTATCTCTAATAGAAGACTTGGCCGCCATGGTACCATAGGTAATGATCTGAGCCACCTGGTTAGAACCGTATTTTTTAATTACATAATCCATGACACGACCGCGACCCTCGTCGTCAAAATCAATATCAATATCTGGCATAGAAACCCTGTCTGGATTTAAGAAACGCTCAAAAAGCAAATCGTACTTCAAAGGATCTATATTGGTAATCCACAAGCAGTAGGCCACTACAGATCCAGCCGCAGAACCCCTTCCAGGACCAACAGAAACGTCCATATTACGCGCTTCTCTAATAAAATCTTCCACAATCAGGAAGTAACCCGGGTACCCAGAATTTCTAATGGTGTCCAATTCAAAATCCAAACGCTCTTCAATTTCAGGCGTAATTTCAGTGTACCGCTTTAGTGCGCCTTTATAGGCAATATCTTTGAGGTAAGCATTTTCTCCTCGTTTGCCACCGTCTTCTAAATCTTCTGCCACCTTAAACTCCGCTGGAATCTCAAAAGCAGGCAGCAGTACTTCTCTCGCTAGTTCAAAAGCTTCAATTTGGCTAGAAATCTTATGGGTATTTTCAATGGCCTCTGGTATATCCGAGAACAGCGACTTCATTTCCGCTGCAGTCTTGAAAAAATACTCTTGGTTGGGCAATCCATACCTGTACCCCCTACCCCTTCCAATAGGCGTGGCTTGTTTTTCTCCATCTTTTACACAGAGTAAAATATCGTGGGCCTCTGCGTCTTTCTGGTCTGCATAATAGGTGTTGTTTGTAGCCACTAAAGAGACCCCATGCTTCTGAGCCATAGGCACCAACACCTGATTAACCCGGTCCTCATCTTCCTGACTGTGGCGCATTAACTCCACATAAAAGTCTGCTCCAAAGGTCTCTTTCCACCAAATTAGGGCTTCTTCTGCTTGCTGCTCTCCCATATTTAGGATTTTAGCTGCCACCTCGCCATACATATTTCCAGAGAGTACAATTAAGTCTTCTTTATACTGTTCCACAAGCGCCTTGTCTATTCTAGGCACATAATAAAATCCTTTGGTATAGGCAATAGAAGACAGTTTGGCCAAATTGTGATAGCCGTTTTTGTTCTTTGCCAAAAACACCATCTGATACCCGTAATCTTTTACATGCTTATTTGTATGGTCCTCACAAACATAAAATTCACAACCAATAATTGGCGTCATTTCTTTGCCTTCTTCAGGGGTCCCCGCTGCTTCCGCTTCTTTATGGGCCTGTTTAACCCTAGCATTGTGCGCTTTGACCTCTTTCACAAAATGAAAGGCCCCCATTAAATTGGCGTGGTCTGTAAGGGCCACCGCAGGCATATTTTGCTTGGCCGCTTGAGCCACCAAATCCTTTACACTCATGGTGGATTGGAGCACAGAAAACTGGGAATGGTTGTGCAGGTGAACAAAAGCAGTGTCTTCTAACTGGGCTAAATTTTCTTTAATATCCTGTTTGGTGGGCGCAGCAGTTACTGGTTGGGCTTGCGCTTGCAGCGCCGCCGATGCCTTTTTTAAATTCACATGCTTCAATCCAATACCGGCTACAGCCTCAGAATTCGCTGCCTGATACTGGTTGTAATAGTCTGCAGGAGCGCCTAACTTCTCAAGCGGATAGTGCTTTAAGCGGAGTAGCTCCAAAAAGCAACGTGTGGTAGCCTCTACGTCTGCCGTAGCGTTGTGGGCTTCGTTAAAAGGCGCGCCAAATAAATGTTGGTGCAGTTCCGTCAGGGTAGGCAGCTTAAATTTACCTCCCCTACCTCCAGGAATTTGACACATCATAGCGGTCTGTTCCGTACAAGTATCTAACACAGGCTTTTGAGCTAGGGTGTTTTCTATCCCAGCCCTGTGAAATTCTGCCCCCATAATGTTGAGGTCAAAACCCACATTCTGGCCCACCACAAAATGACATTTTTCTACAGCCGCTGTAAAACGCTCCAATACTTCTAACAAAGGAAGTCCTTGGTCCTGAGCAAGCGCGGTAGAAATACCGTGTATTTGTTCTGCCTCAAAAGGTACGTCAAAGCCATCTGGCGAAACCAAAAAATCTTGGTGTTCCAAGAGGTTTCCCATAGCGTCGTGCAATTGCCAGGCAATCTGAATACAGCGCGGCCAATTGTCGGTATCCGTTACGGGGGCATTCCATCTCTTGGGTAAGCCGGTGGTTTCAGTGTCAAAAATTAAATACATCTGGGTGATTTTCTTTGGGTGCTTATTTGCCTGGGAACGGTAAAAATAACCAAAAGGAATCGTAAAGAAAAAGAGGGTTTTAAGAAGTTATTAACCCTTTATTGTGGGGCAACGCCAACCTAGCCTAATTATTTAAAAGCAGATAGTTTGCAAATCACAAAAAAAGGGTATATTTGCACCCTCTTAATGGAGAAAACTAAAAAGAATTAATAACCAAGGGTCGGGCACCCTACAAATTAATGTGATATGCCAGTAAAAATTAGATTACAAAGACACGGTAAAAAAGGAAAACCATTTTATTGGATCGTTGCTGCAGATGCAAGGTCAAAAAGAGATGGTAAATTTTTAGAGAAATTAGGAATCTACAATCCTAACACCAACCCAGCCACTATTGACTTAAATGTAGATGGTGCTGTAAAATGGTTGACTAATGGAGCACAGCCTTCTGACACTGCAAAACGTTTGTTGTCTTACAAAGGCGCTTTATTAAAGCACCACCTTTTAGGAGGACTTAGAAAAGGTGCTTTAACTGAAGAGCAAGTAGCAGAAAAATTCAACGCATGGGTGGCTGAAAAAGATGCTGCTGTTGCTGCAAAAGTTTCTGGTCTTACTCAAGAGCAAGAAGTAGAAAAAGCAAAAGCATTGGCTGCTGAAAAAGCTGTTAATGAAAAGCGTGTTTCTGACGCACAAGCACTAGAAGCTGAAGCTGCTGCTGAAGTTGCTGCTGCTGAAGCTGCAGAAATTGCCGCTACTGAAGCCGCTGCTGCTGCTGAAGTTGCTGCTACAGAAGAAGTTGTTGCTGAAGTTGCTGCTACAGAAGAAGTTGTTGCTGAAGAAGCGGTTGCTACTGAAGAAGTTGTTGCTACTGAAGAAGCGCCTGCTGAAGAAGCAGCTGGTGAAGAAACCAAAGAAGCTTAATATAAAACAAGGATGCGTAAGGAAGATTGTTTCTACTTAGGCAAAATTGTTTCAAAATACAGTTTTAAAGGAGAGGTACTCATAAAGCTAGACGCAGATGAGCCCGACCTATACGAAAACATGGAATCAGTATTTGTCTCTCTCAGAGACAGCCTGGTTCCATTTTTTATTGAAAAATGTTCCCTTCATAAGTCTAGCCTCCTCAGGGTCCGTTTTGAGGCCGTAGAAGATGAAGCTGCTGCAGACAAGATCATGGGTGCAGCACTCTTCCTACCCCTAAGCTTACTTCCAAAACTCACTGGAAATAAATTTTATTACCACGAAATTATTGGCTTCACCCTTTTAGATAAAGTCCATGGCGATATTGGTCAGATTACCGCTGTAAATGACACTGTAAGTCAGGCTTTATTCATTGCCAAAAAAGAAGACAAAGAATTACTTATTCCCATTACAGACCAGATTATCACTAAGGTAGATCGCGAGAACAATACCATAGAGGTAACCACTCCAGACGGACTTGTAGCCTTATATTTAGGAGCCGACTAGTGCTGTTGGTCTAAAACCCCTAAGCCCATCTAAAAATATTGCGTAGCTTTAAGTGATCAATTTCACACTTATGAAAACGCAGCTTTCCTTTTTATGGCTTTTTTTAATCTTTTTAACGGGCTGTAAACAAGCACCTATAGAAGTAGCCAACACCCCTAATAATCGAGAGAAAAGCCCCAATATTATACTAATCCTTACAGATGACCAAGGTTATGCAGACCTAGGCGCTTATGGTGCCAAAGATTTTGAAACACCCCATTTAGACCAAATGGCCAAAGAAGGGGCGCTGCTCACCCAATATTATGCGCCTCAAGCTGTTTGTTCTGCCTCTAGGGCTGGAATTCTTACTGGCTGTTATCCCAATAGAATAGGTATTCACAACGCTTTTATGCCAGAAGCAAAAAAAGGCTTAAACCCAGTAGAACTCACTATGGCAGAAATGCTTAAAGCAGCGGGTTATGCTACTGCTATTTATGGAAAATGGCATTTGGGAGACGCCCCTGAATTTCTTCCAAATGAGCACGGGTTTGAAGACTATTTTGGCATACCATACTCTAATGATATGTGGCCTTTACACCCACAACAAGGCCCTGTTTTTAACTTTAAAGCGCTTCCCTTATTGGAGAATGGACAGGTTTTAGACACCCTCACAGACCAGTCTCAACTCACTACCCAACTCACCCAAAGAGCCGTGTCATTTATACACGCTAAAAAAGACCAGCCTTTCTTTTTATATGTGGCCCATCCCCAGCCTCATGTACCCCTCTATGTTTCTGAAAAATTTAAAGGCAAGTCCAAAAACGGGCTATATGGAGACGTTATTATGGAATTGGATTGGTCAGTAGGAGAAATATTAAATGCCCTTAAAGTAAACGGACTAGAGGAGGACACTATGGTTATTTTTACTTCAGACAACGGACCTTGGCTCGCATACGGCAATCACGCAGGAAGCGCAACACCTTTTAGAGAAGGAAAAGGTACCGCTTGGGAAGGGGGACAAAGGGAACCGTTTGTAATGAAATACCCTAGAAAAATTCCTGCGGGAACCCTTGTTCACACTCCTGTTATGGGAATAGACATTATGCCTACTGTAGCTGCACTAACAGGTGGAAAACTACCCAATCATCCCATTGATGGAAAAGATGTCATGCAGGTACTCAGCGGAGAAAGCCAAAAAAGCCCTCAAGAAGCCTATTTCTTTTACTACAGGGTTAATGAACTTTTTGGGGTACGTTATGGAGATTGGAAAATGTATTTTCCCCACCGCTATAGAACCATGGCTGGGCAGCCACAAGGCGCAGACGGCTTACCTGGACAATACGCCTTTATTGACATGAAGGAAATTGAATTGTACCACCTGCCAACAGATGAAGCCGAACGCACCAATGTGGCGCAATTTCATCCAGAGGTGGTAAACAAAATACAATCTTTGGCTGCAGATATGCGGCTAAAATTAGGCGATGCCCTCTTGGATCAAACCGGCAGTGAAACCAGAACAGCAGGCAGCCTTAAATAAGCTCGACTCCTAAGAAAATAGCTCTAAAGCGAAGAAAATACTGCCTCAAATAAGTTTGTTCACGCCCTTAAAAAACCGCCAGATACCGTACTTTTGTACCATGTCTGCCCCTTTCATTTTCAAAGAATTTAGTATTGAACAAGACCAATGTGCTATGAAAATTGGCACAGACGGGGTCTTATTAGGTGCTTGGGCACCTATTTCTCACCAGCCCAACAGCATACTAGATATTGGGGCAGGAACAGGTGTAGTAGCCCTTATGCTTGCCCAAAGAAGCCTTGCAGAAACCATAGACGGTGTGGAACTCATTCCTGAAGCCTACGAACAATGTGTGGCTAATTTTGAAAATGCGCCTTGGGCAGACCGATTGTTTTGCTACCACGCCCATGTAGAAGAACTCATAGAGGAAGCAGAAGCACTGACTTACGACCTTATTGTGAGCAACCCTCCTTTTTATACTGAAAATAATTTAGACAATCAAGCTAGGGCGGCAGCGAGGGAAAGCAGTACGCTGCCTTTCCCGCTGTTGGTGCAAGCGGCTGTAACCCTTTTGAGCCCAGCAGGAATTTTTGCCTTGGTCCTTCCCTTTAAGGAGTCCACAGATTTTATAGCGCTTGCTGCCAAAGCAGGGCTTTTTCCCCACGAAATAATGCACGTCAAAGGAAATAAAAACGCCCCATTTAAAAGGTCTTATATGGCTTTTGGATTTGAAAAAACCCGCTGCCTCCACCGAGAGCTCACCATTGAAACTGCCAGACACCAATACACTCCAGAATATATTGAACTGGTTAAAGATTTTTATTTAAAAATGTAACACTGCTTTGTTGTAATGTTATATTTCTTTAGTTAATTTAGAAGCTAGAAAGTGTGGACTTGTTTTGCAAAAACAATGCCCTTTAAAAAAAGCTATGAAACCAGACCTATTTGAAGCCCCAGACTATTACGCCTTAGATGATTTACTGAGCCCAGAGCACCTCTTGGTTAGAGATGCTGCTAGAGCTTGGGTTAAAAGGGCCGTGAGTCCGATCATTGAAAAGCATGCCCAAGAAGCTACTTTTCCCACAGAAATCATTAAAGGATTGGCAGAAATTGGCGCATTTGGGCCCTATATTCCTGAAAATTACGGTGGTGCAGGTTTGGATCAGATCAGTTACGGCCTCATTATGCAAGAAATTGAAAGGGGAGACTCTGGAGTGCGCTCCACAGCCTCTGTACAATCCTCATTGGTCATGTACCCTATTTTTGCTTACGGAAATGAGGCGCAGCGTCAGAAATACCTCCCAAAATTAGCTTCAGGAGAAATGATGGGTTGCTTTGGTCTCACAGAACCAGACCATGGCTCTAATCCGAGCGGCATGACCACCAACATTAAAGACATGGGAGACCATTACCTTTTAAACGGGGCTAAAATGTGGATCTCAAATGCGCCATTTGCAGACATTGCCGTGGTGTGGGCTAAAAATGAAGCCGGAAGAATTAAAGGCGTGATTGTAGAACGCGGCATGGAAGGTTTTTCTACGCCAGAGACGCACAATAAGTGGAGTTTAAGGGCATCGGCCACCGGCGAGCTTATCTTTAGCGATGTGAAAATTCCCAAAGAAAATATACTGCCTGAAAAAGACGGACTAGGAGCACCACTAGGTTGTTTAGACTCTGCCCGCTACGGTATTGCCTGGGGGGCTATTGGAGCAGCCATGGACTGTTACGACACGGCATTGAGATATGCCAAAGAGCGTATTCAATTCGGAAAACCCATTGCAGCCACCCAATTACAGCAGAAAAAATTAGCAGAAATGCTCACCGAAATTACCAAGGCACAGCTATTGGCTTTCCGTTTGGGGCAACTCAAAAACCAAGGAAAAGCCACTACTGCTCAAATTTCCATGGCCAAGAGAAACAATGTAGATATGGCCATTAAAATAGCCAGAGAAGCTCGCCAAGTATTGGGCGGTATGGGTATTACGGGAGAATATTCTATTATGAGGCATATGATGAATTTAGAATCCGTGATTACCTATGAAGGGACCCACGACATTCACCTACTCATTACTGGAGCAGACATTACAGGCCACCCTGCATTTTCTTCATAAACACCCGTACTTTTTGCTGCACGGCGGTTTTATTTTATGTGGACTATACCTACTTTACCAAACAGCCATTGATTGTTTAAAAAGAAACGGCGCACAGTTCTCTACCTAGTGTTTGAATACACTTTTCAATCTGTTTCATGCGCTCTTCTGAAACAGCGGCTGTGCCTCTAGCATATTGGCGCATTAGACTTTCATTAATTCCTGCTTTTTTGCCTATGGCAGATATTTTTACCTCAGGAATGAGCGCAAAAAAAGCTTGAATATTCATTTTATATTCCCACTGAACCCCACTTTCAAAATCTAAAACCCAATCATATCCTTCTTCAGTAGCTAGCACTAAATAATCTTTAAATGCTGCTTCTATGTTAGATTTTAATAGTTCTAAACGAGATCCATAAGCGCTTACCACTCCAGGGATATTTTGAGTGGTTCCCCAATAAGTGCCGTCTTCGTGACGCTCTACAATAACACGTATTAGCTTTTTAGATGCTGTTGATTTTTTCATTTAACTAATTTTTATTCCTGCTTGTTTTAAAATAGACTTTACAGTCCCTATGGGAATGTCCTTTTTAGGATGCGGAACAGTCACCAAACCGCTTCTACTAGGGTGTTTATAATGGTGGTGGCTCCCTCTTATTCGTACTAATTGCCAGCCTTCTTCTTTTATCAACTTCATTAAGGCCCCACTTTTCATACCTTAAATATATAACAAAAATGCAATATAACAAAAATGTTATATTTAAACCGTATTTAAATCCTATGGCCTCGTAATTTTCTTCATAACTTATTTAAATGAGGCCTTTAATAATCGCGCAAACGAATTAATTTTATAGCGTGTTTGCCTTAGTTGATTGTAATAACTTTTACGCTTCCTGCGAACGGGTATTTAACCCCGCACTAGAAGGAAAGCCCATAGCCGTATTGTCTAACAATGACGGCTGCTTCATTGCACGCAGCAATGAAGCAAAGGCCCTTGGCCTTCCTATGGGCGCCCCAGCATTTAAATACGAAGCCTTTTGCAAAGCCAATGGCATAAAGGTGTTTTCTTCCAATTATCCGCTTTATGGAGATATGAGCGCGAGGGTCATGCAAATTCTCTCTCAATTCACCCCTGAAATAGAAATTTACAGTATTGACGAGGCTTTTTTGCTCCTCAAAGGCTTTGATTATGTAGACCTGGCTAGCTACGGAAAAGAGATGCAGCAACGGGTAGAAAAATGGACAGGCATTCCTGTGAGTATTGGCATTGCACCCACCAAAGCACTGGCCAAAGTAGCCAATAAAATTGCCAAAAAATTCAAAGAACGCACTGGAGGCGTACATGTCATAGAAACGGCAGAAAGTATTACAAAAGCCTTAAAATGGACCCAAATAGCAGATGTTTGGGGCATTGGACGCCAGCACGCCAGACGCTTAGAAGCGGTACAAGTAAACACCGCCTATGACTTTATAAAGCTACCTGAAGACTGGGTACGCAAGCAAATGGCCGTAGTAGGTTTGCGCTTACAGCAAGACCTCAAAGGCATTCCGACCCTAGGACTAGAGGAAGGGCAGAAGAGCAAAAAAGGTATTGCCACCACCAGGAGTTTTGAAGGCACCCTAAATAGCCTTCCAGATTTGGAAGAACGCATAGCCACCTTTGCCAACCACTGTGCTCAGAAGTTGCGCGCCCAAAAAAGTGCTGCCAATGTATTAATGGTCTTTGTGCGCAACAACCCCTTTGACCCAAAAGTACCCAGGATTAGCAAACATATAGCCATTCCCCTGGCCTACCCCACAGATTCAAGTATTACCCTAGGACAGGTAGCTATTAAGGGACTCAGGGCTTTGTACGAAGCCGGTGTGGACTACAAAAAAGCGGGGGTCATGATCAGTGGTTTGGTTCCTGTGAACGGAAAACAATTGGACCTCTTCCAAAGAGAGCAACCCAAACACGACGCACTAATGGCAGTAATGGACAAAATGAACAAACGCTACGGAAATGCCTTAAAAGTAGGCAACCAAGACCTACAACGCACCTGGAAAATGAAACAAGAACACCTCAGCAAGCGCTACACCACTTCCCTTTCTGAGATTATTACAGTAAGCTCATGAGACTCGTAAAAACAAAAGACACACCCAGTTTAAGCTTTTACACCCCCCTAACAGAAGGCGGGCTAAAGCAGCCCATTATTGAAGGGGGTATTTCTGCTGGCTTCCCTTCTCCTGCAGACGATTTCAAAGAGATTCGCATTAGCCTGGACGAGAATCTGGTGCGCAACAAAGAAGCCACCTTCTACGCCCGTGTAAGTGGCGAGTCTATGACAGGCGCCGGATTAGACCATGGAGACTTATTGGTTATAGACAGGAGCCTAGAACCCAAAGACGGTAAAATAGCCGTCTGTTTTATAGACGGCGAATTCACCGTAAAAAGACTCAAAATTACCGAAGGGGTACTCTACCTCATGCCAGAAAACAAGAAGTACAAGCCCATTGCCGTCACAGAAGACAACACTTTATTGGTGTGGGGTGTGGTTACCTATGTAATTAAAGCCATGTAGGCTTATTTACAATGTGTTTGAAGCGCTTGGTCTGCAGCAGCATACCTATAAGACTTGGCTGCTTTAAATAATTCACATGCTGCTTCATTTCTACCCAAATTAATGAGTGCCAAACCTTTAATATATTCAGATTTTCCAGACTTTGGATTGAGCTCTTGAATTACTTTGTCAAAGTAAGGAAGAGACAGCTCGTATAAACCAGCAGAAAAATAAGCGGCTCCGGTATTCTCAAAATAAGAAAACTCTAACGGATCTAATGCAGCTGCTTCAGAAAGTTTTTGGGCGGCATTCATGAAGTCTTGCTGTTGGAAAAAGGCAGATCCCTCTTGAGAAAGGGCAAAAGCTCGGTCTACGGTTTCTTTGCCTAAAACCGCTATTTTTTTGAGTACTAAAAAATCTTTGTCTTCCGGGAATAAATCTATGGCCTTATTGGCTACGGCAATAGAAATATCATTCCCTGTTGCTTTAAGCGCATTACTAGCAATCATATAGTTCTTCCAAACCATGGGGTCATGCTTCACAGAGTCCTTAGCAAAAATACGGTCTATCTCTTGGGCGTTGCCCTCTTGAATTAACAGGTTCAAGTAGTTGGCAAAATGAGGTGGTATGGGCAAATGCTCATAGGCTACTTTGGCGTAATGGGTGGCAGAATCTCTCTGATTTTTCTTGGCAAAAATCTGACTCATGAGTGTTTCACTAAAGCCTAAATAAGGGTTGGCGGTAATGCCAGTTCTGAGCATTTCTAGCGCCTTGTCATCCTGTCCATTTTCCATATAATACCTGGCCTTCATAGAAGCAATAGGCAATGTAGTCACTGAAATATTTGGAATTCCTGGAACTACCTGGTCTACTTTGTTTAAAGGGTAGCTGAACTTTCCTGCATTGTACTCCCCTAAAAGAACTTGCTGTCCTTTAAGGGATTCATTGGTCTGATAGGTAATGTAAGTCAAAGGGGCTAATAAAACCAAACACACTACAGACACCCAATAGGCATTTTTCATGGGGATGGGTTTGTGCTGCTGATTAAACGCCTTGGCATCTAAAAACAACAGGACAATTAAAGCCATGACCAAAAGCCACACCATTTGCATAATAGGTCTGGCAATAGGAAAGTTCAATGCTCCATCTACCATATAAGTGCTGAGCGACATGGTTAAAAAAGCCACAAAGAACTTGGTGTTCTCTGGCAATTTAGACTTAGCTATGTAAACAATATAGAACAAAAGCACCCCAAAAAGTCCTAAGTACATAAAGAAACCTGGAATCCCAAGTTCTGTACCTATCTGAATAAAGTCGTTGTGCATGTGGTAAGGCACCACATAACCATTAATAAATTCTTTGTCGTATAAAATAGAAACGAGTTTCCAGTTACCCAGACCAGAACCCACTATTGGATTGTTTAAAATATGCTCCACCCCTACCATATAAAAACGGAGTCTTCCTGCAATAGAGCCATCCGTAGTGGCCTGCACAATAGTAGCCGAACGCTCAAAGAAAGTAGTGTTGTTTTTACCAATTGTACTGAGTTCACTAATACCAACGGCCACCACAAAAGGCACCACAAAATAAAGGATAGGAATAAGCAAACGTTTGGGCTTACCAGCTCTAAAGTAGTTGTACAAGCAAAAGGCTATGTATAAGATTAAACTCAATACCAAGGCTACATAAGAAGCCCTAGAAGCAATGAGTACAAGACAGAAAATAGTCAATGTAATAAGGACCCCATAGGCCATACGCTGCCATGTTTTCTGTGCAAGATTCATGAGGTATAAGGCAAAGGGCATCTTGATTACCAAAGAGAGTGCGGCAATGTTAATGTTACCCGTGGTACCTTTTAAAAGCGAAGACCTAGAGGCATTGGCACCTTGTTTCAGCAAACCCAACAAAGGGTCTAAAACCATATACATTTCTATAATCAGTGCGCCAGTAGCTACCATGGCAATGAGCCTAAATTTATTTGGAATCTTTTGAAGCAGTACAAAAACGTTCACAAAAGCAATGGATGTTCCCACTACCCTGGCCAGATTCACCAACACTTCAGTAGGGTTAATAGCGTAAAAATAAGAGGCAGAAGCCCAAACAATAAATAGGGCATACAGCCACGAAAATTTAGTCTTAAACAAGCTACCAATGGCTTCTGAAAAATAAATATGGTGCTTCAAAATATAAAGTGCCGCCAGCACACTCACACTATTGAGGTACAACCACTGAGGCGCTATTTGATCTACCGCACCTAAATTGGGCACAAAACCAATAAGCAAGTACGCAATTAAAAAAGCACTGCTGTATAGATGGTGTACCGTTTGGCTGTTGGTTTTATGAGAAGGGCTGCTATTTTTTGCCATGATATGGAAAATATATTTTTAAATCAAAGGTGAAAATACACATAAAGCAATCATTGGGCAAATTTTAAGAGAGTGACTCACTTTAATCACTAATCAGGACAAGTGCCCCATAGCGGCAAAGAGGTCTGGGAAATTGAAGACCCAGCAGAAAAATTAGTTGGCGCTTTGTCAATCAATGACACGCACCAACCACTGAGATTTTGATTAAATGCAGTAGCATTAAAAAACATGGCCTCCATTTGGGTCACCTGACTGGTATTCCAATCTCCAAGGTCCTGATTGTACTCTAAAGCATTGGCAAAGGCATAAGACATATTGGTTACCTTAGAAGTGTTCCAGTAACTTAAAACACCATTGTACACACTGGCCCCTGAAAACAGGTAACTCATATCTGTCACATTACTGGTGTCCCATGCCGCAATATTGGGGGTGATGGTTTGTTTGTTTTCAAATATATTACTCAAATCAGTCACATAAGTAGTGACTAAGAGCGAAATATCTTCCCTATCATCGGTTACAATATCTCGGAGCATTTGATTGTCTACCACCAAATAAGTAATGCCTTCAAAAACCAATTCATCCCCAGGTTTAGCCGCAGAATTGGCCACAAGAGTCACCCCATTTTCTTCTACATATAGACCAGGAGTTTGGGCACCCTCTTGCGAATTTGATCCCTCTCCTTCAGATTCACTTCCTGATTGTTCTTCTGCTCCTTCAGCTGTTTCAGAGGTCTCTGTTTGCTCATTTTCACTCCCTTCGCCAATTTCAATGACATCAGAACCTAAGTTGTCTTCTACTACCAAATCACCCAATACTCCAGAATTGTCTGAAGTACAAGAAATAACCATAGCCACAAGAAAAGAAAGGAGCATTTTTTTCACTGATCTAAAACAATTTTTTACTTCAAATATAACGCAAACTAACTGCAAGAAAAAACCCTGTGGAATTTGATAACAAAAGGATAATAAATACATTTGAGACAGAATGAATTTATCTAATGGAACAAAACCAACAAGCCATTAACCTTACGAATCTATTTGGTAGATTTTCACTATTAATTATTTATTTCTATACAAAGAGAATTCTCATGACTGAGTATATAAACAAATATGTCATAATTGTTTTTTTAGTGCTCTTTTCTTCTTGTAAGAAAAGAGAATTAAGTCTAAATCCTGTGTCATATGCCCATTTTGAGAAATTCATCAACGAAACTAATTATATTACAGATGCAGAAAAATATGGCTGGTCAATTGTGCAGTTAGATGTGTATAATTTTAAGAAAATGCCCAACGCTACTTGGAAAAGACCAGACGGAATTAACCCGGTCACTTCTGTAAATCTACCTGTAACTCAAGTGAGTTACAATGACGCTTTAGCCTTTTGTAAATGGGCAAAAAAAAGACTCCCAAATTATAATGAATATTGGGAAATGGTCAGAAATGATCAAAGAATAATAGTATCCGAAAACACACTACCCATCTCAGAAATAGGCGAAGTTAACATTGTTGGAAATGTATGGGATATAACTGGAGATTTAAATAATGGAATGGTTAGGTTAGCCGGAGGCTCCTTATTTTGTTCAAAAAATACCTGCCATGGAACCGTAAAAGATAGGGTGTTGTTTGTAGACAAAGAAACAGGTAATATACATATAGGATTTTCTGTTATTGACCTTTAAAACTTACTAATTACTATTTAATTTCCACAACTAACGCTGGGTTCCCTTAATAAACTGCTAACAATCACACTTTAAAAAGAAAACCGCTTCTATAAAACCCACCCCTCACTTTAAATTAAGTGATGCACTGAAACTTTTTGGGTTTTTATATAGAATTAACCGTTAGCACTATAAGTTGGTGTGTGGTATTAAAATAGTTTAAAAACTGTTGAAAATCATATAATTACACAAAGGCTAAAAACGCAAGGCTTTTAAAAAATCATAGGCTGATTGAATGTTTTCATATGGACTTGGGGCTAAATCATGTTCAATAAAATAGTGTTCAACCCCCGAATTATAGGCGACTTTTAAAATTTCATTGAGTGGCAATTGACCAGATCCTGCGGGAACTAATAAAGGAAATAGTTCCATCCATTCTGAAGGAGTGGACCCCCTGTCTTTAAAATAGGTAATGTTTTTCATGTCCTTAATATGTAACATCTTATAACGACCTTGGTGCTTGTTTAATAATTCAATAGGATCCGCTTTTCCTGCTACTGTCCAAAAGAGGTCCATTTCAAAAAAAACCTTTTCTTTATTTGTTTCATCTAGAATAATGTTCATTGGGATAATTCCATTCTCTTCAGGTATGAGTCCATAGCCATGATTGTGATAGGCAAACTTAATGCCCTCTTCATTCGCCTGTCTTCCAATCTCATTAAATCGCTTTGCCATTAAATGGTATGCATCTATATCTAATCTTTCTTCATCAGGGATTGAAGGTAGCACCACATAATTTGCTCCTATTGATCTAGCGGCTTTCCCAAGCGATGCCATATTGGATTCCAAAGTATATAAATCAGTGTGCATTGAGGGGACACTAATGCCATATTGATTTGTTAAAGTCTTAAATTCCTCTGCAGATTTACCGTAAAAACCACTAGCGCTAAACCCCAAATACTCACTAATTGCAGCCCATGAAGCCTTAGTTTTTTCATGTGTAAAAGAATAAGGACCGTAGGTTTCAAATTCTCTAACCCCCATTTCAGCCATTTTTTTAATAGTTCCCTCTAAATCATTTTTCATGATTCTAGGAATAGAAAAAAGACCTAGTCCAATTTTGTTGATCTTTCTCTTTGAAATTGAACCGGAAGCTAAAGAAGGGGTAAATCCAATCCCTGCACTAATTATTAATGAAGATTTCAAAAAGTCTTTACGTTTCATTTTTTTGCTTTTTTTATTTGCTTAACCAATTCTGGGTTCTCAATTCCGAGTTTTCCTTAATATCCTTCCAGAATAAATTTATATCTCCAATATGATAATTCTTTTTTAACACCATAAAGAATCTCAAAGGAAAACGAGGTAAACTTGTCCATACGAGCCCATCTACAATTTTAATTTTTAACGCCTTATCGTAAATAACGCCATTTGAAAATAGAAATCCCTTATGGTCATTAAAATCTGTAGTTAATGTAGTATCCCAAGTAACAGGATTGGAGGTTACAGATCCATTATACTTGTCTTTCTTCTTGGGGTAATACCCTTTTTTAAAAGTATTCCAACAGAGGTATCCACCCGTTTCAGATGGCGATGTCATTGGCTTTAAATTACCATAAATCTGAGGAAGAACATCCATCCCTACCAAATAAGCAGCTACTAATTGTTCTTGAAGGAGGGTGCCGTCAAAAAAATCCTTGAGTAAACGCTTGGTGTGAGTGGTTCCTTGACTATGGCTCGCAATAATAATAGGCCTACCTTGATTGTAATGAGTTAAATAATATTCAAAGGCGGCTTTAACATCTGAGTAAGCTACCCTAAAAGCTTCTTTACCTCCTTGATTGTAATAATCATAAGATCTAATGTGTGCCTGACGGTAATAGGGTACAAATAAACGGCCCGATGAAGCCCAAGCTGAAGCTTGGTAATGAACCGCTCTATTAATGACCATCTCTCTTTGAACCTCATCTTCAATGGGAGCATTCCAACGAGTATCTTTAGGGTCTTGAATTAATGTGGGATACACATAAAAAACATCTGCCTGAAGAACTGAAAGATCTTTAGGAGCATAAGACTCTAACACTTCGGGATATTTTCCAGGTAAAACAGCCCAATGATTTTCATTATCATATCTAGGTGGATTAGGAATATCTGCCGAAGTAAAATTAATTGTCTCATACCCAGATTTACAACTACCAAACAAAATTAACACAATGACAATATATAGATATTTAAAGACTGCTTTCATAATTTAAAAGTACATATTATATATACAATCTTAAATTATAAAGCCCAAATCCCTTGCTTAATCAAAAAATGGTTTGGGCTATTTATTTATAGTCCTGCCCAAGCCCAAAAACTAATTAAATTAATTATGATTAAATTAGAAGGTTGGCTATAATTTATTATCATGATTAAAAACTTATTTTTTTTGATTTTAGTCCTATTAGTGGGATGTAAAGATCTAGAGATCCCTACTGCTTCTCATGATTTGCAAGCTATAATTGATTCATATCAGAACCATAAGTCTTACGATTCTGATGTATATCCGCTTGGATTAGTAACCAAAGAATATTATGAATCAGAGGCATTGTTTGCAAAAGAAAAGCTTCATGAATTGTCTTTGGTCACTCTAGAGAATTTGTCTGAAACGGAACGTATCTCTTCAAAATTACTGAAGTTCGTTCTTGAAGACCAGGTGGCTTTTTACAAATTTGAACGCTATTTAAATCCCCTACTATCAGACGCAGGATTTCATCTGAGTTTGGGATATATGGTGCGCCCTTTGTCTAATTATAAGGAGGCGTCAGAATATTTAAGAAAATTAGAAGCGCTCCCTTTATATGTAGACCAGCATTTTCAAAACCTTCAAGCTGGATTGGATAAAGGAATCTCCCAGCCCAAGGTAATTTTTAAAGGCTATGAAACTACTTATGAAAGTCATATAGTGACTGACTATGAGGATAGTTTTTTCTACCAACCTCTCTTAAAACTTCCGAATAATATAATTGGCTCCCAAAAAGACAGTTTACAACTCAGGGGTAAAAAAGCCATTGAACAAGTAGTGGTGCCTCAATTTAAACGTATTAAAAACTTTTTTGAAAACACTTATATTCCTTCTACAAGAACCTCAATAGGGTTACTAAACACTCCTAATGGCGAGGCTTATTATCAGGATAGAATTAACTATTATACTACCAGTACACAATATTCAGCCAAAGATATTCATGAGATTGGTCTTTCAGAAGTAGCTCGTATTAAAGCAGAGATGGAAAAAATTATAGCTTCTTTGAATTTTAATGGAAGCTTTACAGATTTTCTTGATTTTTTGAGGACTGACAAACAGTTTTATGCTAAGACGCCTAAAGAGCTTTTAATGATCGCGAGAGATATGGCCAAAAGGGCAGATGAACAATTGCCAAGATTTTTCAAAACCCTTCCCAGAAAGCCTTATGGGGTAGCGGCTGTTCCCGACGCAATAGCACCTAAATATACTGGAGGCAGGTATGTTGGGACTGACGCCAATAGTCTTGATCCAGGATATTATTGGGTTAACACTTACAATCTTCCTAGTAGGACTTTATATACATTACCTGCTTTAACTGTGCATGAAGCAGTTCCGGGACACCACTTACAGGGCGCCTTAAATAATGAATTGGGAGATAGTATTCCAAGATTTAGAAGAAATTTATACCTATCTGCTTATGGAGAAGGCTGGGGCTTATACGCTGAATTTTTAGCAAGTGAGATGGATATGTATACCACACCTTATGAACATTTCGGTAAACTGACATATGAAATGTGGCGTGCTTGTAGGCTTGTAGTAGATACTGGTATTCATGCTATGGGATGGACTAGAGATGAGGTGGTGCAATATATGTCTGACAACACCGCCTTGTCATTACATGAAATTCAAACAGAAACAGACCGTTATATTTCATGGCCAGGTCAAGCCTTATCCTATAAAATTGGGGAGTTAAAAATCAGAGCTCTTAGAGAAAAAGCCCAAGAGGCTTTAGGAACTTCATTTGATATTAGAGATTTTCACGAGCTTATCTTAGGCCAAGGAACTGTTAGCTTATCAATTTTAGAAGATAGAGTGTTGAACTATATTCAGAAAGCTGAAATTCAGAAAAGCATGAGGAATGAATAAAAACTGGTGTAAAACAAACCTATTCTTTAGTTTTTTTGAGAATCAAAGTAATCGCTAAAAAACAAAAGCTGATATTTTATTGAGTTTGCCCAATAATCCCAAGTATGGTTACCTGGACGTTCAATATAATCATGGGGTATGTTTCTTTCAACAAGTTTCTCATGTAATCTTTTATTAGCGTCATAAAAAAAGTCGTTTATACCACAATCGAATATGAGTTTCAAATCATTCGCTTTAATTTTATAAACTAAATTTATAACGGTATTTTCTTCCCAAAACGCTTTGTGGTCAGAATAGCTTCCCAATCTTTTGGGTAAATCCCATCCATTAGGAAATGAACGAATGTCAAGACCCCCACTCATACTTCCCGCTGCACCCCATATATCTGGATGCTTAAAGGCTAGATAAAAGGCTCCGTGCCCTCCCATACTTAGACCTGTTATGGCTCTTGCTGCTTTTTCGGGAATTGTTTTGTATTTATTATCAATAACATCAACAAGTTCTTTTGAAATATACGTTTCATATTTAATTTGGTCGTCAATAGGGCTATCAAAATACCAACTAGTGGAACCACCATCAGGACAGACAATTAAAATATTATATTCATTAGCATATTTTTGAAGACTAGGCACATTAGATGTCCAACTTGTATAATCACCTCCAGCGCCATGAAGTAAATATAAAACAGGATAGTTGTTGCTCTTTAAAGAATAACCAGCAGGTTTAATAATAATGTTTGAAATATCTTTATTCATGGATTTACTAGTTACCACAACAGTGTCTATACTAGATCCAAAAACAAAAAATATATTTAAAAAAGTTAAAAGAAGAAGAACTGTTTTTTTCATATTTAAAAAAAATAAGATTTAAACGACAGTAATTATAGTGTTTAATTCATGTTTTAGCAATAATCATTAATTAAAAATTTATATATTAAAGAAATTAACCTTAAATTAATTGTTGATTAATACCTAATTAAGTTTTACTTTAATTAGTAAGCTTTAAATTTATTAAGCCATTTAATTATGTAGAATTAGCACTGATAATAATTTCAAGTGATAAAAGGTTGAACAAATCAATAATAGCGGTTCATTATAAAATTATTTTGCTTTTAAAATCTATTTAAATTCAAATGCACAAATTCTTTTTCAATCTAGTATTTATAATTTTTCTTCAACATACTAGTTGTTTAAACGCTCAAGGAATTGAGTTCAATTCCAGTGATTTCCCAATTATTAATAGGACATCATATAATGTATTTGAATACAAACAGCCTAAATTTTCAGGAGAATTTAATATTGATTTTGAATTTTCAATAAAAGACCCAGATAAGTTTGGCTACATAATAAATATTAAAGACAATAAAAACCCTGTTTCGTATTCTTTAGTTTATGTTAGTGTCGATAAGGATTATGGAGAAATAAAATTGAATTTGGATGGAGTTAAGACCTTAGTTTCAATTCCATTTTTAAAGGATATATTTAATCTTAGTAGTTGGATAAGAATATATTTGAACTTTAATCCAGTTACTAAAGAAATAACTCTTTCTGTTAATGGAAAAGAAGATTTTTCAAAAGGTAGATATGTTGTAAATGTTTTTAATGCAGGAGAATTAGTTTCATCTTCAGAATTTACACTTAAATAATTTGAATTCTATACAATAAAAGAGCCACTTATAAAGTGGCTTTTTTTATATTATTTCTCCATTAATTATAACTTGGTCTATTAGGTTTGTACCAAAAGCATATGGTATAAAATTATAGCTTGGTATTTCTTTAGTTATTATAATATTTGCTTTTTTACCTCTTGTAATACTACCATACATACTATCTATTCCCATTGCATAAGCGCCATTTAAAGTAGCAGCATTAATAGCTTCTTCTGGTGTCATTTTCATTTTAATACATGCAGTACTTACAACAAAATTCATATTTCCACTTGGTGAAGAACCAGGATTAAAATCGCTAGCTAAAGCTAATGGTAATCCAGAATCAATTAGTTGT
>ENA-OREM01000567-OREM01000567.1-marine-metagenome-genome-assembly--contig:-NODE-567-length-24449-cov-11.972920_pt1 | contig 24449 bp, 47 predicted proteins | sample MGYA00248623_ERZ508561 | MGnify/ENA primary metagenome ERZ508561 (study PRJEB26227, sample SAMN06264494) | marine metagenome | isolation source: Columbia River Estuary | place: USA:Columbia River...
CACATAAACAAGCCTTTCTGTTCTCTCTAGGACTAGTAGTTGAGCGAACATCTTTTTGTTGATTATTCTTACGCATAACTTTGTGTTTTTTGTATAAAGAATATAATATCCCAAATCTGAGCAGTACCTCCGTTAGCAGTTATCTTCCATTGACTTCCGTTAGTAACGAAGCTTGAGTCAGCATAGTATTGGAACATTGCGTGATGATCGTGAGCCGCATCGTTTCCTTTAGGAAAACTTATGGTATCTCTGATTCTATCGTATGGAGTTCCATTTCCTCCCTGAAAGTGCATCTCTAAATAAGTCTGGTTTGCATTAGGTGCAGAATACTTAAACACGACAGTCATTATATATGTGTCGTTTACATTATTCGCTATTACCTTTTGCGTAGAATTGTTGTAGTAATCTACACCAGTATAACTTCTATATGAAGCACCCGCATTATTAGGCAGAACAACCTCAACTCCAAGTGCTAAGTTTAACTTACCTGAAGAAGTATATTGTGTATCATCATATCTAGCCCATCCAATGCCAGAGCCGACACCAGATTGCGGGTATAACTTTACCCACTCACCGCCAAAAACAGTCCATACACCAGACTCAGTGGTAACGTAAGCACCTTCCTCTATTTGATAGAAGTTTCTGGTTGCATCGTCATCAACATCAACCTGAACCTTATAAGATGTATTCTTTATCATCTGCCTTGTCCTCTATATAGTTTCTTGTAATTCTTACTTGACTTAAGACCAGATGTCTTTGTCTTAGCGTGAACCCCAGGTCTTGACACCTCTGGCTTCTCGTACTTTACTACAGCTTGCTGTTTCTTTGCCATATTATTCTATCTCGTCTAAACCTCTAAGCTTTGACTCAACCCAAGACTTCATTGTCTTTCCACCCCATAACAAATAGCTAATCGTACCGCAAGCCTCTGGCTTTGCTGGGTCGTAATACTCTTCTGCCCTGCTTAGGTAGCTGTAGATTCTCTTCAAAGTTGGCAGAGTAAAGTTCTCTCTGCTCACAATCTGTTGTGCTCTTACTTTTCCTACTTGAGTTGCGCATTTATTGCCTAGTTCTTTGTTACGTTCAATTCCTAATTTAGCATTGCTTACAGCAGAGTCTGGATAGCCTCCATAAGACTCTAGTTCTACCTCGCTAAAAGCATCTATAGCTTCTAGTAATGTAAACTCAGCATTTAGTTCATCAACGCACTCTTGGCAATCTTCTTTCTTTAGAATCTTAGAAAGCATATCAGACTTGTCGCTAAAGTAGCCCTCAATAGAGAAGCCTTTAACTTTACCAGTCTTAACGTAATCATCCCAAACATCTTGGTTGTTAACCTTTACAGATACCATCCAAGTGCCTTTAGGCATCTTTAAGTTGTATAAAGAAGACTTGTCAATTTCCTCGTCTTCTACAATCCAGCTTTCTACAACAGACAGCCCGTTAATCTCATACTCGTGTTCTAGAGTTGAGTTATTTTGGTTGCCATTAGATAAAAACAACTGAGCCGCTTTTCTTACTGTATCTTCGCTAAAGAAGATGTAGTATTCGTCTCCAAGTTCATTTCTTCTGTATATATGCTTATTTGGGATTAGTGCTGGACCCATGAGGATCTTCTTCTCAGCACTAACCTGAGCCATCTCTATTTTCTGTGACTTTAAAGCAACAAAGTCTTCTTCAATAGCAGGCTGCTCAACAATGGAAATCGCTTCTACTCCGATGCGATCCTTGCTTTCGTCTATGAATAATTCAAATACCTCCATACTAGGTTAACTTACAGATTGATAATCGTTTTATATTGAGGCTCCCTCAATGATGTTTCTCTCTAGCTGTTGTGCAGTAGTTACGTCAGACGCAACAACGTAAGCCCTTACTGGCTCACTCATTACACCAGCAACAGCAGCAGCTATCTGATTCTGTATAGAACCACCAACTACATTAAAGCTAGGCGCATTAGTTTCGCCAAGACCTTGAGAAGACAAGTTTACTGACGGAGACTCTTTAGGCACAAATGTCTGATTTGCTATAGCTTGAATCTGAGCAAGACCAGCAGCCCCAACAACACTAGCAGCTACTAATGAACCTGGGAAAGCAAAGTCCAAAGCTTTTGTTATAGCCAATGCAGTATTGATGATAGCATTAGATATGTTTGCTGCTTTGTTCAGTTTAAATCTCTTCTCTTCTATTATGTTCTGCTTTTTAAGCAACTCAGCGTCATTCTTAGCGATTTGTTGGTTGATTGCATCTCTTTGGTCCGCTGTAAGCTTTTCGTTTCTTAAACGGGCTCTAAGCTGGTCATTAAGGGCTATTGTCTTTCTTTCTTCTAAAGCCAGTTCTCTTTGGTAAGCAGAGTCAATCAAAGAGAAAGCAGCGTCAAGTCCATCTTGAGTAATCTTTAAAGAATCCTCAAATGTCATTTCTTCTTTCTTGAGCTTATCGCGAACTTTTTTCTTGTCATTTTCTCGCTTCATGAACTCATCAAGACCTTTTTGTGCAGACTTCTCAACCCCTTCTCTAGCGGCTTTCTCTGATGGAGTCTCCTTCCTGCTCAACATCTCATCGTAAGTGACAATTCCCCTTACTTTTACCTTTATTGGCTCTAAAACTACTTTTTCAAGCTCGTTTCTAAAATCAATACCAGCAGATTTAGCAAGTAAGTTAAACTTATCCTCTATTGCTTTAATTGTCTGTGGATCGGTTACATTCCTTAACTCTTCCTTCTTTTGTTGCTCTAACCTATCTAATTCTAACTGATGTAGTTTCTTGATTATCTTTCTTCGCTCTTGAACTCTTTGAACGCCTAAAGCTTTTAAAGCATCTAACTCATCATCAAGTATCTTCTCTTGAAGGTCCATTTCAGCCTTACTAAGTTCATCTAAGGCTTTTAATCTGTCTTGATCAATCCTAAGCTGTTCTTTTTTCTTTTCTGTTTCTTCATCCCTCTTTTCAAGTATGCTTTGCAAGAACTGATTAATTTCTTGCTCAGTTTGTCTTGCTTCATCTCTCAGCTTGTTTGACTCTTCATTGTGAACCAATGACCTTTGAGTTAGTTTCTCAATGATTCCGTCATAATAAGAAATCTCTTTCTTGAACTTAAGCTCCATTTGAAGCGTTTGATCAAGAGTAAGTTGAGGCCCTCTTCTTCTTCTTTCTTCCTCTTGAGCCTTGATCTTGTCAAGTCTTCCTTGTTCTGCTTTTTCTAACTGAGCAGCGATGTCAGCGTTTTTCTGAACATTCTTAGCTTCTAATCTTGCTATTTCTTGTCTTTTAGTTATAAGACCATTAATGTCCCCTAATATCTCTCTCTCTTTCTCCTTGTCTATTAATCCAAGCCTTGTTGCTTCAGCAAGTTCTTTAAATTGAGTCTTATACCTTTCCAATATATCAGCTCTTTGCTCTTCAGTCAAGTTCTGATTATCCAAAGCCTTTCTTAACAACTCAAGCTCAATTCTCTGATTGAATAGGGATTTAGTTAAATCGTCTATCTGTTCAGTAGCTTTTTTTGTATTCCCAGCAAAAGTCTGAACTAAAGCAACTACAGCCTGAAATGCAATAAGAACACCCGCTGGACCAATTAATTGACCTAGCAATGCGCTAAACGCTTTTCTAACTCCGCCAGTATTAGCAACAAGAGCAGCCATTAAAGTACCTAACTGCGAAATGTTGTTTGTAATAGCGTTTATTCCAAATGGTAAATCAGATATTGTACGACCAAGTTCAAATGCAGCAGCACCAGCCAAGCCAGAAGCCCTACCCATGTCTTGCTGTAACTTAGCATTCGCCTTAGCTGCTTTTGATAAATCGTCAGTAGCTTTTGCCGCCCTATTAGCTGACTTGGTTATATTATCAATTTCAACAGCTACTTTATTAGCTTGCTCAGGCGTATTGCCTACACTTAATAATATCTCGTAAATTAACTGTCTTTGCTCTTCCATTTGTTGCGTTGTTTTATTTTGATGGTCATTTCCTTAAAGTCTCTTGGTAGTGCGTACCTACCTCTGGCAAACTCAATATCATGATCATCTGTATCAAGTTCCAAGGTATTTAGTAATTCAATGATGTCTCTAAGCATAATAGTTGATTAGTTCAAATTCTGTTCTTCCGTCCTTAAGGTTAGTTGTCATTGAGTTTATTCTGTACTTCTTACCTTGAATAACTATAACATCGGAAAGTTGTATGCTTATCGTTTTAACTATCGGAAGCACAGCACTTACCTTTGTCAATCTATTTTTGCTGTTAAATACACTCTCTATATATTTCTGATAGAACCTACTAAATAATGAGTTGTTTAGCTCTGAACTTGTGTACTCGCTGAACTCTACATCAAAGTGTAGTGAGTTAGACTGATCGTCATTTATAACCTCACTATTAGATGGCATATTGACAGAAAGGCTGCTGCCGATTAAGATTCTAGCGTTGTTAGCTACAAATCCTATATCTACATTTGGAGATTGGTTGTTTATGTACACCAGTAAAGGTCTTCCCAAGTAAGCTTCTTCATTATCGTTTACAAAGTAGCCAACCTGAACGCCAGTATCGTTGCTTTGATTAGAAACGTCAATCAGCTTCTCATATTTGGCATGATGAAAGTCTGGCTCTACCTTGTAGATCTCTCCATCTATGTTGCCAGTATCTGTGTACTCTTCACCGCCCCACTCTACATTAGAAATCTCCTGCAAGTGCTGGTTAGCCAATATAGTCTTTGTGTCTTTGTACTTGAAGAATATCTCTTTGAATGGTAAAGCTGCATCTACCTGAGATTTGTCAACGTCAATGTACTGAGTAATGTCCTGAATGGTCTCTGTGTAGAAGTCATCTAATGGCACCACTTGTATCTCACCAGCATCATTCACATAAGCCACCAAGTTGAACATCTTGAACAAGCTAGACAAGAAGTCTATAATGTTCATCTCAGGCATATTGTCCTTTATATTGAACTTAAAAGAAGACAAGTATGTGTTCGTGTAAGATGTTTCCGTCTGTACGGTTACATTATTGACCTGATACTGCCACGAAATAGCACTAAAAGTAGCCGCCTCGTCATAAGTTCTTATGAAAACACCAAAAGAATCCCCATCCAAGAAAGAAGCAGTAGAGAAAGTAGGGGCTATAGTACCAGAAACACCTTCATATACACGCTCTATATTGCCATTTTTCTTGATGATTAAATCATATTTGGCATTGGAACTAGCACTAGCAATAAATATAAGCGTGTCATTAGGACCTGCGTTATTCTCCATAACCGCATTTCCTACCAAGTCTATATTAAAATAGGTCTTAAAGTTAGTTTGTGCGAATGTTACTCTCTGTTCAGCACCCGCCTCAACAGTAACTTGACCAGTTTTTCTGTGACACCACATATAAATCTTGTGAATGTCCTTAGTTGCATCCTTAAAGAAGCTGTCTGCTGCAAAAGTAATCTCGCTATACTGGCTTTCTATAGCATCTATGATGCGATCTAGCCTCACAGCGTACTTTAGCTGGTTGTATTTAACGCCATGTACCCTAGTGCCCCAATGCAAGTTCCCTGATTGCTCAGAGTCTTTACCAGAATCATAAAACAGCCTTTGGCTGTGAGTGATTAAAGGCAATGAAATACCAGTCTGCAATACTGAACTAACGTCTGTTGAGTGTAAAGTAAGCAGATGATTCTTTACAGTATTTGAGTCATAGTTAAAGTTGATGTTTAATGCGTTGAGAGAGAACAACTTATCCTCTCCAAGTACATCTTTTAGTTCAACTACGCTACCAAAGAAGGTAATTTTATAGGCATGTGGTGCATTATTTCGCATATCTACACCATCCAATCTTATCTTACCAATCTTAAAAGGCACAGAGTTTAGCTCAATCTTAGCATCTTTTCTGATCCTAGCGTCAAATCCACTAGCCACATCAGAGTTGTAGTAGTGTTTAAAGACATTATTGTTAGCTTTAGACGCTGGTACCTTGAACTGCTTGCTAAACGTAGTGAATACTTTAGAGATGTCCTTTGCGTTTCTTATTGATTCCGTCACAGAGATGTTGTCATCTCCGAACAGATCTACCCTCTGGTAAACACCAGCAGAGTCTTTTATGTATAACTGTACGTCCTGCATTACCTGATATTAGCAATTAAGTCATTTGACTGCTCAAATTCAATAGTGTAATTCATCATTTTGTCGTTTAAGGACGTTTTGAACTGCACATCTGACGTAACTGGCTTAACTGGTCTGTTAGCCCCGTCAATATATAGCCATACATATTCTGAGAGCATAAGCTCTCTAACAAACTCTATATACTCTTCTCCAACAAAGCCAGTATTTAAAACATACTTAGTTTTGCCTTGCTTGTTAAAGTTTACTACCTGATGTCTATTGGCATCTATAACCCCGCCAGCCCCTAGGTAATTAGACTTGTAAGAGTCAGTAGATGTTGAGGTGCCTTCTTGGTTCTTGCCAAAGAAGAATAATTCCTGAGTAACACCAAACTTATTTAAGAACACACACTTGACGTACCCGTACTTAGTACACTCGTGTCTCCGTATGGATACAGTTCCTGCTGCAACAGATTCGCTAGTGTCCGTAGTAGCATAAGTAGCCACCTGAAGGTTGCCTGAAGCATCTATCCAAGTAAACTTACCAGAAATACCAGTAGGTGCCCATATAGTAGTGCCAGACATTAAGATTGAGTTGTTACTGAAGCTAAAGTTGTTCCCCTCAGAGAAATAAGAGTAAGCGTCAAAAGCCTTGTGGCTATAAGTAGCTGTATAGATACTAGTACCACTAGAGTTGTATAATGTCAACGCAATAGAGACAGTAGCTACGTTGGCATCGCCAGTAGCGATTGTGCCACTATAAGAAGGTTGTATATACCCTCTGATAAATTCAGACACATCGGCTGTGAACCTAGTAGTACCAGCATCTACTGGTTTTGATATTGTGTAAACCAGAGTGCTGTTTACCGTAATTGCCACTTGCCCACTAGCCGCTCCAGCAGTAGAGTAGCTTATAAAATATGGACTTCTTACACCTATGTTTGCCATCGTTATTTATTTTGTTCTGCGTAAGGTTTTCTTACTATTGTTTCTATGTGTTGTTCTAGTTCGTCAAAAATCATCTGCTCCAGCCTCAATCTGTCTTCCCTGAAGACTATATCTAAGAAATCAGTAGGTCTAGTACCTCTGTCTCTAATAGATCTTGATATGGCAAAAGCAAGTTGTTTAGGCTTCATGCCGCTATCAGACTTTATGCCTTTAGCTATTATCCACTTCTCCAAGTTTACTGGAGATGGATAGTTCTTGTATCTACTAGTACCAGTATCTAAAGCAGATAAGTAAGCTAAACCAGTAATCCTTAAAGACTCGTCCTTTACCTCGTGCCTTATGCTATTAGCACCCGCCCCCGTTGCTGGAGGTTTAATGATGCTTTGCAATTTGTCCTTTAACTTTTGAACAAAGCCCTCACCATATATATTCAATACATTGGAAAGCTTCTGTTCTAGCATATTGATAAGTTGTTAGGCACCTCAATGACCAAATCTAATGTCCAGCCAGCTAGTTCGTTCTCAAATCTGTCTTTAAATGGTTCGCAACTAGGGTTATTAGTTACTTGGAACTTATCTCTGTATAGATCACCTCTCTTTAGATGACTAACCAAATCATTAGCAATCGCTAGTTGGGTATTGTAAACGTCAACCAAGTTACTGGCATCCTGCCTATCTCCAAAGTCATTGCTGTTAAAGTCTTTAGTATAATCAACAATATCCAAGAACAACATCCTTACAGACACCCTCATTGTATTGTTAGTTATAGTAGTGCTGCCTAAGAAGAAATGCACCAAAGGGAACATACTAGTCTTGTTTAAATCAATCTCAGTAATGTCACCAAAGGTGACTGAGTTGACTATAGGATGACTTCTTAAGAAAGCCTTTATCTCTGATATTATATCATATACTGTTGTCATATTAACCTATGTTTCTATTCATTTCTTCTATTCTCTTTATCTCCATATCGTTCTTCTCACTCTCAAAAGATAGCCAAGTTAAACACTTATGGATTGGAAGTTTCGCAACTTCATCAAATTTGAGGAGATCTCCTCTAGCGATAGCGTAAACTGATTTATACCAACCCCATTTTGCTCCAAAAATCTGCTCTCTGCTTGCAAACGCTCCTCTGGACTCATTTGTTGGAGAGAATAAAGTATCGTATGATTTGATAACTTCATCCCTAAAAGATAAAAAAAAACCATCGCACCAAGAGCTACATTCGCTGGCATGTGGAGCATATAGTCCGCATACTTGTCGCTGGACTCATACTCCTCTATCTCATACATATCCTTGTAGCTATTTATAATTGGTCTAAATAAAACAGCCATAGCCCTATGAGCAAAGCTAAAGTCCTTCATATATTCATCCAAGTCTCCAAACTCTCCAAGAGGTATCTCGTTAATCCTAGGTTGCATACCAAACTCTACCTCAACACCATTAGTCCCCCTGAACGTAAACCTATGCACTAACGGGGTTGGCTCTGCCAACACCTTATTGATGTTATCCACCAAAGAATCAAAAGTGCTTAATGGTAACTTATAACTCTCCTTTAACTCAAGCCCACAGAATATCTCTAAAGCCTTTAACTTAATGAAGTCCTCAGACTCCTGAGACTTCTCGCCAACTTGATCCGTAACCTGCCTGAACCTTTGCAACTGACCAAGAGTCAAATCACTCAGTTTAGTAGGAACCTTAAACGATAACTTTATTGTCTTTTCCATCATATAGATAACCTCTATTCTTTATTTTGTACCATAATAGATAAAGTTAATAACTTTAGGCAAAACCATAGATAATATAGATGAACAGATTTGAATACTTTTAGTTACCTTTATATAGCAGAAGGAAATCTGCTCCACAAAGTTCCCAAACTTCTATAGAGATATAGTTGGTTCAGATAAATTAAGTCTGTGTAGAAATTGCGTTGGTATTCTTTTATTGCTTTTGTGTGCGCCCACCAACATTCAAACTACCCAGCATCCTCAATTAAAATAAAGCAATCTAGGGGGCGCAATATCTCTGCTTATCAGATCCATTAGCCAGCTTATCGTCTCATTATATAGCCCGCATTAGCAGGCATCTAATTAACTGTCTCGTTAGCCACCGTGAGTGGCTAACCTGATTGCTGTTGAAATCATTGAAGTGAGTTACCCCGCATGTCAAAGGTCCGTTTTACGTTGAATTCATTTAAATGAGTTACCCAATACGGCAAAGGTCCACATTACGTTAACTTATTGCCCCTCAGTAAGTTACAAGGGTGTAGTGTACTTATCTAGATTAATTCTAAATAATTTGTTACATCCCCCATATATATCCCCTATCTTTTTCAATAGGTTACAAAAAAAGCCCGTATAAAAACGGGCTAAATAATTGGCTAAAATGTGTTATTATTTCAATTCTATTATTTGGATTTTGTTTTGGCTTTTGTTGGGGTACTTTTCAAATATAATTCGTTCGGGGTTATTTGTCAAGTGTACCTTTTTGTCCGCTATAATTGCATAGGCTTTTCGGCTTATCTTTAATCTAATCAGGTCTTTTGCTGATATATCTAAATTGTCAAACATATTAGTTAATTATAAAATGATGAATAAATAAATAAAGGGATCCAATAAAAATAAAGGCTAATAAGTATTGACAAAGTTTGTCCGCAATTTCCGTCCAATGCATTTTTTTGTTTTTCATGGTGTGTTATTTAAATTAATACGTTTTTAAGTTTGTTGACCTCATCCAATCTAATATCATGGCATCCAATTTTTATAATATCATCCTTGATACCTATTGTAGTGTAGTGCCCAATTTTGAAGCCTTTAATATCTTTGCCCGTGTTAATTCTATGGTAAAGTATTTTTGCCTCATTTAGCGGGACATCTGCACCCCTAGAGGTTTCTATTGTGTCCCCCTCTTTTGATAGCCTCAATAGGGCATAGGGTATATTATTAAGATACTTTATTGATCCTTGATAAAAATCATTGATGGCTTTTTGTGTTTTTTCTCTGTTAAACCTTTGTGCTTCTTTTTTAGCTTTATTTAGGTCATGTTCTAAATCAATCAACAGAGTATCATCTTGCACAATTTTAGCGTACTTAACAATAGATTTATACTTGTCACTTTTTAAGGTTTCTTTGTCCTTAATATACTTTAAATAACTTGTCAAGCCATCCTCTAAAGATATAATTCTGTTTATGTAACTTTTTTTTGTTCGTGCTTTTCTTGATGCCTCTATTTTTTTCAATAAAGTGTTGACCTCATTGTAAACCAAATCAATTTTAGAGCGGGTCATAAAAAATTGCCTGTATTGATTTGTTGCATAGGTTAATTTTGAAATGTGCTTTTCTGTTGTTCTGGAATATCCCTTATCATTGATAAGTATTGTATTATGATCAATAAATTCGCCAAGCAAATAATGATGCCCGTATGAATAAATCTTATCCCCGTAAAAAAATACGCTTCTTGATTGATTAGATCCCTCGTCTTGGCTTCTTTGTGCGAAAACGTGAATAACCTCATCTGTGTTTTTAAATATCTTTTTCATGTGTTTTATTTTTTAATAGGTTTGTAAATTTCCCCAAAGGCTTTAAAAAGATCTGTCAATTCTTTTCTTTGTTCACGCTCAAATTGGGCGATCCTTTTTTGCTTCTTTAAATTGTGCTCAAATTGTTCTCTTGATTTGCTCATGATAAAGTAAAAAATTGATTAAACAATAGGGATAAAAGGCTTAAAATAAGCCCGTAAACAATGATAAATTTTTGGTATTTGCTCATGATATGTTTTTTTATTGTTTTGTATTAATAGGTAAACCTAGACGCTAATTCGCGCAATTCTCTTGCAAATTCAGTGTACATCATATCAAGAGCAATAGTGTCCGATTCTCTTGCGTTTTTCTCATGATTTTCAGCGATTTTTTTTAACGCCTTATTAATTAACTCAGATTCGTCAGCGTTTAATTTGATAGTTAAATTTTTCATAGTTTGCAAATTTAAAATGTTAAAATTTTGTTAAAATTTCGGGTACATGTCCCGCTGATTATTTGTACAAACATAGAACAAAAAAATACGTTTTTATGCGTTTTTTCCCGTTTTAACAAAACTTTAACTTTGTTATATTTGTAACATTTTGAATCAAATACCCCTCCTATATTAAAGGGGGTCCTATATTAAAGAGCATAAAAAAGCCCCTCCTATATTAAAGAGGGGCGTCTATTAAAGAAAATTATTTTTTTTAGTAATTCAATCTAAAGATAGTTATGTCTTCATGGGAAACTTCAGGATATTTAACCGTTATAAATCTTATATAATCATTTGTAAGATGTACACTATTGTCTATCAATAGCATATATTTCTTTTTACTTGTTAAGATCCTACAAATTTCTTTTGCGTTAACGCTAGACGAATCTAGTGTACTAAGGTCGTGTATTTTAAACATTAATCTATTATTTCGTTTGTTCTTAAATCAATTATTTCAGCGTGTTCTCCTTGAAAAGATAGCCTCTTTGCAGTGTCAAAATCGCTAACTATTACGCTCATTGCGGGACGTTCTCCCCCAAAATATATAGTTACCTCATACATGGCTTATGATATTAAAATTTCCATTATATCTTCATCATACCAAGCATCCCAATATACCATCCCTTCATCCGCAAAATAATCATACAAATCTTCATCTTTAATGGTATTTATATCTTGTTCTTCTTCATCTAAGATTAAAGTCTCATAACCTAACTTTGTTCTTAAATGTTTGATGGCATATTGCTTTTCTGAGTAGTAATAAGAATCTTCTACCACATACCCGTTATTTATGCCTTCTCCCGTCTCATTGCAAATCCTAGAGTAAAATCCAAGTCTCATTGTTTAGCCCTAATTAAAGATCCCTCTAATACATTAATGTAGTCTAGCATAGCATTGATATAATAAACGTCTGATTGCTTTAATTCATCTTTACGCCATGTGAAATAGTCAATGCCATGTTCTACCTTTTGTCTTAACAACATTTCTTTTTGCTCTTTCATTTTTTCTCTTTATCGTCAATTAGTATTTCTATAAATATCCCATTTAAAAAGATATTACTAAATGGGTCTTCTATTGTGAAGGTATCAACATACTTATCTTTCTCAATAGAAATAGATATTCTTTCTGATATACATTGTAACAAATACATTTGTTGTTCTGTTGTTGTGGTATTGACAAAATCAATTACCTCTTTTGCTAATTGTTCATTCATTTTCATAATTAAAAATCTTGTATTATAATTCCTTTATCAAATAGTATTACGTCTGTCGTTTGCTCTAAATAATCTAGATCACCATATTCTTCTCCATAGTCTTTGGCTATTTCATCTAGGTCTGTATATTCAGTATATTCACAAGATATTGCTAAGGGATCAAATTCAATCTCTTGGTCATTTGTGTTTCTTTCATAGCTTTCAAAGTATTCAAATAAAGCCCTGCATCCATCATAACTAAAGTCATAATGTTTCATTGTGTCTATAAATTCGTATTCGTTAATCGTTTTTTTCATCTTGATATGTGCTAATTAATACTTCTTTAATAATATCTTTTTTATCACTTTCTAATAAGGTATCAATCAAAAACCTTAATTCGTCATATAGATCAGTATTATCAGTATAAAACCAATCAATGTAATTGTCAATCAAATCTTCTTGTGTCTTCATAGTTAAAAGGTAATGTTGTTTTTTATATCCATAAATCTAATTAAATTCAATCCAATTTTATAAGCATCAGAATCTTCATCATAAACTATTTCTTCATCTTCACCATACAATACTTCAAAATCTTCAATACCATCTCCAGGGTAATGCCTTGCAGACGCCCGATATTCAATTCCGTCTAAAATAAAATGTGCATTCAAATAAAATGATGGCACAAACGCCTCTTCAAGAATCAATTCATAGGTTTTTGCTTTTGTCTCCATAGTTTTTTGTTTTATATATTATTACTTATAAATTACTTCATGATTTAATAATTGTGGGATACAATAAGATTCCCATTCCCCATTGTTTATTTTGTCATCAGCATATTCAAGAGCCAAATGCAAAGGGATATTAACATAAGGGCAATTTTCATATATTTCGTTTGGGACATTAGACACAAATACATCGTTATAATAAATTGTTACTAATTCCATAGCTTAGTATTCAAATACACGTCCGTCTTCAGTAAAATAATAATCATTTGCGTCTAAATGTTCTGAGACGTATTCAGGTGTTGTCTGATATTCAAAATCAGCATTGCAGTCTTTTAAAAACGCATCTATACATTCTTCAATATCTTTTGTTTTATTCCAAGGGATCATAAGAGTATAATCCATAGTATAGCCCGTTAAACTTTTATCTAGATTAAATTCATATTCATAATCTACATACTTGTCATTATACTTTATAGTACATTGAGACGTGTTGCCCCAATCAATACTATAATTAGTAATTTCTAAGCCTATTGCCCTAGCCCAAGCAAATAAACTAGCCATAGCATCGTCATTCCATAAGTATTCGTAAGATAAGTACGAATTTTCAATAACTTTTTCTTTTGCCAATTCAGGCAATTCTGAGAATTTGTAAACTTTAACTTCTCTTGTTTCCATAATAAGGTGTTTTAGGTTTTGGTTTGATTAATTCGTTTGATGCAAATGTGGGACGAAAAAATCAATTATCAACACGTTTTATTCACTTTAACAAAACTTTAACACTTTTTTCTGAACTTCCGTTTTAGGGGGTCCTGCATTAAAGGGGGTCCTATATTAAAGAGGGCCTCCTGCATTAAAGAGCCTCCTATATTAAAAAGAAAGGGAGGCAAAAGCCTCCCAGTCTCAACTAAAAATCAACCTACAACCTACCTGATCACATACCTGCCTAAAGACTTACCTTGCACCAGATATTGCAGTCCGTAACGCATAGCATCTAAAAAGTGGTTGAACTTTTGGATTGGCACAGCATTCTTCTCTTGCCAAACGTAGTTGTTAAGCTCTCTCACGATCCCATGAGATGACTTATCTACTATAATTTCATAATCTTGCATCAAAGCAATGCCTGATAAGATACTTCCCTTCTTCTTTATAGCTCCTTTGACGTTCAAATCAAGCGATTTAAGCTCGTGAATCAATCTAGGCTCTGCCGAGTCCATAATTATCAAATCTAGCCCGCAAAACTGCTTATTTTTGTTTGCAATTTGGCTTGTAGTTAGATTTGTGGACGAATAACACTCCCTAACCCATATTTTCTTCTCTTCAGGGTCAACACTTATCTGACAAAGTACAGTAGGGTCAACCGAGAACCCAACGTCTTGACAAAACACGCTTAATTCACGCTCCTGATAGTCTCCAACCCTCCATCTTCTGTAAATAGTACCCTCAGCCTTATTTAACCAACCTCCTAGTATCGCATGTTCGTACTGGTCAGGTCTTTTCTTCTTCATCTCGCTAATCTGCTCCAAGAATGACTCAGATAGATTATCTTTGTTATCCATATATGTTGTATGGACATAAGTAGTATTTCCTTCGTTTCCGTTCCAGCCTTCAGGCACACCAGCACCCTGAAACCATCTCTGATATATCCAATGCTCCTTTGTGGTAGGGTTAAGTATCAAAATACATCTGTTCTGTTTATCTTGCACCCTAACAGATAAATCTATCTTATTAAAGGTGTCTTCGTCAGTTAATTCTTCTGCCTCGTCCAATACAAAGGTTGTAATGCCATTTAGAGACTTCAGGGCGGCAGTTTGATTACCTGATGATGTTCTGATACCCTTAAAGATAATTGAGTTCTTAGTGGTCAGATTTATGATCTCGTCCTTAGTTATCCTAAAGTCTGACTGAACACCCATAAGGTCTATCTTCTCCACGAACTCAGGGATGATAGATGTCTGTGCTGAGGTCATTGTATATCTACTGAACAATATCTTGTGCCCCGCCTCATAAGTCAGGTTCAACAAGAATACTGCAACTCCAAAAGACTTACCTGAACCACGACCTCCAGTAACTACAAAGTACCTACTTGGGTCCTTAAACAGAGATTGATACTTTGGACTTAATTCTATTCTACTCATCTTCTTCTGTTGATTCTATATCAATCGTGTTGTCAGCGGGCTCGTTATTAAAACTAAAGTTGATCACTGGTGCATTCTTAGTTGGTGCAGGACCAACCTCACCTTTCTCTAGATGATCCAAATACATCTTAATAGCATTCAGCTTTATAGAATTACTTTCTTCTGACTTTATTATCTCAGCTAATTGGGTGAAGATACCTGCGGCACCACCCAACTCTTTAATAGCTACATTCTCAGCTATCTTAGGCAATAGCTTCTTCTTAGCCTCGTTCATTCTAGCAGGCTGAGATGTTACCTGCCCTTTTATCTGCACCTTAGACGGAAGACGCTTATTGTTCTTCCTGCCATCGGTGCTTCGTATCTCATTACTCTTCTCCCTTGCCATAGTTCATTTTGTATATTTGTCTGTATGTGTCAAAAATAGCGTCTGTTATGTTGTTCTTATCGTACTTGTACTCTGTCTCCCTAATGTCGTTCCCCCGCCTGATGACTATGCTATATCTACTACCAGTCTTATAATATCTGCCATCAAACAAGGCTTCAACATTGCAGTAAACATATATGTGCTTTGAAAAGCACCAAGACATCTCTTTGGTTGGGTTTGGTGTTTTAGGGTTTCCAAGACGATGCGGTTGTGCCTTGGGCTTACCCATTAATAATAAACTCTTTTCTTAATAGATTTAACCATCAAGTCTAGTCTCTCGTAAACCTCAGCCATCTCTTCTTCAGAAAGACCATGGGTCATTGTGTTAAAGTTATTATTACCCATAAGTAAATCTAACTTATGCTGAAGAGCCGCATTCTTTTTCTCAAGTGCGATAATCTTATCAGCGAATGATAGCTTTTCTTCTTCAGGCATAGATGAATCTACCTTAGTTTGATTGAAGAACATCTCTTTCAAGGTCTCATACATATACTTGTATTCTCTTTGTTGCATAGCATAAGGGAACACAACTTCTATGTTGTGCATTACAGTCGCATGAGTCCTGCCAATTACCTTGCCAATCAATGTGTATGTGGCTGGGGTATTGTTGTGGTCATACAAATCTCTACCTAACTTGCAGAATATAGCTCTAGCATAAGTAAGATCTCTATACCTATCCTTAGTATCTATCCTTCTGCCAATCTCTTTCTCAATTATTTTTTTTATACTGATTAACGTGTTTTTCATAAATTTCGGTCATTATGTCTTTAAATATCAAATCACTAACTCTTGAATGCTCATCGTGTGTAAGCACTATCTCGTCTTCTCTTTCGGTAACTTTTTCAGCCTCTCCAAATCTATGAGCCATTACGTCTTCTATAAAGCCTATCGCCATCTTAATGCCATGGCAAGCCTCGTATTGACCTTGCTCTTCTAGTATCATTAAGGCATCTTCATATAAACTAAAATCATTATAAATAAGCCAAGCGTTTAATGTTGCTAAGTATGTGGCGTTTGACACGCCATGCCAAGCCTCTGCATCGTAATTATAAAGTTCCTCTGATAACATAGTTTAAAACAAAATCTTCTGAGTTGTCGTTATTTATAAAAGCCTCTTTGTAGTTTGCTATCGCAAGAGATAAGTCTGAACCACCTCTAGACAAAAAGAACTCGCTACAATCAAATATACCAATATCTTTTGACATCTTGTTCACCACGATAAATATAAACTCACTAGCCCCAAATAACTCTAGATACAGATAAGCCTGAAGCCCATAATTGAAATTCTTTGCTGAGTAAGAGAAATCAGAAATATCGCTAGAGGTTGTCTTGATGTCAATGATTGTTCTTCTGTCTTTAGTGATCGCATCAGCCTTGCCTCTAAATGGGATACCATCTATCATCTTAATAGCGGGAACCTCATAGTCGCAATCTGACAGCAAGTAAGCCGCATCTCTATTCTGTGCAACTGCATTAGCAATCCAAAAAGCATTGTTCACCTCAGACTCTGTGTAAACCTCAAGACCATTAGCTACCGCATCTTTATAAGCCTTGTTAGTTTTGTTGCCTGATACAATAGATAAATCAGTTAGCTTATGAGGCTCTAGTATGTGCATGTGGACCAACTTACCGTCTCTTAATGGCTGAGTATCCTCAGAATGCCTTAAACTAGCCAAGTAAGCCTTTGGAGACTTAAGTAGAGGCTTTGCTGATGAACTGCTAAGAACCTTATCTTTTAGATAGCCATAGTAAAAACTATCGTCATCCATCTTAGCTAGTATATCAGCCTCTTTCCATTTCTCTCCGTTTAGTAATGTAATCATTTATTCTGTTTTAATTTTATTTCCAAATGATACTGACGTCATGTGGTATTTCTTTTCTTCAGCAATTCTGTCGCTTCTGTTCTCTGCGGGTAGTCCCGTTATAGGATTGATACCATAATTCCACCAATCTCTTTCTTCCATCATTATTCTTCTTTAATAAAAACTCCGTTTTCTGTTTTACCTTTTCTATCTTTAATCTCTTCCCAAGCGGCTCTGAGGCATTCTGTTGGATCAATGTTGTTCTGCCAAGCCAATATAATTAGCGTAACAAAAGAATCTCCAATGCCATCTTTAATAAGCCTCTTGTCGCCTCTAGCGATAGATGCGGCAGTCTCGCCTACCTCCTCCATCACTTTCAGCATCTGCCTAGAAACATTCTCTTTCTTAATTAGGTCTCTTGATTCTGCCCATAGCTTAACTGAGTACGCTATGTCATCAAATGTTGGTTCATCCATTTCGTGATTACTACAAGGTGTTTTCATAAGTTTGGTGAATTAAATCACTGAATATATAGTTATTTGGTGAATCTAGAAGTTTCTTACAACTATGCTCACCAAGAATAAGAAGATGCCAATAACGCCAACTAGCGTAACCATCTCTGCAAAGAAATCTAATTTCTTAATTAGCTCTTCGTACTCTTTTTTGTAGTCTGGTTCTAGATCTATCATGGCTTCTTGCTTTCTCTCCATTGAACAGAACATACAGCAAGCCTTTGCTCTGTCATTGGAAATTCTTTAATCATTACTGAATCTGACATACATCTTTGCATGAATTTTTCCAAATTCTCCATGCTATCTGGCTTAGGTAATGGCATAGCTTTAAGATTAATTGTTTAACTCAATTTCCCTTGCGGCATCTCTTCTAGCTCTGACAAACTCAATCTCCCGTCTGAGGTAGTCCATAGCCTTCTCTAGATCCTTTACTTCGTCATCCTTCTTTCCAGCCCGAACAACATACTTGATGATGTTGCCTCTTGTAAAAGAAAGTTGATAATGCTCGGCAAAGTCAATGACATCATAGCCCTTGCCATTTTCATAATGTAATACGCTGCTTCTCATATAATTTATTTTTATTCAAATATATTGAAACAATGTTTATAAGTCAAGTTTTTTAACAAGAAATTACCAAATGGTATAGATGTTTTATGTGATCATAAGAAACTTTGACCAACTCATCCTTCTGTCCCCACTTAGACCTATTGTAATACTTAAGAAAGTCTCTAGAGTTCTCTGTCTTCTCAGTAACATTCTGCTCAACAAATTCTAAAAGCTCTACCCTCTTGAATAATTTAAACACGTTTAGATCCTGAAAGTGAAAGGCTATCCAGTCAGCTTCGCCTTTAAGCCAACCATGATAGCCTCTAGTATTCACCGTCTCAAGCCATATAGAGTCAAGCTTACGCTTTCCTTTGACATCTACACTACCCATGCCAGTATAGAAATCTATATGCTTATATTTATCATCTGATAGAGAAGACTTCTCAATCAATATGTCCATACTCTTGAATAGGTTTAAGAAGACATCTTCAATGTCTCTGCCTACTCCCCAACTATGTGCCCATCTACCATCTGATATTTGTTTGGTTTTCATCTATTGGTACGATTCAAAATACTGCTTCAACTGGTCGTAAGTTGACTTTAAACAAGACCCACAAGATGTAACCTTTTTATTCGCTCTAAAGACACGATTGTAAATTTTGATAAGCATAACCTTATCTTCTCCGCTAACCAAGTTTCTTGGCTGGGCATAAAATTCAGATAAGAATTGAAACTCATCTTCCTTTAAACACTCAGGCTTTCCATAGCGGAACATTTCATTGAGCCTCTTCTTACGCTCATCACATCCGCAATCTTCACCAGCTAAAAACTTAACCGCTGCCTTGATGCCAGTAGCCTCAGTAATCTGCTCAATAGTGTCTCCAAGTCCAGCAGGTTGCTCCTCAAACTTGGCAACCCATTCTTTGTACTCTTTAGTCCTTTTGTCTAAGCTTGAATAGTAAGCTTCGTTTTTTTCATTCTGTTCCATATTAATTAAATTAAGTTGTAATCTCCATTTTTAAAATCTTCCCAGTCTTCTGAGAATTTATCTTTTAGTATTCTCTTATTTGTTCTCATGCTATTGAATATGCTAGTCAGGCTGATGCCTGACCCACTTGCAATATCTCTCAAGCTATAATCTGACTTTAGATACTTTTCAGATAAGATCCTATCGTATCTATGCCAAGTTCTCATCTCATCATTTATCTTAGACACTAGCTTATCAAAGGCATCTTCCATAGCTTCATCAAAGTAGAACTTAGTCTCGTCCTCATCAATAGCATCATCTTCTCTAATCTCAAAACAAACTACTCTACCTGATGACTTCAAATGTGTGCTGTACATATTTCTAAGCACAACATACATAAAGAAGGTATTGACCTCTTCATCATTGTACATGATACGCTTCTCATCCTTTATATAATCGTACATCCTTATATAGAATGATTGAACTATATCATTGGCTGTGTCATAATCGGCTCCAAAGCCTCTGACCATTTTAAGCCAAATCTTGTGGTTGTTTGCTAAGAGTTCAAGCATTTGATATGTATTAAGATGCAATCTTTGTCTGAGTAGTATTTCTTTACGTTGTCCATTGATACAACATTTTGATCCCTCTCCCACACAAGACCCTCCATAGCATCAAATAATGCTTTGTTTAAGTTGTCGTGTAAGTCAGGCTTTGTTACCTTATAGTGTAACTCTCCGTTGTCTCTTTTCTTTTTAGGGAAAGATTTGGGATATTCAAACACATAATGCAACATCGCGATAGCAATTTCTGAATCAGCTTTAAAAGCGACAAAGCCATCAGGGATTTGGTCCCCAATGGCTCGCCTTAACTGCTCCTTGTAATCAGCTATCTTTTTGGGCTGATAGGTCCTGCCAAACCTAGTAACCCTTACTGATTGGTGCGGAACCGCTTTTATTGGTATATTTAGTTTTATTTCCACCTATTAAGTCTAATACATCTATATCTTGATTTGCTACTTCAGGCAAACCCACCGAATTTACAAAAAAACTAAAGTCATCAAAAGATTTTCCTCTACTATTTTTGCATTTTACATCAATTAAGCTAAAATCAAACTCATTTCTTGATAATTGTATCTCAGTTTCACACTTTTTCTGCAAAGCTGAACCTAAATGTCCCGTTGGCTTTGTAGATCCCCAATTACTATGGATGACCGTAATTATGTGACAATTATACTTTTCAGTCCAATACATCAATCTTTGGACAACTCTGTTTGATTCATCTATATTATTCACATCGCTGACCAAGTCAGCAATACCATCTATAATTACTAGACCTAAATTATCAGATGTTCTGATAGCATAGTCTATAGCCAATAGTCTCTCTTGAGACGATAGTCCCCTAAGTCCGTAAGTGCGGTAGCACTCGTTGTCCAATTCACACAAATCAAGAACTCTCCTGAAGGTCCTCTGTGCGTGAAATCTTCCCTGCTCAGTGTCAAAGTGGTAAACACATTTTCCATCTCTATGTCCTTTTAATTTCCCAGTAAATCTATGAGCATTGCCTCCAAGATAAGACGCTGATAATAAGCTAACTAAAAATGTCTTATTATGTTTTGGAGGTGCCGCAATAAAACTAAAGTTACCATAAGTTCCAATCGGTGTTGGATAACTAGAAAATCCGTCTTTTGTCTTATAAGAATACTCTCCATAGCTTATGGCTATTGGGGGATGAGATACATGCTCATTAGGGTTAATAAAGCAAGATTCTAAGTAGTATTGAGAAACCAAGTCCGTTTCCACTTGCTTCTCATCGTATTCAATGTTCATTTTGTTTGTCGTTTGTGTAGGTAGTTAGGGGGAGTTTCCTCCCCCGCCACCTTAGTTGTTAGAATGGTAAGTTAATGTCATCAGAAGCGGCCTGCTGAGTTGCCACCTCCTTAGCAACTGAATTGATGTTACCATCAGTCCAAGTAACTTTACCATTTCCAACGTAATTTCTTGGAGATTTTGCTTGTCTCTGTTCAGCGGTCTGCGGATCATAGACAGATACATTGTCTCCAAACTGACTTACCTCGTCATTTACTCTAACGGTCAAGTTGTAGTAGTTTCCTTTTTTGCCCTTAACGATTTTACTTTTGTCCAAATTGTCAAGGTTCAAGCTTAAATTAATTAGTGCACTCATAGTTTTAGTTTAATAATAATTGTTCAACTTCTTTTGATAATGTATATTTAGATTTGATAGATTCAATAGAACCACCTTGGCTTACAAATAGTTTAGCTTTGTCAAACTTCTCACCGCTAGATGGCAAAGATTCTTTACCTTTAGCTTTAGGTTGGCTTGTGTCGTGGTCATTAGTTGAGTCAGGGTCTTTAGTGTCATCAATCAAGAACATACCACCCAAGGCATACTTTCTTGCGTAAGATGAAGATGAACCCGTACTTTGAGCAGGGTCCATACCCTTGCGGTCAGCATAGAATGCTTGACCTGATGTTTCAATAACTGGCTCTGACGAATCGCCAAATACCTTTACCGTAGCCTCCACATAAACCATACCCGCAATCTCTTGCAGTCTGTCTGTGATGATCATGTTTACGTTGTACTTACCTAGTATCGGTTTCAACGCCTCTAGAATATCCTCTTGGTTTCTATACTTGTACTTACCAAAAGAATTGAATTGTCCTTTAGGTGCCTTTAGTTCTGTCTGCACCTTTAGTAATCTTTCTTGCAATGTTAATGTTTCGTTTTTCATGCTTGCAATTAAGTTAAATCATTATTGTTATATATTTCTGATAATACTACCCTTTTGTAATCTTCAGGGCAGTTAGGGTCACATAACTCAAATAAGTATGTTTCCAGCTCACTGATGCGTTGTTTTAGACTAGCTTGCTCTGATAGCAAGGCATCAATCCTAGCTTGTTTAAATGTTAATAGTTCGTGCATATCCGTTTATTTTTGTCAAACATACTACTTATTTTTATCTAAGCAATAATTTTAACAAACTTTAACATTTTAGACAGCAAAGGGGCCGAAGCCCCATTTACCGCACAAACAAACGAAAAGAAAACAAAACACAAGATCACCAAAGGTATAAAGAAGGTGATTTTAACATATCGGTATCAAAGTAAACTACATCTCTGCTAATAGCAATTCTAGTTACGCCTTGTTCAATTAAAGAGCGAACAAGCTTCATTCTCTTCTTGGGACCTACACATCTTATTCTGATGGCTTGACCAATGCGATGACTATCGTTAGATAATAATCCCATCTTATCAGCATAAGTCTTTGATGTATATCCAAGAACTATATTAGGTATAAAGTCATATCGCTTCGCTGCTCTGTCTAAAGCAACTACTGGCTCTCTTTCCATAAAGCGATAACCGCTACCACGAACATCAGGGCTGTCAAACATGGACCATCTTAAGACAGATAATCCTTCTGTATCAAACTGATCTTCTTTACTCATGCGGTAAATATAAGTAAATCTTTTTTAATACGCAACTTGAAATTGTCAAAAAAAGAACGTAACTTTACACCGTCTTCAGACAGCCACTTAATCGCAAAGGGCCGCAGTGAAAACGAAGGCACTTTGTCGGAAGACTTATAAAGCACTACGTTTGCAGGGATAAGTGTGCTTAAAGGTAAGACTTAACCTCTCTTCTAACAAGCAATATAAGTAAGATAAATAAGCCAAGCCATACTAGTGGCATATAGTTTATTCTTTTAACCTGCTTTTCAGATTGCTTATTCTCTACCGTAGTAGATTGCTTTTTATCTATATCCGTAACGATAGACGTATTCTTAGCCTCTATAACGGAGTCTTTTCTTTTTCTTAATACAATCTTCTTAGCGTTAGAGAAAGTCTGTGTAACGCCTCCTAAATTAACCTGAATAGGCTTTAATGAGTCATTAGCTATTACTTCTATTTCGTATAAGCTACTTACAGATATAACGGAGTCCTTTATGGACTCCTTTATGCTGGTTGATTCTGCTATTTTTGTCTGTTCAACAGACGATGTTTTATTAACCTGCTTCTTTACTGAGCAGGACGATATACTAAATATCAGTAAAATAAAGAGTAGCCTCATCGTGTCTTCTTGTAGTTAAACCTTTTAATACTTTACCTCCAGCCTTATTCCATTTCATAAACTCATTGACTATGGATCTATCGCATGGGTCAACATTTACTTTCTTGAGCAATGTAGATTTGTTTAAGTTGCCACATCCTAGATTGTAAGTAAAGCTAACTAGTGCGTCAAACTGATTCTGATTTATATTTGACTTTACTGCATTTAAAACACAATCTTCAAATTTCTTTAAAGTCAGGTATAGCAAAGTCTCTGCTGAGACTTTGTCTATCGCATTATCAGTCATTTTAACTCGCTTACCGTCTGGGTAGTATGTACTGCCATAGCCAATAGTAGGCACACCAGCAGGACATAGATAAGGTTTACTTCTAAAACCTTCGTGCTTCTTTATTATTTCTAGACCTTGTTTAGATACTTTCATAAAACATTAAACAATGTAATTACAATGTGATTACAATTCTTTGTCTTGATTCTTCTTTATTAATGCTTTGATGCCGCTCTTTAGATCATCAGGGGCTAAGAACAAAGCAAGTGAGATAAGAAGCGTTCCAAAGAAGATAGTAGTATCACCATCCTTTTCAGTCAAGTAGTAGAAGTTCCCTATTAGTAGCATAAAGCCTAATATGGTTGTCGTAATCCCTTCTTTAAAGTTCTTTTCTAATCTGCTCATTGTTGAATGTTTTATACGATGGTAAATTTCATCATTAATTACTCTTGTGCAAAATATGCACTTACCTATCTTTCTTTAGTTGGTCTAAGTCTTTTAGTATTCTTTCTCTGTGTAGCTTATAGTCAAGTATTTCACCTTCTAAGGTTCGTATGTCTGGAAATACATAGGTGTTTTGATTATATCTAAGAGACTTTGTTTCGTTCTCCAGGTCAGCTATCCTTTTCTCTAGCTTGGTATAAAGCAATACAGCTCCACCTACCACAATGACAATCTGAATAAGCCATTTGATGTTTATACTCAATGAAGAGTCATCACTTAGCTTTGGCAGACTCTCACCCATTCTTCATCTTGCGTTTTACCC
>ENA-OREM01000568-OREM01000568.1-marine-metagenome-genome-assembly--contig:-NODE-568-length-24417-cov-4.823870_pt1 | contig 24417 bp, 21 predicted proteins | sample MGYA00248623_ERZ508561 | MGnify/ENA primary metagenome ERZ508561 (study PRJEB26227, sample SAMN06264494) | marine metagenome | isolation source: Columbia River Estuary | place: USA:Columbia River Estuary...
GTGGGCGCGAAGCTGGGCCAAGAGTGGGGTTACGACGAAATCAATTTGAACTGTGGTTGCCCCAGCGATCGCGTGCAACGCGGGGCTTTTGGCGCCTGCCTGATGGCGACGCCCCAGTTGGTGGCCGACTGCGTGAAAGCCATGGTCGATGTGGTTGATGTGCCGGTCACGGTCAAGCACCGCATTGGTATAGATCACGAGGAGCGCTATGAGTTCGTGCGCGATTTTGTGGGAACCGTTGCCGAGGCGGGCTGCGGCGTCTTCATCGTGCATGCGCGTAATGCGTGGTTACAAGGTCTGTCGCCCAAACAGAATCGGGAGGTCCCACCACTTCGCTACGAGCTGGTGGGACGCCTGAAACAAGACTTCCCGCATCTCACTTTCGCCGTGAATGGTGGCATCACCACGAACGAGGCGATTGAGTCGCATTTAACGCAAGTTGATGGCGTGATGTTGGGGCGCGAGGCGTATTACAACCCTTGGCTGATGCATGACTGGGATAGCCGTTACCACGGCGCTCCCGCGCGCGCGCTGACGCGCGAGTCGGTTGAGTTGGCGATGGTTGATTACATGGAACGCGCCGCCGCCGAAGATGGTTGTCCTTGGTACGCGATCGCGCGCCACATGTTGGGGTTACGCCATGGCTTACGTGGCTCGCGCTATTGGCGGCAGGTCTGGAGTAACCACAAGCTCAAGCCGTTGCCGCCGCGCGAGGTTTGGGCTATGGCCCAGGCGCACGTGCTAGCTGACGATTTGACCGCGATCAATGAGACGCAAGATCTTGCCCAGTAAGTGGCTTGCGCTGGTTTGAACCGCGATAAAATGATGCCCGTGACTGACATACTCAACATTGCCGCCTATAAATTCGTCGACCTGACGGATCGTGAAGACCTGCGTGCCGCTTTTGTTGCGCAAGCTGAAGCGTTCCAAATTCGCGGCACTATTCTGTTAGCCCCCGAGGGGATCAACATGTTCCTCGCTGGCGCCGAAGCGCAGCTGCGAGGCTTCATTGCTTGGTTGCGCGAGGACGCGCGGTTTGCCGATATCTATTGCAAAGAGAGCTGGAGTGCAGCGCAGCCCTTCCGTCGCTTCTTTGTGAAACTGAAAAACGAAATCATTCGGATGAATCATCCGACCATTCGGCCGCTTAATGGCCGTGCGCCGGGCGTGGAGCCAAAAACCCTGAAGCGTTGGTTGGACCAAGGCCATGACGACAACGGGAAACCGGTCGTCATGCTCGACACCCGCAACGCGTTTGAGGTGGATTACGGCACGTTCACGGATGCCATTGATTGGCGCATCACCAAGTTCACCGAATTTCCCGACGCAGTTGCGGCGCACAAGGCTGAACTGGTCGATAAAACCGTTGTGAGTTTTTGTACGGGCGGTATTCGGTGCGAAAAGGGTGCCATCCTCATGCGTGAGATGGGCCTGGACAATGTACTGCAGCTCGAGGGCGGCATTTTGCAGTACTTTGAAGATGTGGGCGGTGCGCATTACACCGGCGATTGCTTTGTGTTCGATGGGCGCGAAGCCCTCTCACCCGAGCTCAAAGCGCGTTCACAGCATGCCAGTGCCTGGGCCATTGAGGACCCAGACCTCAATCAAAAGCTAGAACGCATCAAGCAAGCGGCCGCCCGAGTCGCTTAAGTTTCTTAAGCCGCTCAATTGGCAGCGGCCAGACCGTTTTCAAAATGTTTTTGCATGGCGGCTTGCGCCTCAGCCGCCTGGTTGTTTTGAATGGCGGCGAGGATGGCGGCATGTTCATCGATAGAGGCTTGAATCCGGCCTGACTTGAACAAGGACGACTGTCGGTTCACCTTCATGACTTTCCGCAAATCGTTAACCACTTGAATGCGCCAGCGGTTATCGGCCAACTCCAGCAGGCGCATGTGGAAGGCCTCATTCACGGCAAAAAACTCGCGCGGCTCGTCTTGGTTTTCTGTGAGGCGTTGGTGCAGGGCGGCGAGTTCGGCCTTTTCTGAGGCCGTGGCCTTGGTGGCTACCACGCTGGCGGCATCCGCCTCCAGTAAGGCAAGGAGGTGATACACCTGGGCCAAATCTGTCTGGGACACTTCGGTGACGTAGGCGCCCCGGCGCACCTTCATGGTGACCAACCCCTCGCTGGCGAGGACTTTCAGCGCTTCACGCAAGGGGGTGCGGCTGATGCCCAAGTCCTCGGCGATGCGCAACTCATCAATCCAACTGCCAGACGCCAACTCGCGGTTGTAGATGCGCTGGCGCAACAGCTCCGCCACGTCGAGGTAGAGCGCGCGCTGTTTTAAGGCAAGTTCGATCATGAATGGAATTTTAGCCAAACTTAATTTTGAATCCATAATTATGAATCATATAAAATAACGCTCGTCGGGTGCAGGCTACCCGATAGACTGTCCAGTGCGACCTTGGGCGTCGCCATCTTGCTACTTGCCGAGCTGATTTATGAGCCAAAACAACCCGTCCGATTCTCAACCTGAATTCCCGAAGGCCGACCTCGAGGCGTGGCAAAAGGCCGCAGAGAAGTCGCTCAAGGGTAAGCCGCTTGCCGATCTGAACTGGGAAACGCCCGACGGCATCAGCGTCAAGCCACTTTATACGGCTGCAGATACCGTTAACTTACCCCACACCGATACGTTACCCGGCTTCGCGCCGTTTATTCGGGGTCCACAAGCCACCATGTACGCGGTGCGTCCTTGGACCATTCGCCAGTACGCAGGTTTCTCTACCGCAACCGAATCGAATGCGTTTTACCGTAAAGCCTTGGCAGCTGGTGGCCAGGGCGTGAGCGTGGCGTTCGACTTGGCGACCCATCGGGGATACGACAGCGACCACCCCCGCGTCACAGGTGACGTTGGCAAGGCGGGCGTGGCGATCGACAGCGTTGAGGACATGAAGGTTTTGTTCGACGGCATTCCGCTCGATAAGGTCAGCGTCTCCATGACCATGAACGGTGCGGTGTTGCCAGTTTTGGCCGGTTACGTAGTCGCCGCTGAAGAGCAGGGCGTCCCACAAGATCAGTTGTCGGGGACGATTCAGAATGACATTCTGAAAGAGTTCATGGTGCGCAACACCTACATTTACCCGCCCGAGCCCAGCATGCGCATCATCAGCGACATCATCGCGCATACGGCCACGCACATGCCGCGTTTTAACTCGATCTCCATCTCGGGTTATCACATGCAAGAGGCAGGCGCTAACCAGGCCTTGGAAATGGCTTTCACCCTCGCAGATGGCGCGGAATACGTGAAAACAGCCATCGCCAAGGGGCTGAATGTCGACGACTTTGCCCCGCGCCTGTCTTTCTTTTGGGCGGTGGGCATGAACTTCTACCTTGAGATCGCGAAGATGCGCGCGGCTCGTTTGCTCTGGTGCCGCATCATGAAGGGGTTTGGCGCGACCAATCCCAAAAGCCTCATGCTCCGCACGCACAGCCAAACCTCTGGCTGGTCGCTCACCGAACAAGACCCCTACAACAACGTCGTCCGAACCACCATCGAGGCCATGGCGGCGGTATTTGGTGGCACCCAAAGTTTGCACACCAACAGTTTCGACGAGGCGATTGCGCTGCCGACCGAGTTCAGCTCGCGCATTGCCCGCAACACGCAGCTCATTATTCAAGAAGAGACGCACATCACCAACGTGGTGGACCCCTGGGCTGGCTCTTACATGATGGAATCGCTGACCCAAGAAATGGCAGACAAAGCTTGGGCGATCATCGAAGAGGTGAACGCCATGGGTGGCATGACCAAGGCCGTGGACAGCGGCTGGGCAAAGCTAAAAATTGAGGCGAGCGCCGCCGAGAAGCAAGCCCGCATTGACTCGGGTAAGGATGTGATCGTTGGTGTCAATAAATACAAATTAGCCAAAGAAGATGTGGTTGACACGCTCGAAGTCGACAACGTCAAGGTGCGTGATGAGCAGATTGAGCAGCTCAAAGCCATCCGCGCACGTCGCGACAGCGTTGCGGTGCAAGCCGCGCTGGACGCGTTGACCGCAGCGGCCGAAAGCGGCGAAGGCAACCTACTGGCGCTGAGCATCGCAGCCATGCGTTTGCGGGCCACCGTGGGCGAGGTGAGTGACGCGCTAGAAAAAGTTTTTGGGCGCCATCGCGCCGATACACAAAAGGTGACTGGTGTGTACGCTGCCGCTTATGACTCCGCCGAAGGGTGGGATGCCCTGAAAGGCGAAATCGCCGCATTTGGTGATGCATATGGGCGCCGTCCGCGCGTCATGATTGCGAAGCTGGGACAGGACGGTCATGACCGTGGCGCAAAGGTGGTGGCCACCGCATTCGCTGATTTGGGCTTTGATGTTGATATGGGGCCGCTGTTTCAGACCCCCGAGGAATGCGCCCGTCAAGCCATCGAAAACGATGTGCACGCATTGGGTGTCTCAACACTCGCAGCGGGTCATAAGACGTTGGTGCCTGCCATCATCGCTGAACTGAAACGCCAAGGTGCGGACGACATCATCGTTTTTGTGGGGGGTGTGATTCCTCGTAAAGATTACGATTTTTTGTACGAGGCCGGCGTGAAAGGGATTTATGGTCCCGGTACACCGATTCCAGCCAGTGCCAAAGACGTTCTGGAAAATATCCGAGCAGCGCAAAAATAAGGGCTCCCCTTGATCCCGTCCACGCCCCCTTACGTGCAGGCCATCACGCAGCCGGATTCCGAGATGGCGCAACGTCGCGCCATGGCGAAAGCCATCACCCTGCTCGAGTCCACTCGGGCGGATCACCGCGATCAGGCAGACGCCATGTTGACCGCGTTGTTGCCAGCCACTGGGCGTGCGATTCGCTTGGGGTTAAGCGGCGTTCCGGGTGTGGGCAAGAGCACATTCATCGAAGCGCTCGGGCTGTACTTGATTGCGCAAGGGCATCGGGTTGCGGTACTCGCCATTGATCCCTCCTCGACGGTTTCGGGCGGCAGTATTTTGGGCGACAAAACACGCATGGAGTTCTTGTCAGTGCACCCGCAGGCCTTCATTCGACCCAGTCCTTCGAGCGGCACCTTGGGCGGCGTCACCGAGAAAACACGAGAGGCGATGCTGGTGTGCGAGGCCGCCGGCTATGACGTGGTGATTGTGGAAACAGTCGGCGTTGGGCAAAGCGAGACAGCGGTGGCCAATATGACCGATATGTTTGTGCTCATGCAACTCCCCAACGCGGGTGACGATCTTCAGGCCATCAAAAAAGGCGTGATGGAATTGGCCGATATGGTCTTGATCAACAAGGCAGACATTGACCCCGATGCCGCAACGCGCGCACAAGCCCAAATTACCAGCGCGCTGCGCCTGTTTGGGCTGCACGGTAACCCAGACCATCTGCATCACGATGAGACGCAGTGGCAGCCAAAAGTCATGCCGTTAAGCGCGCTGAAACAAACGGGTGTCGCCGAATTTTGGGCGTCTGTTCAACACTTTAATCAATTGCAGCAAGCGAGCGGTCGGCAAGCCAAGCGCCGCTCGCAGCAATCCAAAGCCTGGATGTGGGAGCGCATTCAAGCGGGCCTCACGCAGGCCTTTAAACACCATCCTGCCGTTCGGCAGCAACTCGACGCACTCACGCAGCAAGTGGTCGCGGGCAACGTCCCCGCATCCACAGCGGCGCGAACACTGCTCAACGCGGCGTCGGTGAAGCCGGTAGCATAATTTTTCTCAGAAGGAATAGGCCATGCAAAGCATCGTAGAACAACTGGAACTCAAGCGCGAACTCGCGCGCCGTGGTGGTGGTGAAAAGCGCATCGCTGCCCAACATGCAAAAGGAAAATTGACGGCACGTGAGCGCATTGAGGTCTTGTTGGATGAGGGGACCTTCGAAGAGTGGGACATGTTTGTGGAGCACCGCTGCACCGACTTTGGCATGCAGGACAACAAGATTCCAGGCGATGGTGTGGTGACGGGTTACGGCATGATTAATGGCCGATTGGTATTCGTTTACAGCCAGGACTTCACAGTCTTTGGCGGTGCGCTGTCAGAAGCGCACGCTGAAAAAGTTTGCAAGATCATGGATCAAGCCATGAAGGTTGGGGCGCCTGTCATCGGTTTGAACGACTCGGGCGGCGCGCGCATCCAAGAGGGTGTGGCCTCACTGGGTGGCTACGCTGAGGTGTTTCAGCGCAACGTGATGGCCAGCGGCGTGATTCCGCAGATCAGCATGATCATGGGGCCATCGGCGGGTGGTGCGGTTTACAGCCCCGCCATGACCGACTTCATCTTTATGGTCAAAGATAGCTCCTACATGTTTGTGACCGGACCAGAGGTTGTAAAAACGGTGACCCATGAGGAGGTCTCGGCTGAAGATTTGGGTGGTGCAATCACGCACACCACCAAGAGCGGCGTGGCTGACTTGGCTTTTGAGAACGACGTTGAAGCCCTGCTGATGTTGCGTCGGTTGTACAACTACCTGCCACTGTCAAACCGCGAGAAGTCACCCGTTCGTCCCACAGGCGATGCCGCCGACCGGGTTGAACTCAGCTTGGATACGCTGGTGCCCGACAACCCCAACAAAGCGTACGACATGCACGAGTTGATTGGTAAAGTGGTCGATGATGGCGACTTCTTTGAGATCCAACCCGACTACGCCAAAAACATCATCATCGGCTTTGCCCGAATGGACGGACAAACTGTTGGCGTCGTTGCCAATCAGCCGTTGGTTTTGGCGGGCTGTTTGGACATCAAGAGTTCGATCAAGGCGGCTCGTTTCGTTCGCTTTTGTGACGCCTTCAATATTCCCGTCATCACCTTTGTAGACGTGCCGGGCTTCATGCCAGGGACCAGCCAAGAATATGGCGGCATCATCAAGCATGGCGCTAAATTACTTTACGCCTACGCTGAGTGCACAGTCCCCAAAATCACGGTGATCACGCGTAAAGCGTACGGTGGCGCGTATGACGTGATGGCGTCAAAGCATTTGCGTGGTGACGTTAACTTTGCTTGGCCCGACGCTGAGATTGCTGTGATGGGCGCGAAGGGGGCGGTGGAAATCATCTTCCGCGAAGACAAGAACGACCCCGAAAAACTCGCTGCCAAAGAGGCTGAGTACCGCGACCGCTTTGCCAACCCGTTCGTTGCGGCCAAGCGTGGCTACATCGACGACGTGATTCTGCCCCACAACACCCGCAAACGCATTTGCCGAAGCCTCGTGATGCTGAAAGATAAACAAGTGACCAATCCATGGCGTAAGCACGGAAATATTCCGCTGTAAGTACCGCTGGCCTGTGCATTTGTTTAACCGAATCTCTCTGGAGTGATTGAATGTTTAAGAAAATCTTGATTGCAAACCGCGGCGAAATTGCATGCCGGGTGATTGCAACCGCTAAAAAAATGGGTATCGCCACCGTGGCGGTTTATTCGGATGCAGATAAAGAAGCGCGCCATGTGCGGTTGGCCGATGAGGCCGTTCGCATCGGTACGCCGCCAAGCCGTGAGAGCTATTTGTTGGCCGACGTCATCATCGCTGCCTGCAAGCAAACTGGTGCGGAAGCGGTTCACCCCGGCTACGGCTTCCTGAGTGAGAACGAGGCCTTTGCGCGCGAGGTCGAGGCACAAGGCATTGCGTTCATTGGTCCGAAGCACGCAGCGATTGCAGCGATGGGTGACAAGATCGCCTCAAAGAAGCTGGCCGATGCCGCTGGTGTGAACACCATCCCCGGTTGGAATGACGCCATTGAGGACGCCGACACGGCAGTGAAAATTGCCAAGGATATTGGCTACCCTGTCATGATCAAAGCCAGCGCAGGTGGTGGAGGTAAGGGTCTGCGTGTCGCCTTTAACGATGCAGAGGCGTTTGAGGGATTCACCAGTTGCCGCAATGAAGCGCGCAACAGTTTTGGCGATGACCGTGTCTTCATTGAGAAATTTGTTGAAGAGCCTCGCCACATTGAAATCCAGGTGGTCGGCGACAGCCAAGGCAATGTGGTGTACCTGAATGAGCGTGAGTGCTCCATTCAACGTCGTCACCAAAAAGTGATTGAGGAGGCGCCATCGCCGTTCATCAGCGACAAAACCCGCGTAGCGATGGGCGAGCAAGCCGTGGCGCTGGCCAAGGCCGTGAACTACCAGAGTGCCGGTACCGTTGAGTTTGTGGTGGGCAAAGACCAGAGCTTTTACTTTCTTGAGATGAACACGCGGCTGCAGGTCGAGCACCCCGTGACAGAGTCCATTACGGGTCTGGATTTGGTTGAACTGATGATTCGCGTAGCGGCTGGTGAGCCCTTGCCAATCAAGCAAGCCGATGTGAAGCGTGAGGGGTGGTCGATTGAGTGCCGCATCAACGCAGAAGATCCATTCCGTAATTTCCTCCCGAGCACGGGACGTTTGGTGAAGTTTCGCCCACCTGCTGAGACCATGTTCCAGGCGCAACCTGAGACACGTTTCGGTGTGCGCGTGGACACAGGCGTTTACGAGGGCGGTGAGATACCGATGTATTACGACTCGATGATTGCAAAGCTCATCGTTCACGGTACCGATCGCAACGATGCCATTGAAAAAATGCGCAGTGCTCTGAATGCATTTGTTATCCGAGGCGTCAGCAGCAACATCCCCTTTCAATCGGCCTTGTTAGCGCATGAGAAGTTCGTGACGGGTGATTTCAATACAGGCTTCATTGCCGAGCATTACGGCCACGGCTTTGTCGCCGAAGATGTACCACATGACGACCCCAATTTTTTAGTTGCCGTCGCCGCCTTTGTTCGCCGCAAGTCGCGTGAGCGGACGGCCCAACTCACGGGTCAGTTGCCGGGTTATGGGGTGAAGCTTGGGCAAGATTACGCTGCTATCGTGATGGACAGCAAGGGCGCGCATCGGCGTATTGCCGTCCACGTGGATGAGGTTGGTGGTGAGGTGGGGATTGCCCGTGTCACGATTGCGGGTAAGACTTACGACATCCGTTCAGCCTCGCGCATCAGTGATGGCACGATTTCCGGCCAGTGCAATGGCAAGCCTTTCACGGCACAGGTGGATCGGGGCAGTTTGCGCAACCCTTTGGCCTTGGTGGTGCAGCACAACGGTACCAAAATCGAGGTCATGGTGGTGTCGCCGCGCATGGCGGATTTGCACGCGCTCATGCCTTTTAAGGCGCCGCCTGACATGAGTAAATACGTGCTGTCGCCGATGCCCGGCTTACTGGTTGAAGTGGCGGTGCAACCTGGGCAAAAAGTACAGGCTGGGGAGCGTGTGGCTGTGATTGAGGCCATGAAGATGGAGAACGTCTTGTTCGCCGCCGCGGATGGCGTGGTGAGCAAAGTGGTTGCTGCCAAAGGTGAGAGCTTGGTGGTGGATCAACCCATCGTTGAGTTTGAGTGAGGCCTCACATGACGCGTCCATTTAAGGTTTTAGGTATCCAACAAATTGCCATTGGCGGGCCCGATAAAAGCCGTCTGCGAGAGTTGTGGGTTGATAAGCTGGGCCTGCAGGTGACGGGGCACTTCAAGAGTGAGCGTGAAAACGTGGACGAGGACATTTGTGCGATGGGCGCAGGCCCGTTCACGGTGGAGGTTGATTTGATGCAACCGATCGATCCCGACAAAAAGCCAGCGGTGCACGCCACGCCACTCAACCACGTGGGCTTGTGGATTGACGATTTGCCTGCCGCTGTTGACTGGCTGACCGCGCAGGGGGTTCGGTTTGCGCCCGGCGGGATTCGCAAAGGCGCGGCGGGGCATGACATCTGTTTCCTGCACCCCAAGTCGAATGAGGCTTTTCCGATCGCCGGAGAGGGCGTTTTGATCGAGTTGGTTCAGGCCCCTCCCGCCGTGATTACCGCGTTCAGCAACCTGGTTTGATGCGTTCGTTTACTTATCCCATTTAAAAGTAATTATTCGTTACACTTTTACCCAGCGAACACGTCCTCAGACGTTTTCGCTGGCGCTGGCACCCAGCTTTAAAGGGTTACCCGCCATAAATAGTTTTCACTTTTCTTTTCTTATTATTTTTGTTTTATGGATCAAATTAGCCAGAGTTCTTCTTTTTCTCCAGCCGCTTCAAGTCGCTCTTTCCGCCCCCACAATACGCATCAGTCCACCCCCATGCGGCACAGCCTGCCAACTTGCATGGCGTTGGTCGACGCCCGCTACATCGCATGGCTCAGTGGTCACACCAAGGGCTTTTTGAATCGATCTGCTTTCGCCTCTGTGTTGGCGCAGTCGCTGTCCAATGCAGGTGTTCATGCCCAATTAATCCGCACTTACTGGTACACAGAAGCCGATGACGGCCTGTTGGTCGATGACCAATGTGTGCGTTTGGTTGCCAACGACATGAACAATGAGGGCGGCCCCGCCCTCGCTGCGATGGTCCGTGACCTCAGTGCTTTGGCCCAACGCGGTGGCTGTTCACACCTGGTTGTGGCGTCCGATGATGAGCGCCTCATCTGCGCCATTGACGATGCGCGGCTCGCCGGGATGCGCGTGCACACGTTGTGTGACGAGAGTATTCAGAACTTCGCGAAGTTCTCACAAAATGAACCCGACCTCGCGCGATTGTTGCGTTGTGGTGATCGTCGCATCATGGTGCCACGCGCCGAGCTGTCGCAGGCGGTCAGTAGCGGTGGCATCAAATCGCTGTCTGACACGGTTGCGCCGTCTCAGGATGCGACGAAGGTCATGCACGAGGTCGTTCAGACCTGGTGGGACAAGTGCGACAGCCATGAACGCGATGACTTGCGCGAGACGGTGCCGCATTCACGTGGCTTGCCACAGGATGTCGATCGGACCTTGCTCGGGACTGGTCGCGATGCACTGAATCGGCCATTGACGACTGGCGAACGCCATTTGTTGCGTAAGTTGGCCCGTGATTTGGTAACGGGTGACGGTTCAGTCGGCGATGTGGCTGCCAGCGCCCTCGAAAACGAGGACTGATTAATCGGTCTTTAGGCGAGCGGCGCGCGCCGCGTTTGCGCGTGCAATGGCGGCTTCGATGACGCCGCGTTTTTGGTCCAATGCGGCTGGGTCAGTGATCTTGCTGGCAGCAGGAAGGTCCGCCAGTTTGTGTGCCGCTTTGGCGGCCAAGCGGGCATCGTTTTCGTCGGCCTCTCGTGCCAATCGCGCCGTTCGCGCGTTGTAGCGGACGAGCGCGTCATCGGCCTGCTTCTGCGTCCATGCGTCCCATCCTGTGCGTTCACCCGACACGCTGTCGAGGCTGATGCAATCGACGGGGCAGGCGGGAATGCACAACTCGCATCCGGTGCACGCGGACTCAATGACGGTATGCATCGCCTTGTTCGTGCCAATGATGGCATCCACGGGGCATGCCTTGATGCAAAGCGTGCAACCGATGCACCAGTCCTCATCGATGATGGCGACGGTGAGGGGGCCCTCGTAGCCATTCTCTGGGTTGAGCGGCAGCAGGGGTTGTGCGGTGATGGCCGCGAGGCGTGCCACCCCAGCGTCACCGCCGGGTGGGCACTGGTTGATGGCCGCTTCACCCGCATCGATCGCTTGGGCATACGAGAGGCAGTCAGGGTAGCCACAACGCGTGCACTGCGTTTGTGGCAGTGCGCGGTGGATGGATTCAGCGCGGGCGCTGATGACGGTTGAGCGGCTCACACCCACGCTATCGTCTCAGCGTGTGCGCGGCTTGGCCTTGGCCTTGACAGCTGTCTTTGCGGCAGCCTTTGCCGCAAAAACCCCCGTTTGCGCTTCAGCGATGAACGCCTGGACCTGCGGGTACACAACGTTACGCCAGCGACTGCCCGAAAAGATACCGTAATGGCCAGCGCCTGGAATTTCGATGTGACGCTTGGCTTTTGCAGGCAAGTTGGCGCACAGATCTTGTGCCGCCTCCGTTTGGCCAGAGCCAGAGATATCGTCGAGTTCACCCTCGATGGTCAGCAACGCGCAGTGCTTAATGTCCGCAGGGCGGACCCGTTCGATGTCACCATTTTCACCACGAACGTCCCATGTACCCTCCACCAAGCTGAACTTTTGGAACACGGTTTCGATGGTTTCAAGGTAATAGTCGGCATCCATATCAAGCACTGCGTTGTACTCGTCATAGAAGCGGCGGTGGGCTTCAGCACTGGCCTCGTCCCCCTTCATGAGTTGCTCAAAGTAGTCGTAATGGCTTTGTGCGTGGCGATCAGGGTTCATGGCGACGAAGCCGGTGTGCTGCAAGAAGCCGGGGTACACGCGCCGACCAGCGCCCGGGAAGGTCGACGGCACGCGGTAGATCACATTGTTTTCGAACCATTCAATGGCGTGCGTTGTGGCCAGTGTGTTGACGGCGGTCGGGCTGCGGCGCGCATCAATCGGGCCACCCATCATGACCATCGACAGTGGGGTGGTTTCTCCGCGTGAGGCCATCAAAGAAATCGCAGCCATGACGGGTACGGTTGGCTGGCAAACGCTCATGACGTGGCAGTTGCCGTGCTCGGCTTGCAGGTCACGCACGAACTCTTGCACGTAGTTGACGTAATCGTCGAGGTGGAATTCGCCATCATCAACGGGGACCAACCGGGCATTACGCCAGTCGGTGATGTAAACCTTATGCGTTTGCAACATGGCTTTGACGGTGTCACGAAGCAGCGTCGCGTAATGGCCCGACAAGGGGGCCACGATCAGCACGGCGGGTTGTGCCCGCATCGTTGTCAAAACCGACTCGCTGTCGGTGAAGCGCTTGAAACGGCGCAGTTCGCAGAAGGGCTTTGCCTTCACGATGCGCTCCTGTACCGCCACTTCGGTCTCACCGATCATGATGCTGCGAAGGTTGAACTCGGGCTTTTCGTAGTCCTTACCGAGTCGGTATAACAGCTCGTAGCCGGCGGCCAAGCGATGCGCCATGGGTGAGTTACCCATCGGTGTCAGCGGGTTGCTGAGGGCTTTGGCGGTTGCCTGGGCCAAATCTGCGAATGGCTCCATGAGGGCACGTTGCGTGTCATAAATTTGGTAAAGCATCGGGGAATTTCCTATCTAATTGCTGCACTGCAATATAACAGTAAGCAATTGTTTTGCCTAGCCTTTTTGGTGCTTTGCAACAATCAGGCAAAAAGCCCTCCGAGGAGGGCTTTTTATGGGTAAGTGCTTCTTTAAAGAACGGCTGCGATGGCTTTGCAGACGTAATCGATGTTTTGGCTGTTCATCGCTGCCACGCACATGCGGCCCGTGTCGGTGCCGTAGATGCCAAATTCGGTGCGCAGGCGCACCATCTGGTCTTTCGTCAGGCCCGAGTAGCTGAACATGCCGATCTGCTTGGTGATGAACGACATATCGGCCTGCACACCGGCGGCCTTCAAGCCGTCGACCAAGGTTTGACGCATGGTTTTGATGCGGTCGCGCATCTCTGCCAATTCCTGTTCCCATTGGGCGCGTAATTCGGGTGTTCCCAAAACAGTCGCGACCACTGAGCCACCGTGAATGGGCGGGTTGGAGTAGTTGGTGCGAATGGCGATCTTGAGCTGGCTCAAAACCTTTGCGGCCTCGTCTTTCGAGTCGCACAGCACGCTTAGGGCGCCAACGCGCTCACCGTAAAGGCTGAAGCTCTTTGAAAAAGAGGTCGAGACCAAGAAGCTAAGGCCTGCATCAACGAACTTCTGAATGACCGCGCCGTCTTCCTGGATACCGAAACCGAAGCCTTGGTACGCCATGTCCAAAAATGCCGTCAGGTTGCGCGCTTTGACCGTTGCCACCACCTGGTCCCACTGAGCGGGCTCAATGTCGTAGCCGGTTGGGTTGTGGCAGCAAGCGTGCAGCACCACGATGGTGCCGGGCGCTGCGGTTTGGAGACGCGCGAGCATGCCATCAAAGTTGATGCCACGGTTTGCCGCGTCATAGTAGGGGTAGGTGTCAACGTCAAAACCAGCGGCCACAAACAGGGCGCGGTGGTTTTCCCAGCTGGGGTCGCTGATTAACACCTGTTTGCTGGCGCCCATGCGGCGTAAAAAGTCGGCGCCGACTTTCAAACCGCCAGTGCCGCCAATGGCCTGAATGGTGGCCACGCGGTCGGATGTCACGACGTCGCTATCCGACCCAAAAACCAAACCTTTGACCGCGCCGTCATAGGCGGCGATACCGTCGATTGGTAGGTAGCCCCGTGCCTTCGGTGTACCCATAATTTGGGCTTCTGCGGCTTGCACACACTTCAGCAGTGGCAGCTTGCCCGCGTCATCGTAGTAGACGCCCACACCCAAGTTGACTTTGTTTGGGTTGGTGTCAGCAGCGAATTGCTCATTCAAACCCAAAATTGGGTCGCGAGGTGCCATTTCGACGGCGGAAAACAATGACATGGGGTTTCCTTGAACGGGGATGGTTGGAGACTGGGGCAAACCCGGTATTTTACTGTGTTGCTGGCTTGGTTTTCCAGTTCCGGCAGCGAAGTCGTGGCTTCAGAAGCGCGTCACAATAGGCGGTTGTCATTTAACCAACAGATAGGTCATTGATGGCCAGCCGTCCCGATACATCACCCGTCGAAAAAGTGCTCGCTCTGCGAAGCGACGATACCAAAGCCGCTGCCGATGCGCAGCATGAGGCTGGGCGTTTCGTGCACTTCCCCGACTCCCCATTTGAGCTCTTCGAGCCTTTCCCGCCAGCTGGCGACCAACCGGCTGCCATTCAGCAACTCGTTGAGGGTATTGGCGACGGGGAAATGTTTCAAACCCTCTTGGGAGTGACAGGGTCGGGCAAAACTTACACCATGGCGCAGACGATTGCGCGCTTGGGCCGTCCCGCCATTGTTTACGCACCCAACAAAACCTTGGCCGCACAGTTGTATTCGGAGTTCCGCGAGTTTTTCCCACGCAACGCGGTGGAATACTTCGTCAGCTATTACGACTACTACCAGCCCGAGGCGTATGTGCCGCAGCGTGACTTGTTTATCGAGAAAGACTCCTCGATCAATGAGCACATCGAACAGATGCGCCTGTCGTGTACCAAGAGCATTTTGGAGCGCCGCGACGTTGTTGTGGTTGCCACGGTTTCAGCCATCTACGGCATCGGCGACCCGCAAAGTTACCACCTGATGGTGATGCTGCTGCGCACCGGCGAGAAGCGCGATCAACGGGACATCATCTCCCAGCTTGTGCGCATGCAGTACCAGCGCAACGACATCGACTTCACCCGCGGCACCTTTCGCGTGCGCGGTGACACCATCGACATTTTCCCAGCCGAACACTCAGAGTTGGCGGTACGCATTGAGCTGTTTGATGACGAGGTTGAGACCCTCCAGCTGTTTGATCCCCTCACTGGCCGTGTGCGTCAGAAGATTCCGCGTTTCACGGTCTACCCCAGTAGCCACTACGTAACGCCCCGCGAGAAGGTGTTAACGGCCATCGAGTCCATCAAGGACGAACTGCGCACCCGCTTGGGTGAACTGACCGGCATGAACAAACTGGTCGAGGCGCAGCGGCTTGAGCAGCGCACCCGCTTTGACCTCGAGATGCTGTCTGAAGTCGGGCATTGCAAGGGTATTGAGAACTATTCGCGGCACCTCAGTGGCGCACAGCCTGGCGAGCCGCCGTCAACGTTGACCGATTATTTGCCGCCGGACGCGCTGATGTTTTTGGATGAAAGCCACGTGCTGACCGGGCAATTCGGTGGCATGTACAACGGCGACCGGGCGCGCAAGACGACGCTCGTGGAATACGGCTTCCGTTTGCCCTCGGCACTGGATAACCGGCCATTGAAGTTTGAAGAGTTTCAGCAACGGATGCGGCAAACGGTCTTTGTATCCGCCACACCAGGTGACTACGAGCGACAACATTCCGGCCAGATTGTTGAGCAGGTGGTTCGTCCAACGGGCTTGGTTGACCCGCAAGTTGAGGTACGTCCCGCCACCACGCAGGTTGACGACGTGCTGCAGGAGATCCGGATTCGCGTCGACCTGCACGAACGCGTGCTGATCACGACCCTGACCAAACGCATGGCCGAGCAGCTTACTGACTACCTGTCTGAAAACGGGGTCAAGGTGCGCTACCTCCATTCGGATGTGGACACGGTCGAGCGCGTGGAGATATTGCGTGATCTGCGGCTGGGTGAGTTCGACGTTTTGGTGGGTATCAACCTGTTGCGGGAGGGTATCGACATCCCCGAGGTCTCGTTGGTTGCGATTTTGGATGCCGACAAGGAAGGCTTCTTGCGTTCTGAGCGATCGTTGATCCAGACCATCGGACGCGCGGCTCGTAACGTCAACGGTCGGGCGATTTTATATGCCGACAAAATCACTGACTCCATGTCCCGCGCTATGGCCGAGACCGACCGTCGCCGTTCAAAGCAAGAGGCGCACAACGCCGCCAATGGCATCACGCCGCGTACCGTCTTAAAGCGCATCAAAGACCTGATTGATGGGGTTTACAGCGAAAAGTCAGGGCAGGAGGCTGAGAAGCTCGAGCTGGAAAGTCAGCGTCGCGCGGTGCTGGATGCCATGAGCGAGAAGGACGTCGCACGCGAGATCAAACGTCTAGAGAAGCTCATGTTGACCCATGCGAAAGATCTTGAATTTGAGAAGGCGGCGCAGGTCAGGGACCAATTGAGCCACTTGCGCGGTCAAACATTTGGCGCCCAAGTGCATGACAACATCCCAGGGGTGTCGTTGGACAGTTGATATAAAATGTCGTTTAAATATAAAAAGACGACAAAGTATGGTGTTTTTTGAGATAAATGGCCGAGAAGCAGACATTCGTCCAGTACAAAAACCCTGTCATCTGTAATGCCGACTAAAACGGTGGGCTATTTTTGCTATACTTGACCAAATCAGTCGGGCAGCGAAAGAGGGCCCCTGATAAACGGCGAGGGAATTCTCCCCAGCACCTGTCAACCCCCAAAAGGAGTTTGTTATGCGTCTCACCACCAAAGGCCGCTTTGCTGTTACCGCAATGATTGATTTGGCGCTTCGCCAAAACAATGGACCCGTCACGCTCGCTGCGATCAGCCAGCGTCAACAAATTTCACTCTCTTACCTCGAACAGCTGTTTGGGAAGTTGCGTCGTCACCAATTGGTGGAGTCGACCCGTGGTCCTGGGGGCGGCTACACGCTGGCGCGCAAGGCCACCGACATCACGGTCGCCGACATCATTCTGTCTGTCGACGAGCCCATCGATGCCACCCAGTGTGGCGGCAAAGAAAACTGCCTCGGTGAGGGTGCTCGCTGCATGACCCACGAGCTGTGGGCGTCGCTGAACGAGCGGATGGTTGACTTTTTAGCTTCTGTAAAATTGCAAAAGCTTGTGGATGACCAGATCGAGAAGGGCGTGGAAGTTGAGAGCGCCCCCATGATCAAGCGCGCCATCATGCCCAACCCCGTGTTGAAACCCGTCCGCGTGAATGGGCCCAACTCGGTCTTCGCTTTGGCCGCGTCGCTGGGTAAGAGCTGATCCAACAACCGAACATTAAACACAGTCGAGAAACGGAAACCACATGACCACGCCCCATTTTCCTGTCTACATGGATTACAGCGCCACGAACCCTTGTGATCCTAGGGTTGTGGATGCCATGGTGCCTTGGTTGTACGAGCACTTCGGTAACCCCGCGTCACGCAGCCATGCGTGGGGCTGGGAAGCAGAGGCAGCCGTTGAAAAGGCACGTGAGCAAATCGCGGCCCTCATCGGTGCCGACCCCCGGGAAATCGTGTGGACCAGCGGTGCGACCGAGTCAAACAACTTGGCCCTCAAGGGCGCTGCACAGTTTTACAAGGGCAAGGGCAAGCACATCATCACCGTGAAAACCGAGCACAAGGCGGTGTTAGACACCTGCCGCGAGCTCGAGCGCCAGGGTTTTGAGGTGACCTACATGGATGTTCAAGAAGACGGCTTGCTGGATCTCGATGCCTTCAAGGCGGCGATTCGCCCAGACACCATCTTGGCCAGCGTCATGTTTGTCAACAACGAAATTGGCGTCATCCAAGATGTGGCCACCATCGGTGCCATTTGCCGGGAAAAAGGTGTGATTTTTCACGTTGATGCCGCGCAGGCCACTGGTCGCGTTGAGATTGATTTGGGCTCACTGCCCATCGATCTCATGAGCCTGACATCACACAAAACCTACGGCCCTAAGGGCATTGGTGCCCTGTACGTCCGTCGCAAGCCGCGTATTCGGATTGAAGCGCAGATGCACGGTGGTGGCCATGAGCGCGGCATGCGTTCAGGCACACTGCCAACCCACCAGTGCGTGGGAATGGGCGAGGCTTATCGCATCGCCAAAGAGGAAATGGCGGCCGAAAACATCCGCATCAAAGCATTGCATGACCGCTTGGTTGCCGGCTTGAGCTCGATTGAAGAGGTCTTCATCAACGGTCACAAGGACCGTCGCGTGCCCCACAACGTCAACATGAGCTTCAACTACGTTGAGGGCGAATCGCTGATCATGGGTATCAAAGGGATGGCTGTCTCTAGCGGTTCGGCCTGCACATCGGCCAGCCTAGAGCCCAGCTACGTTTTGCGCGCTTTGGGTCGTAGCGACGAGTTGGCACACAGCAGTTTGCGCATGACGATTGGCCGTTGGACCACCGAGGCGGAGATCGACTACGCCATCGACACCATCAAAACCAACGTTGCAAAGCTGCGTGAGCTGTCACCTTTGTGGGAAATGTTCAAAGACGGCGTTGACCTGTCCACCATCCAGTGGGCCGCTCACTGAGCGCCCACCGCATCTATTTAACCAAACACCGACAGTAATTAGGAGTTCTCCAAATGGCCTATTCAGACAAAGTAGTTGAGCATTATGAAAATCCACGTAACGTGGGTAGCTTCGACAAGGGCGATGAGTCGGTGGGAACCGGAATGGTTGGCGCGCCCGCATGTGGCGACGTCATGAAGTTGCAAATTAAAGTGAACCCTGAAACGGGCATCATCGAAGACGCTCGTTTTAAGACCTACGGTTGCGGCTCAGCCATTGCGTCGAGTTCACTCGTGACCGAGTGGGTCAAGGGTAAAACGCTTGACCAAGCCGCCGCCCTGAAAAACAGCGAAATCGCGGAAGAGTTGGCGCTGCCCCCCGTGAAAATTCATTGCTCAATCTTGGCTGAAGACGCGATCAAAGCGGCGGTCGACGACTACAAGAAAAAGCACGCTTAATTCCACGAAAGAATACCAATGGCTGTCACCATGACTGAAGCCGCCGCGCGGCACGTCACCCGCTACCTGGGCCGTCGAGGCAAAGGGGTCGGTGTGCGCCTTGGCGTCAAAACCACGGGCTGTTCCGGCTTGGCCTACACCCTCGAGTACGCCGATGAGGTTGCCGTTGAGGACATTGCATTCGAGAGCTTAGGTGTCAAAATTTTTGTTGACCCTAAAAGTTTGGCGTATCTTGAGGGCACACAGCTCGATTTTGTGCGCGAAGGTCTGAATGAAGGGTTCAAGTTCAGCAACCCCAATGAGCGTGACCGCTGCGGTTGTGGTGAATCCTTCCGGATCTAATGCGCGCTGACCAAACGCTCTCTCTACAAGCCAATGACTTTGAACTGTTCGAACTCCCCGAGCAGTTCAATCTCGATTTGGCGACGTTGACGCAGCGGTGGAAGGCGCTTCAGGCGCAAACACATCCTGACAAATTTGTCGCGGCAGATGCCGCAAGCAAGCGCTTGGCGATGCAATGGTCGGTTCGTGTCAACGAGGCCTACCAACGACTTCGCCAGCCGATATCGCGTGGCGCCTACTTGGCTGAGCTGCGTGGTCATCCCGTTAACGCCGAAGACAACACCGCGATGCCTGCTGCCTTTCTGATGCAGCAAATGGCCTGGCGGGAAGCGCTTGACGACGCGCAAGGTGACGCCACATCGCTGGCCCAGCTAGCGGATGAAACCGCAAACGCCAAAAAGGCGTGGCTGAGCGAAGCGGAAGCCGCTTTTGACACGACGGCCGATACCGCGCAAGCGGTCGGGGCCATCCGGGCGCTGATGTTCATCGAACGCTTTCTAAAAGACGTCAACCAACAACTGGACGCCTTGACGCCCTAACGAATCGATATGGCCTTATTACAAATCTCTGAGCCCGGACAATCACCCGATCCACACCAGCGCCGCATCGCCGTCGGCATCGATTTAGGAACCACGCACTCATTGGTGGCCAGTGTTCGCAACGGCATTGCGGAGTGTTTGCCAGACGAACATGACCGCGTCATATTGCCCAGTGTTGTGCGCTACACAGGTGAGGGCAGTGGTCGTCAAATTGGGTTTGAGGCATTGGCGGGGCAAGCCGCTGATGCGGCTAACACCATCGTTTCAGTCAAGCGATTGATGGGCCGTGTGCGCGCTGACGTACACGACGTGGACAACCTGCCGTACACGGTGCTCGATACACCCGGTATGGCGAGCGTGGAAACCCGCGTCGGACCTAAAACGCCCGTTGAAATCAGCGCGGAAATACTGGCGACCCTTCGGTTTAGAGCGGAGGACAGCTTCGATGATGACCTCTTCGGTGCGGTCATCACCGTGCCCGCCTATTTTGACGATGCCCAACGCCAAGCCACAAAAGATGCCGCGCAACTGGCGGGTATCAACGTGCTTCGCCTGATCAACGAACCCACCGCGGCAGCCATTGCCTACGGGCTCGACCAGGCCAGTGAAGGGCTATATGCCGTATTCGACCTCGGCGGCGGCACCTTTGATATCTCGATCCTCCGGCTCACCGAGGGCGTTTTTGAGGTCCTGGCCACCGGTGGTGATTCGGCGCTGGGCGGTGACGACTATGACCGCGCTTTGGCCCATTTCGCTTTACAGCAAGGCTTGGGCGATCACGCACCCGCACCTGAAACCCTGTCAAACGCCGATAAGGCCAACCTTTATGCGGCTGCGCGTAAGTGCAAAGAAGCCTTATCAGCGGACGGCGTGACCGAGGCCACCTTAAGCTGTCCATTAGACAGTGGTGATGTTCACGTCACGATGGGTCGGGATGCCTTTGCCCAAGCGACGGAGGCCCTCACACAACGGACGTTGCAAGCCGTTCGCCGCGCACTGCGTGATGCCGAGCTCGACAAGTCGGCTATCGACGGTGTCGTGATGGTCGGCGGTTCAACCCGCATGCCCGTGATCCGCGATGCTGTCGCCGCGCTGTTTGGTCAGCCGCCACTCACCAACCTGAACCCCGATGAGGTGGTCGCGTTGGGGGCCGCCATCCAAGCCAATCAATTGGCAGGCAACCACACAGGCGACGCCCTGTTGTTGCTGGACGTGATCCCCTTATCGCTCGGTATTGAGACCATGGGTGGCCTGGTTGAGCGCATCGTTCCGCGTAACAGCACCATACCGACTGCACGCGCACAAGACTTCACCACCTTTAAAGATGGCCAAACCGCATTGGCTTTGCACGTGGTGCAGGGCGAGCGGGATTTGGTCGCTGACTGCCGCAGTTTGGCGCGCTTCGAGCTGCGGGGTATCCCGCCAATGGCTGCGGGCGTTGCACGCATTCGCGTGAGCTTTACCGTCGATGCCGATGGCATGCTGCAGGTAGACGCTGTCGAGACCCTCTCGGGCGTGCAAGCCCACATTGATGTGAAGCCCAGTTACGGCCTGTCCGATGACCAGATTGCCGATATGCTGCGCGACAGTTACGCAACCGCTGAGGCGGACATCAAAGCGCGTGCTGTCGTGGAAGCACGCGTTGACGCTGAGCGCATGATCTTAGCGACCCAAAGTGCCTTGAATGCCGATGGTGATTTGCTCAATCCTGCAGAGCGCGCTGTTATCGATGAACACATCGCAGCGGTCGTTGCCTTGAAGTCCAGCGATGATGCGGCGCAGATTGAAGCCGTCACCAAAGCCCTGGCAGCGGCAACAGAGCCCTTTGCCGCTGCCCGAATGAATCGTGGCATCACCCAAGCCCTAGCGGGTAAAAACCTCAATGCTGTTTAACCGAGCGTCTTATGCCTCAAATTAAAATCCTGCCCCATCCTGAATACTGCCCTGATGGTGCGACCATCAGCGCGCCTGCAGGCACCTCGATCTGTGAGGCGATGCTGGATAACCACATCAACATTGAGCACGCCTGCGAGATGAGCTGCGCCTGCACCACTTGCCACGTTATTGTGCGTGAGGGCGCAAGCAGTTTGGACGAGCCCGAGGAGGGCGAAGAAGACATGTTGGATCGCGCTTGGGGGCTCGAGCCGAGCTCGCGTTTAAGCTGCCAGGCGATTCTCAGCCAGATTGATGTCGTGGTAGAAATACCGAAGTACTCAATCAACCACGCCAAAGAAAACCACTAGAAGCCCGTACCCCAATGCGTCAAATCGTTTTAGACACCGAAACCACAGGCCTATCGGCTGCGGATGGCGATCGCATTATTGAAATCGGCTGCGTTGAGCTGTTCCAGCGCAAGCCCACGGGCAACAACTTGCACCTGTACATCAATCCTGAGCGGGAAAGTCACGAAGATGCGCTCAAGGTTCACGGCATCAGTAACGAGTTTTTGCAGGACAAGCCCAAGTTTGCAGCCATTGCCTCGCAATTGGTTGATTACCTAAAAGGCGCAGAACTGATCATCCATAACGCGCCATTTGACGTCGGTTTTTTAAACAAAGAGTTTGAGCGGCTGAACCTGCCGACCGTGAAAGAGCTTGCCAGCAACGTCATTGACAGTCTGGCGATGGCCAAAGACCTGTTTCCTGGCAAGCGAAACAGCCTCGACGCCTTGTGCGACCGTTTGGAAGTCGATAACTCAGGTCGCACGTTGCACGGGGCCCTGCTAGACGCCGAATTGCTAGCTGACGTCTACATCAACATGACCCGCGGGCAGGACGCTTTGGCTATGGATCTGGGTGGCGCCACAGATGGGCAGGATGGCCGCGTTGCCAAGATCGATCTGACCAGCTTCAAGTTGCCGGTCTTGACGGCAAACGAATCCGAGACCGCCGCGCATGCGCGTGTGCTCGCCGAAATAAACAAAGCCTGTGAAGCGGGTAGCGTTTGGGAGCGTCAGTCGGCATAAAACCGCTCATTTTCACGCTACAATAGAAGGCTACTTGGGTGGTTAGCTCAGTGGTAGAGCACTGCCTTCACACGGCAGGGGTCACAGGTTCGAACCCTGTACCACCCACCAGTAATAAGCCAGTTAAATCAAGCACTTAGGAGCAATCTTAGGTGCTTTTTTTACGCCTGAAAGTAGTATAAACACCCCATACTACTATTCATATGTTTCCACGCTGGTTTTGTTAGATTCTCAGATTAGTGTGTGGGGTGATTTGTGAGTCGAATTTGCCAGTCGAATTGGGGGAATGCCATCTATGGGCTAACCAAGCAGGTCCATCTCCACATGGATGAAGTCTGCTCTGTACACTATTTCACCAATGTAGATGACTGTGCCATCGGTAGAGCAAAAAACGCGTCTTAGCTCAGCAACCGGGGCAGACGCAGAAATATTCATTGCTTGTGCGACTTCGGTCCCCGCCGTCGAAATAGTCAAAATTTGCCTAGCTGAACCGATCTGAACTTCTTTCAAATCCATCAAAGTAGGAATGATCAGCTCTGTGCGAAATCGCTTTGGTGCTAACTTAAAAATGCGCTCATCAATGTAAGCATCGATTACGGATGTAACTTGGACTTCACTGGAATGGATCCGGCGCAAGTATTTGTAACGCGGCGCTAGCTTTCCCTCATTGGCCTCGAGTTGCGGTTGCGCCCACCCCTCCTTCAAAGGGGTAATCCTGGGCTTGAGTTTTCGATACAGCTCCGCGAGGCTGTGAAGAGAGGTTTCGACGCGCATTTGCGGATGCCGCTCGGGCTTTTTCACCACGAATGTTCCGAGTCCTTGTCTGGGAATGAGCAGGCCTTCATTTCGAAGAAGTTGAACCGCCTGGCGCACCGTTATGACAGCCACGTCAAACTCTTCAACTAATTCTGGCAAGGTCGGTATTTTGTCCCCGATTGCCCAGTGACCTTTGACGATTCGCTCGCGCATGGCATCTGCGACCTGAGCGTACATCGGGCTCGAACTCTGTCTGTAGGTACTCCGTATATCTTTCATTTTCGGCCCTTTGGGTAAACCCTACTAGTCATAACTTTCTATAGTTAGCATGATCATCACATCGAATCAAAGTTCAGTTTTACCTCAAAAGGAGCGTTGCGATGATGAAAATTGTAAAGTGGGCAGGGGCCTTGGTGCTCGGTGTCGGTTTAAGCACACAGGCGTTAGCTCAAGGCTATCCGAATGGCATTGTAAAGCTGGTGGTTCCTTACCCACCAGGGGGTGTAGTCGACATAACCGGTCGTTTACTCGCTGTGGAGTTAGAAAAGGTGCTTGGGGCCACTGTGATTGTCGAAAATAAGGCTGGCGCTGGCGGCACGGTTGGTACCGCGCACGTTGCGAAGGCCAAGCCCGATGGCTATACGATCTTATTCAGTGGCGCGGCCACACACGCCTTTGCCCCGGCACTGTACAAGCAATTGCGGTACGACCCAGTAAAGGATTTCGAGACAGTCACGCAACTGACGCAGGGGCCCCTCGCTTTGGTCGTCAATGCAAACTCAGGTATCAAGGACCTGGCTGGGTTTTTAGCCACGACCAAA
>ENA-OREM01000575-OREM01000575.1-marine-metagenome-genome-assembly--contig:-NODE-575-length-24042-cov-18.437972_pt1 | contig 24042 bp, 23 predicted proteins | sample MGYA00248623_ERZ508561 | MGnify/ENA primary metagenome ERZ508561 (study PRJEB26227, sample SAMN06264494) | marine metagenome | isolation source: Columbia River Estuary | place: USA:Columbia River...
GATTACTTACCAGCTGCAGTTGAGGATCAGTTAAAAATTAAACCAATTTATAAAACTTTTCCTGGATGGAAAAGTTCTACACAAGGAATAAAGAATATTGAAAATTTACCAGAAAATGCAAAAAATTATATTTACGCATTAGAAGATTTTATTGGAACAAAAGTTTCAAGTATTTCAACAAGCCCTGAACGAGAAGATACTATTCTTTTAGAAAACCCTTTTGAGGTTTAGTTTGCTGGAAGTAGATTTTTAGATTTAGCAGATAATAACATGTGTTTTTGAAGCTTCTCAAATGCTTTATTTTCAATTTGTCTAACTCTTTCTCTACTAATTTTGTATTTTTTACTTAAATCTTCAAGTGTTGTAGGTTCATCATTTAATCTTCTAGAGTATAAAATCTCTTTTTCTCTTTCATTAAGAATTTTTATAGAATCTTTAAGTAAGCTTTGTCTTTGACCCATTTCTTCTTGATGTGCAAATTTAAGATCATGATCAAGCTCTTTATCTACCAACCAGTCTTGCCACTCATCACCATCTTCTCCAACTTGTGCATTTAAAGAAAATTCTTTGCCAGATAGTCTTCTGTTCATTGAAATTACTTCATCTTTGTTGACATCTAACTTGTTTGCAATTTCAGTTACATGCTCAGGTCTTAAATCACCTTCAGATTGAGGAGCGATTTGATTTTTAATTTTCTTTAAATTGAAAAATAATTTTTTTTGTGCAGTTGTTGTTCCTATTTTTACTAAGCTCCAAGATCTTAGAATATATTCTTGTATAGAAGCTCTAATCCACCACATTGCATAAGTTGCTAATCTAAATCCTTTCTCAGGTTCAAATTTTTTAACAGCTTGCATTAGCCCAACATTTCCTTCTGAAATCATTTCATTTACTGGAAGACCGTATCCTCTGTAACCCATCGCAATTTTTGCAACGAGTCTTAGATGACTAGTAACAAGTTTTTCTGCAGCTTTAACATTTCCTGTTGCCTTCCAATTTTTTGCAAGCATATATTCTTCTTCTGCTGCCAGCATAGGAAATTTTTTAATTTGTTCCAGATAAGCTGATAAACCACCTTCATTAGAAAGTGCGGGAAGATTACTATTCATTGTAGTGCTCATAAGTTGTATTTATTTAATTAACTATAGTATTATTTCAAGGTTTTATTTGCCAGTATTTCTAAGCAATACTAAAATATTTTCAAGTTCTTGTGGCAAAATTGAGGTAAAAACCATTTCCTCATTAGTTCTTGGGTGAATAAACCCCAATGTTTGAGCATGCAAAAATTGTCTATCTAATTTATAAATTAAATTTTCTAAATTAGTATCGATATTTTTAAGTTTTTTATATTTTTTTTTATATTTTCCATCACCCATAATACTATTACCCATATGTGTCATGTGAACTCTTATTTGATGCGTTCTTCCAGTTTCCAATCTGCATTCCACTAAGCTTAATGTAGGAGTTTTATCATTTTCAAAAATCTCAATTGTTTTGTAATTAGTGATTGCTCTTTTGCCTTTAGAATTGCTAACTTCCATCATCTGTCTATTTTTTGAGCTTCTAGTTATAAACGTATCAATTTTTCCAGAGGACGGTCTAAGTTTCCCCCAAATTAAAAGCTGATAAACTCTCGTAATTGTGTGTTCACTAAATTGATGTGATAAGTTTTCGTGTGTTTCATTATTTTTAGCAATAACTATTAATCCTGAAGTATCCTTGTCAATCCTATGAACTATGCCAGGTCTTAGTTCATCACCTATTGTGGATAACGAGTCCTTGTTATAATGCATTAAGGCGTTAACAATTGTTTCATCATAATTTCCTGCACCTGGATGCATGATTATACCTGCCGGCTTGTTGATTATTAGCAAATCATCATCTTCATAAACAATTTGTAACTTAAAATTATATGGTTTTAATGACGCTTCTTTAGGTTCTGGAATTTGAAGATTTATCTCATCTCCACTTAATACTTTTTTTGACGGACTATTAATAATTTGATCATTTATTTTTAATTTTTCTTTAAGAATTAAATTCTTAATTCTAGTTCTGCTAATTAAGTTTTCTCTTTTATTGATGAACACATCAAGCCTGAGATTATTTTCATCTTCACCAACTATTAAATTAATGTTTTTTTCCATAAAATGTAATATTAATACTATATGCGCTTGTAGCTCAACTGGATAGAGCGCCTGACTTCGGATCAGGAGGTTCTGGGTTCGACTCCTAGCAGGCGCACCATAACCAAACAAAATGTCTAATACTTTGATGCCCTCCGCAATCTATCATTTATAGCTTTACCAAGCCCTATATTAGGAATCTTTTCCACAGCAATCGATTTATAACCCTCATTTTTTATTTTTCTTAGACACGAATAAAGGTTTTTTGCTGCTTCATCTAAATTACTTTTCGAAGTTAAATAAAAATAATTTTTGGGTTTAGTTTTCTTTTTCTTAATTATTATGAAAGCTTCGTCATTTTTTGGTTTTGTGACGTTCATTCTTAAAGGAATACCAGGAGAGTAATGTAGCCGTGATTGACCAGGGGCTATTTTTTTCTTAGGATTGGTAGATATATTCATCTTGAAACCTAAAGCTTTTTGAATTTTTGAAATATCTAGACCTCCTAATCTCAGTATAGTTGGTCTAGCTGTAAGATTAACTATTGTAGACTCTATTCCAATAGCGCAAGTACCTCCGTCTAAAATATATTTAATTTTATTACCGAATTCTTCTTTAACATCTTTTGCATTAACAGCACTTACTTTAGTTGTAATATTAGCACTAGGTGCAGCTAATGGATAATCTAGCTGTTTTAGTAAATTTTTAAATATTGTGTGTTTTGGAAATCTTACTGCTAAACTTTTCTTATTATTAGTTACATATTTTGAAATCTTAGAGTTTTTTTTTAATTGTAATACGTATGTTATTGGGCCAGGGGAAAATTTTTTATAAAGTTTAATAAAATTATCATTTATTAAACAATCTTTTTTAAGAGAATCGATATCGTGATAATGTACAATTAGAGGGTTGTTTTTTGGTCTCTTTTTTAAATTATAAATCTTTTTTACCGCTGAATTCTTGTATGCGTTAGCTGCTAGACCATAAACGGTTTCAGTTGGTACGCCAATACAGTAATTTTTATCAAGGTATTTTTTTGCTTTTTTGATATTTGATTGATTAGATTTCATGTATTAATAATTATTATTATATGAAAGATAAAAATTTACCACTTGATAATAACACACTGTCTCTTGAGGAGTTAACAAAAGAGGCAAATAATATTATTGAATCTTTAGAGTCGGAGAAAGACTTGCAGAATTCAATTGATTCATACCAGCAATTATTAAAATTAAATAATATTATTGAAAAAAAATTCTATAAAACTTCAAAAATGATCAATGAAGAAACAAAAAAAAAAATTAACAATATAAATTCAAAAAAAAATGCAAAATAAACTTGCTAGAATAGCAAAAGATACAAACTTATTTTTAAAGCGATTTATTAAAGGACAAAAAAGAACAGAATTAATAGCTGCTATGGAATATGGGTTATTTCCAGGTGGAAAAAAAATTAGATCAAAAATTTTAATTGATATAGGAGCTATATTTAAAATTAATTATAAAACATTAATTTCTATTGGCGCTGCAGTTGAATGTATTCATGCTTATTCATTAATACATGATGATTTACCTTGCATGGATGATGATAAAATAAGAAGAGGAAAAATTTCTACACATATTAAATTTGGAGAATCAACAGCGGTACTAGCAGGAAACTCACTTTTAACAATGGCTTTTGAAATCTTGGTTAGTTCGAGCTTAAAGATAAATGAAAAAATAAAAGTAGATCTAGTAAAAAAACTCTCAGAGACTTCTGGACATCTAGGAATAGCTGGTGGTCAATATTTAGATCTTAGTTTTGAAAAAAAAAAAGTTTCTAAAAGTAAAATTATAGACATGGAAATAAAAAAAACAGGCAAGCTCTTTAGCTTTTGTTGCGCTGTCCCAGTTATTATTAAGAGAAAAAATAATACACAAATAAAGTTTTTTGAAAATATAGGGTCAAATATTGGACTTTTATTTCAAATTGCTGACGATTTAATAGACTTTAAGGGCTCTACAGTTATTGCTGGTAAGTTAACAGGTAAAGACAAGAAAAAAGGTAAAGCCACTTTAATCAGTTTACTAGGATATCAAAATGCTATTAAATATGCTGATAAAATTAAGTCTAAAATAATTAAAGATTTAAATAAATATAGTTCAAACACTAACAGTTTAAATGAAACCCTAGACTACATTTTAAAAAGAAATAAATAATGCAAAACTATAAATTTCTCAAAGATATTAATTTTCCTTCTGACTTAAGAAAATTATCAGAGAACGATCTTCAAGAAGTTTCTAACGAAGTTAGAAAAGAGATGATTGATGCAGTATCTGAAACAGGAGGACACTTAGGTGCAGGTCTTGGGGTTGTTGAGCTAACCGTAGCTTTACATTACGTATTTGATACTCCAAATGACAGACTAATTTGGGATGTGGGTCATCAAACTTATCCACATAAAATTTTGACTGGAAGAAAGTCAAAAATTAAAACTTTGAGACAAGGTAATGGATTGTCTGGTTTTACAAAAAGATCTGAGAGTGAGTATGATCCATTTGGTGCAGCACATAGCTCAACATCAATATCATCAGCTCTAGGCATGGCAGAAGCAAATAAGTTATCAAATAAATTAAATAATATAATTGCAGTCATAGGAGATGGTGCAATTAGTGCGGGTATGGCATATGAGGCAATGAATAACGCAGGTGCTTCAAAAACTAAAATGATTGTTATTTTAAATGATAACGATATGTCGATTGCAAAACCAGTAGGTGCTATGAGAACTTATTTAGCTAAACTTCTAACAGGAAAAATTTATTTTAGTTTAAGGGAAACTTTTAAATTAATAGTTTCTGCTTTTTCTAAAAGATTTAGTGCTAAAGCTGGAAAAGCTGAGGATTTTTTAAGATCAGCTGTAACTGGTGGTACTCTTTTTAATTCTTTAGGCTTTTATTATGTTGGTCCAATAGATGGACATGATTTGTCTACACTCATACCAATTTTAAAAAATGCAAGAGACTCAAAGCATCAAGGTCCAATTATGATTCATATAAAAACTCAAAAAGGTAAAGGATATTCTTATGCTGAAAAAGCTAGTGATCATTATCACGGTGTTTCAAAATTTAATGTTGTAACTGGCGAACAGGTAAAAAGTGGAACAAATCTTCCAGCTTATACAAAGGTTTTTGCAAACACTTTAGTGAAACATGCAGAAAGAGACAGTAAAGTTGTAGGAGTTACTGCTGCTATGCCAGGTGGAACGGGTATGGATATTTTTGCCAAAGATTTTCCAAAAAGAATGTTTGATGTTGGAATTGCTGAGCAGCATGCTGTTACTTTTGCAGCAGGGTTAGCCACTGAAGGCTATAAGCCATATGTTGCAATCTATTCGACTTTTTTACAAAGAGCTTATGATCAAGTGGTTCATGATGTGGCTATTCAAAGTTTACCTGTGAGATTTATTATAGATAGAGCAGGTTTAGTAGGTGCTGATGGATCAACTCATGCTGGCTCATTCGATATTACTTATCTTTCTACTCTTCCTAATTTTATAGTAATGGCACCAAGTGATGAAGCAGAATTAGTTAAAATGATAAATACATCGATGACAATCAATAACAAACCTTGTGCTATTAGATACCCAAGAGGAAATGGCATAGGAGTGGAATTACCATCAATAGATGAGAACATAGAGATTGGAAAAGGAAGAGTTATTCAAGAAGGGAAACAGGTTTGTATTTTAAGTATAGGAACTAGATTGGAAGAATGTAAAATTGCAGCAGCAGAATTAAAAAATAAAGGAATTGAGTCAACGATAGTTGACGCTCGTTTTGCTAAACCCTTGGACCAAGAACTTATTTTAAAATGTGCGCGAGAACATGAGGCTATGATTACTGTAGAAGAGGGATCTATTGGAGGTTTTGGCTCTCACGTGGAAAATTTATTATCAGAAAAAGGTATATTTGATAAAGGTTTAAAATTTAGAACCATGATATTGCCTGATATTTTCATCGAACAAGATAGTCCAAAAAAAATGTATGATGTTGCTGGTCTTAACGCATCTCAAATATCAAAAAAAATACTAGACATCTTATTTACAAAAGAGTCGATAAAAGTAGTTAAAAATTAAATTTAAAAAAATTAGCTACACTGAGCTTTGTTCATTAAGTAATGGTCTAACAAAACACAATTCATCATTGCTTCCCCTACAGGAACTGCACGAATACCAACACAAGGATCATGCCGACCTTTAACTGAAATAGTAGTATTTTTTCCAAACTTATTTATAGTTTTTCTAGTTGTTAAAATCGATGATGTTGGCTTAACAGCAAATGAAACAACAATTTCTTGTCCTGTTGAAATACCACCAAGAATTCCACCTGCATTATTAGAATCAAATTTTAATTTTTTACCTTTTTGTGAAATTTCATCTGAGTTTTGTTCTCCACTTAATTGTGCAGAATTCATTCCAGAACCAATATTAACACCTTTAACAGCATTAATACTCATCATTGCAGAGGCAATATCCATATCTAATTTAGAATAAATTGGAGCACCTAAACCAACTGGAATTCCTCTGGCTCTTACTTCAATAACTGCTCCACAAGATGATCCAGACTTTCTTATATCTAACAAATATTTTTCCCAAAGTTTCAGCATATTCTTATCAGGACAAAAAAAGGGATTTTTGTTAATTGTTAGATCGTTCCATTTTCTAGTATCACATCCCAATATTCCTAATTGAGTAACAGCCCCTACAACTTTAAATTTTTTACCTAATTTATTCTCTAAAACTTTTTTAGCAATTGCACCCGCAGCAACTCTTGCAGCTGTTTCTCTTGCAGAGGATCTTCCACCGCCACGGTAATCTCTTATTCCATATTTCTTAAAGTACGTAAAATCAGCGTGTCCAGGTCTAAATTTATCTTTGATATCTCCATAATCTTTCGACCTCATATCTTGATTGTAAATAATTAAAGAAATAGGTGTTCCAGTCGTTTTGCCCTCAAATACACCAGATAAAATTTGCACTTTATCATCTTCTTTTCTCTGTGTTGTAAATTTTGATTGTCCTGGTTTTCTTTTATCTAGCTCAACTTGAATATCTTGCTCTTTTAAGTTTATATTTGGTGGACAACCATCAACGACACAGCCTAATGCTGGTCCATGAGATTCTCCCCATGTTGTGAAACGAAATTGCTTTCCAAAAGTATTAAATGACATTATCTATAGTATATAGATTATTTTGTTAAAATTATGAATCAAAAAAACTCATTAGGCCTTAATAAATGCTTTTTAGATAAAATTGATCCAATAGATTTATTTGAAGTTTGGATGAATGAAGCAAAAAAAACAGAGTTAAATGATCCAAATGCACTAGCTTTAGCCACATCAGATCAAAATAATTTTCCATCAATTAGAATGGTCTTATTAAAAGATTTTAACAAAGATGGATTTGTTTTTTATACCAATCTAAATAGTCAAAAGGGAAATGAATTAAAAAAAAATCCAAAAGCATCCATGTGTTTTCATTGGAAAAGCCTTCTAAGACAAGTAAGAATTAATGGAATGGTGCAAAAAGTTTCTAATGAAGTGGCAGATGAATATTATAACAGTAGAGGTTATGAGAGCAGAATTGGAGCATGGGCCTCAAAACAAAGCACTGTATTAAATAATAGAGATGAGCTTTTAAACTCAATAGAGGAATATAAAAAAAAATATAGTAATAAAAATGATGTACCAAGACCAGAGCATTGGTCAGGTTGGAATTTAATACCCATAAGTATAGAATTTTGGTTAGATGGAGATAGCAGAATTCATGAAAGACTTAAATATACTAAAGATACTGAGGGAAACTGGGTTAAATCTTTATTAAGCCCCTAAAAGGTTCTTTGTAGACTAAATGATGTAAGACTCTCTAAAATCTTTTTTTCATCACTATCCTTAAATACAGTTAAAGAATTTGATGCAAGGTTAATAAAATGTTCAGCTTTTTTGTAGCATTCATTGATTATGTTGTATTTCTTAATAAGCTCTAAGGTAAAATTTAAATCTTCATTTGATCTTGTTTCTTGTTTAAAAATATTTTTTAACTTATCTTTTTCTATTGATGATACATTCTGAAATAATAAAATAACAGGTAAAGTAATTTTACCCTCAAGAAAATCTTTACCAATTTTTTTACCAAAAAATTTTAGATCAGAATTGTAATCTAATGTGTCATCAGCAATTTGAAATGTTAAGCCTAAGTTTTTTCCATAAAACTCTAGTGCCTCTTTTTCTTTTGTTTCTTTATTAGATAAAATTGCACCAACTTTAGTTGCTGCAGAGAAAAGTTCAGCTGTTTTTGCTGTAATAATCTTAAAATATGTTTCTTCTAACATGTCTACTTCACCTTTGTGCTGTAGTTGTAATACCTCTCCTTGAGCGATCTTTGACGAAGTTGAGGATAAAAGTTTTAAAACTTCTATATTCCCATCATCGACCATCATTTCAAAACATCTACTTAAAAGATAGTCACCAATTAATACAGAAGAGTGATTTCCCCAAATTGAATTTAATGTTTTTTTACCTCTTCTAATATTTCCAAGATCAATGACATCATCATGCATTAAAGTGGCCCCATGTATCATTTCTACACATGCTGCTAAATTAATATCTCGACCTCCTTTAGTGTAGCCACATAACTTAGCTGACCCAAGTGTTAGTAGGGCTCTTAATCTTTTTCCACCAGTGTCGATATGATATTCAGTCATTTTTTGAACGAGGTCTACTTCACTCAAGAGTTTTGATTTAATCTTTTCTTCAACTAAAACTAATTTTTCATCAACAGAATCTTTTAGCTGATAATATGAATTATTTATTTGGTTTTTAAGTTGAACTACAGTTCCCATAAAAAATAAGTTAGTATAATTAAGTTATATTTATTACTTATCAATTGACGCACCTTAATCTTCAACTATAAGTAGGCTTTATATTAAATCAAAAATTCTATAAGGATTAACAATGTTCTCTTTTTTTAAAAAGAAAAAAATAATAGCTCATATCAAGCTAAATGGTGTAATTGGCAATGCTGGAAAGTTTAAACAGGGCATAGATTTTGCAGGACAAGAAGAGATTATAGAAAAGGCTTTTTCACTAAAAAAAGCAAAAGCAGTGGCAATTACTATAAATTCACCAGGTGGATCACCAGTCCAATCACATTTAATCTACAAATTTATTAGAGCTCAAGCTAAGAAAAACAAAATAAAAGTAATAGTGTTCGCGGAAGATGTTGCAGCTTCTGGTGGATACTTAATAGCTTGTGCAGGAGATGAGATATATGCAAATTCAAGTTCAATTATTGGATCAATAGGGGTTATTTATTCATCATTTGGATTTACAGAACTAATTAAAAAAATTGGTGTAGAAAGAAGAGTTCATACAGCTGGAAAAAATAAAAGCTCATTAGATCCCTTTCAAGAAGAGAAATCAGAAGATATTGAGAGACTTAAGAATATTCAACTAGATCTGCATAAAGATTTTATTAAAGTTGTAGAAGAAAGTAGAGGATCTAAACTTAAAAAGGATGGGATTGAATTGTTCTCAGGAGAGTTTTGGGCGGGTAGTAAATCAAAAGAGCTAGGCCTAATTGATGGACTTGGTAATGCTAATGAAATTTTAAAAGAAAAATTTGGTGAAGATGTGATTATCAAAAAATTTGAAAAATCTAAGGGTTGGTTAAGTAAGAAATTATCTTCATCTAGCAATCAAATAGATCAACTAGCAAATATTTTAGAGGAAAGATCTATCTGGCAAAGATATGGCTTCTAAGGAAAAAATTATAAAACCTAAATTTCAATCGTTTCAAGATACTATTTTGAATCTTCAAAAATATTGGAGCAAACAGGGATGTATTCTTCTACAGCCATATGACATAGAAGTTGGTGCAGGAACCTTTCATCCTGCTACAACCTTAAGATCATTAGGACCTAAGCCATGGAAAGCAGCTTATGTTCAGCCATCAAGAAGACCCACTGATGGAAGATATGGAGAAAACCCAAATAGATTACAACATTATTATCAATTCCAAGTTTTAATAAAACCTTCACCAGATAATATCAAAAAACTTTATTTAAATAGTTTGGCTGTAATCGGTATTAATCATAAAGAACATGATATTAGATTTGTTGAAGATGATTGGGAAAGTCCAACTTTAGGTGCGGCAGGTTTAGGATGGGAAGTTTGGTGTGATGGAATGGAAATTACTCAATTTACATACTTTCAACAAATGGCTGGATTTGAATGTAAACCTGTTTCAGTTGAAATAACATATGGTCTTGAAAGAATTTGCATGTTTACTCAACAAATGAAAAATGTTTATGATCTACTATGGAATGATGAAGGTGTAAAATATGGGGATGTGTTTCTTCAAGCTGAAAAAGAGTTTTCAGCATATAATTTTGAACATGCCAATACAGAAAATCTATTCAAAATGTTTGATATGTTCGAGCTTGAAGCAAAAGCATTGGTAGATAAAAAAATTTCACTACCTGCATATGATCAATGTCTAAAAGCAAGCCATGCATTTAATATTTTAGATGCAAGAGGAGTTATAAGTGTTGCTCAAAGAGCGGGTTATATAGGGCGTATTAGAGACATTACAAAAGCAGTCGCCGAAAGTTGGTTAAGCAGTCAAACAGATTAATGTCAGATTTTTTTATAGAGTTGTTTAGTGAGGAAATACCAGCTGGTTTACAGAGTAACTCACGTAATGTTTTATTAGAAAATTTTCAAAATTTATTTGAGGAAAAAAAAATTCTGTTCAAAAAAAGTTCTTCATTTTCAACACCAAATCGTCTTATAATTTTATTTGAAGGCCTATCTAAAGAAATAATACAAAAAGCTGAAGAAATAAAAGGACCAAATGTTAAAGCTCCAGAAAAAGCTATTGAGGGGTTTTTAAGGTCAAATCAAATAGAAAAAAAAGATCTTCTTAAAAAAACATTGGAAAAAGGAGAATTTTATTTTTTCAAGAAAGCATCAAGTAAAATTAATACCATAGATTTACTTCAAGAATATACACCTATAATCCTTGATAAATTACAATGGAAAAAATCTATGACTTGGGGAAACTATAACCTTAGTTGGGCGAGACCATTAAAATCTATCCTAGCAGTTTTTGATGATAAAAGTTTAAATTTTAAATTTCATCATTTAATAGCCTCTAACACAACATTTATTGACAAAGAGTTTGAAGATAAAAAAAAAATATTTAAAAATTTTAAAAGTTACAAAGATTTCTTTAGTCAATCTGGCATAATTATAGATCATGTATTGAGAAAAGAATTTATTATTAAAGAAATTGAAAAAATATCTAGAAAAAATAATTTCATTGTCGAGCCTAATAATAAACTTTTAGATGAAGTTACAGATATTGTTGAGCAACCAAATATTTTAGTATGTAAATTTGATCAGAAATTTTTGAATATTCCAAAAGAAATTTTGATTATCACAATGCAACACCATCAAAAATATTTTCCAACATTTGATAAAAAAGGAAAAATTACTAATGAATTTTTAGTTGTGGCAAATAACAAAGATGAAAAAGGTTATATTAAGATGGGTAATGAAAGGGTTGTAGAAGCAAGATTAAGTGATGCTCAATTTTTTTGGGAAAAAAATAAATCTCAAAATTTAGTTAAACAAGTTTCAAAATTAAAAAATATGAATTATTTTAAAGGTCTTGGATCTTATTTTGACAAGATTCAAAGAATGAGAAAACTTGGAGGAATGATTTCTGATGAATTATTAATTAGTAAAGATCAAGTTGAACTATCAGCATCGATTTGCAAAGTTGATTTAGTTTCTGATATTGTTGGTGAATTTCCTGAGCTTCAAGGAATTATGGGCGGACATTTTGCTGAAGTGCAAGGTTTTGATAAAGAGATAGCGCTAGCAATAAGTGAACATTATCAACCAGTAGGTCTTGATAGCAAAACTCCAAAGAAACCGTTTAGTATTGCTTTAGCTTTAACTGACAAAATTGATACCTTAGTAGGTTTTTTTGGAATTAACCAAAAACCAACTAGCTCAAAAGATCCTTACGCGCTTAGAAGGTCTGCACTTGGTGTAATAAAGCTATTAATTGATAATAATAAAGAGTTTAAGATTAAAGATCTTATTAGTTATTCCACTTCACTACATAAAGACCAAGGGTTTATTTTTTCAAACGACTCATCTCAAAAAGAATTATCCGATTTTTTAATGGACAGATTAAAATACTACATGAAAGAGAAAAAGATTAGATCAGAGATAATAGAAGCCAGTATAAAAGCACATGGATTAGATCATATGAACAAAATATATAAAAAAGCTTCAACACTTAATGGGCTAATTAGCAAAGTCATAGGAGAGGACATTATCACAAGCTATAAGAGAGCTTACAGTATACTTGAAAGTGAGTTAAAAAATACAGATCTTGAACTATCAAATACAACTGACCCTGGTATTTTTAAAAATGACTATGAAAAAAACCTATTTAAAAAAATTAATGAAATAAGAAAATATTTTACAAATATTGGCAAAGATGAAAACTACAGAGAAACACTTGAAATTCTTGCTGGCGCTAAAAAAGCAACTTCAGAGTTTTTTGACAATGTTAAGGTCAATGATGATGATAAAAATATTAAAAAAAACAGATTGGAACTTTTACAAATGTTATGTAGAACATTTGATAATTACATAAATTTTTCAAATATAGAAATCAAACAGTGAATAAGCTAATTTTAAATTTTAAATCAAAAGATTCAAAAAAAATTAAAAATCCTAAAAATTTTTTAGGTGGAAAAGGGGCAAACCTTTCTGAAATGGGCAGAATGGGACTGCCAGTTCCTCCTGGATTTACAATTTCAACAAAAGTTTGTGAATTATTTTATAAAGATAAAAAAAAATTAAATTCAAAAATTGTTAATATTATAAAAAAGGAATTAAAAATTATCGAAAAAGAAGTAGGGAAAAAATTTGGTGATTTAAAAAATCCTTTATTATTATCTGTTAGATCTGGTGCAAGAGTTTCAATGCCTGGCATGATGGACACAATTTTGAATTTAGGATTAAATGATAAGACCGTTCTTGCACTATCAAAAAAAACTTCTAATAGCAGATTTGCAAAAGATAGTTACCGAAGATTTATTCAGATGTATGGCAATGTTGTTATGGGTGTTGAGGGCTATCACTTTGAAGAATTAATTGAAAATTACAAATTAACCAAAGGTGTTCTTTTAGATACAGATCTTGATGCAGATGATTGGGAGGGATTAATTAATGATTTTAAAAAAGTTATTAAAAATCAAACCAAAAAAGAATTTCCCCAGAACGTATATGATCAATTATTAGGAGCTATTAGTTCGGTATTTCTATCTTGGGAAAGTAACAGAGCAAAAGTTTATAGAAAACTAAACCAAATTCCTGCTGAATGGGGAACTGCAGTTAACGTTCAATCAATGGTATTTGGCAATATGGGTAATGATTGTGCAACTGGTGTTGTCTTTACAAGAAATCCATCAGATGGGGTTAATGAAGTGTATGGTGAATACTTAATTAATGCTCAAGGAGAAGATGTGGTGGCAGGTACAAGAACCCCTCAGTATATAACCAAAAAAGCAAGAAAAGATGCAAAAGCAAAAGAAGCTTCGATGGAAGAAGCTATGCCAAAAGTATTTAAACAATTAGATAAGATTTTAAAAATTTTAGAAAAACACTACAAAGATATGCAAGACGTAGAATTTACAGTTGAAAATAATAAATTGTGGATGCTACAAACAAGATCAGGAAAAAGAACTTCAAAGTCAGCTGTTAGAATTGCAGTTGATATGGTTAAAGAAAAATTGATTTCTAAAAAAGAAGCAGTAATGAGAATAGATCCAGCTTCTTTAGATACATTGTTACACCCTACATTAGACGAAAAAAGCACACTAAACGTTATAGCAAACGGTTTGCCAGCATCTCCAGGGGCTGCAAGTGGTAAGGTTGTTTTTACATCAGAGGAAGCAGAAAGATTAAATAATGTCATGCAAGATACTATTTTAGTACGTGTAGAAACGTCACCTGAAGATATTCATGGAATGCATGCTGCAAAAGGAATTTTAACAGCAAGGGGTGGGATGACTAGTCATGCTGCAGTGGTTGCAAGAGGAATGGGAAGACCATGTGTTTCTGGCTCTAGTGAGATTGATATTAACTATGAAGCGAAAACCTTTAAAACTTCTTCTATTGAAATTAAAGAGGGAGACATTATTACAATTGATGGTTCAACAGGAAGAATTATCCTAGGAGAAGTGCCAACGGTTAAACCAGAAATTTCAGGAGACTTTTCCAAATTAATGAGTTGGGCAGATAATTTTAGAAAACTAAAAGTAAGAACGAATTCAGAAACACCATTAGATACAAAAACTGCAAGAGACTTTGGAGCAGAAGGCATAGGACTTTGTAGAACCGAACATATGTTTTTTGATGAAGAGAGAATTTTATCTGTTAGAGAAATGATTTTATCAAAAACAGTAGAAGATAGAAACAGGGCGCTAGCAAAACTTTTACCACATCAAAAAAAAGATTTTGTACAAATATTCAAAATTATGAATGGTCTTCCTGTCACAGTGAGACTGTTAGATCCACCATTACACGAGTTTCTTCCAAAAACAGAAAAAGAAATTAATGATGTAGCAAAAGTTGTGGGGTTACCATTAAAAGAAATTGAGTCTCGAATTAACGAGTTACATGAACAAAACCCGATGCTTGGTCATAGAGGGTGTCGATTGGGAATTTCTTTTCCAGAAATTTATGAAATGCAATGTAGAGCAATCTTTGAGGCTTTATCTGAACTTAAGATAAAAAAAATTAAGTCGGCATTTCCAGAAATTATGATCCCTTTAGTATCAACTGAAGCTGAGATTAGAATAATGAAAGATTTAGTAGTCAGAGTTGCAAAAGAAGTTCAAAAGGATAAAAAAATTAAAATAGATTATTTAGTTGGTACAATGATTGAATTACCAAGAGCAGCAATTAAAGCTGATGATATAGCTAAACACGCTGAGTTCTTTAGTTTTGGAACTAATGACTTAACTCAAACAACATTCGGTTTAAGTAGAGACGATAGTGGTAAATTTTTAAATGATTACCTTGAGAATAAGATTTTTTCTATAGATCCATTTATCTCTATAGATGACGGAGTAGGTGATTTAATAGAAATTGCAGTTGAAAAAGGAAGAAAAACTAATAAAAAAATTAAACTTGGAATTTGTGGAGAACATGGTGGAGACCCTAAAAGTATTCACTTTTGTGCTAATGCAGGTTTGGATTATGTTTCTTGCTCACCATATAGAGTTCCAGTAGCAAGATTAGCTGCTGCACAAGCTGAACTTTCTAAAAAAAATTAGATTTCAAATTTAAAATCTATAGCTGGTACACTATGAGTGATACTTCCAATTGAAACTCTATCGACACCCGTTGCTACAATTTTTTTAATAGATTTAAAATTAACGTTCCCAGAAGCTTCTGTTTCATAATGTTTTTTAGCCATTCTAACACCTGCCTTGAGTGTTTTATTTTTCATATTATCAAACAAAACAGTATTAAATTTTAAACCCATTATTTTTTTGAGCTGATTTAAATTATCAACTTCTACTGTAATTTTTCTTCCTTTTTTATTTTTGATTGCAAGAGATACTAAAGTTTTAATATCAGAGCTTGCAATATGATTGTCTTTAATAAGAAATTCATCACTTAAATTAAACCTATGGTTTGTACCACCACCTAACGAAACGGCATATTTTTGTATTACTCTTAAGGTTGGAATTGTTTTTCTAGTACAGCAAATTTTAGTTTTTTTATTAGCTAATTTAACAAATTGATTAGTCTTAGTAGCAATTCCAGAGATATGACTTAAAAAATTTAAAGCAACCCTCTCACCAATTAAAATATTTTCAGCCCTACCCTCAATTGTTGCCACTACGTCGTTCTTTTTGACTATTGAACCTTCTTTTTTTTTAATAATAAATTTAATTTTATTATCAATTAATTTGAAGGTTTGTTTAGCAAACTCTAAGCCAGCAATTACAGCTTGTTGGTTTGAAATTAATTTGATTTTTATAACTTTACTATTCTTAACTAAACTTGAAGTAATATCTCCATTTGGATAAAGATCCTCATTTAATGCAAGCTTAACTTTATTCTTGATATAATAGTTGCTTAATTTAATTTTAGGCACATTTATTATCTGCCAATAGCAGTCATTCTTTCAACAGGTATTCTTGCCTTGTTGATAGTTTCATTATCCATAATTATCTCACCAGTTTCATTTTCTAAACAGGCCAAAATTTTTGGTAGAGTAATTCTTTTCATATGAGGACATAGATTGCATGGTTTAATAAATTCAACATTAGGATTTTCTACCTGAATATTATCACTCATAGAACATTCTGTAACCATCATTACCTTTTTAGGTTGATTGTCCTCTACATATTTGATCATTCCTGAAGTTGAACCAGCAAAGTCACTTGCTTTAATTACATCGGGTGGACATTCAGGATGTGCAATAATCTTTATTCCTGGATTATTTTTTCTTATATCGTGGATTTCTTTTTCGTTAAATTGGTCATGAACAATGCAAATTCCTTTCCAAGCAATAATTTCAACATCTGTCTGAGAAGCTACATATTTAGCTAAATAATCATCAGGTAGAAATATAACTTTTTTAACACCAAGAGAATTAACAATCTTAACGGCATTAGCTGATGTGCAGCAAATGTCAGTTTCAGCTTTAACATCTGCCGAAGTATTTACATAGGAAACAACAGGTACCCCTGGATATTTTTCTTTTAATAATCTTACATCCTTACCTGTAATAGAGGATGACAAGGAGCATCCTGCAAGCATATCGGGTAACAAAACTTTTTTTTGTGGACTCATTAATTTTGCTGTCTCTGCCATAAAGTGTACACCAGCCATTACAATAATATCTGCTGAAGTTTTTGAAGCTTCTACTGCTAGAGCCAAAGAGTCAGCTGCAAAATCTGCTACACCGTGATAAATTTCTGGTGTTTGATAATTATGCGCAAGAATAACCGCATTTTTTTCTTTTTTTAATTGATTAATTCTATGAATATAGGGAGCATGAACTGACCATTCAATCTCAGGTAAAACCTTAGAGATTTTTTGATAAATTGGATCGGTTGCTTTTTTTACTTCTTCAGTAAACTCCATATTAAAACCTATCAATTTGATACAATCTTGTCATGCATTTATTCTGACGCACTAATTAATCCAACTAGGAATTTTGATTTTTAACTTAGCGTTTTTGCTTTTAAACTCATTTTCTTGATTAAAATTATCATCCAAATATTTAATTAAAGCAAAAGGATATTCATTACTTATTAAAACTTTTCCTATCTCAAAATCACCATTATAGATTAAATCATCTTGATTTATTTCTCCTTCAATTAAATAAATAGGTAATAATCTTTTTGAAAGTTTATTTTTTAATTTAATTCTTGCGGTATTCTCTTGCCCAACATAACAGCCTTTTTTAAAGTCTATTCCATTCAATTCTTCAAAGTTACATTCAATTCCAAATAGCTTATTCTGTAATTCATTCATGTTTTTTTGAGGAATTCCTAATTGATGACTCAATTTATAATATTCAGTAATTGGAGAATCTTTTAGCTCTAATTTTTTTAAAGACAGATAAAGCTTTTCTAAATTGATGATAAGCCTTGCACCTAAATCTTTATTTCTTGGGTCTAACAAGATGGAATCTTCTCTATATTTAATTGTGTTCCCAGCAATATCTTTTGATCCTTCAAATTCTAAAAATTTTTCTTTATTAAACGCAGCTACAACAAATTCGTTACTAAGATTCATAATTTCAACTTTTGATCTAAGTTTATAGACACTAAGTTGTTTGAAAAGTGCTTCTGTTTGAGATTTTTCACAGTCAATGAAGTAGCCAGACTTGTGTTTTATGATAATAAAAGCAAAAAGAAATTTTCCTTGAGGAGTTAATAGTGATGCAAAACAACTACTGTCTTCACTTACTTTATTAATGTCATTACTAATCATATTCTGTAAAAATTCTTTAGCATCTGCACCGTTTATATACAGAATTCCTCTATCTTCTAAAATGTATACATTTTGATTATTCATAATTGATTGATGTCTTAATATAATATAATTACTTTTTTCATAAATGTTAGATCTAATAATTAAAAACGGTTCTTGCTACATAGATAAAGATCTTAAAGATCAAGATATAGCAATCAAAGATGGTAAAATCATAGAAATTGGTAAAATTGATAGTGAAGCAAAAGAAGTTTTTGATGCCAAGGGATTAACTGTTTTACCAGGATGTATTGATACTCAAACTCATTTTAGGGAACCCGGATCAACTGACACAGAAGATCTTCATTCTGGAAGTAGGGCAGCAATTGTTGGAGGAATAACGAGTGTTTTTGAAATGCCAAATACTAATCCACCAACTTCTAATAAAGTTGAATTTCAAAAGAAATTAGATCTTGCAAAAAATAGAATGTATTGCAACTATGCTTTTTATTTTGGCGCAACACCAGATAACGCTGATGAGTTAGCAGACTTAAAAAACTTAGAAGGATGTTGTGGAATTAAGCTTTTTGCTGGTTCTTCGACAGGAAATCTATTGGTTCAATTTGAAGAAGATATTGAAAAAGTATTTAAAAGTAGCTCTAAAGTTGTTTCAGTTCACTCTGAAGATGAAGAAATTTTAAATAGGAATAAAAAATTAATTAAAGATGGAGATGTTCACTCACATCCAATTTGGAGAAGTGAAGAATGTGCAATTTCATCGACTAGAAGAATTGTAAGAATAGCTGAGCGATATAAAAAAAAAGCACACATCCTTCATGTAACAACAAAACAAGAAATTGATTTTTTATCGCAGCACAAAGGTAACATCACATTTGAGATAACACCTCAACATCTAACAATCTACGCCCCAGATTGTTATGATAAACTTGGAACATATGCTCAAATGAACCCACCAATAAGAGATAAGTCTCATTATGACAGGTTATGGTATGGAGTAAAAAATAATCTTAATGACACAATTGGATCTGATCATGCTCCACACTTAAAAGAAAACAAAGAAAAAAAATATCCCAATTCACCATCTGGAATGCCAGGTGTTCAGACACTTTTACCAGTTATGTTAAACCATGTTAATGATGGAAAATTAAGTTTAGAACAATTAATGAATTCTATATGTGAAAATCCAGTAAAAATTTTTGGCATTCAAGACAAAGGTTTTATTAAAGAAGGATTTGATGCAGACTTCACAATCGTTGATATGAATAAAAAAATTACAATTAAAAATGAAAATATTGAAAGTAAATGTGCTTGGTCACCTTTTGATGGGTATGAATTTAAAGGAACTCCTGTGTCAACAATTATTGCTGGCCAAATCAAAATGAGAGATGGTAAGATTTTGGGTGAACCTGACGGTAAGCCTTTAAAATTTTAAATAGTTTTTATAGTAAAGCTATTTACCAGAACAACACCAGTAACAATAAAGAATAACCCTAAAACAGCCTGCCATGATAGTGATTGTTTGAAGAAAATATATCCTAATATTGCAATTGTAAATATACCAAGGCCACTCCATGTTGCATAAACAATGGCGATAGGAAGTTTATCAACCACAAATGTTAAAAGGTAAAATGAAGATAGATACAAAATTGCAAGTGTTGTGGTTGGAATTATTTTGGTAAAATTTTGTGACACGGGTAATAACATTGTTCCACCTACCTCACAAAAAATTGCAATAGTTAAAAATAAATATGTCTTTATCATTATTTAAGAATATTATTTTTCATTAAGTCTTCTTTTATCTCAGTTAAAATTGCAGGATCATCAATAGTTGCTGGCATTTTATAATCTTCCCCATCAGCAATTTTTCTTATTGTTCCTCTTAATATTTTTCCAGATCTTGTTTTTGGCAATCTTTTAATAACAATTACAATCTTAAATGCAGCAACAGGACCAATTTTATCTCTAACCATCTGAATGCACTCTTTTGAAATTGTTGCGTGATCTTTTTCAACACCAGATTTAAGAACGACCAAACCAATTGGCAATTGTCCTTTTAATTTATCCGCAACGCCTAATACTGCACACTCAGCAACTGATTGGTGTTCTGATAAAACTTCTTCAATTGCTCCAGTTGATAATCTGTGACCTGCAACATTAATAATATCATCTGTTCTAGACATAATCCAAATGTAACCATCTTCATCTATATGACCTGCATCATAAGTTTCATAGTAACCGTCATAGTTGGTCATGTAATTATCTTTGTATCTTTTATCTGCATTCCATAGTGTTGGAAAAGTTCCAGGAGGCAAAGGTAATTTTATAACTATATCTCCCATCTCATTAGGTTTTGCTAAAGTTTGATCTGGCTTCATAATTTGAACGTCATAACCAGGAACTGCCTTACAAGCTGAGCCATACTTTGTTTTCATCATTTCAATTCCTGTACAATTAGAACTAATTGCCCAACTAGTTTCAGTTTGCCACCAATGATCAATTACAGGAACTTTTAATAAATTTTCTGCCCACTTAATGGTATCTGGGTCCGCCCTTTCACCAGCTAAAAACAATGACTCAAATTTACTTAAATCATACTTAGAAAAAAACTTTCCCTCAGGGTCTTCTTTTTTAATAGCCCTAAAAGCAGTTGGTGCAGTAAAAAGTGATTTTACTTTATAATCAGAAATTATTTTCCAAAAAGCACCAGCATCAGGAGTGCCAACAGGTTTTCCTTCAAATAGTACTGTGGTGCAACCTTTAAACAAAGGAGCATAGACTATATAAGAATGACCAACTATCCAGCCAATATCACTTGCTGACCACCAGACATCATCAGTATCAATATTGTAAATATTTTTCATAGTCCATTTTAGAGCAACTATATGACCACCAATATCTCTAACTATTCCTTTTGGAACACCCGTAGTTCCTGAGGTATATAAAATATAAGCTAAATCATTTGAATTCATTTCAACACAATCTACTTCTTTTGCATTTGAAAGCGCTTCATCCCAACTGATTTCTTTTGGAGCATTTATATTTGCTTCATTTCCAGATCTTTGAAATAGGATTAATTTTTCTATCTTATGAGATGCCATTTTTATGGCCTCATCCACTAGAGGTTTGTACTCAACAGTTCTTCCAGGTTCAAAACCACACGAAGCCGTAACTAATATTTTTGCTTTACTATCATCGATTCTGCTTGCTAATTCACTGGATGCAAAACCACCAAACACCACAGAGTGAATTGCTCCAATTCTTCCACAAGCCAACATTGCAATAACTGCCTCTGGGATCATGGGCATATAAATTATAACTCTATCTCCCTTATTAACCCCTTGGTTTTTTAAAGCTCCTGCAAATTTTGAAACTTTTTCTTTTAATTCTTTATAGGTAAACTGCTTTTTGTTGCCAGTTATGGGACTGTCATAGATTAAAGCTAATTTTTCACCTCTACCCTCATCGATATGAAGGTCTAAAGCATTATAACAGGTGTTAGTAACCCCATCTTCAAACCATTTATAAAAAGGAGGATTAGATTTGTTTAGAATTTTTGTTGGTTTTTTAAACCAAAAAATATCGTTAGACACTTCTTGCCAAAAATCTTCAGGGTTTTTTATAGAGTTTTGATAAATTTCACTGAATTTTTTATTCATCTCTAATGATTCTTTATTTTGATATTTTAAGACTTATTAAATTAAAAATTGTATTAAAATTCAAAAAGTAAGTAAAATCAATACAAATTAGAGGCAATTAAACCTTCTAAAAACTTAATTATTTTGATAGTTAATCCTCAACATGACTTAAGCATTTGTTTAAGTCTAGTTTATATAAACTAAAAAGTTAAAAACTAACGAAAGAGGGAGTTTTTTATGAAAAAACTAAAATTGTTTGCTCTTACAGCTGTAGCCCTAATGGGTGTTTCAGGTGTAGCAAACGCAGAAACTACACTGTTAGCTTCTGATGACTTTGTTGGAATTTCATTCTGGCTTGTGTCAATGGCGTTATTAGCGTCAACGGCATTCTTTTTTATTGAAAGAGCATCGGTTCCAGCTGGCTGGAGAGTTTCAATCACTGTTGCAGGACTAGTTACTGGTATTGCATTTATTCACTACATGTACATGAGAGATGTGTGGGTTATGACTGGTGAGTCACCAACAGTATACAGATATATTGACTGGTTAATTACAGTTCCATTATTGATGTTAGAATTCTATTTTGTTCTTGCAGCAGTAAATAAAGCAAACTCTGGAATTTTCTGGAGATTGATGATTGGTACTTTAGTAATGTTAATCGGTGGATACTTAGGAGAAGCAGGATACATCAACACTACACTTGGTTTTGTAATCGGTATGGCTGGATGGTTCTACATTCTTTATGAAGTATTCTCAGGCGAAGCAGGAAAAAATGCAGCGAAAAGTGGAAACAAGGCTCTTGTTACTGCATTTGGTGCAATGAGAATGATCGTTACAGTTGGTTGGGCTATCTACCCATTAGGTTATGTATTTGGTTACATGACTGGTGGAATGGACGCAAACTCACTAAACGTGATTTACAACGCAGCTGACTTTTTGAACAAGATCGCTTTTGGTCTAATCATTTGGGCAGCAGCAATGTCTCAACCTGGTAGAGCTAAGTAGTTTTACTCGTTAAATAATTAGAAGAAGGGCAGGTATGTTTTTACATACTTGCCCTTTTTTTTTATCTCATTATATTTAGATATATGCCAAAGATTACATACTTAGAAGATAATGGAAAGTCTCATACCATAGAAGTTTCCAATGGATTGAGTGTAATGGAGGGCGCGGTTCAAAACGACATTCCTGGAATTGATGCTGATTGTGGTGGTGGAATGGCTTGTGCTACTTGTCATGTTTATGTCAAAGAAGAATGGTTTGATAAACTTCCAAAAAAAGAAGATGGTGAAGAAGATATGTTGGATATGGCATTTGAACCAAAACAGAATAGTAGATTGAGTTGTCAGTTAACAGTATCTGACGAATTAGATGGTTTAGTGGTTAACATTCCATCAAAGCAAGCTTAAATGATTAAAACAGATGTATTAATAATTGGAGCAGGACCAACAGGTTTATTTTGTGCCCATCAATTAGGGATCATAGGATTAAATTGTGAAATAGTAGACAATCTTGATAAAGCAGGAGGTCAATGTATTGAACTTTATCCAGATAAGCCAATTTATGATATTCCGGCAGTGCCCGAATGCACTGGTGAAGAATTAACCAATAATCTTCTTCAGCAAATTAAACCTTTTAATGTAAAATTTCATTTAAATGAGCAATCAGTTTTCTGATATCAGACAAATCATTGAAAGCATCGATGTACTCAACATGGATGTTGAGGGAAAGCAAATGGCTTTGGTAGGCTTTCATGCTGGCGCGATGAAAGAAAATTTTCTGTTGGTGAAAATTAAATTGCTTGAAACTACTAACATAGATCTCAGAGAGCAGTAAGAAAAGATCCAGAAACAATATATGTCACTCAACGCTTAATTCCGATCAAAGCTTTAAGACTTCGCAGAATTATCCTTAAAAAGCTCAAACTTTGACAAAGAAATAGAAAAACTTGAAAACGATTTAGCCTAAAAAGAAGGTCTTATTATTAAACTTAAAGAAGATATGGAAGAATAAAGATTAAAACTTGGGGAGATGAGACAAAAGGCATTTGATAAAGAGGAACGAATCAGAGAGCTGCTAGGTGTCATTGAGCGAAAAGGAAAAGAGGTTCAGTCGCTCAAGGACTAAGTTGAAAACTGGAGAGAAGACAGAGAATTGGCAGATGCCAAGATTGCGGAGTAAGCTTTGAAAATTGAAGAGCTAGAAGC
>ENA-OREM01000576-OREM01000576.1-marine-metagenome-genome-assembly--contig:-NODE-576-length-24039-cov-3.588724_pt1 | contig 24039 bp, 25 predicted proteins | sample MGYA00248623_ERZ508561 | MGnify/ENA primary metagenome ERZ508561 (study PRJEB26227, sample SAMN06264494) | marine metagenome | isolation source: Columbia River Estuary | place: USA:Columbia River Estuary...
AATGGACCAAGGGTATAGAAAGGCGCTTCACCACACTCTTCAAGCTGCTTTTCCATGTTATCTTCATTCATTGAAGGTCCGGGTCATGTTCCAATGCACATGATTAAAGATAACATGGAAAAGCAGCTTGAAGAGTGTGGTGAAGCGCCTTTCTATACCCTTGGTCCATTGACCACAGATATTGCGCCTGGATATGATCATATTACCTCAGCAATTGGAGCAGCACAAATTGGCTGGTATGGCTGTGCGATGCTTTGCTATGTCACTCCTAAGGAGCATCTTGGGCTACCTAACCAGGATGATGTTAAGACAGGAATTATTACTTATAAAATTGCTGCGCATGCAGCTGATCTTGCTAAAGGACATCCAGGAGCTCAAATCAGAGATAACGCACTCTCCAAAGCTCGATTTGAATTTAGATGGGAAGACCAGTTTAATCTGGCACTTGATCCAGATACAGCCAGAAGCTTTCATGATGAAACGCTTCCAAAGCAAGCCGCTAAAACTGCGCATTTCTGCTCTATGTGTGGACCTAAGTTCTGCTCTATGAAAATCTCACAAGATATTAAGGGGCTTGACAGCGCTACGGTTGAAAAAATTCAAGAAATTCAGATTGAGATGGATAAAAAATCTGAAGAATTCTTAGATAATGATAGTGAAATCTATTTAAAAGAAGGGGCTTAAAGCTAGTTAGAGTTAAATCTTGATCAGCGGCGTAATGACTCCAAGAATCTCATTAACTGCGCCGCGATTTTGATCGAAAGTTTTTTTGGCATTAACCCCAAGCTGCTCTCTTCTTTGATCACTTTTAAGTAAATCAGAAATTGTGCTCATCAATTCATCAGCATTGGTGACTTGGATTGCCGCATCACTCCTTAAAAGTTTCTTTGAGATTTCTTCGAAGTTAAATACACTAGGGCCAAAAATAATCGGTTTTGATAAGGACGCAGCTTCCAGCATGTTTTGGCAGCCGTTATCAGAAAGACTTCCTCCAATAAAGGCAAGGTCGCAGACTGAATAATAGGACATCATCTCACCCATAGTATCACCAATTAAAATATCAGTATCTTCAGAACATTGTAATACTGTAGATCTTCTTTCAACCTTAAGCCCACTTGCTTTCGCAAGCTTAAAAACCTCATTGAACCTCTCAGGATGTCTTGGAATAATAATTAAAAGAGAGTCGATATTATCTGCAGAATTGATATAACTTTCAAAGATTTGTTTTTCTTCGCCTTCACGAGTACTGGCAAAAACAGTTATTTTTCTCTCTCCAATTATTTTTTTTAAAGTTTTAATAGACTTATCGTCAATTGTATTGTCACTGTCAAACTTTAAACTGCCCGTAGTAATCATCTTGTCTTGATTCGCTCCAAGTGATATGAACCGATCAGATGAAAATGAATTTTGAGCGCAAATCAAACTTAGGTTGTTTAGAGACGCCTTGACTAATTTTGCTGAATACTTGTCATATCTTTGAAATGACTTATCTGATAAACGCGCATTGATGAGTGCTGTAGGAATGTTTTTCTTTTTAAGTATATGTATTAAGTTTGGCCAAATTTCAGTCTCAAGAAGGATGCAGATCTCCGGGTTTATTTTTCGAATAAATGAACCTAAAATAATGGGAATATCAAAAGGAAAAAAACAGTGTTTAACGTTATTTTTATAGTAATTATTGACTGCATTAAAGCCTGTAATCGTTGTAGTTGAAATAATAATCTGGTGATTGGGGTATTGACTCATAAGCTTTTCAATTAGAGGCTTAGAGGCATTAAACTCTCCAACAGAAACGCAGTGAGTCCAAATCACTCTTCCAGGTATTTTCTCAACGATACCAAATTGGTTTTTTAGTTTTCTTGTCCAAGATGCATCGTGAGTATCTTTTATGAGAAGCCTAAAGATAGCAAATGGAATACTAAAATAAAGCACCAATGAATATAGAAATCTATTCATAGACAGGGTCAATTAAATGTTTAAGGGAAAAAATGATCATATAGTTTATCTAGGCACTCAAGATTCAAAGTTTTGATAAAGTCTTAATCAAGTTCGATTCTCTTCTAGAGGGCTTATGATAGGAAAAAAGGTATAATAGTTGCCAGATATTATAGCTTTATCATTTAACTTTCATTACATCTATTTCATTTAGACTGATTCTTAATTATGATCTTAGCTGTTAATTTATTATTTATTTAAAAGAATTATGAAATTTGTAGACTCTGCAAGCGTTGTCGTTGAGGCTGGAAAAGGTGGGGCAGGGTGCCTAAGCTTTCGTCGCGAGAAATATATTCCAGATGGTGGACCCGATGGTGGAGACGGTGGTGATGGAGGAAGTGTCTACTTTCAAGGCCAAGAGGGTTTAAATACGTTAAGTGAATTCCGATACAACCGACTTTATAGAGCAAAGAATGGAATGCCAGGAATGGGTAGTGATCGAAGAGGAAAGTCTGCTGATGACTTGTATGTCGAGGTTCCACTAGGCACCAAAATCATCGACCTTTCTACAGATGAGGTCATTGGTGAAATAACACTCCACAAGCAAAATTTACTTGTTGCAAAGGGAGGGTTTCATGGATTAGGTAACGCAAGATTCAAGTCATCAATCAATCGAGCTCCCAGACAAACTTCTCCAGGGACTCCAGGAGAATCCAGGGAGGTTGCATTAGAGTTAAATATAATGGCTGATGTTGGGCTTTTAGGGATGCCAAATGCAGGTAAGTCATCTTTGATTAGACAAATCTCGGGTGCTCGTCCAAAAGTTGCTGACTACCCTTTCACTACGCTTCATCCTAGTCTTGGTGTTGTCAAAGCAGGAAGTAATCACTTTGTCATGGCAGATATTCCCGGCCTTCTTGAAAAAGCGAGTGAGGGTGTTGGACTTGGATTTGAGTTTCTTAAGCATCTGTCAAGAGCCAGAGCGCTTCTGCATGTTGTTGATATATTGCCATTTGATGGCTCTGATCCAGTTAAAAATTATTTAACGATAGAATCTGAATTAAAAAAGTTTGATGATGAACTCTTCAAAAAATCTAGGATTGTTGCAATTAATAAAATCGACTTAATTGAAGAAAGTGAAAGAGACAAGGTCATTAAGGTTTTTCTGAAAAAAATCAAATACAAAGGAATTGCGTTTAACATATCAGCACTAAATGGTTTAGGCTGTAAATCCTTAATTTTTGGTTTGTATGATTTAATAGAGCAAAAAAATGAAGAAGAATAAGTGTTGGGTCGTTAAGATTGGGTCTGCCCTTCTTACTAACAATGGAGAAGGAATTGACAAACAATTAATCTCTCAATGGGTAGAGCAGATTGTGAGTCTTCAAGCTCATAACATTGATGTTGTGTTGGTTTCGAGTGGATCTATTGTTGAAGGAATGAAACGATTGGGATGGAAAGAGAAGCCCAGTGATATCCACAAACTTCAGGCTGCTGCTGCAGTTGGTCAAATGGGATTGGTGCAAGCTTACGAGTCATTATTTGCAAAATACAATGTCCAAACTGCTCAAGTCCTTCTAACGCGTGATAATCTTATCAATTCTAAGCATTTCGAAAATATATCAGCAACACTAGCCAACTTGCTTGATTTTGGAATTGTACCTGTCATCAATGAAAATGATACAGTCGCCACTGAGGAGATTAAGTTTGGAGACAACGACACTTTAGCTGCTCTTGTAGCCAATTTTTTAAATGCAGAAAGATTAGTAATATTGACTGATCAGCATGGTGTTTTTGATGCTGATCCTCGAAAAAATGCCAATGCAAATTTGATAGAAAAAATTCACTTTAATGATGAAAAATTAGAGCGAGTAGCTGGAAAAACAGGAGGCGCTCTGGGCTCTGGTGGTATGTACTCAAAAGTCATGGCTGCTAAGCAGGCCGCAGACACAGATACAATCTCGAATATTGCTTGGGGGCGCGAGAAAGAGGTGCTAACTAGGATTTATCAAGGTGAATATATAGGGACCTTAATTCATTGTTAGTATATATCGGTTTAGGCTCAAATTTAGAAAATCCAAAGGTTCAAATTGAAAAAGCACTTTCAGCATTAAATCTGTCTAATGGAGTCGCTGTGAATGAGGTTTCAAGTTTTTATGAATCAAAGCCTCTTTTAGATATGCCTGGACCAAATTATATCAATGCGGTTTGCAGCATTAAAACCTCTCTGGATGCAATTGATTTATTGGACGTCTGTCAAGGTATTGAAAATGATCAAAAGAGAGTAAGAGAGGTAAAATGGGGCTCAAGAACAATTGATTTAGATATACTCCTTTATGGGCAGCAAGTTATTTCAAGCGAAAGGTTATCTATTCCTCATCCTGAGATAACTAATAGGGCTTTTGTTTTGGTGCCAATGTACGAAATTGATAAAGAGATTAAGGTTCCTCTTTTAGGATCAATAAAAAAATTAATTGATAGAGTTAATACGCAAGATTTAAAAAAATTATGAAGCACTCAGATTTAAGTCGTTATAAACAGAAAGGTGAAAAAATTACCTGTTTGACAGCTTATGATGCCTCAATGGCTAGTTTGATTGATAGTGCGGGTGTTGACACAATTTTGATTGGTGACTCTCTGGGAATGGTAATTCAAGGCGCAGAAAATACGCGTTCAGTCTCAATGGAAGATATGATTTATCATACCTCTATTGTCTCAGCTGCCTGTAAACAGTCATTGGTCATAGCGGATATGCCTTTTAATAGCTATGAGGATACTCAATCTGCCTTAAGCAATGCAAAAGCTTTAATAGATCATGGCGCTGAAATGATTAAAATTGAGGGCGGTATTGAACATACTGAGGTCATTAAAGCGTTGATATCTAATAATATCAATGTATGTGGTCATCTGGGTCTTCAGCCTCAGCTTGTCATCGATTCAAGTGATTATAAAGTTCAGGGAAGAGATAAGAGCTCTGCGCAATTAATTATTGATAATGCAATGCTATTAGAGTCACTTGGAGTGAGTGTGTTGGTCCTTGAATGTGTTCCTAGCGACTTAGCAAAGGTTATTAGCGAGCAAATTAAAATACCAACAATAGGAATTGGTGCTGGAAGAGATTGTGATGGCCAGGTCCTTGTCAGCTATGACATGCTTGGAATTACTTCAGGGAGACAGCCAAGATTTGTTCGAAATTTTTTAAATTCTCAAGACTCTATTTCAGCTGCTGTAAAGTCGTATATCAAAGAGGTAAAGACGGGAACCTTTCCATCTGATAGTGAGAGCTATTAATGCAAATTTTCAAAACAACGACAGGTCTTAAGGGTTTTTTAGAGGATTGTCGGGACAATAACAAAAAAATTTCTCTAGTGCCTACAATGGGTGGGCTTCATGACGGTCATTTAAAGTTAGTCGATAGAGCAAGAGCAATCTCAGATATTGTTGTTGTTAGTATTTTTGTTAATCCAACGCAGTTTGCTAGAGGAGAGGATTTCGAAGACTACCCCAATACTCTTTCTAGTGATCAAAAAAAACTAGAATCAAAAGGAGTTGATGTTTTATTTCTTCCCTCTAAGGGGGAGATTTATCCTGATGGTTTGCATAATGATTACAAGGTCGGTGAAATCGGTCAAATACTGTGTGGTGCATTTAGACCAAGTCACTTTGACGGTGTTGCGCAAGTTGTTCAGCGTTTTTTTGATATTGTTAAGCCTGATTATTCAGTCTTTGGAGAAAAGGACTATCAACAACTTTTGATTATTAAATCATTGGTTGATAAACTTAAATTAGATATTCTCATTGAGTCTGTAGAAACTCAGAGAGAGATCGATGGTTTGGCAATGAGCACAAGAAATCAATACCTAAGTCATGAAGATCGTAAAAAAGCTCCCAACTTTTATTTAAAACTTAATGCGCTAAAAAAGTCTATACTGGATGGGAATTCTATTGAAACATCAAGGTTGAGAGCGATTGATGATTTAGATGAGGAATTTGAGACAGAGTATTTAGAGGTTCTAGATGCGAATAACCTTACACAAATCGAGACTAAAACCTCAGAAATTATTATAATATCTGCAATTAGATTCGGCGGAACGCGTCTAATAGACAATATTGTTTTTAGGAGAACGAATGTTTAGTATTACAGAAGAAGCAGAAGTCTATGTTGCAGATCTTTTTGAGCAGCAAGACGAAAAGGATTTGGGCTTAAAGGTAGATGTTGAAAAAGCTGGGACACCAGTGGCAACAGTCACATTTAATTTTTGTATTAAAAGTGACCTTCCTGATAGTTATCAAGAGTTTCCATTTATTGGTTTCAGTGCCTTTATTGATGAATCTAATAATCAATACTTGAGTGACTCCCATGTTGCTTTAAAGATTGATGGTACTAACAAAAAACTGACGATTACTGCTCCAAATGCTAAAGGAGAGGCGCCTAAAGATGATGCGCCTTTAGAAGAGAAAGTTCTGTTTACCATTGTCACCGAGGTCAATCCTAGCCTTTCTTCTCATGGCGGGTTTGTAGATTTAGTTGAAATCACTAAAAAAAATGAAGTTGTCCTGAATTTTGGAGGCGGTTGCCAAGGCTGTAGCTCAGTCAATATGACGCTTAAAGATGGCGTCGAAAAACAGCTGAAAACATTGTACCCAGAAATATCTGCAGTCCTTGATGCGACAGACCACTCTTACAAAGAAAACGCTTATATGTAGTTTTTCAGTTTTCTTTTGCTGGACTTTAAATTAAGGGAATGAATGGAAAATATAAGGGTCTACTCCCATTCAGCATGCCTCTCTAAAGAGAACGGTGAAGGTCATCCTGAGAGAAAAGAGCGACTTGAGTCGATAATGGACTCTATTCAAAGTCTTGATACACTCAATATTGACTTTAAAGAGGCGCCCCTTGCTGAGTATAAAGATATCAATCGAGTCCATCCTCAGTCTTATCTTGATGAGATCTTTGAAATGATTCCAGATGAAGGTCTTGTGGGCGTTGAGAAAGAGCCCTATGCCGATACGCTCTTGTGTCAGAATAGTAAAGAAGCAATATTAAGAGCCTGTGGCGCCGGCATTGGCGCCTCAATAGATCTCATGAGTGGAAATTTTAAAAGGCTTTTTTGCGCCATTCGTCCACCAGGACACCATGCAGAAACCACAAGAGTCAATGGCTTTTGCTTTATTAATAATGCAGCAGTTGCAGCTCGCTATTTGCAGTCTCAATTCGATATCAATAGGGTTGCTATCATTGACTTTGATGTTCACCATGGCAATGGCACTCAAGAGATTTTCTATAATGATGTGTCTGTACTCTATGGTTCAATTCATCAGCATCCTCTCTTCCCTGGGACAGGCATGGAATCTGAAAAAGGGGCTGGGAATATCTTTAATGCACCCATTGATTCTGGAACTTCAAGTGAAGATTTTCTTAGAATTTTTAATGAAAAAATTTTAAAAAATGTGGATAAATTCAAGCCTGAGGTGATTCTAATCTCAGCAGGTTTTGATGCGCATAAGAGAGACCCTTTGGCAGCGATTAATTTAGATTCTGAAGATTATTTTCTGTTGACTCAGGCAATTGTTGAGATAGCCAATCGACATAGCAGCGGAAGAGTCATTTCTTTTTTGGAGGGAGGCTATGATCTTTTAGCCCTCTCAGAATCAATTGAAGCCCATTTTAAGGGATTAAGTCTTTAAAGATGATGAACGAGTTCGAGTTAATTAATCATTACTTTAATTGGCCATTAAGTGATCCTAGTATTGAGCTAGGGGTTGGTGATGACGCAGCACTTTTTGAAATTGATGCTGATTGCCAGCTTGTAACCTCTACCGACACTCTCTCAGAAGGTGTTCACTTCTTTAAGGACGCACTTCCTGGCGATATTGCCTATAAATCATTAGCAGTTAATCTCAGTGATATTGCAGCAATGGGAGCCAAGGCTAAATGCTTTACACTCTCCCTTACGCTTCCTAAGCTGGATGAAATCTGGTTAAAAGAGTTTTCAGAATCACTCAAAGAGGCATCCGAATTTTTTAAGGTTAGTTTGATTGGTGGAGATACGACGAAAGGCCCCTTAAATATTACGATTACGATTATGGGAGTCGTTAAAAAATCTAAGGCGATTAAAAGATCTGGCGCTAAAAATGGGGATGATATTTATGTCTCTGGTAATCTTGGTGATGCTGCCCTTTGTCTAAAAAAAATGAACGAGGGCATTAAGCCAAACTCATCCGAACTCAATAAACTTAATCAACCAGCTCCAAGAGTTAAACTCGGCCCAGCCTTAATAAATATAGCAAGCTCATGTATTGATGTTTCAGATGGACTTGAGCAAGACTTAACTCATATCCTGAGGGCTTCAAAGGTTGGAGCAATCATAGACTCTCAGAAATTACCATTAAGCGATTCAGTTAAGGATTATCTAAAGACTAGCCAAGACTTAGGTTTGCCATTATGCGGGGGCGATGATTATGAATTATGCTTTACATCTGATCAATCACATCAAGCGGAAATAAAAAAATTATCAGAGAGCCTTAACATTAGAATCACAAAGATAGGAGTCATTAATAACTCACAGACTCTAGAAATTAGAGGTTATGAAGGCTCAAGCAAGTCTTATCAACACTTCTAAGGGGTAAAAACTAGAATTTAGATTTCTTTTCTTTCTTCTACAGTCTTACAGTCTATACACTGATCGGCAGTAGGGCGAGCCTCTAGACGATTGAGGGCGATTTCAATGCCACAAGTCTTGCAGTAACCATAGTCACCCATGTCGATTAAATGAAGTGTCTTATCAATCTTATTGATTAATTTTCTTTCACGATCTCTTGTTCTAAGCTCTAAAGCAAATTCTTCTTCAATTGTAGCCCTGTCATTAATATCTGCAACAGGCGCTGAATCTTCTTGAATGTGATTAATCGTTGATTCTGCCTCAAAAACTAACTGCTCTCTCCAGACATTAAGCTTATGGATGAAATGCTTAAGTTGCCCAGCAGACATGAACTCTTCACCCTTTTTTGGAATGTAGGCAGGAATTTCGTCAAAGTTAGGTTCTGCAGTCATTATTGTTAGTTTTGTAAAAAAAAGTAGTTTTTACCAAAAATTGCCTAAAATAGCAATGATTTTTTTATTTTTGACCCAATTAAATTTACGACTATGGCCTTGAAAGCAATTATATTTGATGTAGATGGAACTCTTGCTAATACAGAGCATGATGGTCATCTTAAAGCATTCAATGAGGCGTTCGATTTTTTTGAGTTAGACTGGTATTGGGATAGTGAGCTTTATGGTGAGCTTTTGAGTGTTAGTGGGGGGAAAGAAAGGCTTAGTCATTTCATACAAAAATATAATCCAAAACTAACAAGCCCATTAACTAAAGATGATATAGCCAAGATACATAAAAAAAAGACCGACATTTTTATCAATAAAATAACTGATGGATATATTTCTTTAAGGGTTGGGGTTGAAAGACTCATTAATGAGGCACTTGATAATCATTTAAGACTAGCAATTGCCACTACAACGTCTTATGAAAATGTTAAAGCAATTTTGGTTTCTGCTTTAGGCGAGGAAGCACTCAATAACTTTGAAATTATTGCTGCTGGGGATATAGTGGATAACAAAAAACCATCCCCAGAGATTTATAATTATGTTCTAGAAAAGATGAATTTAAATGCGAATGAATGTATAGCCATTGAAGACTCTGAAATTGGTTTTAATTCATCATCTGCAGCAGGACTTAGGACTCTAATAACTGTGAGCGAGTATACTATGACAAAAAACTTTGAAGGCGCACTAGTTGTTCTCGATCACTTAGGTGAAGAGAGCCAGCCTTTTCAGATAATTAATGGCCCATTTTCCAGTCATACGATGGTAAGTGTAGATTATATTAAGGAGCTCTATGAGTGCACTCGTTAACCTGGCAGACAATAGTAACGTTTATGAGGTAGCAAAAGAATCGGCTTTATCGATTGCCCCTCAGCTAAGCAAAAGGTTTAATAATAATATCTATTTAAAGCGCGAAGATGATCAAGTGATCCACTCTTTTAAGCTGCGCGGTGCCTATCAAAAAATGAGCTCAATGAGTGAAGAGCAAAAAAGCAAAGGCGTTATAGCCTCTTCAGCTGGCAACCATGCTCAAGGTGTTGCCCTTGGCGCTAGTAAATTAAATATAAAGGCTATTATCGTTATGCCTACCAGCACGCCTAAAATTAAGGTTCAGGCGGTCGAGCAATTGGGAGCTGAAGTCATACTCCATGGCGATGTTTATGATGACGCATTTCATCATGCACAGAAGCTAGTAGAAGAGCATGATCTTTGCTTTATCAGTCCTTATGATGACTTTGAGGTAATAGCCGGTCAAGCCACTGTTGCTAAAGAAATACTATCTCAGCTTGAGAAAATAGACTACGTGTTTTCCCCAGTTGGAGGCGGAGGGCTTATATCCGGAATGGCAAGCTACATAAAGCATTACGCTCCGCATATTAAAGTTATTGGAGTGGAGCCAACAGACTCTCCTACCCTTTTTAAAGCATTAGAGGCGAATGAAAGAGTCATACTTGATGATGTAGGGCGGTTTGCTGACGGCGTGGCAGTGAAACAAATTGGTGAACTTCCTTTCGAAATTGCTAAAGAGTCAGTTGACGACGTCATTCTGGTGAGTAATGACGAAATGTGCGCAGCAATAAAAGATATTTATGAAGATTTGCGTTCTGTTTCAGAGCCTGCGGGAGCCCTTTCAACAGCGGGAGTCAAAAAATATATCTTAGAAAATAATTTAAAAAATAAAAATATTGTATCTGTCGTCTCAGGCTCCAATGTCAACTTTGACAGATTAAGGTATATTGCAGAGCGAGCTGATCTGGGCGAGCTTAATGAGGCTATTGTTGCTGTTACAATTCCTGAAGAGCCAGGCAGCTTCCTTAAATTTTGCGAAATGCTTGATAACTCCTCTATCACAGAGTTTAATTACCGGTACTCAACTAAAAAAGATGCACACATTTTTGTTGGCATTAAGCTGAGTAAAGGGGAGGGTGAAAAACAAGCTTTAATTTCAAGATTATCTAAATCCTTTGAGGTTATTGATATGAGTGATAATTCAATGGCAAAAACGCATATCAGATACATGGTTGGAGGCCATGCAAATGCTGAGAATGAAGTCATCTACAGATTTGAGTTCCCTGAGAGGCCAGGAGCGCTTTTGAATTTTCTTAAAAAAGTGAAAACAAAATGGAACATATCGCTCTTTCATTACCGTAACCATGGCGCAGATTTTGGTCGAGTATTAATTGGCCTTCAGGTTGATGATGTTGCTGATCTTGAGGCTAGGTTTGATGAAATTGGATACTATTACCAAAACGAAACTGACAACAAAGCTTATCAGTACTTCCTTTAATCAGCTACATGAGACAGATATTGAATCTATCCTCTTGATTGAGAGGCAGAGTTCAAACAATCCGTGGACTCAAACACAGTTACTTGAAAGTATTAAAAATCCAGTCAATCTAGGTTATTCATTAATTTATAAGTCAGAAATTATTGGGTACTTGATCGCAATGCCAGTCATTGAAAGTGCTGATATTCTAAATATAGCAATTAATTCAAGTTATCAAAGAAAGGGTTTTGGGAAAGCATTAATAGAGCACTTGGTTCAAGCTCTTAACAAGAGGGGAGTGAGTGAAGTTTTATTGGAGGTAAGGCAGAGTAATGTTTCTGCAATACAATTTTATCTAGCCTTGGGTTTTAAAGAGATTTCAATTCGAAAAAATTACTATACGAAAAACTCAAATGAACCTTCAGTGAAAGAAGACGGTATAATAATGCGTCTCGAAATCTCAATAACTAACAAGACATAATGACCTATAAAAATATTACAGTGCCAACTACTGGTGAGTCAATCTCAATTAAAAATAATGCTCTAAATGTACCTCATAAACCGATCATTACTTATATAGAGGGGGATGGTATTGGTGCTGATATTACACCAGTGATGCTAGATGTGGTCAATACCGCAGTTCAAAAAGCATATGGCGGTGAGAGAGAGATACAATGGATGGAAATTTTTGCAGGTGAAAAGGCAGATAGTATTTATGGCGAATATTTACCAGAGGAGACTGTAGAAGCAATCAAGAAGTTTTCAGTCTCAATTAAAGGCCCACTAACGACTCCTGTAGGTGGAGGAATGAGGTCACTTAATGTTGCCATTAGGCAAATTTTAGATCTTTACATATGCCAAAGGCCTGTTCAGTACTTTGAAGGCACTCCCTCGCCAGTTAGACATCCTGAAAAAGTGGATATGGTCATTTTTAGAGAAAACTCTGAAGATATTTATGCAGGCATTGAGTTTCCTAAAGGTTCAGCCGAAGTGAAAAAGGTCATTGATTTTCTTCAACAAGAAATGGGCGCAACCAAGATAAGGTTTCCAGAAACATCAGGCATTGGTATTAAGCCGGTTTCAACTGAAGGCACCTCAAGACTTGTCAGGGCAGCTATTCAATATGCAATAGATAACGATAAGCCATCAGTAACAATTGTTCATAAGGGCAATATTATGAAGTTTACTGAGGGGTTATTTAGAGATACCGCGTATCAACTTGCTAAAGATGAATTTGGCGCAAAAGAGATTGATGGAGGTCCATGGTGCAGCTTTAAAAATCCAAATAATGGAAATGAAATCATTATAAATGACACAATTGCAGACGCCTTTCTTCAGCAGATACTCCTTCGTCCATCAGAGTACTCAGTCATTGCGACTTTAAATCTTAATGGTGACTATATTTCTGATGCCTTGGCAGCGCAAGTAGGCGGCATTGGTATTGCGCCAGGAGCCAATCTTTCAGATACTATTGGAGTATTTGAAGCGACTCATGGAACAGCGCCAGGCTATGCAGGAAAAGATATGGTCAACCCGTCATCTTTAATTCTTTCTGCTGAGATGATGCTTAGACATATGGGATGGACTGAGGCGGCTGATTTAATCGTTAACTCAATGTCAAATACAATACAAAAAGGTACCGTTACTTATGACCTTGAAAGATTAATTGAGGGCGCAACTTTACTATCTTGTTCTGAGTTTGGAAAGGCACTTGAGGACTCAATAAAGCAAGCAAACTAAATAATCACCAATAAACGATTATAAAAGCTAAGATTTGATTGACTCAAAATTCATAGCTCGTTATAATCTCTCGCTATTCCCTGATAGCTCAGTTGGTAGAGCAACGGACTGTTAATCCGTTTGTCCCTGGTTCGAGCCCAGGTCAGGGAGCCAAATTTAATATCAAAGACATCTTCGGATGTCTTTTTTGTTTCTATAATCAATTTCAAAATGATTACTTATCAAAAACTTGCCAAGATAGCCTCTAGATTCATATCCAAATCAAAGGTTATGAAGTATGGCTTTAACTTATCTCCAATGTATAGAAGGACCTCTGCAAAAGTTCTCTACATTTCTGAGGATTTTTCTAAGATAAAAATAAAACTACCCTATAGTTATAAAAATGCTAACTACGTCAATACCATATTTGGCGGTAGTATGTTTTCTGCGGTAGATCCGTTTCCAATGACTCAGTTGATGAACTTAATTGGTGATGACTATGTAGTTTGGGATAAGGCTGCTGAAATTTTCTTTAGAAGGCCGGCAAAGGAAGATCTTTATGCAGAGTTTACATATACTTTTGAAGAGCTGAATGAGATTAAAAAGAAGGCAGCAGAGAATAATGAATTTGAAATCGTTAAGAAGACCAAGCTAACAAATAAAGACAAAAGCATTGTTTTTTGTGAGGTCCGAAAAACAGTTTATATTGCCAACAAAACATTCTTCAAAAACAAGCGTAGAAAAAACTAATTAATCACTAATCGTTAGGACTATAGGTTGGTGATCCGAGGCATCAGTCTCTTCATTGACGATGAAGTTTCCAATATTATTTTTAAGGTTGTCACTTACAAATGCAAAGTCTCTGCAATGAGGGCCTTCTGACCATTGTTTTTTGTCAAAAATTCCACAGGTAGGCGCATGCTTTAAATTTGAATTTAGATGCGTCCAAGAGTCAATTAGAGGCTTATCACTGTAACTTGAGATAAGGCCATACTCCTTAGAACTTGATTCAAAGTTAAAGTCTCCACAAATGACAACTTTATTTGAACGTTCAAGCTTAGCATATGGACTATTATCTTGGATGGTTGCAGGGTTAATAGACAAATTATCAATATCATCTTTAATCGATAAAATTCGCTTAAATTGTTCATAACGTTGATTTTGAGAACCGTACTCTAAGTGAGTTGTAATAACGCACAAAGGAAAAGAAGGTGTTTGGACAGTAACTTCTGAAGCTTGTCTAGGCATATGTCTGAAACTACTATTTGTCGGTTGTGGAAGTATGTGATTAAAAGAAGATAAGACAGGTAGTTTTGAAAGTATGATATTGCCAAACTGCTCTCTTTGGCTCTCTCCATCCCTTAAAACATCGTACGCTGGACCATAAAAAGCTTCATAGTCTAAAAATAAATTTGATAATTGTTTTAATTGATCAGGCTTTGTATTGTCTTTAAGGATTGAATTACGAGAGACCTCCTGAAGACAAATAACATCGGGAGTAGCCATACTAAAAATAGTATCAGCAATTCTATTTAAAGAAATTTTCCCATCAACGCCTTCTCCATTCTGGATATTCCAGCTTAGGATTTGAATCATTTAATGCCAGCCTGCATGAATGATTGAACAAACTGTTTTTGAAATATGAGGAAGGCAATTAAAAGAGGCGCTACTGAAATTAATGTTGCAGCAGACATAACTGACCAATCAACGCCCGTCTCAGGCGCAGCAAAAATACCTAAACCAACTGTCAGCGGTCTAGTTTCAACTGAGTTAGAAATAATGAGTGGCCATAAAAAGTTATTCCAATGGTGACTGACAGAAACTAAAGAAAATGCAATAAAAGTAGGGGTCGCCAAAGGAACATAGACCTTCCATAAAATTCCCATTGTACTACAACCCTCTAATTGAGCTGCATCTTCTAATTCTTTTGGAATTGATTTAAATGTTTGGCGTAATAAAAAGATACAAAATGCACTAGCAACATAAGGCAATCCCATACCAGTTATTGTATCAATTAAGCCTAGTTTAGAAAGTGTTACATAGTTTTGTACAATCAATATTTCTGGAGTAATCATTAACTGAACCAACACTAAGGCAAATGCAACATTTGCACCAGTAAATTTAAAACGAACAAATGCATAGGCCGCCAGAGTAGAAATTAATAGCTGCAATGGAAGTATAAAGGAAACAAGTAGGAATGTATTCAAGCCATATCGCATAAAAGGGGCCTGACTCCATGCCTCACGAAAGTTATCTAGTGTAAGCGGCGCTAGGATATCAAAATGAATAGCATCACTACTGTAATGAAACGCAGCCCAAAAAGCATACAGCAGTGGGAGTACCCAAAATGCTGCAAGTATATATGCACCCATTAGTTCTATATTAGATGAAATTCTTTTGCTATATGTCATCTGTAGTGTACTCTTTTTTCAATAAATAAAAATTGCGCCAAAGCCGTAAGGGCAAGAAGTGCAAGTAAGAATATCGTCAATGCTGAGGCATAAGAAATATCTAAAAATGCAAAAGCAGTCTCATAAATGTAATATAGGATTAAATTACTTGCATTATCTGGACCTCCTTTTGTTAAAACAAAAAGATGATCTACAAGTTTAAAAGAATTCAAAAAAGCATTAATCAGGACAAATAAGGTAGTTGGCAACAGCAAAGGAAATTGGATTCGCCAGAAATAATTCCAACGAGATGAACCCTCAAGCTTTGAGGCCTCTTCAAGTTCTGGTGAAATGGTCTGTAAGCCTGCAAGATAAAAAACCATAAAAAAACCAGCTTCTTTCCAAACTGTCATAACCATAATAGAAGGAAGCACAGTTGATGGGCTTCCAAGCCAGTTTGTACTTTCAAAGCCAAAAATAGCCATTGTTTTGTCGATCAATCCTATTTCTGGTGCGTAGAAAAACAACCATATGTTAGCAACTGCAATCATCGGAAGCATGGTTGGAGTAAAGTAAGCCATTCGAAGTAATCCTCTTCCAGGAATAGCTTTATTAACAATTAAGGCCATAATAATTGCTAGCCCAATTGATGTAGGAATAGTTCCAAGAGCAAGCCACATATTATTTATGAAAACTTTAAAAAATATTGGATCACTAAACATACTTTCATAACTTTCAATGCCAGAGAATCTTCTGGGTCTTATAAAAGATTTATTTGTATAAAGACTATGAATAAAGGTTGTTATGGTTGGATAGTGAGTAAATGCCAAAAGCAATATTGCTGCAGGTGCAAACAATAACCAACCTTGAAAATTACGAGTACTATCTTTCATTATTATTTTATTTAGTCTTAGAATTAATTGGTGGACGTCACTTGACGTCCACCAAAATTACCAAATTAACGGTAAGGTTTTAAAATACGCTCTGCAGCGGCTTGCGCCTCTGAAAGAGCTTCTTTTGGAGATTTACTTCCAACGAGTGCTGCTTGGATTGCATCATTCAATCCTTTTTTAACTCGACTCGTTTGGTATGTTGAAAATTCAGCTGTTGCATATGCTAGCTGATCACGAGCAACTGCCGCTGGTGGAAAATCTGAAACATATGATTTCAAAGTATCTGTCTCATATGCATCAGGACTAACACCCATGTAGCCAGTTGCTACAGACCACTTGGCAGAATTTTCAGGAGCAGTCATGAACTTAATTAGTTTCATTGACGCTTCACGTTCTTCTGCAGTAGTGTCCTTAAACATGTAGAAGTTTCCTCCACCTGTAGGTGTTCCGCGACGCTTTCCTGCTGGAAGCATTGCAACACCAAAGTCGAAGTTAGCATTCTTTTTAACTGTAGTTAAGTTACCAGTTGAATGCCACATCATAGCTGTCTTGCCTTCTAAGAAGTTTTGACGAAGCGTACCCCATTCAATCGTTCCCTCTGGCATGATTTTATGTTCACTTCCGAATGCCTTCCATAGTTCAAGTGCTGCAACAACATCTGGATGATCAAAGTTAGTTTTATCACCACTTGTCATAAGTGTTTGACCATTCTGCATTGCAAGCGCACCAAACATCCAGTAAGGATAGCCAGTTGATGGAATCATAAGACCCCACTGAGAGCCGTCATCTTTAGTTAGTGCTTTTGATGCCGCAAGAAGACCACCCCAAGTTGCTGGTGGTGTTTCAGGATCTAGACCAGCTTCACGAAATGCATCTTTGTTGTAGTACATAACAATAGTTGAGCGTTGGAAAGGAATACCCCAAGTCTTTCCTGCTGCAATTCCATTTTCCATTAGTGATGGATAAAAAGAGTTTAACCATGCTTTTTCTTCACTTGTTGAAACAACATCATCAAACGGTATGATTGCATCTAATTCACGTAATTCATGAACATCAATTGAAAACATAACAGACAACTGTGCTGGCTTTCCACTTTCAAGTGCAGCAAGTGCCTTTATTCTCGTATCATCATAGTTGCCTGAATAAATTGCATTTACTTCAATGTCAGGATTTTCTGACATAAAATCTGCAACAATTGCATCAACGGTTTGCGTTAATGCGCCACCCACAGCAACGGGGTAGTACATTGTTAATTCCGTTTTCGCTATTGCAGCACTTGATATCATTGAAATACCAAGAGCAACAGACAAGCTATACGAAACTTTTTTTAAGAGCTTATTCATTTATTTTCTCCTCGTTTATATAATCGTAGTTCTTTTCATTTGCTATTTATCAACGCACCTACGAAGTTATACGTTGATTATTTTTTTTAAACAAATGCATATCATCTGGACTCCAGCTAATATTTAGCTTGTCATTCAGATTAATTTTTGGCTGTCTTGGTTCACGTAGAAAGAACTCTTGATCTAAGTGACTTACTTTAAAAACAGTCTCACCTCCAAAGTAGTCAATTCCATTGACAACAACAGGAAGTCCTTTTTTGGAAAAAACCAGGTGTTCGGGTCTTATTCCAAGATTAATAGAATTATTACTGGCTTTAATTTTTTCTTGATTCTCTTTGCTAAGAGATGCAATATCAAGATCTTTGAGTTTTAAAATATTCATAGGCGGAAGCCCAATGAATTGAGCACTAAAAATGCTATTGGGATAGTTATATATTTCCTCAGGGGCACCTTTTTGAATAATTTCACCAGAATTGAGAAGTATTATTTGGTCAGCCATAGACATTGCTTCTACTTGGTCATGTGTCACATACACAACAGTCAATCCTAACCTTTTCTGAAGGTCACGAATTTCATCGCGCATTTCTGCTCGTAACTTTGAATCTAGGTTTGACAATGGTTCGTCCATCAGGCAAACAGATTGATCTGATACAATTGATCTAGCTAAAGCAACACGTTGACGCTGACCTCCTGATAAATTTGCTGGTTTTCGATCGAGTAAATCAGATAGTCCAACAACCTTTGCTGCTTCATTGACTCGTTTTTCACGTTCAGCAGGAGGCACTTTTCTTACTTTTAAACCAAACTGTATGTTTTCTTTGACATTCAAGTGAGGGAATAGGGCGTAGGACTGAAAGACCATAGAGACCCCTCTTTTTGAGGCTTCAACTTCAGTAACATCTTTGTTTTCAATTTTAATTGTTCCAGAGGTCACATTTTCCAGGCCAGATAGCATTTTCAGAATTGTTGATTTACCGCAACCTGAAGGACCCAGTAGAACTGTAAATGATTCTTCTTTGACAGAAAAAGAAACATTTTTTACGGCATCAATATCGCCCCAGCTTTTGGATAGATTTTTTACTTCAATTGCACTCATACATCTTCCTTATCACAAATTATTAATTGAGATTCTGAATCATCTATTATTTGAATAATTTCATTGGGAGGGTTCTGGTCACAAAAAACTTTAGTAACCTCTTCAATCTGTCCTCCTCGCACATGGGCAATTCGGCCAAATTTTTCATGATCCAAAACTAAAAGGCTTTCGCGACAATTATCAAGGATAACTCTTCTTATCTGAACCTCTTCATCAGAGAAGTCTAGTAATACACCATCATTATCAACACCAGCAACGCCAAATATTCCAAAGTCAGTCTTATATGAATTAAAGAAGTTTTCAACAGGGCTTCCAACCATATCAAAATCACCACTTCGTATTCTGCCACCCGAGCTGTATACCTCAAAACTGGAATTCGTACTTGCAGTTTGAGCAATGATTAGGTTGTTGGTATAAATCTTAAGGTTTTTATGTTTTAAAAGTGCTCTCACAACCATCTCAGGGGTAGTGCCTATCCCAAGAGATATAGAGCTACCATTTGGAATTTGATTGGCAACCTCTTTTGCTATAGATCTTTTGGCTACTCTATTAAGCACCTGTCTTGTGCCATAAGCAAGATTACCATCAGTTGATAAAGGCTCTACACCTCCATGCTTTCTTTTTGCTTGCCCATAATCACAAAGGACGTTAATGTCCCTTCTTACTGTTTGAGTTGTGACACTAAAACGGTCAGCAAGACTTTCAACAGTAATAAATTCTTCTTGGCGAAGTAGGTCAGAAATTTCTGCTTGTCTAGCAGTTAAATCCATCTATAGCTCCAAATTGTTCATTTGAACGCTAATTCTAACATAAAAGATAAAAAATGAACAATATTTTTTAGTCAAATGAATATTTTTCTATATTTAAATGACAATTATGCTAAAATATTCATATATATGTTCATATGAAAATAATTATTTTCATTTAAATAATTGCTGTAATGCAAATTATTAAATTTTAATTCTCAGGTAAATAAATGAAAAATCTATCAACTATGTCTTCGACTCAACTTGACAATATAAAGTTCATTCTTACAGACATTGATGACACATTGACCACAGAGGGAAGATTGAAAAGCGATGCCTATAATGCTATGGAGCGATTATCCCTCTCGGGATATAAAGTAATCCCTGTTACTGGAAGATGTGCTGGTTGGTGTGATCATATAGCAAGAATGTGGCCAGTCGATGGAGTGGTTGGAGAAAACGGTGCTTTTTTTTACCAATATGATCATATGAATAAAAAAATGCACAATGTCTACAGTCAAACCGAATTAGAAAGAAAGTCTAACTTTAAACTTCTTCATCAAATTAAAGACACCGTTCTCAGTAGCGTTTCAGGAACCGCTGTAGCATCTGATCAAGATTATCGTGTTACAGATTTAGCTATTGATTTTGCTGAGGATGTTCCGAAACTCTCTATTGATAAAATCAATGAAATTGTTGATATTGCTGAGAATAATGGCGCTACAGCAAAAGTGAGCTCGATTCATGTAAATTGCTGGATTGGTGAGCACAATAAACTCACAACTAGCTTAAAAATTCTAAAAGAAAGCTTTGGTCTTAATGATGAAGAAATGCAGAGCAAAACCTTGTTTGTTGGAGATTCTCCAAATGATTCTATGATGTTTGGTTTTTTCAATAATTCGATTGGCGTTGCTAATGTTGTAGATATGATGCATAAAATTGATAGCCCGCCAAAATATATAACCTCAAAATACTCAGGCGAAGGCTTTGTTGAACTGGCAGACCTCATATTAAAAGATAACTAGATGCTCAAAGAAGGTGAAAAAATTTATGATGTTTTTGTAGCTGGCGGTGGTATTAATGGTCTTGGCGTCGCAAGAGATGCAGCAGGTCGAGGTTATTCAGTTTGTCTATGTGAAATGAATGACTTTGCATCTGGCACATCATCTAATTCAACAAAACTAATTCATGGTGGCCTCAGATATCTAGAGCACTATAAATTCCGCTTGGTGCAAGAGTCTCTAAAGGAGCGTGAAGTGCTTCTTAAAATGGCGCCCCATATCATTTGGCCGATGAGGTTTATCTTACCTCACTCTAAAGGAATGAGGCCTGCCTGGCTTTTGAGATTAGGCCTTGCTTTATATGATCACTTAGGGTTTCGAAAAATACTGCCAGGTACGAGCTCAGTCAATTTAAATACTGGCATATTAAAAAGTACACTTAAAAATAAATATAAGTTTGGCTATGAGTATTCTGATTGCTGGGTTGACGATTCAAGACTGGTTATCTTAAATGCTGTTGATGCAGCTAAAAATGGCGCTAAATTACAAAACTACACTAAGGTAACAAAAGTTACTAAGTCTGATGGCATTTGGCTTATTACCACTACTGACTCAATAGATAATACTCAGAATACAATTAAAGCGAAATGTTTTATCAATGCATCTGGACCATGGGTTGATGATGTATTACAAGAGTCCTTTACCAATACAAATACAAAAAATGTTCGTCTCGTTAGGGGCAGTCATATCGTTGTTAATAAGCTCTATGATCATGACAAATCCTTTATCTGTCAAAATGATGATGGTCGAATCTTTTTTATGATTCCCTATGAAGATAAATTTACGTTAATTGGAACTACAGATATTGATCATGGTCGATCAGCTAGTGAAGTTGAGATAAGTGAAGAAGAAAAACAATACATTTGTGATTCAGCTAATACATATTTAAATTCAGAAATCAAACTATCAGATATTGTTTGGAGTTATTCAGGGGTCAGGCCTCTTTATGATGATGGAGCAAGCAAAGCACAAGAAGCCACTCGTGATTATGTCATTAAAGCTGAAGAGCATGACTCATCACTGATGATCAATATTTTTGGGGGTAAAATTACGACCTACCGCCGCCTATCTGAGGCCATTCTTAAACATATCGAAACATTCCTTGGGCAAAGAGGTAATCCTTGGACTGATAATTCTTCTCTTCCAGGGGGAGATTTTGATGTCGATGGGCTATTTGACTTAAATAATAAGATTCAGGAAAAATATCCTTTCTTAAATGAAGAGATTGTCAAGCGCTTAGTCAGGTCATATGGGACAGTCTCATTTGATATTTTTGCTAGTGCTAAAAATATAGAGTCACTTGGTGAGAGTTTTGGCTCAGGTCTTTATGAAAAAGAGGTCGTCTACCTGGTCCAAAATGAGTGGGCTAGAACCTCTGAAGATATTTTATTTAGAAGGTCAAAGCTTGGACTGTCTCTAACAAAAAATGAAAAACAGAAGCTAGATCAATTTTTAGAAAAATACCAAAAGCTGAGTAAAACTTCTGAAAGTTCTGTTAAGCAAGATAATATAGCGGAGACTGTATGACTATACTCATCGAACTTTTAGGCTCAGTAGCGCTACTCTTATGGGGCTTAAGAATGGTTCGTACAGGCGTAATGCGTGCTTATGGTACTAATTTAAAGCGCTTTGCTCGTCGATCAGAAGGAAAAATATTTCCAGCATTTTTGTCGGGCTTAGTAGTTGCAGCTCTTCTCCAAAGTAGCACTGCTACTATTTTAATTTCCGCATCTTTTGCTGGCCAAAATCTTATTGGAGTTGGATCAGCATTTATAACAATGTTGGGAGCAGATGTAGGAACTTCAATTGCTGTTCTCATTGCATCTCAGAAATTTACGACTGTTGCTCCATTATTGTTAGCTATTGGTGTTTTTGGTTTTATAGGCTCAAAAGAGAACAAGTGGCAAAATGTTTTTCGCGCAGTGAGCGGCTTAGGTTTAATTTTATTTGCACTATTATTGATATCAAATACTGCAGGAGAACTTTCTAAATTTGAGCAGTTTAAGTCACTATTAGAGATTTTTAGTAATCAGCCAATATTTTTTGTTCTTTTGGCTCTTGTGATGACCTATCTTTCTTATTCAAGTTTAGCAATCGTGTTATTGTCAGTTAGTTTTTTAGCAACGGGTGTTATTGGGTTAAATGAAGGGCTCTATCTTGTTTTGGGGGCGAACCTTGGAAGTGGTATGCTGCCTCTTATTTCAAGCTGGAATTCTTCTGTAGTTGAGAAGACTCCAATAATTGCTAATTTACTTGTTAGAATTTTTTGTATTATAATTTTTTATCCATTTGTAGAGATATTTGCTCAATTTTTCCTAAGTTTTGCTTCAATGGAACTAGTTCCGGCGCTTTATCACCTTACTTTGAATCTGATAGTTGCTGTTATAGGTATTGCATTTTCAACTCAGATTCTTGGCTTTACTTCTAAACTTGAACTAGAGAGCAATACTGATGATACTAACAGTGATTCAAAGTTTTTAGAATCAGATGATTTTTCTATGCCTGCTGTATCTCTTGCGAATGCTAAGAGGCAAGCACTTAGGATAGCAGAAGTCTCTCAAAATATGGTTGTGTCATCACTTGCAGTAATGCGAGATGATAATGATCTGTTAAGAAATGAAATTATCAAAAATGAGGATATTGTTGATAATCTCTTTGACTCTATAAAGCTTTATATTGCTCGAATATTACAAGAAGAGCTTTCACCAAAAGAAAGCCAACAAGCACTCAATATTCTTAACTTTACAACAAACATGGAGCATATAGGTGATATTGTAAATAATAGTTTAATGGACATTTCTAAAAAGAAAATTTCAAAACATATACAGTTTTCTAAAGAAGGTTTTAGTGAGATTATTTCTATTCATGAAGTAGTTTGTTCTGATTATGATCTCGCTATTAGTACATTTATGTCGAATGATTGTGAGTTAGCTAAAGTCCTTTATGGAAAAAAACAAGAGCTTCATAAGCTGGAAACTAAATCAGTCTCTAAACATCTTCAGCGAATTGGAAAGGGAGTCACTGACAGCCTTGAGACCAGCTCAATGCATATCGACGTGATAAGAGATTATAAAAGAATAAATAGCCTTTTATCATCAATAGCCTATCCAATATTATTTGCCTCTGGTGAGATATTGGAAACAAGGCTGAAGCAAAATAGCTAATTATTAAGGTGCAATAAGTAAGCGCTTTAATTGTGAAGATTCATCTTAAGGGCTCTTTATTTCTCCTTTTGTAGGGCCCTTATAATGATTAGATAAACAAGAATAAGTAAGTCTCTTGTTTTTCAACCTCTATAATAATTCCATTAAAAAAAATAATGTAAATTATGAATAATGAAATAGTAATTGTTTCTGCTACCAGAACAGCTTTAGGTTCTTTTGGAGGTTCGCTTTCGTCAATTCCAGCCCATAAGTTAGGTTCTGCTGTGATTGCCTCTTTGCTTGAGAAGACCGGAGTAGCTAATGACCAAGTTGACGAGGTAATTTTGG
>ENA-OREM01000578-OREM01000578.1-marine-metagenome-genome-assembly--contig:-NODE-578-length-24004-cov-4.083086_pt1 | contig 24004 bp, 34 predicted proteins | sample MGYA00248623_ERZ508561 | MGnify/ENA primary metagenome ERZ508561 (study PRJEB26227, sample SAMN06264494) | marine metagenome | isolation source: Columbia River Estuary | place: USA:Columbia River Estuary...
CCTATTGTTTTTTCTATTCTATTCGATTTAACATTAGCAGAAAATTTCATTTGTTTTGCAACTCCAGTAACATACTTATGATTTAAACTTAAGTTTGGATGCCACACCACACTCCTTAAATTATATGGCCAAACTAACATTGCATCTGCAACACCAGCTTTAACAAATTTCTTTTCACCACTCATAGCTTCCCATGCGAATGCTTGTGCAAATTCACCTTGACCTGTAGCAAAAGCTTTTTTAAATGCAGCTTCGGCAAGTTTTTTTACATCCATTTGTTTTTGTAAATCTTTAAATGCTTTTTTATTAGTTGCTGATAATGTTTTAGGATCTTGTTTCTTAAGAGTTCTAGAGTTAAATTCTGCACCTTCAGTTTTTACTTTAGATACAAAATCATTAATAATTGTTTCTAAATCTAATCCTAAATCTTTTACATTAATAGTTTCAAATGCTGCATATAATGTAGCAAGGCTTTCTGTTTTTACACCAGACATTAATCTTGCCTCGGGTCCTTTAACAGATACTTGGTGTTTACCTAACATAACATCTGCTTTAGAAGTATCTGAACCTTTGCCAGTAACTGTTTTCCATAAATCAGAAGTCTTCTCAGATGATTGACCAGCTTGAGAACCACTTTTAGCTATTCTTTGTATTTGTTTTCTAAAATTATCTAATGTTTTATCATCTGTTTTCCACTTCCTATCTTTCTTTGCTTCAGCTAACCATCCAGCATAACCAGGAGCAGCTTTAACTTCTTCTATATTTTTTGAATTGGCACAAGCAACGATAACTTGTTCAAAATAAGTAGAGGCTGAAGTAGTTCCTTCTGTGAGATACTCTTCTACCCAACCTGAATCATCATCTTTGTGCGGAGTTTTCTCTTCAGTTTTCTTATTGTATATAGACCAAGCAAGAGCAAATGCCTTATCATCATCCATGCCATCGGCTTTAAATCCCTTCACAAGTTGTTTCATGCCAGGAGGAGCTTTTTCTTCTAATTGTTTTGTTTTAAATGAAAGCATTAACTATCTACCTTTGATCCAGCTCTCCATTGGTAACATGACCAATATCCCGCAGTTGTTTTATCTTTCTTCTGATCACAGTTATGTCTTGCACGAAATGCTTTACGTCTAGCAGGGTCATCTCTTTTAATCTCTGAATTAGGATCACCAAAGTTTACCTTTACAACATTACCTTTATCGTTCTTTACATACACATGGAACTTAGATGCAGAACCTTTAGGTGAACGTTTAGGATCATTTAGTGTCTTACCTTCATATTTCTCAACAACCTCATCTTGATATTGCTGTTCGCATATTGCATCTATTGCTTCTATTTGTTTATATGTTTTCATATTATCCGCCGAATTCGTGTCCTGCCACCCTCTTCATTTGCTTTTTAAACTCAGCAAAATCTGGCTTAGACTTGTATAGTTTAATAGAGATCTCTGGTCGATCTTTACCTTTAATTCTCCAATTATATCCTTTCTCTTTGTGTTCAGGCTTTGTGGTCTTTACGACTCTTCTTTTAAAACCGTCTTCCCATGGTTCACTCTTACTACCTGGACCTTCTGATATGTACTGTTTAAAATTCATTAGTTATTTTTTAGCCATGTTTTGGCTGCCTTATTTTTTGGTAATTTCTTAGACCATTTTTTAATTATGTTTTCTACTTTCTTAATTAAGACCGGTGTTTTCTCTCTTACTGAATTATCTATCTCGAAAAACATATTACCAAATGATCTCTTTAATGGTTTTAAACTCTTCTCTAATTCGTTGAATTTTGCGGTTACAAGTTCTGGCCCAATAGATCTTTCGCCTGCTTCACCTCGCACTCTGTCAGATTCAATAGAACCTTCTAAACCAAGCTTAACATATACCATGGCTGTTTCATAACCAAGCGCTTCTAATGTCTGCTTTTGTGTTAATACTTTAGAAGAATTTGCACCTGTACCATCAATAAGTAGACCTAATCTGCCGACTGTGGCATGGCCTTGTTTAGCTTTAGTGTGTCTCTTTGCTACTGTTCGAACAATATCACGTTGATAGGCTTGCTCAGGCTTAAGAATAACTGCACCTTTGTCATCAGTTAAACCTGCTTGTTTCATATAACGGGTAAACTCTATGTCAGAGTTAATTTCTTTATATCCTAGTTGACCTGGAAAAGCCATAGAATCAGCGACAAAAGATTTACCTGCGCCTGGAGCACCTGCCATAAAAACCGCTTTGAATATTGAAGGATCGTGTCTTCCTTCTGATATGTAAACCTTTAACGACTGCATTAAAACCCTTATAGAATATAGATATAAAGGTATTTATAACAATTATAAATTCTTGATTATCTTATTTAAATTCTTAATTTTGCTGTACTTCTTAAGCTTTTTGAGCTTAGGTTCAATATTATGTGATACATTATCTAGAGAGATATAACCATAATAATCTAAAATCATCATCATAGCCATCACATCACCAAGTTCTTTTTCTAATTCAGCTATATTGTCTTCATCATATGGGCCAAATCTAATTAATTTTGAGCTTGCTTGAACTACTTCAGCACACTCTTCTGACAATATAGTCAGAGTTTCTTTTACGTTCATTACTTTTTACCTAGTACATAGTCCTGCTTTGCCATTGCATCATCTAATATACTTTTGAGAATATCGCCAGCAGCCTCATTAAACTTTGTATCCCCATGAGGATCTTCAAATGGATAGTCTACTATCTCATAATCAAAGTTTATCGACTGTGTTGTCTCATTTAATTTAACATCCATGTAACGATATATAACATCATGGAATGTTCCACCTTCTAATCGTACATACCAATGTTCATTATCTAAATCATTTTTATCTACGAAAGTCCATTTCTTGAATGGTACTTCTTTAGTTTTCATCTACATGCCTTAATATTTTTTCACTGTAGACATGTAGTACACCACGATCGTCTTCAACAACTAATCGTACTGCACCACTAAGCTTTTCAAATACTGCAACTACGTGACCTACAAACGTATAGTCACCACCTACTTTTTCTACTAAATCACCTGTTTTAAACATTATTGCCTCTTAATAAAATCAAGTTCATACATAATACCATCATATTCAAATGTAATGGTTGAATGAGAGTATTCATTAACTGATGTAGACTTCTTACGTGTCTCAGTCTTACATACCGTAGCTAATGTTTTAGTCATCTTACCTTCAGCATCTTTAGCTCCAAGCATTCCACCAATAACTGCTCCTGGTACTTTACCGTTATCTTCATCAATTACATCACCAACAACTGCACCAAAAATTGCTCCCCAAAATGCAGCATTTGCAATGTCTGCCTGAGAGCCTGTAGTTACTTGTTGTTCACTACATACTTCAACCGTATATGGTTCTAGATAAATGACTTCACGATAATGATCTTTTATATTTGGTCTGTCTGCAAGAGCAGGCATAGCAAATAATGCAACTAGTAATAATAATTTATTTTTCATGTTTTCCTTCAATTTTATATGGGATATTTTGTTTCTTATCTAAGTTAGCATATATACCAACCTTTGAATTCCTTTCCCAACATTCTATAATATCATCACGAATATATTCTAATGGCGTACCAGTAGGATATTCATGTGACCAATTGTGTGCCATCTTCATAGCATTTTCACGGATCGTTTGAATTCTACGTTTCTCGTAGTATTCCTTTCTTCTAAATTCTATTCGGTCCATGAACTTTTTCGAATAGCCTTGATTAAATAACGCTTTAAGCATTGTTACACCTCTTACTGTTTGGATGACGTTTACATCTGAATGTTCCATGACTCATATGTTTCTTCGAGATCTTATTTTTATTTGCATCTCTTCTAACCTTTACAAATGGTATCATCGTTTTACTCATTCTTTCTCCACGTCAATTAAATATTCGACCTCAGCTTCTTTAAATAAAGCTTTGGCATCCTTTATTGATTCGTCCCATTCTTTATTGTAATCTGCTGGTCTAGTTGCAATTACTCTTCTAATACCAACTTGAATAATACCTTTGGCACATTCATTACAAATGGGTAAACCATATACGTATAATGTCGCATTATTTAAAGATACTCCATTAAGACTAGCATTATATATAGCATTCATCTCGGCATGTACAACTAAATTGTACTTTCTTTCACGATTTTTTAATCTAGCCGATGTATCTTTAATACCTCTTGGAAAGCCATTATAACCTTGTGATAATACTTCACCATTGTTTCCAATCACTACAGCACCAACTTTAGTGCTCGGGTCCTTGGACCATGTAGATATTTCTTTTGCTAAATGGGTATATCTATTTCCCCATGACTTACCGTGTAATCTACTCAATTGTAAATCCCTCCCCTATTGTGTCATATCTAGGTGAAACTTTAACCGGCTCATCTCTTACATTCAGAGTTTGGGCCGTATCCTCTACATCATACAGTCTCATCTTAGCCCTGTCAATGCCAAGTACAAACTTTTTATTTGAACCTGTAGGATCATTATACCTATTCTTTAATTGTTTTACCATGATTTGATTCATAGCTTCAAGTTCTTCGGTAGATATAAGTGCAAACATTAAGTCTGCCGTAGCTGGTAAACCAAATGATTCACTTGTATCTTCTAGTCCTACATCAGACGATGCAAAACCTGACCGTGTAGTTTGTGTGGCTGTAACAATAGGTAAGTTATACTCTACTGCCAAACCACGCAATTCTTCTGCAATTGCTTTGACCATAATATATGAGTTGATCGATCCACCCATAGATTTCATACGTGCACTTGAACATATATTTAAATAGTCTATACAAATAAGATCAGGTGTGAAATCACGTTTGATCTTTAATTCTTTAAGTAATGCCCTAAAGTGGATAGCACTTGCTGCACCTGTAGGATATTCCTTTACAATAAGTTTACCTACACCTTTGTCTGTAAGCTTATGCATCTTCTTATCGAACATATCTTTTGATAGATTCTCTAACTGGTCAATAGGCACATTCATAAGGTTAGCATCAATACGTTCAGCTATTCTTTCTTCTGCCATCTCCATAGTTATATATAACACATTTTTCATCTGTGTTAAAGCACCAGCGGCAACATGACACATAAACAATGACTTACCAACACCTGTACCAGCCAAAGCAACATTAAGTGACTTCTTCACAAGACCACCTTTAGTGATTGCGTTAAACTTTTCTAAGTCAAATGGTAAGTGTTCTTCTTGCCTATGATAGAAATCATAACGACCATCAGAGTCATCAACATAATCGTGACCAACTCTCATATCAAAGTTAACACCTAAGGCTTCACTGAGTATTGTAGGCAATGCATTCTTGTCATATGTCTCATGCTTACCTTCAATAATATTAATTGAATCCATGATTGCCAAGTAGATTGCTCTGTCTTGACACCACTTCTCAGTCTTCTCAACTAACCACTCTTGGGTTTGTTCTGTATCTGCCTTACTGATTTCAGGTATAAGAGCTAATGAATCAGATCCTATCTTAGGATTATTCCTTAGTTCTATACTCAACGCATCAGCACTTGGTAACTTATTAAACTTATTCACGAAGCCAACAATCTCATTAAAGACATCTCTATATGGATTCTCAAAGTATATAGTTTTCAAATGAGGAATCACCGTTCTGGTGTAATCCTCATTTAACATTAGGTTACGTAAGATTAATGTTTCTATCTGCATTAAATATCCAAATCTTCAGGGTTTGATTTAATCATTTCGGCATGACCTACTTCATATTTATCTTTAAGATATTGTTTAAAGTCTGTGTTAGCAAAGATAGGTGTCCAGAAAGATTCCTTAAGTGTTTCAGCAACACGAACCTTTTTATCTTCTATCTCACCAGTGGTTTTATCAACCTTTGAGTACCAACCAATTGTAGGCTTAGCAACATATCCACCTTCTAATGCAACATCTAATAGACCTGAGTAGGTTTCAATACCACCTTCCCATGTAACTGCAATAGGAATCTTAGACTTCTCACGGACAAACCTTGACTTTTCTACATTGATTACAAAGTTATATCCTAAAATTTCTGTTCCCTTCTTCTCTTGCTGACGTCCGATGATCCAGATATTATCTGAGGAGTAGTATATACCTGTACCACCGGAAACGACTGCTTTAGGGAATAAGCCGATTTCTTGATATGTATGGTTGACTGCTAACAACGGTATGTCGCGCATTGTTAGATAGGGTGTTGTCATCCTAAATAGACCTTTGAGGGCTTTCGCTCTCGACATATCTGCTACTGACTTTTCATTCATAGCATCTTCCAGCTCCTTTTTAGAAGCTAGGTTACCGATAGAATCAATTATAATAATGACTCTATCTTTGCGTTCGATATTCTCTAACTGGGATATTAGATCAAACTTCAGTTCTTCTACATTAGTAATGGGGCTATGTAGAACTCTCGAAGTGTCTATACCAAACGACTTAAAGTATTGTTGCGGGCTGCCAAACTCTGAATCATAGAATAACAAAACAGCATCGTCATACTTATCTAAGTAAGCTGCTGCCATTAACAAGGCAAAAGAAGTCTTAAAATGCTTCGATGGTCCTGCCAATACTGTTAAACCTGAACTCAGACCACCGTCTGGGTCACCTGATAGTGCAACGTTAATCATTGGGACAGGTGTTGGAACCATGTCCTTATCAGAAAACAACTTGCTTTTGTCAAGTTGCGAAGACTCTTTGATACGTGAGTTCTTCTGTAATTTGTCCATTATACCGATAATAGTTCTCCTCTAATAGTTAATTGATATGTATATTATATCACAGTTATATCGGAAGTACATACTGCTGACCGAAATCTTTTCGTCTATATACTTCTGGTGATATGTGTACTGAGCTTGTACCTTCCATTTTGGTTTTAGCAAATTCTTCTGGATTCATCTTTAACCATTCCATTGGATACATGATTCTATTCATACTAATCATATCCATAGTCTCAAAGATTCTTTCAAGCATTTGTGATCTTTCATAGTATGATCCCCAAAATGGTTGACCTTTATAGTAACCAGTCTTTGGTAATCTTCTGCCTTCAAACTCTATAGGCCATGGAACAGAATATTCTACTGGAATTGGCAAGCTATCACCAAACCTTTTTAGATCTATCCACATATCTCTTGGATCAATATGTAATCTGCATAAGTGATGTCTCACATCTATATTACCAAAGCTTAATGTGATACCTTGTAGGTTATTGCACTTAGCTATATGATCTGTTACGTATTGAAAGTTAGATTTGATTTGGCCGTTTAGTGTAAGACCATTAGTCTTAATCACCATACTTCCTGGTGGGGCAAACGCTGCTGTATGAGAATCACCTATTGTCAGCCATTGTGTATCAAGATCAGTGGATAGTAATGTTTGTGCATTGTCGCATTTCTGTTGAACACGAGCACACCACGCTTTATCCTCTACATCTTTTCTCTTGGCTAACATGTTACCATATTCTGGCATATCTATATCAAGCGAATAAACCTTATCAGCTGCTAAAAAATTATCTACTCTTTGTTTAAGCTTCTCATCAAATCCACCGAATAGATTAAGACCACCACCAAAGTTTACACCATGGTCTAAGTATAATATCTCAACTGGATCAGCATCGTGGTTAATACCTACCTTTAAGTTCTCTGCCCATGTACGTGCCCAACCATATCCATGGCTGTTCTTCTTACGTGGTATCTTATTAAATGTTCCTGTAATCATAAATCTTTATCCCATTTTCTATAGCTATCAGTTGTTTCATATAATGTATCATCTTGTAATTCTGGTTCTTTACCTACATTCCAAAATAATATATCTTTATCAGAATGCTTAGGAATATATTTCCATACCTTACCATCGTAAGTATCTATGTTTGGAAATGGTGGTAAGTTCTCTTTACTCTCATGAGCCGTGAAAGCTTTTTTCTCAGATATAACTCTTGCTCTACCTAATTCACCAGCCTTCATGTTTCTACTTACAGCAACAGAGACAAACTCTGCATTTGGCCAAGCAATCTGTAATGAACGTGTTAATACACCTGTTGAGGTAGCAACATAAACTACATCAGGTTCTTTTATTTGTGATGCAACTTTAACCATTCCTGCTGTAACCATTCTATGTTTTAATCCTAATGGTACAAAGAATGCATTTTCTTTCTGATCAGCCCATTCCTTTGCTATCTTATTTAGATTAGGCATAGCTGCAATACGATGGAAGGATGCTTCTGCTCCTTGTTCTATACAACATGCTTGATGATGTGAAATCTTTTTAGATGATGGCATGAATAATCTTACTGCTTTATTATGTCTCTTTGCTACATCTAATATACTTACACCAGCTAAACCAGTCCTTGGTTGCACATAAACTATTGTGTCAATATGACGTGGAAGAGAACTAATAAGACAATCTCCACCACGAACTTTAGATCCAACTAAGTCATCATCTCTTACAACTCGAATACCTTCATGCTCAACAATACGTGGAGCTGGATTAGGATCAGTCCAGAACTGTGCAAGATCTAAGTAATATTCTTTTGCTTCTTCAGGTTGCATCATACCGACATCGATATTGAAACCATCTTCTACGTGATTATTATGTGGCATTATATTGGTAGTGTATTAGTATCCGGTGGTGTACCTTGTCTTTGCTTCCAACCAGATACCCATCCGCTGTTATTAGTTATAGTACTAGGAATATGGTCAAATGTACCATTACCTCTTGGTACATAATTCTGACCAAACCTTACGAAGTCACACATAACATCTTCAAGATCTTTTGGTCTTCCGCCTGTACGTTCTCTTAATATATTCATGAACTCATCATGACTATATCCAGACGATAACTTCTTTAAACAACGAACAGCGTTGTTGCCTAAGTATGTATGTGAATCTGGATCTACTGCTGTAGGAAAATAATCTGAACAGTCCATAGAGAATGCTGCATATTGAAAGTTAAACTTTCTATGTCCTGCTGATTTATTATATTCATTTAAATAATCAACAATTTGTTTATGTGTCTTCATTTCTTTACCGTCTATCTTTTCATATAATAACCAATCAACAAATTTAAATATTAATGGTGGTAATTCTTTTGTCATAAAGTCTACATTACTCGTGCCCTTCTTTGGAGCAGGTGGCTGGTTACCAATAGAAGTAAAGATCGGTCCTTGCTCTTTCATCTTTACCATATCTTCACACATTTCTTTTATACCATTCTTAGCATACTGCGTACCCCAATATTGTATAATATTATTACGATATCCGTGGTCATTTTCAAATGATGCACCACTTCCTGTAATACGATGACACATCATAACAAAAAACTGTGCAGATAAACCCCATGTGATTTTATCATTCCATGTGTTAATGTCTCTACGTCTTTCGTTTTGCCATCTCCATTTAGGAGTCTTTGAACCAAGAAATAAGTCTTGTAATACATTTGAAAAGCCAGCGGCATTTCTCGTCTTACAATCGTAGATGTCTATCTTCTGCATAAGAGGATCATTAATTTCTTTATTAGCTTCTGGTCCTTCGTAATCTAATGGACCCCAATTGACATTGTCTTGTAACCATCCAGCTTTAGGATAGTAATAATTGACTAACACATCAAGTGCTTCTTCGTTTAACCACTGTTTAGGCATAAGATTTTGGTTGAATTAAATCGAAATGTTTTTCATATACGTGTAGATTCTGCACTTGCCATATCATATTACCTACCTCTAAATCTAAATCATCTGCTAAATTAGATAATACATATTGTTGCCATGCGTAATCATTCTTATATCCATATATAACATCGTTACTACGCATTTGTACACAGCAATCTAATCTGCCATTACGAATATAATAAGCTACTGCATTAGTACAAATAAAATCAGACTTACCACCTTCAACATATTCACTCCATATCTCTGGTCTATTGTAGATCATAGTGGCTCTACGACCATCTGGATTCATTCTTAATTCTTCTGCAACTTTAAAGTATTGACCATGAAACTTATCTGAATATATTAAGTAACCATAGTTTGAATTAATATTACCATGAGGATCTGCTGCATATTCCCATGCTGCTGGTGGTTCTCTATCTGGGCCATATATGTCATTAATGTTTAAAGACATGGACTCATACCAATCAATTTCTTTTTGGATATATTCTGTATTAGGTTCACCAAATATTGCAGGTTCATCTGCTAGAAATGATGCACCGATTAATTCAATACACTTTACACCAGTCTTATCTATAGTCTGACCGTAGCCACCACCTTGCTTGGCACCAATGAAGTAGTCACGAACGTCAGTGACTTTATACGGACGTATCAACATTTGATTTAGGCTTGTTTAAGTAATCTAGTGAAGGATCTTGGCCTTCCATCTTGCCACGAATATAAGCTACAGCAAAAGATGCATAGTTAATAAGATCTTTGTATGTGTCTTCGAGTGATTCAAAGTTATTGGCTTGGCCGGATTCAAGTAAAGACTGAGCACGAAGCATTTTGCCGTGCATAGTGTCATGAATAGAATCGACACCACGACGATAATGCATTGCTTGTTTTACTTGTGAATTTGGGTTTTGATAGTCTTCTGACTTTTTAGATTGAAGCTCTGCACATTCTTGCAGAACTACGATTGATTCTTTTTGCATGTTTACTCCTCGATTGATATGTGTATATTATAACACAGTTTAGCTAGAAAGTACATAGTCTGTACCATTAAATTTATATTCTCTACAGAATGTATAGTCACCTGACTTAGGATCATAAAGATAAAAGTAAACTATATCAGCTACATGATATCCCCATTCTATTTTACGAACTAACAGATCACCTAACATAAACTTTATATTGTGTTCACCACGTGTAACTTTTACTTCAACCTCACGGCCATCTAAGTCAAAGACATCCATAAATCCATTAGTGTTATCTGTGTATCCACAATTGTCTATTAAGAATAATTCTGCACATTGACCCATCATGCAGTCTTCTAATATTCTTTGTGGTGTTCTGTTGTTAGGATTCCAAGTAATCTTCTCAGACTCTTTAAATGCCCTATCGTATAAACGTTTAGGATCTATGTCTGTTTGATTAAAGGTTTCCGTATACAAATTCAATGGCACGGTCTGCCTCCTTGTCGAATGGTCTTGATTTATACCAGTTTCCGTTCTCATAATCTATCTCCTTACATAATGTAGTGATCTCAGCAGCGGATATTGGATACTTCTTGCGTATTGCATTGCCCGCTATAGAAACCATAATGGCATACATCTTTGTATACCAGCCAGTGTCAGTGATCAAGTTATACTCTTTCACTAATTTGTTATTGACAAATGGACAGTCTCTGTAATTACTCCAAGAGATATTTGTGTTTGTCATTTCATTCTTACGATGAGCCAACATTGCTTTACGTATTGATGGTGGTAAATTATCTAATAAGCTTGTGTTATACTTCTCAACATAATTATGCTTTGCCATAATCTCGTATGGATTCATATCTACACCACTGAAATTATTAAATATAAAATTGTTTGCACCTTCATACTTTCCTGGTACATAATACATACGTGACAGATCTTTTGTTTGAGGATCACCAATGTCACCTAACTCTTTATTCAATGCATACCAGAAATGTTTAATCTTATCTTTAGGCACATCAACTGATAATGGAAATACTATTCTAAACTTAGGATGCTCTTCAGTTGATGAAGCAGTAGAGTAAACAACATGATTCCATGATCCATATCGATCTAATAATTCTTTCTCAAGATTACCATCAAATACATGTTCGTCTACATCTACCGCACACCAACCAGCCCAACCGATTACATTATCATTAGCGCGAGTCGTATTCTCTTTGTATGTGGCGGGAGAAATAAGGGGAGCCGACTTCTTATCTTTACGCTTTTGTTGGGCTAGATCAAATAACAAGCGTTCTAATTGTGCATATGAAGTAAAGTCCATACGCTTCTCAGTCTTGTTATCGAATATGCTTTTAAATAATGTAAGTGAATAATTCATACTTTCTCAATGTTTCCTACTTTCCAAGCAGAGAAAAGCTTACTGTATTTAGTATGCTCTTCAAGTGTAAGCTTATCGATATCTTTGGCTTTATATATTAATAGCCATCTACGATAATCAATATTAGCTTTCTGTATTGTCTGTTTTAGTTTCACCATATAATCTTATGTACTCCGAATCTTTAGTAAAATCAATTGTTGTACTTTCGTAATGTAAACCATCATTACCATTTTGACCAATAATGTCCATACGATCTGGATTAAAGTCAATGATACCATCTAAGTTAGCATCTTCCATCTCCATCAAGTGTTTTGCATTAGGTGACCATTCTGAATTAATCTCTGGATGTTCAGCTAAAATATCAGTCCTTGCTTTGTTTGCTGCCATAGCTCTGGCTTCTATTGCATCAGACCAAGCTGATGATAAAATACCATGATTAGCTGCGTGGCTTGGTGCTACCCAACCTGCTGGCTTGATTAGATCTGGTAAGCCTAATGGATTTGGACGTGATTCTTTCACACCAACTTCCTTTGCCATGTTAGCATCTAATACTGAATCCCATGCTTTGTGAACATTTACACCCATGGCATCTAATGTGCCAATAGCTACAACACAAAGATCAATAAGACCATCGACAACTTCTTCTGCATCTTCCGTGATCAGTGCCTCTTTAGTCTCATCATACTCTTCTTTGATAAAGTCTAGTCTGAATTCTAAATACTTCTTTAATTGAAATGGTGAGGCATGGTTAATCCATTCCCTAACACCATATTTTGTTTGCATACGATTAATATCGTTTACCCAATCTGCGCTCATGTTTGCTCCTTTAAATACGCGAGTAAAAAGTACGGGAATAAAAGAATTAATATTACGTAGTCTAATTTACTCATATGTTATATTATATCACACTTTTGATGAATGTACATACCTAAACAAAGAAATCTTCTAATGAAACTTCATGCTCGCTGGTCCATCCAACTGCTTCTAATACCGGTTCTATAGCACCGAGAAATGTCTTCTCGAACTGTAGGTTATAATCAATATACTTCTCAAGTTTAAACTGCCTTGGAAGATAATCAACGAATGCAATAACATTCTCTTTGATTGGATTTGGCTTGACAAGGTATGTGAACTTGACCTTGTCTCCACTAGTTATCTTCTGTATACTTCTATTTAGCTTTTGTTTTGTAATCATATTATTGTGGAGTATTGCCCCACGAATATGGATAGGTGTACCTTTCTTGTATATTGTTTCACGATCAGTCCACTTGTTTAAGTTATTGACACCACGTGGGAAGCTTACCTCTTCGGCAGATGCTTGTTTAAATGCAGCTTTGAAGTTTGCTATGTCTGACTGTACTGTCTCCTGATCTGTCTCAATGATCCTACGAAAGATATCTTTGAGAGCTTGTCTACATATTGCTGGTGTAGATGATTTGATTGCTTCAATACCCATAATCTTTAATTTAGGTTGGGCATAACGAACACCTTCATTGTCATGCACATTGAGTATGTATCTCTTCTTGGCAGTCCATATGCCACGATCAGCAATCACCTCACGACCCATAACCATCTTGTTCTCTATACCACCTAGCATTTTAAATAGACGATCATAACATTCTGATAGTGCACCTTCTAATGCTGTCGAACACATCTTGTCTAAGAAGTCTACCGGCTTGGCTGGACCAAGACGATTCACAAACTCGTCAAGACGAACATAGACAGAGTCAGTATCAATGGCAACTACATAATCTTTCTTGGTTTTTAGAGTTTTGTTAAGGTAATCATTTAGGTTATTCTCTGCCCAACGAATGGTTGCTTGACCAGTCAGGGTGATACCTTCGGCAATTCTCATGTCAAAGTATCTAAACCACTTATTACCCATTGCACCATATAAGGAATTCAATAGGATCTTTAATGCCATCTGCTGGTTCTTGGCAATAGCAATACGCTTCTCTAGACCATACACTTCTGACTTGGTTGCGGTAAGCTCTAACTCTTGCTCAGCTTTAAGTTGTGCTTGCTTGAATTTAACACGATCATTATAGATCTCTTGGATAATGGCTGGAATAATACCTAGCTTCTTTGTATCGAATCGAACACCATTGACAGCTAATGCTGTGTCTGGTTTAGTGTTTGTAATATGACCATCTAAGACTGATTCAACATTTACTCCTGGCTCATCATCAAGTAGGATAGTCTCGGGAGACATATTGTATTGCATAATGATTGATGGATATAGAGAGTTCAAGTCGAATGAACATACCCAATCATGCATACCTACTTGTGGTTCTTTCACATAACCGCCAGGATATGCACCTTTAAATGATTCAGTATTTTGTGGTACAGCTATACGTTTAGCATGTAAGTCACGGTAGATCAGTGCATCCCATATAGCCACAGTGCCAAGCACTTGCTCATAGTTCACACCACCTTTATAAGCCATGGTAAGACATAGACTAATAAGACCAAGCTTGTCTTCCATACGGTCGATGAGCTCTACGTCTTTGATATTATAATCAATAAACTTTTGATAGTCATTGTCGTGTAATTCATTGAGGTCAGAGGCTTCACCGAAGTCAAGCTTCTTCTCACCGAGAACAACATTAGCAATATGATCTAACTTATATGATTCTTGTGGACCATACGAGTAACCGAACTTCTTAAAGATTGCCATGTAATCTAAGATGGCTACACCTTTGATTTCATACTTAAGTGTGGTCTGGCCATAACCCGTGTGTGTCTCACGTTCATCAATCATTCTCCAAGGAGATAACATCTTCATACGTGATTCGCCATTGATCTTACGTATACGATTGACTAGGTAAGGTATATCAAAGAACTCACAGTTCCAGCCTGTAACAATATCAGGTGAAGTCTTTGCCCAATGGTATACGAATTTGTGTAACAGTTCTTTCTCGTCAGCACACTTTACATAGATTACGGTATGTGTTTGTAACAATGCTTTGTCTACATCATACTCACCACAACCAAATGTGTAATAGGTATCGTCAATATTATTCTTCATTGTGATTGCTGTTACTTCCTGATCAGCCAGAGCCGGCTCAGGGAAACCATCACCGAACTTTGTTTCAATATCGATTGATGTAACATTAATAAGATTACGATCCCATTTGATTACACCAGGGAATTCATCATTCAGATATTGCACAACATAATTGGTATTGCCAAACACTTTAAAGTTAGGTACATCACTGTACGACTTGATAAAGTCAGTGGCTTCACCCATCGAACCGAATTGAATAGGTTCTACAGGAGTACCATCGAGGGCATGCCAATCATGAGCATTGTTTTGTTTGGATGTAACGAATAGAGTAGGGTGATACGGGACAGTAAATGAAACTTTCTTACCATCCTCGTAGCCCATATATTTGATTACCTTTCCATGACGGAAGGCACTAGTATAAAAAGTATTTGTCATGTGTGTATTATACCACAAATAACATTAGATGTACATACTTTATACAACTATTTGTGGTTTTTCCGGTGTAATTATATCTGTGTCACTGAACATACGTTCGTGTTGTGCTGCTAATTCTTGTGTTGGTGTAAGATCAAACATGATATGCTCTTTCTTAATAACCAATTGGTCTATCTCACAGTATGGCATATAAGGCATAAATCCTAATCTCTCTTGGGTAGGCACTAATGCCACAAGATCTTTTACTGTTACTGTTAAACCTGATTCATTTACTTTCTCACATAGTACTTCTTCACCCGACGTAAGTCGGATTAATCTAATTTGATTCATCTGTGTTTCCTTGGTTGTTTATTAATATAATCTTTCACTGCTGATTTGATTGCATCTTCAGCTAATACACTACAGTGTATCTTGACCGGTGGGAGTTGCAACTCTTCAACAATTTCAGTGTTTTTAATTTCTTCTACCTGATGTATTGTTTTACCCTTAACCCATTCTGTTAACAATGAGCTTGAGGCAATTGCTGATCCGCAACCATATGTTTTAAATTTTGCATCTGTGACTATGTCATCTTCTATACGTATTTGTAATTTCATAACATCGCCACAAGCAGGAGCACCTACCATACCAGTTCCTACATGTGGATCGTTCATATCCATCTTACCCACATTGCGTGGATTATTGTAGTGATCTAAAACCTTTTCTGAGTATGCCATGTGCTCCTTAGTATTTAGCCTAGTAACAGCTTCTTCGCTGATTTCGGCAGGTCACCTAGATTGATTGTTTGAGGCTTGTCTTCTTCTGGAATATTGTTCTCCAAAATAACTACAAGCATACCATCTACAATATCGGCACCAACAACTTTGAGTGTGTCAGCTAAAGTAAATGATCTTTCAAACGCCCTTTGAGAAATACCACGATGGGCATATTCTCTTTGATCTGCACCAGTCTTTTTCTTACCGATGATTGTCAATACACCTTTTTCAAGTGTTAGATCAATGTCTTCTTTACTGAATCCTGCAACAGCGATTTCAATTAGAAAGTGACCATCATCCCTTTTAATTACATTATACGGTGGATATCCGGCACCACGTGCAGATTCCATGTTAGTAGTTTGTAACGTGTTAAAGAGTTGATCGAATCCAAGGAAAGTATCCCTTGGAAAGTTAAATGCTAAGTTTGTCATAATGACCTCCTATATATAGCAAGGTTAAAAAAATGAATACCCGTTAGGCATATTCAGTTTTATTTATACAGGTTTTACTTAATACCTATATTATATTTGGGACATAATTCCCAATCGTTTTTATCTTTATGAGATATAATTTTAATTTGGTTTAGTGATGCTGTCTCTCCAATTGGAGCAACCGTAGTAAGTAATCCCCAATCATCCATTAACTTGACAATTGTATTCCTACGTTTGAGATCATTCTCTGTGAGATTAGAAGGCTTACCATCTAATAAGAATAACTCTTTAAAGTGAGTTATAAAATATCTTCCTTGTTTGTGTAAAATATGACATGATTGATATAGTTTATTATCTTTTTTAGAAGCCACTCCTATTCTCGTGAGAGTTTCACGTATCTTTAGAAAATCATCTGGCTCTGCCAGTATTACTTCTAACATCATCTCTGGTTTCCAATTTACCAGTTCATCGTTGAATTCCGCCATGCTGTATTCTTCCTCTTATTGTTTTAAGGTTTTCATTACTTAAAAGCGGAAGTACATCACGAGCTTTCTCATTGCTATAACCATAATACTGCTTTATAGCATTGATATTTTCAGATTCAATAGATTTGTTCCACTTAGAAAAACGATTACGTTTTCTAATAGTATTTATAAGAAAATGATACTGTAGGCGGCTATCCAGATGGTGAAACCTATTCATCTCGTTAGCGTATATAACAGTATCAGGGAAATATGAAAGTCCACGGTTTACCATAAAGGCATTGTAGTCCTTCTCATTCTCAAGTATATCCTTCTTTGTATTGGATATAGATTTAATTAATTCAAACGGATTCATTTAAATTAGTCTTTACATATTTAACACTGTCTAATATAAATGATCTCCAGCCTTGAGCTTCAACATCAAAGACATTCATATAATCTCTGTTCTCTTCGTCTGGTGGATTACCAATATTCTTTGGTGCCATTTCAGTAGGGATCTCTTTAGCCATGAGTGTGCATTTCATTACACGATCATCACCATTCTTTTTGGTGAAGGCTACTTCAATAACCTCGGTATGCAAGAATTCTTTAAGATCTTCATACAATGTTGTTCCTGTAATATTAATTTTTGTCATGTTCTTCTACTGCCTCCGCTAAGAATTTACTCATCATTTGTAATAATCGGCCAGCTTTTTCTAGCTGCCATAATATCATAACTACACCCAACGTTGTAATTATTTGTCCATACATTGCTAATTGTTCTGTCATAGATCTCCTTTGTTTTTGCACAACATCTCTGTTGCTTTTGTTTCCCATACCCAAGGAAATAAACCATGGACTATAAGAACTATTGCTATTGACGTGGTGTGCAACAAGTGTTGCCCATAAGTCATGTTAACTTCTCTTAAGTGTTTCATTTAAATTTAATCGATGACATGATTTCTGTCATGCATGCCACTACGTTTAATTCATGATCAGCTACAAAGCTATCTTTATATGAATAGTCTGCAAGTATAAGCACTAACTGTGGAATACTTGAAGGCTCGACATAGTCTGACATGTTATCATAAATCATTCTAAACATCTTTGCTGATTCTACGTCAATGTTATCTGTTACCCATTTACGCATCTTCTTAAAGTTTTTAGATTTGAGGTCTTGCATCAATCCGTTTATACTTGTCTCAGATAGAGTAACAAGAATACCTGTATCGATATGACCACTCATGCCATACCTTTGACATTCGTTGATGACACGTCTCCAGTCTGGTATGTATTTCATAATGAGTTCTGCAATTACTGCATCGTCATATATAATGCTTTCGGAATTAAGAATGAATTGAAGCCTAGTCATAAATGCCTGAGCCATCACTGCTTTGTTTCCTAAGTTGAATTCATATATAGAACACCTTGAATGAAGAGGATCTATTATACGATTCTTAAAATTACAAGTAAGAATAAATCTACAATTAGAAGAGAACTCTTCGATAAACCCACGCAATGCAGGTTGAGTAGATTGTGGATTAAGATAATCAGCCTCATCGAGTATGACTACTTTCTGTCCACCTTGAAGTGATACAGTACTGGCAAACTGTTTGATCTTACCACGTAATGTATCGATGTTACCATCTTCAGATCCATTGATTAACATATAATCAAGATCTAATTCATTGCATAAAGCTCTAGCTACTGTAGTCTTACCTACACCAGCAGAACCAGTAAACATCATATTGGGGAGTTCTCCCTTATCGACTATCTTTTGAAATGTTTCCTTTAGTCCTTCAGGGAGAATACAATCCTCAATTGTTTTTGGTCTATACTTTTCTACGAATAAAAATTCTTTCACATACACCTCATAATATAATAAACATGGTACTATTATACCATGCTTTTGTTAAAAGTACATACTTACTCAGCTGTTGCTGGAGCTTCTTCAGTTGGATTTGCAGCTTCTTGTGCCGCTGCAGCTTTTGCCAAGAATGAATCGATTCTGTTACGAACTGCACCAACATCAGCTAGCTCACTACCTTCAAATGCACCGCGCTTTGTTACTATATCAATAATTGATACACAAGCACGAATGTCACTTAGGTTAAGCTGATCATCTGTTGGGGCTTCCGGAGCTGGAGCATCAACTTGTGCTGCTACCTTATCGAATTCTTCTTGTCCCATTGCTTTATCTTCTGCCATTATTATTCCTTAAATGTTGTAGTTTTATCTAGAGCAACCCAATAGTCTGTGTTGCCGGCCGTTATTAATGCTACCTGTTTTTTGTCTATTCCGAAGACATATTCAGCCGCAGGTTTAAATTTGAAATTGTTTATGTCAAACACAAAATCAAACTCAGCACTAGTATTTATATCACAATTCGCAACGTTCATTGTAAATTGATTTGATGTAGGGTTTTGTTTATCAAGAATAACACACTCAATAAACTGACCTCCAGTAGAACTTTTACGTATACTCAACCAGTTGGTCTTAAGAGTAGCAGAAGCTTTACGGAGTTTATTTAATTCTTCATCTGTAAGTGTAAACTTTAGATCTTCACACGGTAGATTAATATCGTTGGTAGGAACTGTGAGGATGTCGATGTCCGAAAAGAAATACTTGAATGATGTAACACCATCAGTAATTTTAACAAACTTCTTATCGTCATCAAACGCAAGAGTAGGATCATCAAACATATTAAGACAAGCTAGGAATTCACCTAAGTCATATATGCCAAATGGATATGGAGAATCAAAAGCTATGTGGGCTTTTGACATAAGTGTTTTAGAAGTAGACATGGTTCGAATAAATCCACCTTCCTCACCAATTGCAATATTACTATTGATCGATTGGAAGTTGCTCAATACATCTTTTATTTCATTACTAAGTTTCATTACTGGACTCCTTTAAGTCATGTTCATTAATTGCCAAGAGAGTATAGTGCATGATCTTCATTAGATCTTCACGGTTTGCTCCATTCTTTTTACCATATCTTGATGCGTATTTCAATACATTACCAAGACAGAAATCTAATCCTAAGCCAGAGGCAGAGATTAGATCCATACTTTGTACACCATTCGGAGCAGCATAATGTTTAGAGTAAGTGCTCTCAACATAAGTTTGCAATTGATTGATGTTTTGTTGTTCGTTAAATTTCATATAGTTCCTTTTTCATTATGGTATTATTATATCACATAAAGGGTGAAAGTACATACCCTCACCCTAAATAAATTAAGCAGCAACCGCATCAGTGATACGTGAAACTAATTGCTTGTTACCCTTCTTAGTCTTTGCAAACTTCTTGAACTCACGCTTAAGATCATTAATCGTGTCAGCTTTTTTAGGTTCGAAAGTATCAGAGTCAAACCTTGCTGAACGATTGATCTTGATAATGAAATAGTCATCGTAACCTTTAACATTTTTCCAAGCACCGAAACCAACTTTTCTCCAATCTTTGATCACGTTATGAAACTCTCTGTTGTCTTCAATATTGACATAACCTTGTCCGAAAGTAGATGCATCATACGCAAGGTGGAAACCCATAATAGTTGCACCAGTTATCTCTTTAAGTCTTAGAAGAACAGCCTCATAAATCTTACGACCACCCTGGCCACGTATTAATTTACCGTCAAAGTTAATCATCATCTCACGTGAAGTTTGAACATCAGACTTTGAATCTGATTGGATTCTTATGCCATCAGGATAACCGTCAGTCAAGAACATAATGTTTGTGTTCTGTATTGCATGTTTACGTGTAAATGCCTTAGTGATTTTAGATGCAAGCATTGCAGTCTGAATAAGAGGAGTTGAACCCATACCGTCAATAGCATGAAGATAGTGACCAGATATATGGTAAGCAGTATGTTTGTTGTTGTAGCTATGTGCCTTAGCAATAGCAAATGAAATAAAAGCAGCTTCATCAAAAGTTTTTTTATTCATCTTTGAAGAGAACATCTCAACAACTTTAGTACCATCACATTCTAACTCACCAGCTCCAGCTTCAGCAGCACGAATACCCTTACCACGTTCTCTCCAATATGCAGTAGAAGTAAATGAATATGCCTCGAAAGGAATATTCACTTGACGACAGAACATAGCAATAGTGATTGCTTGCGCAGTAACATCTTCGATGATCTCACACATTGAACCAGAAAGGTCAAGGAACATTACAATTCCGTGTGACTTTGCTTGTGCCAACTGAGTAGTAGTCAAGAAGATATCTTCTGAAGTTTTGTATGAATGCAATTTTAAAGGATCAAGTTTACCAGACTTTGCAGTCTTAGCACGAGAATATTCAAACGCAGCTTTCTTACGTTCGAAGTCTTTCGCCATAAGATTTGCTTGAGTCTTATAAGTCATTTTAGTCTCATTGAAATCGTCTCTACAAGCTTCATGATTATAAGCAGCTTCAGTCTCTGAACCTAGATCTATAATATACTCTTCACGTAATGATTTAACATAGTCATAAGAGTAAAGAATATTTTCGATATTCTCATCGCTCATGCCGCTTGAGTATTCTGGCTGACCACTTCTCTCAAATTGCTTCTCAGGAGATTTTTCAAGAAGATCATCTTCACGTTCTCTTTGAGTATCTTCAGTCCAAGTCTCATGACCTTCAGGAGCTTCATCATCTGCAGCTTCAGCACTAATAGGCTCTTCGTCAGATTCATCTTCACCATCAGATTCACCATCACCTTCACCAGAGTCATCGCTTTCCTCATCACCAGAGATAGGAGTTTCACCTTCGTTCTCAGGAGATTCACCCTCTTCAGAACTTGGCATACCTTCAGTCGGCATGTCTTCTTCTTCTTTCTCATCTTTTTGATCTTCGATGAAATCATATAATTTTTTACAAACATTGACAACGTCATCCCATGTTTTAACTTCCATAGCTTCTTTAACTAATGGAGATTCCTCATCAGAGAATTCAACAGGAACATAGCCACGACCTTTAGAAGATACATTAAGCCTGTCCATAAGTCCAGCCTTGTTGATGTCTCTCTCGTTAGTACCAAAGAGATCAGTATCAAATAGAACTTTATAACCATTCTTGAATCTACGAACGATACCAGGATATGTGTCTTGGATCATACGTTCGATGCGGATATCCTCAACGATGTTGAGATAAGCACGTGGAATTTTTCCAATCTTCTTTTCAGAGTCATGCCATCCGTCAGCAGGAGTATATAGTGCATGACCAACTTCATGTCCAACAAGAAGATCATACACATCTTTACCTTTATCTTTCCAAAGAGGAAGACGAAGTACTCTATTCACAACATCGAAGCTAGCTGTAGAATAGTTACCGTGTTGAACAGATAAGTTCTCCTTAGCTAAAAGCTTCGCTAAATATTCTTGAGCAGATAGATTCATAATTATTCGTCCTCCCAATTGTTGTTATCTTTAAAGTTGCCTGCTTCTTCAAGCAAAGCTTCTTCGTCAAGCTCTTCTTCAGGAGCATTAATAGTTGCATCAACTTTTTCGTAAAGATCAATAAATGCCTCTTTAGTATCGTCATCAAAACGGTTTACACAAAGAGCAATCGCTTTGTCTCTCTTACCGAAGATTGAGAAAGTCTGAACGATGTGGCATAAACGACGAGTTGAAATAACTTCGTCAATACCTTCATCATAAAAAGTCTTACGAATAGCATCTGCCCAGCCAACAAGTAGCTTACCAAATTCTTCGTCAATAGCTTCAAACTTTTGCATATGCTTCATGACAATCTTTTCTTCAGTTGCCATAGTAGGGAAAGTCTGTTCAAGAGTAATAGTGAAACGCTCTAGGAAAGCATCATCAATGATAGTTGCTCCTGAGTAACGTCCATCCTCTGAACCTTTACCTTTTGTGTTCGCAGTGGCAATCACGTTGAAACCATCTTTAGGCTCAACAACTTCACCAGTCTTTTTGATCAGAACTGGTTTGCCTTCAAGCACACCTTGTAAACACATAATTTTATTAGTTCCACGATCGATCTCGTCAATCATAAGAACAGCACCAGCTTCCATAGCTTTGATCACTGGACCTTTTTGAAACACAGTCTCACCTTTGATTAAACGAAAACCACCGATTAGATCATCTTCATCAGTCTCAGGAGAAATCTGAACACGTACATATTCACGATTAAGTTTAGCACATGCCTGTTCGATCTGGAAAGTCTTACCGTTACCAGATAGACCAGATACAAAAGTCGGATAGAACATACCAGACTTAAGAACTTTTACGATCTCAGTAAAGTTACCCCATGGAACAAAAGTAGGATCATAGTTAGGTACAAAGACTTCGTCATTTGAAACTGACTCAACACCTTTGACCATAGCAGGAGCAGACTTTTTAGGTAATGCAGATTTTGGCATCATAGATTCTAAGTTATATACACCGCGACGTACCGTAGGTGCATTGTGTGTGTATCTGATATTTACGTAAGCTGATCTAGGATTCTCACCCACAGCAATAGCAGCTTCTTTAATCATCTTAGCTGTAAATTCAGTCTTTTTTGGAAATTTTGTCATTAATTGTTCGATCACTTTATTCATAATTTAAGTCCTTTTTTAATTGATTATGGTACCATTATACACTGTTTTGACCCGCTTGTGTGGAAAGTTACTGGTCCAGATGCGGCGAGTTGGTGTGCCAGAGAATGTTTGATCTGGATTGATGTTGCGGGGTGCGGTAGTCCGATAGAGTAGTTGATAGTTTAAAATTGTGTGTGGTTAAATAGATTTTGTATTAGATTTGATTGAAATTTTTGTGTTTTTAATTGATTATATGAGACGAAATAAACTTGATTTGTTATTGAGTCGGATATAAGATGTTGATGATTTTTATTAGTTAGTGATAGGTAAGATAATAATCGAGATATATTTTTAAATTTAATGGGGTTTTGGGGTTTTGGGG
>ENA-OREM01000580-OREM01000580.1-marine-metagenome-genome-assembly--contig:-NODE-580-length-23709-cov-6.010325_pt1 | contig 23709 bp, 20 predicted proteins | sample MGYA00248623_ERZ508561 | MGnify/ENA primary metagenome ERZ508561 (study PRJEB26227, sample SAMN06264494) | marine metagenome | isolation source: Columbia River Estuary | place: USA:Columbia River Estuary...
TTCGTGTCAGGCGCTCTCGACGGTATTGTCATTGCAGATTTTTCGAGAGTGCTTGCTGGCCCGTACGCGACCATGCTGCTCGCTGACCTGGGAGCGCGTGTCATCAAGATTGAGCGTGAGGAGGGCGACTTTGCACGTGGCTACGATCGCGCTGTTTACGGAGAATCTTCCTAATGGGTGTGGATCAATCGTGGCAAGGAGTCAATTGCGCTGAACCTCAAAGAGGCGGCGGATTTGTCGCTCTTGCGCCGCATCCTTGAGACAGCCGATGTCTTCATCCAAAACCTGGCGCCAGGCGCAACGGAGCGACTTGGCATTGGTTCTGATGCCTTGCGCGCGGCTTATCCCAAGCTCATTACCTGCGACATCAATGGCTATGGTGACTCAGGTGAGTTGATGGGGCTGAAGGCGTATGACTTGCTGGTGCAAGCGGAAAGTGGCTTGGTGTCAGTGAGTGGTGCGCCTGGCGAGTGGGGGCGGATTGGTGTGTCAATCTGTGACATTACCGCAGGCATGAACGCTCTCATCGGTATCCAGCAAGCACTCCTGCAACGGGCACGGACAGGCGTGGGCTCTGCCGTTAAGGTCTCGCTTTTTGGTTCTGCTGCTGAGCTGATGGCCGTGCCTTATTTGCAGGCCCGATATGGCAACAAAGCGCCGGAGCGCGTGGGGTTGAAACATCCCAGTATTGCACCCTACGGCGGGTTCACGAGTGCAGATGGACATGACATAGTGATCTCGATTCAGAACGAGCGCGAGTGGTCTGCCTTCTGCCGTATCGTATTGAAGCAAGCGGAGCTGACGCAAGATCCACGTTGCCAGAATAATGCGGCCCGCGTGGCACATCGCGAGTACGTTGACGGTGTCGTGTCCGATGTGTTTCGTCAGTTGCCAGCCAACGTGCTGATTGACCGTCTGACAGAAGCGCAGACCGCCTACGGCAAGATCAACTCAGTACATGAGTTAATTGATCATCCACAATTCATGAAGGTACGAATGGGCGTTCAGGGGCGACGTGTAGAGCTTCCTGCCTTGCCGTGGGGCGTGGAGTGGAATCCAACCGTTTACCCACCCGCGCCCGCTTTGGATGCCCACGGCGAAGCGATTCGTGAAGAATTTTCCGCGGTCCACCCGTCGGTTACATCAACTTGACAGGGTGACCAGACCTTTCGGTGTCGTCAGCTGAACGTTGATTCCAGCCTCGCTCGTAATGAACGAGTCTTGCTGCGCTCCCAAGTCTCGCCACAGCGCGTTCAATCGAGACGCCTCGGGGTGTTGCAGATCGACATGGGTGAGCGAGACCCCCAAATCATTCATCGCATTCGTTGGGTGTGTTGCGCCCCAACTAATTAACGTGGGCATCACGCCGTCGATTTGTAATGCGCCATCACCTCGAATTGAAATTTGCCAGGACAAAATGCCCTCTGGGGTAGGGCGACTGGCTGTAACCGCGCCCCCGATATCGACGCGGTGCTGGTTGCAAATCTGAAGTGCCAGCGTCAGGTCATCGACGCGCGCCACCCAATGAATGAGTTGGGGACCATGCTTTAGAAGTCGTTCTTGTAGATTCGCATCGTCGAGATCAAACCACCGGGCATCGTCTGAGGACTTGGTTGGCGTCGCAGAAGGATCAATAGCGATCAACTCAAGGTAGGCGCTCGGATATCCCGCGGACCCGATGGGAATCAGCCGGTTGTGCGTTCCCATAAGCGGGTGGCTCCCACCAGGTCCTGGAGCGACGCCGAGCGTCTCCACACACCAATCAACGGCATCCGTTAGGGTACGAGCGGCGATGACGAGGTGGTCAAGTTGAGGGGCGACTTGGGGCATTTTGTGATTGGTCAGGTATTGGGTAAACCCTAGTCTAGCGGGTTCCCGAGGTGACATAAATTACCAATTTGTCCTATTGACAGATCAATAGGACGAAACCTAGACTGATTCGCATGAACGCACCAATGCCTCTACCGAAATACCATCAGGTTTACTTGGTGTTGCGCGAGCGCCTGATGGCAGCTGGCGATGGTGCGGCCGTGCAGCCCGAATTCGAGTTGATGAAAGAATTTAATGTCGGTCGTGTCACGGTTCGGCGAGCGCTTTCAACGTTAGTCGCCGAAGGGCTTATCTCTCGTGCGCCCGGGCGTGGAACCCGAGTTGCCGCGAGACCGACGGATACAACCCTGCCCCAAGACAACGCGGAACGCTCGGACCTGCTGGCGAATTTGGTTAACGTCAGCCTCTCGACAAAAGCGCAGGTCCTGTCGCTCGAGACAATCAAGGCACCTGATGACGTGGCGCGTGCATTGCGGTTGGATGCAGATCGCATGGTGCAAAAAGCGGTGCGCGTTCGTAGAACCAAGAGCGGGCCCGTTTCCTACATCACCACACATGTGCCAATCGCGCTCGCAAAGGGCATTACCCGACAACAATTGGCACGAAAGCCCCTGCTGACGTTGCTGGAGGAGTCCGGCTTAACGCTTGGAAAGGCGCAGCAAAACGTCTCAGCCCGTCTCGCGGATGCCGTGGTGGCGGAGTGGTTAGGGGTGGCGATCGGATCAGCTCTGTTATCAGTGCGCCGTGTGGTTTATGACACCGATGACCGTCCCATCCAATTGCTGATGGGGTTGTATCGGCCCGATCGTTATGAATATCAAATGAAATTGTCCCGAATGGGCGGCGTGGATGCGCGCGTTTGGGTCGATGCGGAATTGGCGGCGAATGTTTTGTGACGGCGATTTTCGGATGGCTATACACAAGTTTGAGTTGCCATTGCTGGTTACCTCGGTACAAACCGAGGGGCCAAAACGCCACTCGTGGCGCTAACCAAAAGGGCGTAACGCTCGACTATCTAGGAGATCAAGTATGACCACACGTCGCAATTTCGTCGCGGGTACCGCGGCAGCCGCCACTTCATTGGTGTTCCCATTGGTTGCACGAGCGCAGCCCGCACCCGTGAAGGTCGGCGTTTTACACCCAGTCACCGGCTGGGCCTCGTACTCTGGCACGCAGTGTCGACTCGGTGCCATGTTGGCGATTGAAGACATCAATGCCGCTGGCGGTATCAAATCTTTGGGTGGCGCCAAGATTGAAGCAGTCCTTGGTGATGCGCAATCCAAGCCAGAGGTCGGTGTCGCGGAAATTGAGCGCCTGCATGCTGATGGTGTGAGCGCAGTTGTTGGCGCTTACGCATCCGCGATCTGTCTGGCAACGACACAGGCTGCAGCTAAATATGACCTGCCGCACGTGGTGGATATTGGTGTCGCCGACTCCATCGTAGAGCGCGGACTGCCCAACACCTTCCGCTTCGGACCTGGCTACAAAACGGTTGCTGACTTGGCAATTGAAAACCTGAACAGCCTAAATACGGCTGCTGGTAAGCCCATCAAATCAGCCTTGATCATCCACGAGGAATCTTTGTTCGGCACCGGTACAGCGGGCCTTCTGTCCAAAGCACTGCCCAACTTAGGCATTGAGGTCAAGGAGGTGATTAAGCACGCCAACCCGACGCGCGATTTCAATAACATCGCACTCCGAATCAAGTCGGTACAGCCCGATATCGTGATTCCAGCCAACTACTACAACGAGTACGCGCTGTTGGTTCGCACCATGCAACAGCAACGCATCGTCCCCAAGGCGATTTACTCCGTATTGGGTGGTGCCGCATCACAGTACAAATTTGTGCAAGAGTTTCCCGAAGCTTCAAACGGCATCATCGACTGCAACCACTGGTTCAACCCCAAAGATCCCCGTGCGCAGGCGCTGCGTAAGCGCGTTGAAGCGCAAGGGAAATTCTTCAACTATGAGGTGTTCCTGACCTATACGGCCATGATGTATTTGGCGGACGCTATTGAAAACGCAAAGTCTCGCGAACGTGGCGCCATCACGCAAGCGTTGGCGAACAGCACCTTTAGCGACCACATCATGCCGTACGCGGCAACCAAGGTTGTGAATGGTCAAAACACGGGCGCTCGTCCGCTGATGACCCAGGTGCTGAATGGCGATATCAAGGTCATCTTCCCGACCGACTATCGCGAGGCGGCGCCCTTATTCCCCATGAAGGGTTGATGAGGAAAAGCCCCAACCATGTTTGATCTGTCCATCCTGATTCCGTCAGTCCTGAACGGTCTTACAACCGGGGCTATTTACGCCCTCATCGCGTTGGGGCTCACACTGATATATGGCGTGCTACACATCATCAACTTCGCCCATGGGGCGTCGTTGATGCTGGCGCTTTATGCGGTTTATATCCTGCATACCAAGTTCGGTATCACGCCGTATTGGGCGTTACCGATCTTGATTCCCGGAATGTTTTTGCTGGGGTACGGGCTGCAAAAAATTGTCATCAATCGGTCCAGCCATGGGCGGGACGAAAATATTTTGTTAGTCACGCTGGGCATATCCATCGTGATGGAGAACTTGGCGCTCTTGGTGTTTCGCTCAGATACCCAGACCATCGAGACCGATTTGACTTTGGCTGTTGTGGAAATTGGCCCCGCCTTTATTTCAACGCCCAAAGTAATCGCGTTCGGCGGCGCCTTGCTGTCTTCCTTGATACTTTATTTACTGATATCAAAAACGGATTTAGGGCGCGCTATTCGTGCGGTATCCAAGGAAAAAGCGGGTGCGCGACTCATGGGTATCGATGTGGATCATGTGTACGCGATGACTTTTGGTATCGGCTTAGCTGCGCTTGGTGCGGCCGCTTGCTTTCTTCTGCCTGCCTACTATGTGAATCCACAGGTCGGCAGTGGCTTTGTGTTGATTGCTTTCACCATCGTGGTCCTCGGCGGCATGGGCAGTTTTGGCGGCGCTTTGGTGGGCGGCTTGTTGATCGGCGTTGTGGAGTCCCTAGGCGGTTTGTACCTGGGTGAATCACTGGGTCAGATCGGCATCTTTTTGATTTTCATCCTGGTTTTATTGTTTAGGCCAAATGGGTTTTTTGGAGCCAAAGCATGAAGCCACTTCTCTCGATTGCAGCCTTCACCGCGGTAGTTGCGCTGTTTCCGTTGGTGACCGATTCTGGTGTCCACCTCAACTTCGTCATGATGGCGTTGTACGCGGGCCTGATGGGCATGGCGTGGAACGTGTTGGCCGGGTTCGGCGGTCAGTTTTCGTTTGGCCACGCTTTGTTTTTTGGATTTGGCGCCTACATCCACATCATTGCCCAGTTGAGTTGGGGTATCAATCCGTGGTTCGCGATCTTTTTAGCCATCGCGGTTAGCGCGCTGGTGGGCGCTGTAGTTGGTGCGCTGAGTTTTCGCTACGGCTTGAAGGGCTCTTACTTTGCGCTCGTCACGCTCGCGTTTGCAGAAGTTGCTCGGATTTTGGCTCTATCGGTGGATATCACTGGCGGTGGTGTTGGGTTGATGCTGCCCTTGAAGCCATCGGTCGCCAATATGCAGTTTGAATCCCGGGTAGGGTATTACTACATGATGGTGGTCATGGTCGTCGTTGCGTTGCTGCTGACGCAATGGCTCAAGGGTGCGCGGTTTGGCGCTTATTTACAGGCCATTCGCGACAATGAGGATGCTGCACGCGCTGCCGGTGTTGATCCGTTTCAAGTCAAACTTCGCGCGATTGCGCTGTCGGGCGCGATGATGGGTGCCACCGGCGCCTTCTACGTGCAGGTGTTTCAGTACATTGACCCCGCGATTGCCTTCGGACCGCAAGCATCGGTCGAGGCGCTGGTTGCAGCAATTGTCGGAGGCTTAGGTACCGTATGGGGGCCGTTACTGGGCGCAGTCGTGTTGCACACATTGTCCGATGTGACGCGCAACCTCTTCGGCGCGCTACCGGGCATCAATATGATCATCTATGGCTCAGTTTTGGTATTGATCGTGATGTTTCTCCCGCGCGGGATCGCAGGCCTGGGCGTATCCGTGCGTGATCTGTTTGGGAAGAAGCGATCATGAGCCGACCGCTATTGGAAATTGAGAATGTCTCCAAAACCTTCGGCGGCCTGAAGGCCGTCTCGTCGGTCTCTCTGAGTGTCGAGGCGGGATCGTTGTGTGCCCTGATCGGCCCCAATGGTGCGGGTAAAACCACCTTGTTCGCGCTCATGACGGGGTTCATTAAGCCAGATCAAGGAAGCGTTCGCTTCGATGGCACGGACATTACCGGACAAGCCCCTCATTTGAATGCCCGTTTGGGTATGGCGCGCACGTTTCAGATTGTCCAACCCTTTGCCGCACAAACCGTTCGAGAAAATATCGCAGTCGGCGTGCATTTGCACGAGCGCGATCGGCGAGTCGCGCTTGAAAAAGCGGGGCAGATCGCGCAGCAGGTCGGACTTGCAGATCAGCTCGAAAAGCCTGCATCCGAGCTGACTGTTGCCGGACGGAAGCGATTAGAACTTGCGCGTGCGTTAGGTACGCAGCCCAAACTGTTGCTGTTGGATGAGGTCCTTGCTGGGTTGAACCCGCAGGAAATCAGCGACATGATTCCGGTCATCAAGGCCATTTGTGCCAGCGGTATCACGGTCTTTCTTATCGAGCACGTCATGCAAGCCGTGATGAGTTTGGCTGACCATGTGTGGGTGCTTTCTCAAGGTCAGCTGATCGCTTCAGGATCCCCCGAAGTTGTCACGCAGGATGACGCGGTGGTGGAGGCCTATTTGGGTAAAGGTACGGCAGCGCGCCTGCGCGCAAAAGGGAGTGCGGCATGACAGCGCCAACAGCGTTGCTCGAGGTGCGCGATTTGCGCAGTGGTTATGGGCGTGTCGAAGTACTGCGCGGTGTGTCCCTCTCCGTGGGCGCGGGGGAACTTGTCGCGTTGTTGGGTAGCAATGGTGCCGGTAAGACGACGTTCAACAACACCGTTTGCGGCTTGGTGCGTGCCTGGGAGGGTGAGGTCGTTTTTGAGGGCCAAAAGCTCAATGGGCTCAACCCGCGCGGTATTGTTCAGTCGGGGTTGATTCAGGTACCCGAGGGACGAAAGATATTTCCCAATCTGAGCGTGATTGAGAATTTAGAGCTGGGCTCATTCGCCAGGGCGCGAGCGCACCGTGCTGAAAATCTCGAGCGTATGTTGACCATATTTCCCCGGTTGCGGGAGCGACGTACGCAGCTGGCAGGAACACTCAGTGGTGGCGAGCAACAAATGCTCGCGATCAGTCGCGGCTTGATGGCTGAACCTAAGCTGTTGATTCTTGATGAGCCATCATTGGGCTTATCCCCTCTGCTGGTAGAGGAGATGTTCACACTCATCGCACAGATTCGGCAACAGAATATTTCGGTTTTGTTGGTCGAACAAAACGTGGCGCAAGCACTTGAGATCGCGGATAAAGCCTATGTCCTAGAAAACGGCAGTCTGCGCTTTGAAGGCACGCCCCAAGCGCTACTGGCTTCGGATGCGCTTCGGCAGGCCTATCTTGGGTTGTGATGATGAAACCTGTACAGCCTGACCGTGCGCCACAGACATTGGCTCAGAAGCTGATAGCCCGCGCTGCTGGGCGCGACTTCGTGACGCATGGAGAGATCGTGAATTGCCAGGTCGACTTGGCCATGTTTCACGATTCATCCGGTCCACGCCGGTTAAAACCCATGCTGGAGGAATTGGGCGCGCCGATATGGGACAAGTCTCGGGTTGTCCTGGTGATGGATCACTATGTGCCAGCGCAGGACGAGGACTCAAAGCGCATCGTCCGCATTGCCCGTGACTGGGCGCGGGAGCAAGATTTACCCCACGTCTATGACTCGCAGGGCATTTGCCATGTGGTATTGCCTCAAAACGGGCATATCGTTCCGGGACGTTTTTGCGTCGGTGGTGACTCGCACTCACCAACTGGCGGTGCGTTTGGCGCGTACATGTTCGGTATCGGCAGCACCGAGATGTTGGGGGTGGTGGTTACCGGCGAGATTTGGGTTCAGGTGCCGCAGACCATCCGAATGATTTGGGATGGTGTCCTACAAAAAGGCGTTTGTGCGAAAGACATGATGCTGGCGATGACGCAACGATTCGGCATGAATGGCGGTGGATATCAAGCCATTGAATACGCGGGGTCTACCGTTAAGGCCCTCAGCATGCCTGAGCGTATGACGCTGTCCAACATGAGCGCGGAGTTGGGCGCCCAGGTTGGCTTGGTGGCGCCCGATGAGGTGACTCGCCAATGGTTGGGGCAGCTTGACCAGCCGGTTAATTTGGACCCCACCGATATTCACCATTGGCAGACCGATGAGGGCGCTGAGACGCAAGATCACCACTTTGATGGTGCCGCGCTGTCACCGATGGTCGCCGCACCGCATAGCCCCGCAAATACCCGCGCAGTCAGCGAGTTCGCGGCCCAGTCGATTCAGGTGGCTTATGTGGGTGCATGCACGGGGGCGAAACATGCCGATATGCGGGCGGCTGCATCGGTCTTGTCAGGCCAGCGTGTGGCACAGGGCGTTAATTTGCTGGTCGCACCAGCGAGCTTGCGTGATTTGGCTCTGGCCAAAGCCGATGGCACGCACCAGATTCTCAAGGACGCAGGTGCCCAGTTTTTGCCGTCGGCTTGCGGCGCGTGTGCGGGATACGGCAATACGATCAAGGGTGACGTGAACGTCATTTCAACCACAGCCCGCAACTTCAAAGGGCGCATGGGCGATCCCCAATCTCAGGTCTTCTTGGCATCCCCATACACCGTTGGCGCCAGCGCGCTGCGCGGACGTGTCACCGATCCGCGCACCATTTTGAACACCCCTTAAGCCGAACGGAAATCAATGAGCGACGTAACGCAAACCGTCATAACCACTGGACGAGCTTGGTGCCTTGGTCCGAACGTTGATACCGATGCGCTGGCACCCGGGCATGCGATGAGTAAAGGAATCGAGGTGATTGCGCGTCATTGCCTTGAGGACGTGCGCCCAGAGTTTTCGACACGTGTGCAGGCTGGTGATTGTCTGGTTGCCGGTGCGGGTTTTGGCATTGGTTCCTCGCGTGAGCAGGCGGCATCGGTGCTGGTCACTTTGGGGGTCAGGGCTGTGATTGCCCCCAGTTTCAGTGGCTTGTATTTCCGCAATGCGTTCAACGTTGGGCTGTTGCTTGTGACCTGCCCGCGCGCAACTGATGTGGCGGATGGCGACGCCCTCACGGTTGCGATTGACCCACGCGACGGCGTCACCGTGGCGAGCGCCCAACTGGGTCCATTAGAGGTATCGCCGATTCCCGACTTTTTGTTGCGCCGCGTCCTGTTGGGTGGGCTGTTGAACGAGCTGAAAGAACTTAAATTGAAAGAAAAACATGTCTGAGGACCTTATCGACCCCGTTACGTTGGCGGTGCTCAAAGGGCGCCTAGAGCAAATTGCCGATGAGATGGATGCAACCCTGTATCGCAGCGCGTTCAACCCCATCATTGCTGAGGCCCATGATGCCTGCCATGGCATCTACGACGCATCCACGGGGGATACCTTGGTGCAGGGCAAATCAGGTTTGCCGGTATTTGTCGGTGCGATGGCGTTTGCAGTTCGAGCCGCGATCAGAGTCGCCAAGGAAACGGTCGGTATGCAGGCCGGGGATATCTGGTTGTTCAATGACCCCTATGAAGGCGGTACACACGCCAACGATTTCAAGCTGGTCATGCCCGTCTACGAGGATGGACAGTTGGTCTGCTTTATCGCATCCGCTGCCCATTGGCATGATGTGGGTGGCGCTGTGCCCGGTAACTACAACCCCGCGGCCACTGAATGCTGGCAAGAGGCTGTTCAAATCCCGCCAGTCCGTATCGTCAAAAGTGGTCGGATGTGTGAAGACGTGCTGGCCATTTTGAAAGCCAACACACGCTTACCCAACAGCCTTTGGGGAGACCTGAATGGTCAATTGGCAGCCCTTGAGCTTGGCCATGCGCGCTTGCAGGCGCTGTTCAAGGCGCAAGGTTTGCAAATTGTTTTGAATGCGTTGGCTGCGCTGCGCAGTCGTGCGAAGCGAATGATGCACGCGCAGGTTGCAGAAATTCCAGATGGTCACTACGCGTTTGAAGATTTACTTGATAACGATGGCGTGAACGACGAACCGCTCACCATTGCGCTGGATATGACTGTCTCGGGTGAGCACTTAACACTGGATTTTTCACGGACTTCACCCCATTGTGCGGGCCCCGTGAACATTTCGGAGGCGACCGCTGTTGCCGCCTGTTACGTGGCCTTGAAGCACCTGTTTCCCCAAGTGCCTGCCAATGCGGGCGTCCTGGATGCCGTGACTTTCGTTATGCCCCCAGGACGATTGATTACCGCCCAGCACCCCCGGCCGGTTGGAGGCTACACCGAGACCATTCTGCGCATGATCGACGTGATCTTCAGCGCGATGGCGAAAGCCGATCCCAAGCGTGCGATGGGGCAAGCATACGGAACGATCAATGCGCTATCCATTGCAGGCCACCGATCAGATGAGGCCCGCAAAGGGCAGCGATGGGTGATGTTCAGTTTCTTCGGCGGGGGTCACGGCGCGCATGCGTCGGGTGATGGGCTGTCTCATGGCAATGCACCTATTTCAACGGCAACGATTCCCCCACTTGAAATTTTGGAGGCCGCTTACCCGGTGCGATTCACGCAGTGGGCATTGCGCCCAGACTCGGGGGGTAATGGCCAGTACCGGGGCGGTCTCGGCGCAATTTACGAAATTGAATTACTCGAAACCAGCGCGCAGGCATTTATTTTTGGTGAACGGGGTAAGTCGGCTCCAAAAGGTATTGCAGGCGGTGGCGAGGGTGCTTTAAACGTCTTTTCGTACTCGCAAGGTGGGCAGGTACGCCGCCCGCCAATGGTATCGAAGATGGTCGGGATCGAATTGAAGCAGGGCGACCGGGTGCGGTTAGAGACACCGGGCGGCGGCGGCTACGGCCAGGCGAATAAGCGAAAGGCAGAGGCGGTCACATACGACACCACAAACGGCTACGTTGCGCCAGGAGAAAAGGCATGAGTGCGGTGAAAAGTGGACAGCGCATTTTGGGTGTCGATGTGGGAGGCACCTTCACCGACTTGTTCGTGCTGGACGAACAGTCGCAATCCGTTCTGATTTTGAAGGTACCTTCCAACCGTGGCGATGAAGCGGCAGGGTTTATGAATGGTATCGCGCAGGCCAATGGCGGGACGGATGCCGATACAGCCCACAGTGCCCAAGGTATTGCGACCATCGTTCACGGGACGACTGTGGGCACCAATGCGCTGCTCGAGCGTAAAGTCGCTCGCACGGGTTTGATCACCACCGAGGGCTTTCGCGACGTGCTCGAGATGCGGCGGCGTGACCGACCACAGACTTGGGGTTTGCGCGGTACCTTTACGCCGATCATTGAGCGCACGCTGAGGGTTGAGGTCCCCGAGCGCGTACTCGCTGATGGGACGGTGCACACCCCTCTTGATGAGCAAGCGGTGCGCGATGCGGTGAAAGCCCTTTTGGACGCCGGTTGTGAGTCGGTTTGTATTTTCTTCGTTAACGCCTACGCGAATCCCGTCAACGAGGCCAGAGCGGTTGAGCTGGTGCGTTCGATTTGGCCAAACGATTACGTCACGTCTGCCGCCGAGGTTTTGCCTGAAATTCGAGAATTTGAACGCGCGTCAACGGCGGCGCTGAATGCCGCCCTGCAACCGGTTGTCGGTCGCTATCTCAATCGGCTGCATGCCGACTTGAACGCACATGGTTTTAAAGGCGAGTTTCTGATTGTCCAGAGCAGTGGCGGTGTGATGTCACACCAAACGGCGGCTGATCTGCCAGTGAAGACAGCGCTATCGGGGCCAGCCGCAGGTGTGACTGCGTGTGCTGCAATTGCACAGGCGGCAGGGTATCCCAACGTTATCACCGGGGATATCGGCGGTACCTCATTTGATGTCTCGTTAATTGCGGGTGGTCAACCTGCGGTTGCCGCGCAAACAAGCATTGATTTTGGCTTGGTCGTTCGATCGCCGATGATCCAAATCGAAACCATTGGTGCTGGCGGCGGCTCGATTGCCAGTGTCGATGCAGGGGGCATGCTGCAGGTAGGACCTGAGTCGGCGGGCAGCGTTCCTGGCCCCGCTTGCTATGGAAAAGGGAATACACGGCCCACGGTTACCGATGCCAACGTGGTCCTCGGTCGCATCGCCGCAGACCGACCTCTCGGGGGTGGGTTACTGGCTTCATTGGATATTGAAAAAGCCAAAGAGGCGATACGCATCCACGTTGCAGATCCTCTGGGTATTGATGTGTTGGCAGCTGCCGAGGCGATCTTGGTGGTGGCAAACGCGAAGATGGCTGGCGCGATGCGCTTGGTCTCGATAGAGAAAGGGCATGATCCGCGCGAATTCGCTTACATGCCGTTCGGCGGTGGCGGCGGCTTGCATGCCTGCGCCATGATGTCGGAGGTGGGCGTTACGACCGGTATCGTACCGCGCTACCCAGGGGTGACATCGGCCTTAGGGTGTGTGATCGCAGACATGCGACACGATGCCGTTCAAACCATCAACCGCAGCGTGACCGATCTTGATTTCGATGCCTTGCGCGAGCAGGTGTCCGAGCTTCGCGTCACTTGTCAAGCACGACTCGATACCGCAGGCGTCATGTTTGATCGTGTCTCGGAGGTCCTCTCCTTTGATATGTTGTATCAAGGTCAGACGCATACGATCGGCGTGGAGGTGGCGGTAGAAGACCTCAACCCAACCCGCGTCCAAACCGCTTTCGAGGCGACTTACCGACGCGAATTCGGTCGGGTTTTGGATGGTATTCCCGTCCGGATGCTCAACCTGCGTTACAGCCGAATTGGTCAACGCCCCAAGTTCGACCTCCATTTATTGGCACCGAAAGGCGAGGGGGTTACCACGCCTATTGGGACTCAAGCGGTGTACATCAATGGGCAGTGGGTTGATGCCCTGCGCTTTGATCGCATGGCGTTACCGGTTGGGCATCGTGTTGCGGGCCCCGCCATTCTTGAGCAAATCGACACCACGGTTTGGCTGGAGCCCGGCTATCAAGCGGTGGTCGATGCGTTCGGCAATTTGATCTTAAGTCGCCTATGACCACCGCATTAATTCTCATTGATCTCCAAAATGATTTCTTGCACCCAGATGGCGCTTACGCGCGGGGAGGCTGCGCTAATCCGGCGGCGGCAGCGTTGCCCGATCGACTTCAGCCGCTGATCCGAAAGGTGAAAGCTGGTAACGGACTGGTCATCGCCAGTCAATTCACACTGTGGCCGAACGCGCTGGGTGAGCCAATGATCTCGCCCCACCTGCTCGCGTTACGACCCTTCCTGCGTCATGGCGACTTTGCCCCGGGATCGTGGGGGCAGGATTGTGTCGATATTTTGAAGCCGTCTTTGAACCTTGCAGTACAAAAAGTGGCTTACTCTGCGTTCTATCAAACGCAGTTGGAGTGGGTCTTGCGCAAAGTGGGGGTCGATCGGGTGATCGTTGGAGGCATCGTGACCAACGGGGGTGTGGCCAGCACAGTTCGCGACGCTCACATGCGAGACTTTGAAACCTACGTGGTGTCGGACGGCTGTGCGGCGTTCACGACTGAGAAACACGACACCGCGCTGGCCGACATGGCCAATGTGGCAACGGTCTCCACCATTGAGGCCTTGTGTGGTGGGTCGCTATGACCACCGCAACCGTCGTCGTCGATCCGGCATTTGAAGCATCGGCCGCGGTACCGGCGTTGATCGTTGGTGGTGGTGCATGCGGTTTGACCGCCAGCCTTCAACTAGCGCACAACGGGATCGAGACGCTGGTTGTCGAACGGGACACCGCGCCTATGGGATCGACCAGCTTGTCCTCGGGGTTCATCCCTGCGGCAGGTACACGCTGCCAAGCGGCATTAGGTATTGCGGATTCACCGAGCCAGCTGGTGGCCGATATTCAGGCAAAAGCTCACGGTTTGGCTTGCCCCCAACTCGCAGAAGCCTACGCGCACACCATCGGTGAGGTGATTGACTGGTTACAGGAGACGCATGGTTTCGAATGGGAGGTCCTGACAGACTTTCTTTACCCCGGGCATCATGTTCACCGCATGCATACCCTACCGCAGCGCCAAGGCGCCGCGTTGGTGCAGGCCTTAGCCAGTGCCGCTGAGCGATCGGGGGTGACGGTTTACACCAGCGCCCATGTTCACCAATTGATCGTGAATGAGCAGGGACAAATCCGAGGGGTCCGATTGACACGCCCTGACGGTGCAATCGAGTCCATCGGCTGTGAGGCTCTGATTTTGGCCTGTAACGGTTACGGTGGCTCACTCGAATTACGGACGCGCTTTATCCCGGAGATGCTCCATGCAACTTTCGCAGGGCACACGGGGAACGATGGCAGCGCGGTGTTGTGGGGAGAGGCACTGGGTGCCAATTTGGCCGACATGTCGGCGTATCAAGGACATGGCTCTTGGGCGATGCCGCACGGCAGTTTGGTGACTTGGGCGCTGATGATTCAAGGTGGTATCCAAGTCAATTCGCGTGGTGAGCGGTTTCACGACGAGTCACAAGGCTATTCAGAAGCCGCGGTTCAAGTCGTGGCTCAGCCCCACCAAGCGGCGTGGTGCGTCTACGATGACCCCATTCATACGCTTGGCATGACCTTTCCGGACTATATCGATGCGCAATCCTTGGGCGCGGTCAAGGTGTGTGATGACCTCTCCACGCTGGCGGCTGTGATTGGCTGCCCCGAGTCCGCGCTTACCCAAACACTTGCACAGACGGCGCGCACCGAACATGACCCATTTGGCCGTCAATTTGCGCGACCTTTGCGTGCCCCTTTTTATGCCATCAAAGTGACAGGGGCGATTTTTCACACCCAAGGTGGTCTTGATGTTGATGCCGACTGTCGCGTGAAGCGGGTTGATGGAAGCCGCTTGGCCAACCTCTGGGCGGCTGGCGGCGCAGCGCGCGGTGTTTCAGGACCACACGTTTCTGGCTACCTCTCAGGCAACGGACTATTGAGCGCTGTGGCTGGTGGTGCCATTGCAGCAAAGAGTGTGACCACCTATTTGAAAGGGCTCTAATTGTCATGACGCTGAAACAAAGACTGGCAGCCAATGAAGCCTTGCTTTGCCCGGGGGTCTACGACCCGCTATCGGCATTGGTTGCAACGCAAGCGGGTTTTGAAGGCTTGTACCTCTCCGGCGCATCCATCGCCTACACCCACTTGGGTCGATCAGACGTCGGTTTGACCACCTACTCAGAAGTGGAGAGCACCTTGGCGCGGATCACTGATCGCGTGGATACACCCGTGATCGTGGATGCCGACACTGGTTTTGGTAACGCGCTCAATATGCAACGGACGGTACGTGGATTTGAGCGTGCGGGTGCGGCGATGATTCAGATTGAAGACCAAGGTTTTCCCAAACGGTGTGGTCACTTAGATGGCAAGACCGTGATCAGCCTCGATGAGATGTGCGGGAAGATCAAAGCAGCACTGGATGCACGGCACTCACCTGACACCCTCATCATGGCGCGAACCGATGCATTGGCGGTTGAGGGATGGGATGCGGCGATGACTCGTGCAGAAGCGTATCTGGCATGCGGCGTCGATGCGCTCTTCATTGAGGCATTACGAGATCCATCGCAGTTGAAGTCTGCTGGCGCACTATTCGGCGGGCGTATTCCCTTGCTTGCCAACATGGTTGAAGGTGGTAAAACCCCGATCACTCCCGTACCGGAGTTGCAGTCACATGGTTTTAAGATCGTGATTTTCCCAGGTGGAACCGTGCGGGCAGTGGTTAAGCAATTGCAGGGTTACTACGGTAGTTTGCAGGCACACCAAACGACGGACCCGTGGCGCGATCAGATGTTGGATTTTGACGGTCTGAATGCGGTCATCGAAACGCCAGCATTGATGGCCACCGCTAAGAAGTACGCAGGAGACTGACATGCCCGTGACAGAAATAACCTTGCTCCCTGGCTACGACGAAGACGTTCGTGCGCGTCTTGTCAACAACGTCTCCAGAGCAGTCCGATCGGTCATCGCCGCACCTCCGGCGGGCGTGACGACGGTGATATTCGAGGCAGCAACTTATCAGCGCGACGGTCGAGTTTTTTCGTCAGGCAACGCGGCCCATCCGCCCGCAGCCACGTGTGTGATGAACTTTTTGGCAGCGATGCAGGCACGGGAACTGGATGCGGCGCAGGCCTTTTTGGCAGATAGTTTTGAGATGACGTTTCCGGGAGGGCAGCGCATGCATGCCTTGACTGAACTCGTAGCGTGGGCCAAGAACCGCTATGAGCGTGTAGAGAAAACCTACACCGGGATCGACGAGTCTTGGACTGACGCCGGTACCGTGGTTTATGCCCGAGGAACGCTGTCGGGCATCTGGTTGGATGGTCGCCCGTTTGAGGGAATCCGCTTCATTGATCGTTTCGAAATTCAAGATGGTCTCATCGTGAAACAGGATGTTTGGAATGACATGGGTGAATACAAACTCGAACACCGCTGATACCGGCGACCGCCACGAATTACCGCGCAGTTGAACCTCCGGATGGCACTCCCCCAAATCTCGCAGCCACTCTCAAAACCTCATTTCAGTCCTGCTGTATCCACCAGTTGTCGTTCATCTCTGACTGCAACCAGTCGATGAAGGTTTGCACTTTGGCTGGCAGCAAACGGGGTGAGGGGTATACCGCATGAATCTCTTGCGACGGCAAGCGCCACGATGTCAGAACTGGGCTGACTGCCCCCGTCTTGATGGACTCTTCCGCAACGTACCTCGGTAAAGCCGCCAGCCCCATGCCAGACCGCACAGCTGATAACAAAGCCGACAGGTTGTTGGAGCGCAAAGGGCCGCTCACCGTGGTGCTTTGCACTTGCCCATCCGCCCCGGTGAGTAGCCAGCGTGCATCGCCTTGTACGGTGCTGTAAATCAGGGCATCGTGGTGGGTGAGGTCCTGTGGCTGTTTGGGCTCGCCGCGTTCTGCCAAATATTGAGGCGCGGCCACGATCACCCAAGGATTGACCCCCAGGTAACGCGCCCCCAAAGATGAGTCGGCCAACCGCCCCATTCGCACCGCCAAATCGACCCCTTGAGCGACGAGGTCCACATACCGGTCTTCAAAAGTGATTTCTAGTTGCACCTTGGGGTGCTGCTTCATGAACTTCACCACCAACGGCACCAACACACGCCGTCCAAAAGCCACCGATGAGCTGATGCGTAGCACCCCTTGTAGTTGTGACTGCATCAAAGCGGCGACAGATTCGGCCTCGTCCACATGGTGCGCGATGAGTTTGCATTTCTCGTAATAAATGCGACCAATCTCTGTGACGCTGACCCCGTGCGTCGAGCGGTGCAACAACCGTGAGCCGAGCTTGGCCTCAAGCTGAGCCACTTGCTTCGTTACAGCAGATTGCCCGATGCCCATCTCTGAGGCAGCTTTGCTGAACGAGCCGAGGTCAACCACACGGATAAAAACTTTGATGCTTTGTATGCGGTCCATGTTTGAGGCGGGTGTGAGTCAGGCCAAACGTCCCGCTATTCCAACACGGAATAAACGTTTTGCCAAATTGCCGGATTCCGTTGGCGCGAAGAAAGGGCGACCATTCGACCACTGTTTTAAATCCGAGGAGATAGTTATGGCAAAGATGAAAGCGGCAATGGCAGCGGTGTTGGTGATGGAAAAAGAAGGCGTCACACAAGCCTTTGGTGTACCCGGTGCGGCCATTAACCCCCTATACGCAGCCCTGCGTGAGCGCGAATCCATTGCGCACATTTTGGCTCGGCACGTTGAGGGCGCCTCGCACATGGCGGAGGGCTACACCCGCGCCAAAGCAGGCAACATCGGCGTGTGCATCGGTACCAGCGGACCAGCAGGCACCGACATGATTACAGGCCTTTACTCCGCCATTGCTGACTCCATCCCAATTCTTTGCATCACGGGTCAAGCCCCACGCGCTCGCTTGTACAAAGAAGATTTTCAAGCGGTGGACATCGAGTCCATCAGTAAGCCGGTGACCAAATGGAGCGTGACTGTGCGTGAGCCTGCTCAGGTGCCACGCGCTTTCCAGCAAGCCTTCCACCTCATGCGCTCCGGTCGCCCTGGCCCAGTACTCATCGACTTGCCGTTTGATGTGCAAATGGCCGAGATTGAATTTGACATCGACACCTACGAACCCCTGCCGGTTTACAAACCATCGGCCAATCGGAAGCAAGTCGACAAAGTACTCGACATGCTCATGGCCAGTGAGAAACCGGTGATCGTAGCCGGCGGCGGCATCATCAATGCGGATGCCAGCGACCTGCTCGTTGAATTTGCCGAAATCACGGGCGTGCCTGTGATCCCCACGCTCATGGGCTGGGGCACCATTCCGGACGATCATCCGCTCATGGCAGGCATGGTGGGTCTACAAACCAGCCACCGCTACGGCAACGCCACCATGCTGGCCAGCGACTTTGTTCTGGGTATCGGCAACCGCTGGGCCAACCGCCACACGGGCTCCACCGAGGTGTATTGCAAGGGCCGAACCTTTGTCCACATTGACATTGAGCCCACACAAATTGGCCGTGTCTTCATGCCCGACCTGGGCATCGTCAGCGATGCCAAAGCCGCACTCTCGTTACTTGTGCAAGCAGCGCGTGAGCGTCAATCGGCTGGCACCCTTAAAAACTACAGCGAATGGTCAAAACGATGCACCGAGCGTAAGCAGATGATGCTGCGCAAAACGCACTACACCGAAACCCCCATCAAGCCGATGCGCGTTTACGAAGAGATGAATGCCGCGTTCCCGCGCGACACCATTTATGTCTCAACCATCGGGCTCTCGCAGATTGCGGGCGCACAGTTCCTCCATATTTATGGCCCGCGCCAATGGATCAACTGTGGTCAAGCTGGCCCCTTGGGCTGGACATTGCCAGCCGCCTTGGGTGTCGTGGCCGCTGACCCCACCCGCACCGTGGTGGGCCTGGCTGGTGACTACGACTTTCAGTTCCTCATTGAAGAGCTGGCCGCTGGCGCGCAGTTCCGTCTGCCTTTCGTGCAAGTCTTGGTCAACAACAGCTACCTCGGTTTGATTCGCCAGTCGCAACGCAATTTCGATATGGATTTCTGTGTGCAACTCGCCTTTGACAACCAGAACGTCGATGACCAAACCCTCAAGGGATACGGTGTTGACCATCAGGCCGTTGTTCAGGGGCTGGGCTGCAAATCTGTGCGCGTGACTGATCCCGAAAAAATCGGGTCTGCGTTGAAAGAAGCGCAGGTTATGGCGCGGGAATTCCGCGTGCCAGTGGTGGTCGAAGTGATTCTTGAAAAAGTCACCAACATCGCCATGGGAACCGAAATCAACGCCATCAACGAGTTTGAGCCGGTCGATTGTCGCCATCCAGAAGGCGCCAAAGGCTTAGAGCTTGCTGGCCTGTTGGACTGAACGCAGGAGAAACACGACGTATGACCAAATTTGCCGCTAACCTCAGTATGCTTTTTACCGAGGTGGATTTTCTAGATCGCTTCGAGCTGGCCGCCAAGGCTGGCTTTCAAGCGGTCGAGTTTCTTTTCCCGTATGCATGGCCCGCCGAGGTGATTGCTGAACGCTTGGCAACCAACAACCTCACGTTGGTGTTGCATAACTTGCCTGCTGGTAACTGGGACGCGGGTGAGCGAGGCATTGCCTGTTTGCCCGACCGTGTTGACGAGTTTCGTGCCGGTGTCCACAAAGCCGTGCAGTATGCGCAGACCTTGGGTGTTAAACAGCTCAATTGCTTGGCAGGTAAGGCCCCGCCCGATGTCGCGCCAGAGCGGCTCAAGCAAACCTTCATCGACAACCTCCGGTTTGCCGCGCAGGCCCTGAACGCAGCGGGCCTCAAGCTCTTAATTGAGCCGATCAACACCTTTGACATCCCCGGTTTTTACTTGAATCGAACCGCGCAGGCCCTAGAGATTCTGGATGAAGTCGGCCACGACAACGTGTATGTGCAATACGACCTCTACCATGCACAGCGCATGGAGGGCGAGTTGGCCGCCACCGTTGAGAAGCACCTGGCGCGCATCGCGCACATCCAACTGGCCGACAACCCGGGGCGTCACGAACCCGGCACGGGTGAGATGAACTACGCCTTCCTCTTTGCACACCTCAAACGCATTGGCTACACCGGGTGGATCGGTTGCGAGTACAAACCGGCCACCACCACCCAAGCTGGTCTTGACTGGCGCAACAAACTAACGGCCTGAGCGCCCCATTTTTATGACACAGAAACCCTTACACATTGGATTTATTGGCTTGGGCATCATGGGTACCCCCATGGTGATGAACCTGATCGCAGCAGGCCATCAGCTCTTTGTTTACACCCGCAGCAAGATACCAACCGCCATTGCACAGAGCAATGCAACCATCTGCATGAATGCGCAAGGTGTTGCCGAACGCGCCGACATCATCATCACCATGCTGCCCGACACACCAGACGTCGAAACCGTGTTGTTTGGTGACAAAGGTGTGGCCGCCGGTTTGAGCGCGGGTAAGGTGGTGATCGACATGAGTTCGATTTCGCCAATTGCCACCAAGCAGTTTGCCCAACGCATCAACAAACTCGGGTGCGAGTATTTGGACGCACCCGTTTCCGGTGGCGAGGTGGGTGCCATCAATGCAACCCTTTCCATCATGGTGGGCGCCAGTGAAAGTGCCTTTGAGCGCGTTAAGCCCGTGCTGGACGTTTTGGGTAAAAACATCACCTTGGTGGGTGGCAATGGCGATGGCCAAACTGCCAAAGTCGCCAACCAAATCATTGTCGCCCTCAACATAGAGGCCGTGTCGGAGGCACTTTTATTTGCAGCGCGCGCTGGGGCCGATCCAGCCAAGGTTCGGCAAGCCCTGATGGGCGGCTTTGCATCGAGCAAAGTTTTGGAGGTGCATGGCGAGCGCATGGTCAAGCGCACCTTTCAGCCGGGCTTTCGCATCGCCCTGCATCAAAAAGACCTCAACCTTGCCCTATCAACAGCGCGCACCCTCGGCTTGTCCTTGCCCAACACCGCCACCGCGCAAGAGCTGTTCAATGCCTGCAGCGCCCATGGCGGCAAGGGTTGGGACCACTCGGCCATGGTTCGTGCCCTTGAAAAAATGGCTAATTTTGAAATCGGCCAAACCGCAGAGCCGCCACAAACTTGAGGGGTGGCGCTTCTGCGTCGCTCAAGGGCCATCGTGCCCTTGTTGCGTAAAGATATTAATTTAATAGTATTAATTTAAGAACCATGTACTAGTATTCGTACTCACTTTGTGAGTACTTAATGGTTCTTAATTGGAACGAAATCAAGTCTAGGGCACTGCTTTTCAGCAAAACCTGGGCCGATGCCAGCAACGAAGACAGCGAGGCCAAACCCTTTTGGCTCGACTTCTTTGAAATCTTTGGCATCACCAACAAACGCGTCGCCACCTTTGAGCTCCACGTCAAAAAACTTGGCGGGGCTCAAGGCTTTGTTGACCTCTTTTGGCCCGGCGTGCTTTTGGTGGAGCACAAGTCGCGCGGCAAAAACCTTGACGATGCGGTGGACCAAGCCATCGGCTACCTGCACAACCTGCCCGAGCGTGACTTACCCCAACTCGTCGTGGTCTGTGACTTCGCGCGTTTCCGCGTGCGCCACATGGCCACGGGTGAGACCGTCGATTTTGAGCTTCAGCACCTGCACAAATACGTCAAGCTCTTTGGCTTGCTGGCGGGTTACAAGGTGCAAGAGATTCAGGCGGAAGACCCCGTCAACATCAAAGCCGCCGAGCGCATGGGCCGTCTGCACGACGCCCTCAAAGCCAGTGGCTACACAGGCCACGCACTTGAGGTGCTGTTGGTGCGGTTGCTGTTTTGTTTGTTTGCCGACGACACCGGCATCTTTCAGCCCTCGCAATCGTTTCGAGACTTCATAGAAGAGCGCACCGCCAGCGATGGCTCCGACCTTGGGTCAGGCTTGGGGCGACTGTTTCAGGTGCTCAACACGCACGAAAGCCAGCGCAACAAAAACATCGACGAACAGCTCAACCAATTCGCCTACATCAATGGTCGGTTGTTTGAAGAAACACTGCCCATGGCCGACTTCAGCACCGCCATGCGCGAAGCCCTGCTGGACGCCTGCGGCCTCGATTGGTCGGCCATCAGCCCCGCCATCTTTGGCAGCCTGTTTCAAAGCATCATGGATGACAAGGCCCGCCGCAACCTGGGCGCGCACTACACCTCCGAGACCAACATCCTCAAGCTCATCAAGCCGCTGTTCTTAGACGAACTGCACGCCGAGTTTGAGCGCATCAAAGGCAACCGCAACAAGCTGTTTGAGTTTCATAAAAAGCTGCGCCAACTCACGTTTTTTGACCCCGCTTGCGGGTGCGGCAACTTCCTGGTTATCAGCTACCGCGAACTGCGCGAGCTGGAGCTCAAGGTCCTGCGCGCTGACCACGACCTCAGCGCCCACAAAGGCCAGCTTGCGGTGGATGTGCAAGGCCTCATTGGCGTTAACGTTGACCAATTCTTCGGCATCGAGATTGAAGAATTCCCCGCACAAATCGCCCAAGTCGCCCTGTGGCTGGTCGACCACCAAATGAACCTGCGCGTCAGCGTCGAGTTTGGTATGTACTTTGCGCGCATCCCACTCATCAGCGCCCCCGGCATCCGCAACGCGAACGCCTTGCGGCTGGACTGGAACGACGTGCTGCCTGCGGAGCGGTGTAGTTATGTGTTGGGCAATCCACCGTTTATTGGCAAGAAAGAACAAACGGCTGAACAGAAAGCCTACTTTGAGCCTGTGATGAATGGCATCAAAGGCTTTGGTGTTTTGGACTTTGTGGCAGCTTGGTACATCAAAGCCGCCCGTTACATAGGGCAAGTCACCCCGCGTCATGCCGGGCTTGAACCGGCATCCATGCCCCGCTGCGCATTTGTTTCCACCAACAGCATCACCCAAGGTGAACAAGTTGGCGTGCTGTGGGGCTGGATGCTGAGTCAAGGCATTCACATCCAATTTGCCCATCGCACGTTCAGTTGGAGTAATGAAGCGCGAGGAAACGCTACTGTTCACTGCGTGATTATTGGCTTTGGTTTGCACGATTACCCAACCAAAACGATCTATGAATACGCAGACATAAAGGGCATACCCTTAGCTGTACCTGCAAAGAACATCAACCCTTATCTGGTAGATGCACCCGACATAGTGCTACCGAGGAGAAATACACCCATTTGCGACGTACCTGAAATCGGGATTGGTAATAAACCTATCGATGATGGCAACTACCTTTTCAGCACAGAAGAACGTGACGCATTCATTACGCTGGAACCAAAGAGCGAAAAATGGTTTCGGCGGTGGCTGGGCGCTGCCGAGTTTTTGAATGGTTATGAACGCTGGTGCCTTTGGCTAGGCGACTGTTCGCCGTCTGAGCTCAGGACTATGCCAGAGGTACTTAAGCGCGTTCAGGCGGTCAAAAACTCGCGCCTTGCCAGCAAAAGTCCACCAACGCGAAAACTTGCGGATACACCGACACGATTTCATGTTGAGTTCATGCCTACAAGCCCTTACTTAGTAATCCCAGAGGTATCTTCAGAGCGCCGTGAATACATACCGCTTGGCTACCTTGAGTCTTCGACTCTTGCTAGCGACAGACTGCGTCTGTTGCCCAATGCCGGCTTGGTCGAATTTGGTGTCCTTTGCAGTCGTATGCACAACGCTTGGATGCGCTACACCTGCGGTCGTTTAGAAAGTCGATACAACTACTCCAACACCATCGTCTACAACAACTACCCTTGGCCCGGCTTCGCTGGTGAGCCACTCAGCGACAAACACCGCAGCGCCATCGAACAAGCCGCCCAATGCGCGCTCGACGCCCG
>ENA-OREM01000583-OREM01000583.1-marine-metagenome-genome-assembly--contig:-NODE-583-length-23616-cov-5.769107_pt1 | contig 23616 bp, 19 predicted proteins | sample MGYA00248623_ERZ508561 | MGnify/ENA primary metagenome ERZ508561 (study PRJEB26227, sample SAMN06264494) | marine metagenome | isolation source: Columbia River Estuary | place: USA:Columbia River Estuary...
TTTCCATGTTTGTATAATTTAATTTATGGTTGTAGTCGCAAAATTAACTAAAATTTAGAAGATACAGGTATGATTGCACCATTATCATTCCTCGTAATCGCTTCTATTTTTTTAGTACTTTTGAGGTAATTCTAAAACTGATGAAAGACCTAACAAATCAATTGTATCAAAATCTACCCTATATTTTGAATACTCTTGGTATTCTTTAAGGTGTTTTGCTACAGCAGCGTAATTATCCAAGGTTTCCTTACTCTTGTCCTTGCCTTTAAACTTGATTTCGCCATTAATAAACCTTAGGGCTAGATTAAATAGGGTTGGCTTATTAGGATCTACTGCATTATTATGATTCTTGTCAATAAGTAAGTCAAGTGTACGCTTTAAAATAATTGGGTCAGGAATGCCATCCTTTAACGCTTCTGAATAGGCGCGCAAATAAGTAAGCTCTAAATTGTCAAGCATGTCGTTTAAAGCAAATTTTCCATCGTTAGTAGTGGTTAGCTTATTCTTAACTCTTTGCTTATTCTCATTCCAATCCATTGGCTTTACTGACTGGCCAAACTCATATCTTAACCTACGTTTTTGATAAGCAAAATCTAAATACAATATTTGAAAAGCCATCTTTACCTTCTGGCTTTGTTCTAAAATTAACTTGTGGTTTACGTGGCATGGTTCCTTCCCTTTTTGGGAAGGAACAAAATAAAATTATATTAGGTGACATAGAGAAATTACTCTTGTTTGGTTATCTATTGATAATAAAAAAGGCTACCAAATTGATAGCCATTATTACTTAATTTAATTTTTCAGCAATTAACTCATCCATATATTTATTGAAGTTCGAAATATACTGGGTATAAAATTGACCCGTAGCTGGCCCAGAAAACCCAGTATGAATTTTTCTTACTTCCCCTTTTCGATCTATAAAAATGGTAGAAGGATACCCTGCTATTTTATCAATCTGTGGTAATGATTTTTCAGCTTTAAATGGGTCGCTGGGTTCCACTCCCGTATCTAAAATTGGATACTGAATACCAAATTGTTTTTTATATTTCTTTAATGCAAAATTTGCCTCTAAAGGATTATCATATCTTTCATAGGCCAAGGCAATTACCTCTACACCTCTAGAACGATTCTTTTTATAATAATCAGTAATAAATCTTGTTTCATCCATACAATTTGGACACCAAGAACCGAATAATTGTATAACTACTACTTTGTTTTTGAATTCATCATCTGTAAGAGAAACTATTTTACCATCGAGATCCTTAAACTTAAAATCAAGCTTTGTATTTCCAGGTCTCATTTTAGAATAATCATATTCATTTGGTAGCTTTGCAGTTGGGTTAGCTTTCGCTTCCCATTTTGAACTTCCTCCAAAGCCTGCAATTAATTTACCCTCTATAATAGTAGTACTATTAATAAATCGTCCTTCAAAATAAATTACTCTTTCACCATCAAATGCAGAAAGTTTTAAGGTATCCCCTGAAACAAGGCCTTCTAAAAATCTATAATCACCAGTGGGTGTTAAAAAAGAACCAGTTACTTTACCCTCGACATTTTGTTTAAAAGTACCCACAGATTGCATAATCTTATTGGTTTGATTATTAGTTAGCAATACATCCCAAGTTCCAGAGGCATCATATTTAGAAGGCTTGTAATCAATAAATCTTGGTTGGTTCCAATTAGCAATAAAGGATGCCTTAATTTGCTTTCCATTAAGTGTCTTTATATAATATCCTTCCAATTGATCAGCATTATAAGTTGCCACTTCAAAACTAGCATTAAAATAAGGAAGCGTAATTAATAAAGAATCGGAAGATTGTTTCTTAAAATCATCCACAATAATTAATTCTTCTGCATTGATTAAAGTAATTATTGTTTTATCTTTTACCAAAGCAATATTAAAACTAAAAGGAACCGAATTCCCATCTAATCTGTATATAACTCCTTTCCAGTTTCCTGGTTTCAAATAAGGGGTATTTTGAGCAAAGGATAAAAAGGAAATTAATAGAAATCCTAAGAATAAAAAAATCGCCTTTTTCATATTTATAAAGTTAGTAATGTAAATTTAATTCTTATTTTATGATTTTCGACATTCCTCTCTGTTTGCCATTGTTTTTCATAAACTATGTTTTACCCTACAGGCACTAAAAAGCATCTATTGACGACTAATTAGCGCTACCATTAAATCCATCACATTTGTTTGCGTTGGTCCTGTCTTAACCAAGCCACCTACCTCTTGAAAAAAACGATATGAATCACAATTATAAATGTATTGATTCATATTCAACTGAAGATTAGATGCGGTCTGTGATGTGAAGGAATCAACAACTGCTCCGGCAGCATCAGTTGGACCATCAGTTCCATCAGTACCCGCAGATAAGAAAGTAATGCCTGGTTCATCCTTCAATAATTTTGAAATTAAGAGTGCCAGATGTTGATTCCTCCCGCCCAATCCCTCACCCTCTACTTTTATAGTTGTTTCTCCTGCAAAAAGCAAGCAGGTCTTTTCATGAATGTTTTCTTTCTTAGTGTTTTTTATACTATCCATTATATATTTAGCAACATCCATTATATTTCCTTCAAGCTTATCTGTTATTATTTTTGTTTCATAGCCAAATAAGGCTGCCTTTTGTTTTGCTATTTTCAGCGCTAACTTATTTGTACCAATAATTAAATTACTCGTCAGTTCTAATGCCTCATCGGATTCCTTAAGTGTTTCTTGTCTTTTATTATTAACTCCATCCTCTAGTAATTGATAAATTTGAATTGGTATTTCGTTTTTAATATTGTACTTATTGATAATGGAGATTGCATCAGCATAGGTGCTTGGGTCATGCACAGTTGGGCCAGATGCAATAACGTCTAAAGGGTCACCTATTACATCGGAAAGTATTAAACTCAGAACCCTTGAAGGATATGCAGTCTTTGCTAAAAGCCCCCCTTTTACTTTGGATACATGTTTTCGGATACAATTCATCTCAAAAATAGCTGCTCCTGATTTTAGTAATATATTATTTAGGTCTTTTAAATCATCGAGAGAACACCCTTCAGGAATATCTGTTAAAAGCGCAGACCCTCCGCCTGAGATTAAACAAATCAGCAAATCATTTTTTTCTGCTTTTTTTGCAATCGACATAATAATCTCTGTTCCTTTGATTCCATTTTCATCAGGCACAGGATGTCCAGCTTCCGTTATCCCGATAAATTGAAGCGGGACTGAATGCTCGTACTTTGTTATTATATGGCCTTCTGTTATCCTAGAACCAAGAATGGATTCTATCGTTTGGGCCATGGCAGCACTAGCTTTACCCACTCCAACAATATAAATATTAGCTATAGTTGAAAGGTCAAACTGAAAATTTTCAATTTGTAAATTATGCTGTTCAATTGAAATAAAACGCTTAATTAGGTTCTCAGGTTTTACACCTTCCAGCCCAGCTAAAAATATTTCCGTTGCCGTCTGCCTTGGATCCATTTAAAATATATTTTTTGATTAATTTTTAATTACAATTTTTTTTACTTTAATACTATCTTCATCTAAAACACTTTGTCTATGTAGTTGCAAGTTGTCCCAAAAGAGATTTATTTTGTTTAGCCTCAAAGAATTTAATATTTTTCTTTGCTCTTTTTGTTTATAGATAAGCTTACAATAATTAAGCCGACGGCTAAGGCCAATGTTAAAAGATACCAATACCCCTGATCTGCGTTTGTACTATTTAAACTAGCATTTGCTAAAATATCAGTTGTATTTATTTTTGTATAAACGGGGACTACCCATTTCATTACGTAAACTTGCAAACAGGTCAACACACAAACAATAAAGAGCATAATGAAACTATGCTTGAAAGTAAACCGAAAAAGATCTGATTCTTTACCAACAAGACCTACTGCAGCAGCACCCACTGCAATTGACTGAGGCGAAATCATTTTACCAGTTACACCGCCAGTGGCATTGGCACTTACGGTGACTAAGGGATCGAATCCTAAGGTGTCAGCCGTCTGTGCTTGTAGTTTTCCAAATAATGCGTTTGCGGATGTGTCAGAACCTGTAAGAAAAACTCCTAACCAGCCTAATATAGGCGAGAAAAATGGAAATAATACGCCAGTACTAGCCAAAGCACCTGCCATTGTAATTGACATGCCTGCATAATTTGCAATAAAAGCATACCCTACTACAGCAGCAATTGTAATAATCGGAAACATTAATTGTTTTAATGTTGCACCAAATATTTTTATACTTTCTCTAATAGAAATACCAATCAAGGGAATAGAAATTAGCGTTGCAAATACGACTGCAGTACCTGGTGTCGACAAATAATTAAAATCAAACGTCTTTATAGCTAAAGGATTTCCATCAGGTTGTAGAATTGCGTTATCTAATCCCGGAATTTTAAATTTAATGAACCCAATTGAGTTTAGTATATCTTTCACTGGTTGAAAACCCCATGCTATAATAAATAGTGTCATGATGATGAAAGGCGACCAGGCTCTAAGAATTTGTAAAGATGTATATTTTATTTCAACCGAAGTTTGCAAGGCGGGTTCTTCTTTAAATCTCCAAATGGATTTAGGTTTCCAATATTTTAATAAGAATAGCAAACTTAAAATTGAGGCAATACCTGCTAGTATATCCGGCAGCATTGGCCCCATATAATTGGAAGTAAACCATTGAACAAAAGCAAACGAAATCCCTGAAACTAAAATAGCAGGCATTACTTCTAATGACTTTTTAAACCCTGACATTAGAGTGACGAGATAAAAAGGAATTAAAAGAGATAATAAGGGCAAGGTGCGACCCACCATTTGGGAAATTGCCAACTCTGGAATATCTGACATACGGGAGGCCATAATTATAGGTGTACCAACAGATCCAAAAGCTACGGGAGCGGTATTCGCAATTAAACATAAACCTGCTGCATACAATGGATTAAAACCAAGGCCTACTAACATCGCGCCAGAAATTGCAACAGGTGCTCCAAAACCAGCGGCGCCTTCTAAAAAAGCTCCAAATGAAAATGCAATCAAAAGTGCCTGCAATCTTCGATCAGGTGTAATGGAAGCCATAAACGATTTTATCACTTCAAATTGGCCACTCTTAACGGTTACATTAAATAAAAAAACGGCTGAAATAATAATCCAAGAAATAGGGAATAAACCATAAAGTGAACCATGTAAGGTGGATAGCATTGCAAGCTTAAGCGGCATGCCGTAAATGAGTAAGGCAATAAATATGGCAATTGCTAAAGCAAGTAAACTAGTTATATACCCTTTCATTTTTTTTATCAACGCCCAGAAAATAAAAATGACGGGGATCGCGGCAACTAAAGCGGATAAAGGAATATTTTTAAGCGGATCAATGGTTTGAATCCAGGGCATAATTTGAAATTGTAATTTTTTGCAAGTCTATTTTGATTTGATATTCAAATTTGCTTTATCCATTTTGCTTTGTAAATAAGGAATGCCAAACATATGGGTCCATCCAAATATGCGCAAGCCATTGGTTATTTTCCAGATCGCTTCTCTTCTGAAACTTTCTTTATCATCAGGTAGATGACTCACTTTTTCTAATGCGTCGGATAAATCTTTTTGATTTTTATACTCATTAAAATTTAAGGGTAATTTATCTGTTACCAAATTTTGTGCACGTTTAATCGCTTCTTTTAAGTAACTAGGATCTTTAGTAAATTCATAGCCTAGAGACAAACCATGCAAAGTAGCCAATAAGGATTCCATTTGATGATTTACAGAAGGATTATCTCTCTGCCATTTGATATGTGTAATTAATGCTCTTTTAATTTTATCATCCCCGGTCATTTGGTAATACTTATACAAACCATGTGAAACATAAATCTGAGAATAACCATATCTGTCAATCACTAAATTTCCACCTTGGTCAGATGATTTTTGCAGCTCTAACATTATTTTTACTCGATCATTCAATTCAGTGAAATATTTTTCTTTTTTATTTACATCATATATCTCTGATAAATTCCAAACAGATAAATACAATCTTCTACCGCGTAAATCATGGTCTCCCCAAATTCTTCTTAAATGCAAATCGCCTGTTTGTTCCGCCACATCAAGTCCACGATGGTTACCAGTTAATAAATAAGAAGCAATCCAGCCCTGCACCCATACGTGCGCAGATAATAAGGAAGTATAATGTTGACTGGCATGCCTTCTACCCATTCCTAGATATGGACTTGCACCAATACTTCCTTTTTCTTTGTTATCAAAAAAGTCGACTGAATTATTGGTTTCTCCTAGATATTTTTTAGGTGCTGGCCAGTGGGTATTGTCCACATCCATTGCATGCGCAGAATTTGATTGAGCTGTAAGGTAATAATCTCTATTACCCGTTCTCATAAATTCCATCCACCACATAAAATCATTCGCTGGTTCATTATTGGTCCAGGTGTTCCACTTATTCTTAATGTAATAAGTTTGAAAGTCTCCGTAGTTTAACATTCCATACCAAGGTTCCCATTTTTGGTTGAACTTCATCCATTCAAACTTATAATCTAAAGAGCGTTCTAATTCAGGATTTTTTTCTGAACGAACTGAAAAATCTCCGTATACATTACTCTTTGAATACCAGTCAGCATTTGCATGCGTCACAGGTGGATCTAAAAAATAATTTAATTGTTTTAGAATTTCAGCATGTGGTGTTTTGGCATCATAAAAATCATATACAAATTCAGTCGTCTTAGCCAAACCTTGTGCAAAATTGCCTAGCATTTCACTATCAGGCATACCTGTTGCTCTTGCAAAAGCCATTGGAGTCACACTAGGAGACCAGATATAAGTGTATAAAAAATTACTGTCTCCTTGAATTGCAATTTCTTTAGGGTACTCCTCAAAAAAGTTACGAATACCAACGCCTATTCCCCATTTAGTATCTGAAAGGGTTATCCAGCCAGAGGCCTTGTCTTTTTTAAATATTTCTTTCTGATTCAATTTTAAACTACCCTCAAAACCTTTTGTTTGAACCGTTGGCGTAGTGGTATTTAAAGCAGGTAAGCTATTTAAATTAGGGCCTGTTTGAACAAGTGAAATAGATTCATTTTTAAGATTATTTAATTCAATTGTTTTTTCAACGCCAGGTGCAGTCCAATTACCATCAAAATTTCCGGTTTTAAATTGTTTGTCTTCGTTTAAAAAATATTTAATCTGAAAACCAGCTGAACTAATTTGGTCATTAGGTATCATCCAACCTGGATCATTCTTTAATGCATTTTCATCTACAATACTTTTATTTTGTGTCGCAACAGATGCATACTCTCCTTCTACTTTTTTATGCATATCTGGATCTCCTGTGTAAACAATACTATGTAACACTTTAATATAAGATTTACCAGCATAAGCATGAATACGCATCACAAAAGGTGAACTATTATTATCTTTTTTATTATATAAATAGTCTCCCTCAATTCTAATAATAGCATGTAACGGACCTGAACCTTTTTCTTGAACAGTATGCGTAATTTTAACCCTAGAAGTGTCAATACCAGATTGATCTAATATATTTAAAAAACTACCTTTTGTTTTACTAGACTCCGCAATTAAGTCTTTCTCATCAAAGCCATTACGATCTAAATCCAATTCAACCTTATCTAAAAAACCACCACCAAGTTTATTAATGGTAAATTGTAATGGCCCTGTGTTCACTCTAACTCTGCCATAGGGTCTCTGATTGTTTTCTACAATGATTCGATCCCCCATAAATTCTTTACGAACTACGTCTGAACCAAATTCAACACTATACTTATTTTGAGTATCGGAAAAGAAAAATACCCATACCCATTTAACACTTGTCGAAGCTGGCTCCCAAGTATTGACAATCGTAATTTGAGAAGGAATCTCTTCTCCCAAAGAATTCAATACCCTTACATTATCACTTGATTGTAATTTGTCTTTTGGAAATGGTATACCTAGTAATTGTGGTGCGCCAGGGACATTCTTTTCAATCAGTAAAGGAATTTTCTCAGCAGCTACTAAATTATTTATCAAAATAAATTGAAAAATAATGAGTAGTAAAACGTTATTCTTTTTCAAATTAAATATTTAAACTTATTTATTGGATAACATTGGGAATAATCTTCTAATATCAGCCTCTGTTGGTTGTAATCCGTATTCTGTGATCTCAAATGATTCTGCATATTTAAAACTTGCCGCTTTTTCTGGAGAGTACCATTTACCTATACCAGCTTTTTGAGCTGGGCTCATGGTTCTTTCCATCCAACGACCTTTTAACCAAGCTTTTCTTGCTGCTGGATCTTTTGGAACTTGAGGATCTATTTCGCCGCCATTTGCAATCCATGGTAACCACTCATACATTTGAGAAGTATGTTCATTTAAACCATCTACTTTTTGATCTAATGCTTCATCGATACCAATTACAATGTCATGACTAAATGGATTAGGCTTTTTAAAATTATCTTGCATATATAAAAAAACAGGATTCTTTTTTAAAGCGGGTACATCAGCAGCAACATTAGGAACAGCAACCATATAAGACGCATCTTCTACCAACTTACCTGCATTTCTATGATCAGGATGATAATCATTAGGACGTAAACCAAAAACAACATCAGCATTCCATTTTCTGATTTCACGAATAACTTGCATTCTAACATTCAAGTCTGGCAATAATTCACCATCATGATTATTTAATACAACATATTCGTCGATACCATATTTTTTTGCAGCACGCTGTGCTTCTGCTCTTCTTCTTTGTCCTAATACACCACCCCCTTCTGCATAGTGACCAGCGTCACCATTTGTTAATGCAACAAATTTTACAGCAACGCCCATTTTAGCTAAAAGTACGGCTGTTCCGCTCATTTTAGAATCAGCGTCATCAGGGTGTGCAAATACAGCTACAACTCTAATTCTTTTATCTTGAGTTGTTTGTGCTTTTGTATTCAAATTGAAAACAAAAACGAATAATACCGTGGCAATTAAAAATTTTTTCATTGTAAATTTTTTATTTTATGAATTATAATACTGAATCCGATTGGGACATTTTACGCATAGCTTTAATTTCAAATTCGCTAATTAAATATATAATAATTTAATAACATAATCAAGGAAAGTATTATTAGTGCTATAACTCCCAGCCCTTTCTATACTCTCTATAAAAATATTTATTGGCAGCAGCAATATTGGTAATTTTCATGTTCTCGCTATCGTAATAAATACGCTTACCTGTTCTTAAAGCAACCCCTCCTAATAAAATAGTTTCTGTAATCGCATTTGCCTTTAAAAAGCTACCCGGCGATTCTTGTTTATTCATAAAGGCGTCAATCCAAATATCATTAGGCGCTTCTCTTTTTTCAGCAGGCCTTGTTTTATCTTTCATATAGGCCACCATTTTTGCATTAGGAATAAGGGTTGGATTTTCACAATTAAATCCTGCTAATATTTTTCCTTTATCTCCCACAAACATCATTCCTTCCACAGGTAGTTCTGCATTTATATTGTCTACTTCATCTGGAATGGCTGGTCGCATTCCTCCATCATACCAAAATAAATTAAAGGCAGGTAATGTTTTTTGTGCAGGGAATTTAAATCTTACCATGGAGCTATAAGGAAAGGCTACATCATTTTTAATACCTTGACTTACTTGATTGACTATTTCACGATTCGTGGTACCGCAGGCTTCTGCACTTATAGGTGGTGTATCAATGCCAAGTGTTAAAAATAGTGGCCATAAACTATAGTGGCCCATATCTGCAATGGTACCACCGCCAAAATCATACCAACCTCTAAATGTCATATGGGTATAATCTAAATGATACGCTCTGTCTGGCACAGGCCCTAACCATAAATCCCAATTCATTCCATCAGGAATAGGCATAGACTCTGTTGGATTTCTGGTGAACTGAGGCCAGACGGGTCTGTTCGACCAATTATGTATTTCTTGTAAATTACCAATCACTCCATCTTCCAACATTTTTTTTAAGTTCTGATTCCCTTGAATATTTGAATACGCCATTAAATGTGTACTTACTCCTGTTTTTCTTGCAGTATCAATAGTTAATCTTGCTTCATACATTCTGTTGGCAATAGGTTTATGTATCACCACATGCTTTCCTTTATTCATGGCAGCAATAGATATAGTACCATGCAAATGATCGGGTGTCATTATTTTAACTGCATCAAAATCTTTTTCTTTATCTAATAATTCTCTGAAGTCTTCATAAGAAGTGCAGGCCTTCTTTGTATTTGTTGCATTGGTTCTTGCATAATAGCCATTCACCATTTCTTCTCCGACATCTCTTCCTCCTGGTATACCATTTAAGCTAGCGCCCCAATTCGTATTGCCAGTAGCCTCTCTCATTAAATTTCTAATTCCAGTGGTTGACCAGTCGCGATAATTGGTACTGAACTTATTAGGATCGCAAACTGAAACAATTTGCACTTTGGGATTTTTAAGTAAGTCAATTAATTCACGAATACCCTGCGTGCCGCAACCTATATAAGCCATTGTAAGCTTGTCACTTGGCGCAATATAACCTTTGCCACCTAGCACATGCCTAGGCACAATGGTGGCTGCAATGGAAGCTGCTACAGTATTTCCGATAAACTTTCTACGATTTAATTTCTTAGCCATGATAGTTTCATTTAAAGTGTAAATAATAAAGAAGACTGCAAAGAAAAAAGAGAGACCCTCTTTAAAATTAGATAAAATATCTTACCTTTTAGTCATCATTTATAAACAACAATTTTATGAACAGAAGAAAATTTATAGAAAATAGCGCGGCTAGTTTAGCTGCAGTAGGTATCCTCTCTCATTTACCTAGCTCCTTATTTGCCATGCCTAATTACAAGGGAATCAATATCCCTATTGGTTATCAGTCATATGTGCTTCGTGACGAAATCAATAAAGATATTGTAGGTACTTTAAAAAAGACTTTTGAAATGGGTTATCAGCATGTTGAAATGTGTTCACCCTTTGGCTATGCGCCCGGTACTTTTGGAGCACTTGCAAAGTACAGTGGAAAAGAATTGAAAAATATTGTAAATGATTCAGGCCTAGCTTGTTATAGTACCCATTTTACTTGGAATGAATTAGATAAGCATTTAGATGCGCGTATCGCATTTGCACACGAAATGGAATTAAAGCATATGGTATGTTCTGGAGGATTGTATGGAAAAACAATGGATGATTTGAAAAAGCAATGTGATACCTTAAATAAAATTTCAGAAAAAATTACTAGCGCTGGTTTAGTAGCTGGTTATCATAATCACAATGGAGAGTTTGAGCAGAAAAAAGACGGCAGACCCGATTATGATATTATTTTAGAACAACTAGACCCTACCTATGTTAAAATGCAGTTCCAAGTAGCAGCTATACAAGTAGGCTATAAGGCAGCCGATTATTTCCGTAAGTTCCCTGGTCGTTTTATTTCAGCGCACCTTTCAGATTTTTCAGTAGACAACCACAATAAACAAATTGTATTAGGTGAAAAAGGATTAGTTGATTGGAAAGACTTTTTTGTAGCAGCTAAAGTAGGTGGTTTAAAATGGGTCTATGTAGAGATGGAATCTGACCCAGGTACTTTAGAAGGCAGTGCCAAGTATTTAAAAACGATGTAGAAATTCTGGGAGAATAAATAAACAGTTATACTATTCAAACCCATGGGGGAAAATAAATTGGGAAATAAATTGGGAAATAAAGTAGAAAGAAAATTAGGGCGCGCCGATTTTATTAAAAAAGCGGCCTTGGCCACTGCAGGTTTTTATATCGTACCTAGAAGTGTACTTGGCGGTGTAGGCTATGTTGCGCCTAGCGATAAATTAAATATTGCAGCCATTGGTTGTGGTGGTGAAGGCGATAACGATATTCAACATTTAGCCAATACCCCTAATAAAAATTCCAATATTGCTTTTTTATGTGATGTAGATGAAAGGCCCGCCGCTTCTAAAAGAAAACAATTTCCAAAAGCAAAATTTTACAAGGACTGGAGAGAAATGTTTGATAAAGAAAGTAAACATTTTGATGCAGTTACTGTTGCCATACCCGATCATAACCATGCATTAGTGGGTTTAAGTGCGATGCAATTAAAAAAGCATTTGTATTTACAAAAGCCTTTAACGCACGATATTTATGAAGCCAGAATTTTAACACAAGCTGCTGAAAAATACAAAGTAGTTACACAAATGGGCGACCAGGGCGCTTCTTGCGATGGTATGCGTACAATGCGTGAATGGTTTGAAGCTGATTTAATTGGAGATATAGAAAAAGTATATTGTTGGACCGACCGTCCTGTTTGGCCACAAGGTATTGCATGGCCAAAAACCAAACCTCCTATTCCTAAAGAATTAAATTGGGACTTATGGTTGGGTACTGCTCAAAAAACAAATTACATAGATAACTTGGTTCCATTTAATTGGAGAGGTTGGTGGGAATTTGGAACAGGCGCCTTAGGAGATATGGGCTGTCATATTATGGGCCCTCCTTTTAAATTATTAGAATTAGGTTATCCTACAGAAATATCAGGAAGTGCAAGCACGGTTTACAGTGGTATATTTAAAGAGGCCGTTTATCCAGAGAGTGGGCCCTTATCAAGTTCTTTAAAATTTAAGTTCAAGCAAAAAAATGGCAAGGACTTAGATTTATTTTGGATGGACGGAGGTATTACACCAGAGCGTTTGAATGAACTTGATCCCGAATTAAATTCTAACGATGCGCTAGGCGACTTCCCCGGTGAAAACGATTTTGAAGGTGCTACTTTATTTATTGGTACTAAAGGAAAGGTAGCCTGCGGTTGGGGTGGCAGCCATCCAAGATTATTACCACTTAGTTTAAATAAGGATGTAAATATTCCTGAAAAATATGCAAGAGTAAAAGGCAATATGGATGGACATTGGTGGCAATGGGTAGATGCAAGCATTGCAGGTTATGGCAATATGGAAGTAGACTCCCCTTTTGTAGGCTATGCAGGCCCCTTAACAGAAACTGTTTTATTGGGTAATTTATTATTACGCAGTTTTAATATTCGTGAAAAAATAAAAAGAGTGGATCCTGTTTATGGTAATATGGAAGGCTATAAATTTTCTGGAAGATACAAGGCCTTGAAATGGGATGGTGAAAATATGCGTGTCACTAATTTTGAAGCGGCGAATCAATTTATTAAAAGAGAATACAGAAAAGGTTGGGGTGAATTGAAATTATAACTGATCATAGTATAAACCAGCGGCACCTAAAATGCCTGCATTCTCTAATTCAGATAATTCAATTTTCAAATTAGTTATTGAATGCCCAAAGGCAAAAGTATTTATCCGTGCCCACATATTTTTTTCAAAATAAGGATAGGCATGTCTTACAGATCCTCCAAGTACAATAAAGGAAGCATCATAAGTATACATGATTGTTTTTATAGCATTACCTAAATGCGTACCCATTTCTGCATAATACTGCTGGGCTTGCTTATCTCCTGCTTTAGCACGTTCGAATACTTCTTCCCCCTTTAAATTATAGATATGAGAAAAATATTGGCCGCTGGCATAGTATTCATAATTGTGGTCTAAGTAGTCGACCATTCCAAACTCACCTGCCCCACAATTTGAACCAGCGAACAAATGTTTATTGACTATGGCTCCGCCACCTAAACCTGTTCCAATAGAAAGTCCAATCATATCTGACTTGCCCCTGCCCTTTCCAAAATGAAACTCACCTAAGGCAAAGCAGTTGGCATCATTGTTTACATAAACAGGAAGCTTATATTTTTTTTCTAAAATTTCTTTTAGGGGTACTTCTTTCCAAGAAGGAATATGTTGTACATCGTATACAATACCTTTTGCTAAGTCAACCACACTTGGAACGCCAATGCCTATGGCTACCACTTCATTATCCAATAGTGTATCTATTAATAAATAAAAATCGGCTAATACTTCCTCTACAGTGCCTGCACTTTTAATGCGTTTGCTTTGAATAGTATGTATATTTCCCTCATGCACTAAACCCGCACGAATATTAGTAGCCCCTAAATCAATTCCTATAACTTTTGTTTCACTCATAAAATAGTTTAAGCAATGTCGCTTTCTTTCTTTTTAAATAATGAAATGGTTTTATTGGTAATTATAGGCTTTGCCCAAAATCCAATACTAAATATAAAGCCAAGTGTTAAAAATAAAAAGCACATGCCTAATCGTAAGCCATAGTTATCTCCAAGCCAACCAACTATTAAAGGCACAATAGCGCCACCTATAATACCCGTTACCATAATGCCCGAAAACGAGCCATGGTGTTCACTTACAGAGTTTAAGGCCAAAGAAAATATAATGGGATATATAACTGAAGCAAAAAATCCTACCATTGGAAAGGCAATTAAAGCCATAGAAGAAGTTCCGAATAATGCCACTAATAAACTTATAATTGCAAGTCCCGTAAAAGTTATGAGTACAATACGGCTATCCATAATTTTTAATAGTAGTAAACCTAGTACACCACCCGCTGTCATTAGTCCCCAAAAATAAGCAACAGTTTCAGCACCTATTTTTTGAGGATCTAATCCGTGGTAGCTTAAAAGAAATTGTGAAATCCAATTCGCAACACCTTGTTCAGAACCTACATAGCAAATCATAGCTATAAAATATAAAACTACTTGCTTATTCTTAAGTAGGGTTATATGTGTGGCGAGTGCACCTGCCTTTTCATCTTGTTTTAATTCAACTGCTGGAAATTTAGATACTGCAATTATGAGTATCATGAAAAAACAAATGACTACAAATAAAAAGTAAAGTGAAATCCAAGGTAGTTGCGGAGGTACTAATGTATATAAATAAGTAAGTAAGCCATTGTCTTTCGTATCATGGCCCATGGCGAATACCAATTTAGAATAGACTAAAGGGCTTAAAAAGGAAGCAAAGCCAAATATAAGCTGGGCTAATACGGAATAAAATGCAAAGTTTTCTTCTCCTCCTGAAGTACGAAGTAATGGATTAATAACTACTTGCAACATAGCCATGCCACATCCTATTATAAATAAAGAACCTACCGCCGATAAATAATTAGGGAATAAGGCTAAAATAAGTGAGCCTAGAAAAGCCACGGCAAAAGCAGTTATCATTACTTTTTTCTCTTTGTACTTTTCTATCATCATTCCAGAAGGAATAGACATGACACCATATGCAATGAAAAAAGCAAAAGGCAAGAAGGCTACTAAGGTTAAACTTAAACTAAAGCCTTTGATTAAATCGGGAATCAAGGGCCCCATAATATTTGTCAAAAAAGAAATAACAAAAAATGTTAGTAGAATAAGGAAAACGATATAAGGGCTTCTTTTCATAAATTATTTTATTTTGTTACTATTGCACCAGCCGAAAGGCTTGTACTTATTACTTCTCCCGCTTTAATGCTTAACCATTCACCGTTTTGAATTGCTTTATCGGGCTCATTGGTATATTTAGAAGTCCATGGCTCTAAAGCCACGGTATAACATTTACCCCACCATGGAAAATCTTGGCTGGCGTTTCTTTCCTGCCATAACCATAAACATTTAAATATTTGCGCATCCCAGCTTACACTAAAAGCAATTTTTTGATCAGGATTAGTAATGGTGTAATGGGCTTTATTATTAGCAGTTTCAAAATTGCTTAAAAAAGAAAGGTCACGGTAAGCAGGTGCATCAGTATTAGGAATCACAGATGCATCAAATGCTTTGCCAGTAGGGTCTTCCGCTTGTGGCCAGTTATAAGTTTTACCCGCTTTAAACCTTCTTGGCTCAGCAATATCATCATGTACTTCCATGGTTTTTGCATTGGTCTCAATTTTTGCGCCTTCCTTTAAAAATGGAAGACCAAATGCAATATGATGTCCCCACATGACATCAAGTTGTGTGCCACTTTCATTAGTGAGTTGTTCTGTAATTATTAATTGACTACTGTTTTTTTGAAGGCTCAGTGTCTTTTCAATTAATAAAGGCATTCTTAAAGGTCTTGTCCAAAATTTTACAGCTACTTCATCAGGAGTATCTTTAATGATTGCATATTTCCAAGGAATTAAAGAAACTTCTCCATGCAAACCTAAAGAAGCACCTCTATAATTAAAGGAAGGACTATTAGGAAGAATTTCCTGCCATCCACCATAATAATAATCTTCGGACTGATTATGTGTATCACGCATTTGTGAAAATACCTGCGCAGGATTTTGTATACCTTTATCTAATCTTAATAAAAAATCGAGGTCTAAGGGTTTGTATTTAAATTCAAAAATATCTGAACCGCGATCGGCTAAAATACCAATGCGCAAAAAAGCATTTTCTAAATACACTACTTTCATACCTTTTAAAGCCCAGTCGTCGCTAATGCTACAGTCTTGATTTGATTTTTTAGTTTGCATTTATTTAGAATTTTACTTAGGTAGCCAACTTAAACATACAGGCGATTTTATATTTTCAACTGTATTGAATAAGCTAAGCGTTCCGTTGTATGAATTTACGTTAAATATGGCGATTGTATCCGAATCTTGATGGGCTACTAATAGCCATTTTCCAGTTGGGTCAATAGTAAAATCTCTGGGCGTTCTACCTCCCGTTGGATAAGAAGCAATATAGTTAAGGATTTCAGCAATTGGGTCAAATGCAAATAAACGTATGGTATTATCTGATCTCATGGAAGTATAAACGAATCTTCCATCTGCTGAAACTCGGATAGCGGCTGCACCAAGGTCGGTATCTATACTTGTAGAAGTGTTCACTGACTCATTTAATGAACCGCTTAATTGCCCACTCAAATCGAAATTTCCCTTTATCTTATACTCCTTTTTTTCAGCACTATGTTTGATAATAGTAATCGAGCCATTAAGTTCATTGATAATAAAACCATAGGCATAATTTTCATCAAAACAAATATGACGAGGGCCCGAGCCTGCAGGTAGTAGTATTACTTGCTCCTCCACAACCTCAAATTCAATATTATTTTCAGTTTTATTATCTATGCTAGTATTTTTTTGAACACTATACACTTTAACTTGATCTAATCCTAAATCACAAACTAATAATTTATTAGACTCAATATCAAAAAAAGTGCAATGCGCATGTGCATGAGTTTGTCTACTTGGATGTTGGCTGCTTCCCTTATGGTATATATTAAGCGGTTCATGAAAATTTACATCAGCAGTAGGCTCAACATTAATATTATGTATAAGTAAATTACCGGTTTCATAACAAGCGCTTGCAGTAAAGCTTTGGCCTTCTGCATTTTTAAAATAATGTATATGGCAGGGGCAACCACCTTCAATAGCTTGCGTATTTATTAAGCTGAGCGAATAATTCTCATGAATTGTATATGTATGTATTACTGGTTTTTTAGAAGCAATAATTTCTGAAACTGCAAATAAATAGGTAGACGATTTAGTTTCCAGTTTAATGCTACTACTATGCATTATACTAGCAATAGATAAATAACTTGGATTCACTTGAAATTGATTATTTAATAATTTCAATTCGCCAGCACTTGCATCAAAAGCAAAACATGATATACCTTCTCCATGGCCACCAAAATCTCCGGCTACTATTTCAGTATAAGAGCCAACATATAAGATATGTGTTTGATTTGAGCTGTTCATGATTTAACTATGTAGTAGTATTTGGAGTGTTATTTATTCTCTATTAAATAAGAAGCAGTATAGGCTGCTTGTAATTTTTCCAAAACCAATTCAGGGGCGGTATCATGCAATAAATAAGCATGTATGGTTTCACCTAAAAAGGTTTGAAACTTAGGCCAGCCTTGATATCTAGGCCTTAGATAGGCATTGGTTAAACTAGGCATTGTGTTTGTAAAAAAATTATTTGTAATAACATTTGCCTGCTTATTCTCCCAGGCCATTTTATTACCAGGTTGTCCTTGTGCATTTACATATATAGTGGATTGTACAACATCACTACATATCCAAGCAGCATAATTTGCTGCTTCTTGCACATTACTACAAGAACTTGTTATAGCAATGCCAGCTCCTCCCAATACTGCATTGTTTATTTCAGGTGCTGTATGGTATTTTAAAATATTTTTTCTAAAGCCGGCTCTTGAATAATTCGTATAACAAAAAGCAAGCGGGCTATAAGCAATATCATTTTGCTCAGCCATATAATCATATAAAGCAATCGGGTTCCAATCCAAAGCCTTGGGATGAAATACATCTCGCATTGTACGAAGCATGCTTAGTGCTTTTATTCCTACTGAAGGTTCTACTAGTAATTCATTATTTTCTTGAATGGGTGATCCAAATTGGGCTGTAAGGCTTAAAAAGCTACATAAACAATCGGTAGGACAAAGTGCCATACCTATATATAATTTTTTAGAAGCTAAGGTTTTAGCTAAAGCAAAAACTTCCTCCCAGGTATTAGGTAAGCTATCATTAACCATTAGGTCGGCTCTATAACTAGCGCACTGCATAGCAGCATCAATGGGTAGTGCCCATTGTTTTTCATGATAATGATAAGATTCAAAACTTGGGCCAGCAGAACTAATTTTAAGTTCATTTAAAATATTTGCAGGCAGTAAATCATTTAAGGGCATTAAGCATTGAGATGCCTCCGCCACACCTACATGTGGGTGATCCATGATAATTAAATCAAATTGTTTTGAAAGCGCTTCTAATGACTGGTCTCCAAAATTAGTAAGTGATCTTTTTTGCCATTCTACTTGAATGCCTTTCTCTTTGAAATACAGCTCAGATGAGGCTATCAGCGGATCATATCCTCTTGCGTGATCCCAGGTAATGCCTTTTAATTTAATCATGAATACTGCTTTATTTCTTTTCTAAACTCTTATTGTAAAAAGCCTGTATTTTTTCTTGTCCTTCTTTGGATCTATAAAACTTTCCAAGAGCAGCTGCTTCTTTAGCTTGCAAAGCAGCTGTAATTCCATTAGCAGCTTCCTGTGTTAATTGTTTAATAGCTAAAAGCCTATCGGGCAATTGAGCTGCAAATGTTTGTGCAAATTCAGTAGCCTTCTCTATAAAATTCTCTCTTGGGTAAATATAGTTTATAACGCCGCGTGCATGCATTTCTTCTGCAACAATAGTTCGGCCTGTCATTACAATTTCATTGGTTAAATTAATACCTATTTTTTTAGTAAGTCTTAGGCTTCCTCCACCGCCAGGAATAAGGTTTAATAAAATTTCAGGAAGACCCATCTTTGTACCAGCAGCCGCCACTATCATATCACAGGCAAGTGCAATTTCAAAACCTCCACCAAAGGCATAACCATTAATAGCAGCTATGACTACTTTAGAATTATTTTCAATACCTGCATATAAAGAATGTCCCTTTAATTGAAAGGCGTCAAACTGAGCCTCTGTTTGCTGCGCATACTCTTTAATATCGGCACCTGCCATAAAAGCCTTACCAGCACCGGTTATCACCACCACCCCTATTTCTTGGCTATCAGCTTTATTTACAAAGTCTAATGCATGAATAATTTCATCCATCATTAAAGCATTCATAGCGTTTAGCTGTTCTGGCCTGTTAAATTTTATGAAAGCAATTTTATTATGTATCTCTAAAATGATATGCTCGTATTTCATTATTTAATTTTTTTCAATTATTTCGTCTTCAGTTTTTCTACAGAAATAATTTTTTCACTTAATAAAGTTTCAATCGCCGCTTCGTCATAACCCAATTCTTTTAAAATTTCTGGGCCATGCTCACCAATCATCGGAGAAGGTCTGGTAATAGCACCAGGTGTTTCACTCATGGTAAATGGAATATTAGTCACTTTTAAATTACCTGCCTTAGGATGTTGAATATTTACAAAAGTATTATTATGTATTACTTGTGGGTCGTTAGCTACCGCCGATTGATTATTCACTTGGGCCACCCATAAGTCGTATCCTAGCATTATTGTAAGCCACTCTTCGGTAGTTTTAGTAATAGTAACTGCTTGAATGCGGTAATAAATTTCATCTCTTTTATCGAATAAAACTTGCTTATCGTTATATACTAATAAACTAGGGTCTCCTAGCGCTTCTACTAGTGTATCAAAGGGGTTCATGGCAATGGCTAAATAACCATCCTTGGTTTTATAAGTACCAAAAGGTGCAGGATTACCCGGATGCCCAATACCCGATTCTGGCCTTTCAAACTGAACGCCTAAATTTTGAATAGTGAAATAGTCTTGCATTTGAAATGCAATGGCAGATGAAAGTAGATTAGTTTGTATTTCTTGTCCAATGCCTGTTTTTTCTCTAAAATAAAGTGCCGCTAAAATAGCGTACACACAGTTAAAAGCGTTTACCTGATCACATAGTGCGGTGCCTAAAGCAACCGGACCATCCGATTTTTTTCCACTAGTCATAATAGCGCCACTAACACTTTGTACGAGTAAGTCTTGGCCAGGTCTTTTTAAATAAGGGCCATCACTACCCCAACCCGATGCAGAACAATAAATAATTTTTGGATTTATTTTTTTTAAAGCAGCATAGCCATAGCCTAATCTTTCCATCACGCCAGGTCTAAAATTTTCAACTACTATATCGGCCTGTTCTATTAATTGTAGTATAATTTTCTTGCCTTCTTCTTTTTTCATATCAATAGCAATAGATCTTTTATTTCTATTCCATGCCATAAAACAAGGCGACTCATCATCTGCTATCCATTTATTGAAAAATGTCATGCCGCGATAAATATCGCCAGAACCATACCTTTCTATTTTAATTACATCTGCTCCTAAGTCGCCCAACATTTGTGTGGCGTAAGGACCTTGTAATAGTTGTGAAAAATCAATCACTTTTAAACCTGCTAATGCCTGCTTCATTGTATACGCTATTATTTATATTTAATTATTCGGTGTATCTAGGCAGCGTGCAAAGTCCGCCATCTACTTTAATGTCTTCTCCAGTAATAAATCCTGCTTCATCAGATGCCAGGAAAACCGCTGTCATGGCCACTTCTGAAGGAGTGCCTAGTCTGTTCATAGCATGTTGTGCTGCACTTTTTTCTAAAAAAGCAGTGCCTTCTGTCTCTGCTCTTTTTGCATTCATAGGTGTATTAATAGCCCCTGGAGAAATACTATTAAAACGAACATTGCTTGCACCAAACTGTCCAGCTAATTGATTGGTCATGGCTAGCATGGCTCCTTTAGCACCTGCATAGGCCGTCCAATTATGCCAACTACGAAATGCTTGTGTAGAAGAAATATTAATAATACTACCCGATTTTTCTTTGATCATATGCGGAAGCGTTTCTTTAATAGTTCTAAACACACTTTTTAAATTAATATTCATAAGGGTATCCCAATCGCTTTCTGGCATTTCCATAATATTACCGCCAATGGCTACTGCTGCATTGTTCACTAGTATATCTACTTTCCCAAATGCTTTAATAGTTTGATGCACTAAATTTTTTACATCCTCTGTATTACCTACATCGGTTTTTACAGCTAATGTTTTAGCACCATTAGCAGCCAAGTGTTTTGCTTCCTGATTTAATTTTGCTTCATCAATATCACTTAATACCACCATGGCACCCTCTGCTGCAAAGGCAGTGGCAATCGCAAGCCCTATTCCACCTGCAGCACCCGTAACAATGGCTACTTTATTTTTTAATCTCATGCAATTATTTTTTTTCGTTAATCGTTATCCAATACTTTTCAATTTCTTCCAAACTCTTTCCCTTGGTTTCAGGAATAATTTTAATTGATAAATACAAAGCCGGCGTAGTCACTAAAGCAAATAACCAAAAAGTGCCAGCGGGTGTAAGCTTTTCTAATAATAATGGCGTAAGCTGCCCTACCAGCGCGGTTCCTATCCAAAGTGAGAAAGTGGCTAATGCCATGGCTTGGCCTCTAATTTTAGCTGGAAATATTTCAGATAATAAAACCCAAATAACAGGGCCATAAGAAAAAGCAAAGCAGGCAATGAAAAATAAAATAAAAGTAAGCAGCAAATAAGTATTATTAATATTAAAATAAAACAGACCACCCACAATAATTAATGAAGATAAAATACCTATGACTCCAGCAATAAGTAATGGCCTACGACCTAATTGATCTATTTTCCAAATGGCAATTAAAGTAAATAATACATTCACTAGCCCAATAATTACTTGACTACCTAAGGCGTCGGCTATGGGAAGCCCCGCCGATTCTAGTATTCCAGGACCATAATATATAATGGCATTAATGCCGCTAATTTGAGTAAGAAAAGCTAGTGAAATACCAATTAACATAGGCAGTCTAAAACTTCCTTTAAATACAATACTTAATCCGCCGCTCTCTCTAGCTAGGTTAGACTTAATATCATTCATTTCTTTTTGCGCTTCTTCGTCATTGACAATTTTATGTAAAATAGTTAAGGCTTCTGTTTCTCTATTTTGAATAGTTAACCATCTTGGACTCTCAGGTACAATTTGTAATAGTACTAAAAATAAAATAGCAGGAACAGCAGAAGTACCTAACATAATTCTCCAAACCTCTGAAACCATTATCTGGTATACAGTTCCCGTGCTTTGCGCAAAAGTTTCAGATTGTGAAAGCTTTAATAAATAAGCATTGCTAAAATAAGAACAAAGAATACCAATAGTAATAGCGAATTGATAAAGCGCCACCAAGCGCCCTCTTTTATGTGCAGGAGAAAGTTCTGAAATATATAAAGGCGATACCATGGAAGCTACCCCAATACCTAGGCCGCCCACGAAGCGGTAAAAAACTAAATCGTTGAATCCTATAGCGAATGTGCAACCAACGGCAGATACTCCAAAAAACAAGGCCGATAAAATAAGCACTTTTTTACGGCCATATTTATCGCTTAACACACCTGCCATGGCTACTCCAGTAATACAACCTACTAAGGCAGAACTTACATACCAACCGGTGCTTATAGCATCTAAATGAAATTGCGTGGACACAAAATTGATGGTGCCGGAAATAACTGCGGTATCATAGCCAAATAAAAAGCCCCCCAAGGAAGCAATAATGGCCAATGTATTTATGTAATTTTTTTTAGAAGATGCCATTGTCGTAATTGTGGTTTATGATTAGCTAAAAGCAAGGAAATTCGTATCTCTAATATACGATTTTATGATGAGACCCAAAAAGCCCTAAATATTGACTGGCTAAGCTTTATCTTTGCCCCATGGGCCAGAAAAAACTGATCAAATTTGCAGCCATTAAGCAGTACGAGAATGTACTGGAATACCCACAGGGAATGCCGGGCAAATGGAAGGCCTATTTTGAAAAGTTAAGCTTGGGAGAATTTCCCATTTCACTAGACAACCTTGAAATTAGCGCTAATAATAGTCCCCAAAATAATACTGCTATTAAGCCCCTGGTATTGGAGCTAGCCTGTGGGCGTGGAGAATATGCGGTAGGCTTAGCGCGACTATTTCCTGAACAAAATTTTCTTGGGCTGGACATTAAAGGCAATAGAATTTGGAAAGGTGCCAGTATTGCTAATAAAGAAGGCATTAAAAATGTTGCCTTTGTTAGAACGCAGATAGAACAAAGCATTCAATATTTTGCCAAAGAAGAAGTAGCTGAAATATGGATTACTTTTCCTGATCCTCAATTAAGATTATCTAAAGCCAAAAAAAGATTAACCCATCCGCAGTTTTTAAGATTATACCAGCAGTTTTTAAAACCAGGAGGTATAGTGCATTTAAAAACAGATAG
>ENA-OREM01000590-OREM01000590.1-marine-metagenome-genome-assembly--contig:-NODE-590-length-23329-cov-4.848400_pt1 | contig 23329 bp, 33 predicted proteins | sample MGYA00248623_ERZ508561 | MGnify/ENA primary metagenome ERZ508561 (study PRJEB26227, sample SAMN06264494) | marine metagenome | isolation source: Columbia River Estuary | place: USA:Columbia River Estuary...
AATATTAATTAATATTACAGGCTCATCTAATTCATATAAAGGTTTTGCATTAAATAATCTTATTATTTCATCAGATGTCATCAATCCTTTATTCTCTGAATGTTGCCCTTGAACAATATTTGATAAATTAAATCCAAAATAATCACCAAAATCAATTAATGAAGCTTCAACCTCAAATGATTCTTTTTCTGTTAAACCGTGCCTTATAATAATATGGTTAACCAATAAGCCCTCTTCTTTTAAAGCCCTTATAGTGTTAAGTTTCAGAGTTTTCTCATCACCATTTAAAGCATCCTCTTTATGTATAAAAACTCTATTTCCATTACCCTTACCAATGTAGAAGGGAATATTAGTTTTAGGATTAACTAAAGCATATACATAATACTGTAATCTTTCAGATGTTATTTCATCAAACATATTTCTAAATTAATAAAATATTAATTAATCTTTGTTCATTCATAAAACCAAACATATCTAACCTGTATTCAAGTTGTAACTTTATATTGTTTTTAAAGACATAAAAAACATTTAGTGATTTAAAATTTTTAAGCAAAAGAAATATCATCGCTAACGGCACTGTCTTTAATTCATATTTATCATTAAGCTTAGGTACTAATACATCTACAGTTCAAGACCAAAAAGATTTCTGGGAAGACTTACCTTTTTGTAGGGTTTTTAGAGAAAGTTCTTGACTTTAAATACTCTCTATGGTAACATAGAAACATGGCTAGAACAAAAAAAATAGATAACTCAATAGGACCTTCCTCTTACTCTAGAGATGAAAATGGTCTACTTTTAAATATTCAATATTCCTTTAATGAAGATGAAACAAGGGATTGAAATTAAATTAAAACAATTAAAACGAAACATTATGTACGACATTAACAAATTTTTAGAAAACAGACGCTATATAGTTAGCGCGATTGACAAATTAGAATTCAACTTGGAATGTGTTGGCGACCACGCTCACGAATCATTTGAATTTGAAATTGATATGGGCAATGTTAGCTTGATAGTAAACGCAACTATCATGGAGACCTTTGTTGCGTATAGCGGAGAAACACGATGGGAGCCAGCAGACTATTTACTTGAACGCGAATTTAATGAGATTAACGAGGCTTATTACATCACCAGTGAAGGCGACGAAATACCTTGTACCGATAACGAAATTGAAAAAATTAAAAACGTAATTAAATCTTTAATATAATGAACGCATACCAAACAGAACGCGCTTACCTAAAAGTGATTGACACTATTATAAGTTGCAAAACAAAAGACCAGTTAAGAACTGCTGAGAGAATGGCTGACTTTTTTATTAGCCGATTCAAAAAGCCAAGCGTTTTAAAGTTGAACGTGAAGACACTTATTCAAAATCATTCAATTAATTGCATATGAAAATAGAAATTGTGAATAAAATAGAAGCAATGATTAAAAATGAGGAGAAGCACCTTGATTGGCTGCAAAGCAACAACGCACCTCAGGAATTCATTGAACTTTCTAAATGGCATATTATTCATTATGCTGAAAGGCTTAAAGAATATCGAGAATCTTTAGCAACACCACAAAAAGAATGGAAAACTTTTATGATTGAAACATTGAGCCAAAAAACAGATGTCCCTTATAGATTCTTTTCTCAGTATTATTCCATAAACGAGGCAAGAGAACATCATAAGCGAGCAATTTCAATTATAGAAGTTAAATTAACCATTGAACCAGTAAATAGTTAAACAACCCTAAAAACAAAATAATATGAAATTAAATTTAAATGCAAAAATAGACAAGATTAATACATTAAAAGGTAAAGAAGAATTTAATGTATCCGACTTAATAAAATTATTAAGCAAATTAGATGAAAGTGCAAAAATTAGGTTTGGAGTACGAATAAAAGAAAATGTTACTGGTTTTTTCCAAGATGATAATTTTATATTTAGATTAACATATGATAACATCGAAGATGAAGATGAAGGAAATTATGTTATTGAAATTCTCACAAACGCCATAGGTGAATTAGAACTTATTAAACAATAGTGATATGCAAACAGCATACGAAATAATGAATAAGCACTTTAAAGAATGTTTTGAAACGCACAACGAAAAGGTATCCGAAAAGTATATCCTTTACTTTCATAAGGCTATGAAGGAATACGCTCAACAAGAACGTGAAAAAGCAGTATCTGAACTATTAGGATTAATTCAAAATAAAAAGTAGTATGCCTCAAACGTATTGCGCCCGATGTGGCAAACCTATTGCAGTTGATAAATGGTATCTGTGCGAAGATTGCGATAGGCTGCAGCCTCGTTATTTAGCAAGCAAGAAACCACCAATAACACCAGCAGCAAATAAAGCGCCTTTGAATTTATAACTATTGTACCACTTAGGGGAAGGCTTGAAGGTGTACGCTCTCAGGCTTTCGCCTTTTATGTTGGGATTGCTATTCTCAACTATTACAGATAGCGAATCTTCTTTAAGCCAACTGCTCTTTTTTTTTGCTATTATGAAAGTCTGCTCGTTGGGGACTTGAATGTTGTATAGGCTAAAATTCTTTTCCGTTATAACAGCATCAAATTTAAAGAATGTGCTATCAATACTAAATGAATCAATGAAGGCAGTACAAGGCAGCTGCTCACGAAATACGTGATTGATTGTGTCGTGCTTGAAAATTGATTTATACTTTATCAACACCTCTGTATCTTTTAACTTTAATCTTTTTTCGATAGCCAGCACCTCATCGCTCTTTTGGTCAACAAGTAATTGCATCGCAGCATTGTACTCAATTAGATTACCGTTTGCATCTTCATACTCTTTAACCTTATCGCTATAATTCTGCAAGTCGATAACAAGCGATGTGCTTCTTTTTCTATCGTTGCACCCTTTAAATAGTAGCATGATTGTTAGAAAGCCCAGCACTAAAATAGTTATATCTCTTATTGCTACCTCCTTATTCATTGCAATCTCCTTTCTTATACCCTCGCCCGTTCGGACTTTCTTTGTCAACGGTCAATATCTGCATTCTATTTGCGCCCTCTTTGTAACTAACATGAATCCAAGTTGGTTCACCGTTTACCGGATGCTCACAAATTAGCTGATCAAATTCTAAATTAGTTTTAATGTGTTGAAACAACAATGAATTTTTAATCTTGCCATTGCCAGTAAAGTCAATCGCTTCACCTTTGCAATGTTGCGACTTCGCTTGTCCGAACTTATCAACTGCACCACCAATAGCCTTATTAAGAATAGGTGAGCGATAAAAAGAATTAATCTTTAAAGGTACGTTTGCAAATTTGCGCACTGGTTCAAAGCATTTCACCGCCACCGTTACCATTGCTTTCAAGTGCTCTAATGTTGGTTCGTTGCTTATACCTTTTGCTTTTGCCGTTGGGCTGTTTACTGCCTCCTCATAGCTTATGTGTGTGCTTATCTTATCCATTTGTAGTATTGTTTTTTTCTTTATCAGGTGTTTTCATAACGTGCTGTATAAACGCGCCAAATGATATGCTAAACGCTGTTTCTAATTTTGCTATCAAGACCTCATTATTTTTAGGGTACTCAACAAAAAAAGCAAGTATAAAAGCAATCGCCAAAATAGCACCTATCATGAAGCCAATTACATAACGCGCCTTAGCTTCTGCCTTTATCTTTTCCCACATCGTCATAGTTCGTACGAAATAAAAGCTATATTAATTTCATCTAAACTCATTTCGTTACTCCGTTACGATGTACAACGTATATATCTCTCTCCATTGCGCTCAATCTTTTATCGATAGAGTAAAGTTCGACACTTAATTTTGTCATTGAATTTTCAATGCTATTCGCTTTCTCAGTCATCTTATCAACTTGCTGAATTAATCTATTAAGAAAGTAGGCTATTATTCCGACGAATGTTCCGCCAATGGTTAGAAATATTGTAATGCTTTGCGGATTCATTTAGCAGCGTTTTTTACGTTGGTTATTAAATGCGCTGTCAAAGTTAATATCAACTGGCAACGCTTCTTTTATATTGTGTCGTGGCTCAAAGCCTCCCGAACCTTTAACGTAAACACCTATAAATTCATCAGGATTAGTGTTGTTGTAATCTGTTACGATGATTTCATCTGCTTGCAGAATATCGGTCTTAACGAAGTTTCTTGTAGCTTGCTCAATAGGTTTAAGTTTTAAAATGTACTTTTCCTTTTGCTCATCAACAACCCATTGTTTCTGCCCGTTGTTATATTCCACTTCCTCGCGCGTGTATTCGCTTGATGTGAAACCAAACATACCACTAAGTCGAATTTGATTATACCAATTAATAGAATTAAAATCTATAAAGTCTGTTTGTGAACCAGCAGCGCCACGTATGCCGTTTGTGTAAGTTTCTATTCTAACCGTCCCGTTAATCAAAGCTGGCGAGTATTCGGATAAACAAAATTCGTTTGAATACAAAGACTTGTTTCCGAGTATAGTTGTAATCACGTTCTTAACGCGATACAGACCAGCGCCATCATCTAAGATGACTAAGCGCATATCTAATAGATAACCAATGTACTTTCTGTTATCGTCATCGCTATTAAAATTAAGCGGATAGAACGTACCGTAATCATTGTCATTTAGTGTTTGTACATCGACAAAAGTTCCGCTCGCGTTTGCCTTTTGCAAGGTCATTTCAGCAGCAGAAACCAATGGAGAAAGCGGCCACAAAAAAGAAGTCTTATCATTTTTTAACACGTCATCGCTTGGCGTACTTGCAAAGAATGTAGTCTTAGCGCAGCATTGAGCAACGGGTGAAGCTGGTATAATGCCACCAATACTCGGCACTTCCTCGATAGGGTTAGTGCCTATAATAATGAAATTACCTTTGATACATTCTCCCGTTGGCATCGTTTACGCTTCTTTAGTTTCTTCGACTTCGATTGATTCGATATACTTCATTAATTCTTTTGCCGCTTCAAAACAAACATCGTGAGATTGTTTTTCAACTGCTGCTTTAGTACTCACGCTATAAATGTAATTCAACGCGTCTGCTAATTGTTTTTTTTGTTCTGCTTTCATCTTTTTTTATTTAATTATATTGCTTCTAAATTTAAACCTATGATTGAAAATAAGCCAGCTGTTGATGGTACATTCACCTCAAAATAATTAACTGCCAATAACGATGCTTCATAAATAGTATCTACACGAAGTCCTACACCTTTCAAACCGTTTTTGCTCAACTCATCATCACCCGTTATTTGAATGCCTACGCTCTCTAATTGGTCTATTTTTGGCAAAGTATGATAGGTGTTTGTTGTTATACCATCAACCGTTTCAGATACTAACTTTTGAGGGAAAGCGTTAATATTCATTACGCCTTTATTTGAATTGAAGTTCTCGATAAAGAAGTAAATATCTTGACCTATTGGCATTTCTATTCCGCTGAATGTAAATGCCGTTTCTGCTGTGTTGGTTATTTTTAACATATATTTTTAAGTTAGATTGAATGTTCCTGTTTTTACCGTTCCGCTTGAATATTTTACTTTAACAACACAATGATTGGTTCCCTCGTCAATATAAAAACTCATTTCATTATTTGCTAAATCTCCGCTCGCTATTGCCGCGTTATTTGCTCTTAAAATACAATAGCCGTCATCTTTTACTTTTAATGCTGCTACGCTTGCAGAATTTTCAAAAAGTGCCGTTGTTGTTGCTGATGTTGAGCCGCTGCCTACAACTTGTAATTGAGCTGTTGCAATAGCAAAACTTCCACCAATTTTCATCAAAGCATCAAAAGCACTATAACCTGCTGTTATGTTTACTTTAATATTTCCGCTACTATTATATAATTCCAAATCACCTTTATCGCTGTTTGATGCACCTAAATTAACAACTATATTGCCTAGCGAATTATAAACACGATACCTTGAATATTGACCAGCTAAACTCATTATAGCCATTTGAGGAGTAGCTCCTATTCCAGCGTTCATTGATATATTAGGTGTCCCAAGACTATTTTTTAAATAAAAAACACCATTTCCATAAATAGCACCAGCAAATATATCACAAATACTATTTGCGTTTGTTTTATTGTAAATACTAAAATACTGATAAATATCACCGTCGAGATAAAATTTTGGATTAATTGTGTTTGTTGAACTACCAAAATCAATAGCTTTATTCCCACTTAATTTTAATAAATTGCCACCGCCAGAATTTAAAAACTGCAAATTTTGTGATGCCGTTCCGCCACTTTTTAAAGTGAATGTTCTTGCATCGTCTGATGATGTTAAGTTTGCTGAACCTAAGTTAGGTGCTGATATAGATGCCCACGAAGGAATGCCTCCACCCGATACCGTCAACACTTGTCCAGCAGTACCTATTGGAAGTGCCGCAACATTTCCGCCAGCGTTACGATAATATAAATCGCCATTTGCATCTAAAGCACTAAGGTAAATTTGCAATGCACCATAAGTAGTCGCATTTCCGATAACTACTCCGCCGCTACCGTATAAAGATAAAATTTGATTGCCAGCAAGGCTTCTAAATCTAAGAGAGTCCGAACCCGTATTCCCGTACAAATAAAATGACCTACCAGCAATACTACTCGTCAAATCAGTATTTGCTAAATTAGGAAAAGTCAAATCGTTGTTTAACTCACTTATTAATACCGAGTAGTTTAATTTCTGAGATTGATATTCAAGTGGAGAAGTCGAAATTAACTTACTCACATCCATAAGGTCGCCACTCGCTAAGGCTGTAACGCTTGTTATATATTCGCTAATCTTCTCGCTCATAACTTCAAAATTAAATTATTTTTATACTCGCAAATTTATTTATTCAAGTTGTTTTAGAATACCATCTTCGGTCGCTTTAAACAATCCAGCTTCCGTCAATTTACCATCGGCTGGAGTGCCGTTGTATATTCTCGCATAAAGCGTTAAAGTTCCGCCCGTTGGTATCTTAGTATTATCTAAATAAGCCGTTGCCGTTATCTCATTTCCGCTCAACACTAATTCAATCAAACCACCGTTGGCATCATTTTCAAACCATTCGCTAGCAGAAACAGGATAAAGGGAGTCAATAGTATGCAAACCACTTATACCACCGCTCTCGTACACCTCAGCACCAAAGCGAACGAATACGCTTGGTAAATCTATCGGGTTAGTATTCTCAAACACTGCAACTATTTTAGTTTTCGCAAAGCCTTGTACAAATTTATTAGTGCCGTCTGTCAATTCGTTGTCGTCAAGGTCGTACGCTTTTAAGGTCTTTACCGTCCAATCTGCACCAGTTGAATAGTTGTAAGCATCTAAGGTTATTTTGTCCTCAAAACTTAAAGCATTGCCATCGTTAATTAAGTCTAATTGAATCACACCTTTGATATTGAATGGCGCTGCATCGTACCGGTACCATAAATTATTGTACCCGTTATTCGGTAGTGAAGTATTAAAGAAAGCAGCATTAACACCCAGCAAAGAGCGCCAATATTCCCAGCGAAATAAGATAGGGAAATCAACTTCGTAATAGTAAAGATTGCCAGCATCTAAATCACTTCTACGCTTAACGATTATGTTTTGAAAAAAGTCTTCACCGCTTGGTATAAATGGTCTCGGCTGGTTGATGTTAATCTGCATTATATCGCTAACCTTCGGCTGTGTTGTAAGATTGAAACTAAACGAATCCAAATCGAATGAATCGCCCGTCGAATTCTCAGCTATAATCTTTGCTGTTATACTTGTAAAGTCCGTATTGATTTCATAATCAAAAGCAATAATTGAACGAATCACAATAGCATCGGTAGGGAAAGCCTCCGTAGTTAGCACACCCGTTTGCGGTTGATCTGCCATTGTTACAATCGTGGTATCGAATACAATTAAGCCATCGTTTGAAGTATCAATATAAAGTTCGTTTGCATCGACTAATAACGTAACTCTATCGGCTACATCAATCGCTAACGAATCATCAACTACATCAAAGGTCATACAATAACGCTTACCACTCAAAGCACTTAAATAAGTAACATCACCAGCATCAAATTTAAAGTTACCCGTTACCCTTACTACACTTGAACTGATGAACTCAACATTCACGTTTTCAATGTAATTACCGTTAGCTGTTGGCACATCATCTGTAACCGTTGTTATAATTCTGTCGATATAAAAGTTTTGCTCTACCGTCTTTGCTGCATCGGTATAATCTATCTCATCACTAAGTAAAGAGAAGCCTAAAATACAAGCCGTTGTATTCAATACGAATGGCGTATCTGTTGCGTTTGTTACATCGAAGGTAAACGTGTTTAAATTCTGAGAAATCTCAACACTTGGCAAAGTTATATTGGTAGGTGTTTTGTGAACTATTGCCGTATGCGAATAGTTTGTAAGGTCAGTATTAAAGTTCTCATCAAACCAGCCCACATTACCTTTATTACTTACGAATGAACCTATTTGCTTTTTATTCGGGTCAGTCCTAAAATATAAGGCTTCAAAGTTTGAAATGTATTTTAAAGAATTAGTGTTATCGAAGTTATATGGCTTAATTCCAGCAAGCAAATCATTGTATTCACCTTCTACATAATAAGGAATTACTAAAAAGTTGTGCGTTATCTCGAAGTATTGAAAGTAAGCATCTACGCCATCGCCTTTGATTGTTGCGCCTCCACATTGCCAAGACTTAGCACCAACACCAGCGAATGGAACTACCGTACTTGTATCTGTTGCATCTAAATCAAAGGCTAAATACTTTTGCACGCTGCCATCTATTTGTGAAATGTACGAAGGCGCGTTTGCGTTTTCGATTAAGTTATAAAAATAGTTCAATGCTGTAATAGGTGTTGTACCTATAATCTCTGCTGTGCTGCTTAACTCATTAACAAGCGATGTTGTTAGTCTTATTTCATTCGCACTTATTATAGCTGCTATCGTATAGCTGCCATCGTTGGAAGTAGTGCCATTAACATCGATTGTATCGCCTAAATTAAACTCAGCAAATAAAGGACTATTGCATCTAATTACTTCATCAGGGTTAGGATAGCCCGTAGTAGGTGCGAATTGAATCTTAGTTGAAGCCGAAGCAAAAGCAAACCACCCCACCGATATATTGATAGTTGCTGTTACGCTATTAAGCACATTGCCCAATAGGTAATCAGTAGTGCCAGTTGTTAACTCGCTAGGAAACGAAATGCTATCTACTCTTACTGCCATAACTTTGCATTTTATTTAGCGCGCCGTTTAATTTATCCATTGCCTTTCCTAAATCTTTTGTATTCACCGCCTTATTTACTTTTTCTTTGTCCTCAGGAGATAAAGTGTTTATCATGTTTTCAGCAAGGTTTTGAAATAAAGAAGCGTTCGATGATAAATCACTTAGAACCTTCATCGCCTTTTTTAAATCTTTTGGGTTAATTTCCTGTTGCTTCATTTGTTGTTGGTGTTTTGAAGTTGTTGTAGTATAATTTGTTTACTCTGTATTTGATATTCGCGCTTTGTCTATACACGTTCCACTCTAAAGAATCAACTAATGCGCTCTCACCAAAATTAGTCAATATTCTGTTGTCTAATTTTACTTTTTGATAATCCTCGAAACAAAAAGGCACGTTATCAAAAGTGCGCTTAATATACTGATTATGCTTTCCTGAGATTGGATAAAAGGAATTAATGAAATGATAATTATCCCAAAGATATTTCGCGTTAAGTGTTTCATCTATATCTGTTTTACGTGGCGTGCTACCTTCTTGAATGATGAATATTTTAGGTACGTTCACAAAGTCGTTTTCTAAAAGCAACATTCCAAGCCTATCAGTAATTAAAGTACCTAAAACAACTGGAGGAATATTCTCAGGTGCTTGTAAATTAAAATTAATGTCTATACCAACAAAAGCAAGTGCATCAATTAAATCATTTATCAAACCAATCACCGCTTGCAAGGCATCAATGGCGCCATTAATAATCAACACAAAGACATTCGCAACCGCGCTGAATGTATCTAATATTACTCTAAAAACTTGCTCAGGGAAAGTTAATGATGTTTTCTTTTTAGCGAGTGCAAAAGGGAAATCTACACGCTCATAGCCTTTGTATAATAGATTGAATTGATTGTTAACGATGTTAGGCTGCAACGTAATTTGATACGCTGTACCCTCGTATTTATCTATCGTATTCTTATCGTTTAAATCAGTTTGAAACTTTAAGTAGTAACCGCTTTTAAATTCATCCGCATTAAAGCCGTTCCAATCGTTTCTTAAGTCAGGCAGTTGGTATGTTGTTGCTGGGAATAAATCGTAATCGCGACGCTCGATTATTAACGTACCATTGTTAATTATAATCTTCGCGTTAAACATCAATTTAATATCGCGTAATAACTGCCCGAACGTGCCTTTGTAATAACCTCTCATCTCAGGTTCATTAGGATTAAGAAAGCCTAAAATACCATCGGTGTCAGGGTTTTGATATTTCTCAGGTAATATTACCGCGTCCTTTAATTCACCGGTAAATATCGAAGATTGAAAAGTGTAACCAAAATGAGCGCAACCAATTTCCAACAAGTCTTTTATTCTCATTGCTTGATGATACTTAACTGGTTGAATAATATAGTTGAAAGCATCATAAATTAATTTAATCAAAGTCGCCAAAAGCGTAATGAAGTAAATGATTTCCGCGATCAACTCAATGATACCACCCACCGCTTCCCAACCAGTACCTATTTTGCTTATTGCTTTCGATATATCTTTACCGGTAACAATCAAAGAATTAGTAATAACGAACGCTGAAATGATTGCTAAGAATGCTTCGCCAGCTTTTGGTATTGTGTTTATAACATAAGGTATATCAATGAACTTGTTATTAAATAATGATGGCTGTGTATCGTATAAGAATTGAAAATCTACGCTATCAGCACTTTCATTTAGCCAATCTATTTTATGTGTTTCTTTTGCACTCGCGGTTATATCGTTATCGCTAACCTCAACATTATCGCTTAGGTCTAAATAGCCGTCAAAGATAACATCCGTTGTCCCTAAGTGCTCTAATTCAATTTTAAATGGCAAACCTTCAAAGATACCAGTTGATGTTGTGTAATTGCCGTAAATAGTGCCAGCGCCCAACAGACCGCCATCTATATAATCTTGAATAGTGCCAGCGTTATCGCGCACGAATCGCCACTTGTTGATTGATACCTGAGCCGTTGGCGCGTCTTTGTCAAAGTTAAGTTGAATAGATAACTCCTTTTGATTCGCTGGCGGTTCAATAGCTGCGCCGTTTAAATAGAATATAGTCTTCATAATCTACGCTTTCCAGTTGTTACGTGCTTAATAACCGTCTTCATTCCGTCTTTAACAATCTCCTCCACTCGTTCACCTTGCGCGTTCCAATTAACTTTTATCTCTTGTTTGTTTTTAATTGCTTGTTTCAATTCTCCTAACTCTTTTGTTAGCGTGTACACTATTGCAGCACTTTGAAAACTATTCCCGTTTGACTTCATTGGCGCGTCCATGTCAGGCAAAATCATTTGCTTCACGTAATCATCAACTAAGCCTTTATTCATTGCTGTAACGAGTCCGCTGTATTGTTGTGTTGCCTTTGCCGTTACAACAGATTCACCATGAGAAAACGCGATTAAATTACTATCACTTGTCCCCGTTCCTTTGCCTTGAAAGTCCTCAACACCGCCAGCAAACGCGCCCGCGATAGTTGAACTAATTGCCTTTGCTATTAATGTATCAGCAAGCGCACCAGCTAAGGCCTGAGTAGTGTTTTGTTTATTATCTAACCTACTTTGATACGAACCTAAGAAAGCACCAGCTAATTGTAACGCTTCTTCTCTCCTTCTCTCTGCTTCCTTTTCACGCTCTAATTTCGCTTGCAATTCCTCGCGTTTCTTTTCTTGGTAGGCTAAAGTATTATCCAAACCTTTCGCAGCTAATTCTTGTTGCCTTTGCACCGCCTCATCTTGCTTTTTAATCTCAGCATTTAAACCTTTTTGAATTATCTCGCTTCGTCTTTTCGTGCCTTGCTCAATGCCTTGCAATACTTGTTTTTGAACTTTTCTCTCTGCTGCTAATTTCTCCGCTTCATTTTTCTTTTTATCATCTAATTCTTGTTGATTGATACCTTTTAACTCCGCTGCTTTTTCACGCGCTAAAGCAAGGCTATCGTTTTTATACTTTTCTTCGATTAATAACTTTTCATTATCCGTCAAATCTTTGTTGCTTAATTCAAAATCCTTTTGTTTATCTAATTTTTTTTGCCTTGCTCTATATTCAATATCTAAACCAGTTTTAATTAAGTCATAATCTTTTTTTGTAGCATCTTTTAAAGCATCTGTTTGCTCAGCATAGCCATCAATTAAACCTTGTCTTTTCTCTTGGTCTAATTGATTTCTAACTACATCATCTTTTAATTTAACTTGCTCTGCCTTTTGCAAGTCTTCTCTTCTCTTCTTTTCTATTTTATCTAAGTCATCTAATTTACTTTTATAAAAGTCATAGTAGGCTTGGGCTGCTTTTTTCTTATCCTCAGCTTCTTTATTTGCTCTATCTATCGCATCTTTTTTTATCTGTTCATCAAATGCAGCCAGCTTTGCGTTGTTCTTTTTGTTTTCAGTAAAAAACTTCTCTTGTTCTTCAAACACTTTTGCCCCAAATTCATTTAAGGCTTTAAACTCTTCTTCGTATTTATTCCTTGCAGTTTTAACTGCTTCGCTCGCATTCTTTTTTTGCTCTTCTGTCATCTCTACATACAAAGCAATTTCTTCTGCTGTTAATCCAGTTAATGATGCTAACTTTTCTGCCTCTAAAACAAATCTTTCCTCTGCAAACTTCCGTTGCTCGGCTACTTCTTTTGAAGATAAAGCTATTGCTTCCTCTAAAAACTTTCTTCTTTCTTGTATGGAGAATCTTCTATCAGCAGCGTTAAATTCTGCCTCTGATATTTTTAAATTAGCCTTAGCCGATGCCACCGCGTAGTTACTTATTCTATCCTCTAAGTCATCTAATGCTTCAACATATTTACGAGCTCCGTCTGTTGCCCTTTCAAAATCATCTGTATTTGAACTAACCGCCTGACCAAACTTCTGCGCTGCCTCTGTAAAATCACCACTAAACAACGCCACAATAGCATCAATTAACAATAGTGCTCTATTTCTAACAACATCAATTATCGCGCTTACTTGCTCTAATCTAACCGCCCACTCAGTAGCACCGCTATCTGTTGAGGTGAATGCTTTAAACAATCCGTAAACAGCAGCAGCTACGGCAGCAATAGCCAGCGCAACGGGATTCAATAACAAACCTTTTAAGGCTTGCCCCATTCCACTAATACCATTTGCAGCATTGCCCAGCGGTCCGCTCAAACCTTGTAACGCTTGCTTGTAATTACCAACACTTCTTTGATGCTCTCCTACTGCTTCCTCTGCCTTACGTACGCTTGTATCTAATTTTTTAAACTCATCAGTCAAAGCCTTAGGCGCTTTGCCACCTTCCGCACTAATGTTCTTTAACTCCTTTTTTATTTGCGCTAATCTAACAACTTGCTTCTCGTATGTGGTAGTAAGGTCGCTATTTAATTTAACTTGTTGGGTTATCTCTTGGCGTTGCTTTTGACGTGCTAAATTCTCTTGCGCCTGAGCCGCTGTCAAATCCTTTGTTGCTTTCTTTTGTTTCTCTGTTACAGCTTCCAATGCTGCAATCTGCTTCTTTAAGTCTTCAATCTGCTTCGTTAGTTTAGCAACGTCATCAAGTGTTTGAGGTGATGCAATAGCGAAGCCGTCTGTTGATTGCTTAGCCTTAGTTTTTAACGCGTTTTGAATGTCGGTAACAACCTTTAACAATTCTTTTGCTTCCTCAACGGCAGATGTGAACGCGTCCTTTGCGATTATATCTTCTCTCGTTATTTTACCGCTTTCTGCCATTTTTAATTAGTGTATTTTTGTTGTACGCTGTTTTCTATTTTTTTAAGAATCTTGTCTATTTTTTTTATTTCTATATCGTTGCTTGTTATTCCTATGCGATGCTCTTTTATTAACTCGAGTAATCTTTTGGTTAGTTTTTCGTATTCGTTTAGTCTATCCATTTTGCTTAGGTCTTATTTTTTTTAATGCTTTAAAATATGTGTAATATTCTGCTACACTTACTTTCTTTATATCAATTTGAAACCCCATCTCATGTTCTAACACTCCTTTAATCTCGTAAAAGTCGCTTCTGTCTTGCGTTTCTGCTCTCAATGCTTCAATCTCTATTTGACAAATCTTAATGAACGCGCTCAAACTTCTATCCTCTGTTATTGCCATTCGTGCCTGTAACAATACCAATTCTTTTTCCTTTTCTAAAGCCTTTATGAATGTTTCACTAAAGCCAAAACGATCTATAAATTGAGTCATTACCTGGTTACCGAAGTACGAAGTAAGTAACCCAGCTTTGCCTTTTTTACTTAGCCACTTATCGTCCTTATCTTCGTGCCACTTTAACCAGTTATAAATAGGCATCTCCTCAATACTACACCAATAGTTCTTTGCGTATGCTTTCAATAAAATACGGTGTAATAAGTTCACTAACCATTTGCTTGCTCTCTTTAGTAAGCCCAAGAACATCGGGGTAAATTTGCGCCAAATCCGTATCTTCTTTGATTGTGTCGGCTGTGATTTTGAACCCGTCATTTTCTACTTTTATCCTAAATGATTTATAAAACTCTCCAGTGTCTTTTAACGTGATGTGGTCTGTCCTGCCATCGTTGCCCAAACTTCGCGCTAAAGGCTTGTAGTATTGCACCGTTATCGTGGCATATTCACCCAAAGAACGACCTTCACTATCTATACCGCCCTCGTACATTTGCTCTAAATTGAAATCAATTATCTGCGCTTGTACGTTGCTATCTTTCAATATTTTAACAAACAATCTGTCCGCCTTAGTTTCAATGCGACTAATCTTTTTCAATAAATCCGCTAAGGCCTTCATTGTTTACTTATCGCTTTTCTTTTTCTTCTTAGGCTTTACTTGTAGGTCTGTGTTTGCTGGCGCTTCTTTTAACGCATCCTCTGCCCACACTATACCTTTCGCTTTGCACTCCGCTTTTAAGGTCGCCCAAATCTTATCTAAGCCATCAGTAAGTTGTGGAGTGCCTTTGTATATCGATACAAATTCATCTTTAGTTAAACCAGCAACACCGTAAAGCGCGAAGGTTACACCACCAACTTTTAAAAATTCATTTTCTGCTGCCATTTTTTTAGTTTTAAAAAGGGAGAGCCGAAGCCCTCCCCTTAGTGTATTATATTGTAATAGTATTCGCTGTTACTGATGCAAAGTTGTAACCGTCTTTAGTGATGGTTAAACGAAGCACATCAGCAACCGTTTGCGAAGCAAAGTTGATTTGATACGTTCCATCAGGACTTTCAGCAATAGATGTAATAGTTACCGAAGCACTATCAGTTACATTGTAAAGAGCCATATCACCAGCAACCAAGCCTTCAACTAATACAGGGTTCAAGAATGAACCGTATTGTGTTTTCAAAGTCGCTTTGAATGATGTTTGACCGATTGCGCTGTATGTTGAAGTAACATCTAATAAGCCGTTTAACAAGCTAATATCTGTGCTCATTTCGTCTGCTTCCAATGTTCTCAATCTCTCATCTTGTACATCTAAATGCCAATCGAAAGCTAAGTCAATTTTTTGAGTCGTAGCACCTGAGCCAGTCTTGATTAATTTAGCAGAAATAGATCCGTTGTCGATTCTAATTGGCGCCAAGTAACCATCATTAATCATTTCACCTACTAATTGTTTTGATTTAGTAATACCAAACAAGCCCGAAACTTTACATTTCTTATCGTTTATCTTACCAACCATTTGAGGAGAAACAGCACCAGCGTTATTTCCTAAAGTAGTAATCATTGTTTTAACTGAACGAATACCAACTTGTCTTTCAATTTTAGTTTTGTCATCAAAAGTTTCAAAGTCAGAATCTGCGCGCTCATCTACCATGTTCTTAACGAACGGCAATGGATACCAGCGTAAAGTTTCATCAGCGTTATTTACCAATGCGGTAAAATAAGCTAAGTTAAATGTATCTGTCAAATCAATTTCATTGATAGTACCATCGTTTTTAAAGTACGATACTTCGATGAATTTCTCTACCACTTCCATGATAGGGGTACAGCCAAACCCTGTGTTAGCGACTGTAAGACTGCAGCAATTTGCCATAATTTTAAATTTTAAAAGTTATTATTTATTCATCAAATTTAATTCAATTTATAATTGCCAATTTTTTTTGTTAGCAATACCCACCGCAATCGGTCGGCTTTCTTAATTCAAGCGATATTCTCAACTCAACACCACTCAACTTATCCTCAAACAATGTTGATTCAAAGCCTTTGTTGTTGACGTAAACACCAAAACGCGAAAGGTTAGTTAATTCGTAATCTCTTATCTGCTGAACTCTAACTTGCTTATTCAACGTATCAATATAATGTTGAACCAATCGTTGCATAGGCTTGATGCTATTCGTGTAAAAGTCATCAACTTCCCACGCTTCAAAGTTAGCGTGAGTTAAAAAAAACAAACGCAAATCACTAACGCGTTCAAACTCATCAACATCTTCATTGAACCTTTCGCTAAATATTTCAAGCAAATAAACCAGCGGTGTTTTCTGTGTATCGAACTGCCTTTTAGTTAAAGTAATGTTGGTTTCTTTAACCGTTCCATGAAAAAAGTAAACCGTTGGCAAAGTAAATGAACTAACAACTATCGCAGCGCTACCACTTAGAGTAATCACACAGCCCGAAATCGAACTTACGGTGTAATCATTATTCCCTATCGATAGCACTATGCTTGGTTGTATCCATTTAACATCATCAACGGTAATGGTATAAACGCCCGCGCTTGGGTTACTTGTTGCCGTAATTGTTACGGTCTTATTCACCGCAGTTAGTACGCTATTCAAGTAATCTATTATATCTGTTTTATACATCATAATATCGCGCTGTATTTAGGTTGTAATTGCAAGCCATCGTACTCAGGATATGTTGCCGCGTTCACGTGAATATAGTATTGAACCGCCTCCCAATCGGATATGATTCCATTGTGTCTAATCTCGCCCATACGCGCTGCATTCTCTCCCGTCATTACTATACCTACATCGGCTAAAGACTTAGCAACACCGCTCTGTGAATGATGCGCCTGAGTACCTTGTACGTATAAGCAATAAATAATGCCTTTCAATATTTCTTTCATCCCTCTACTCTCGAATATTCTGCCCTCTGTATAATACTCTTGCAATAGACTAACACCGTTATTTAAGCCACTTACTTGAATTGCCAAAGGGTTAAACACATTAAGGTATCTCGCACCAACTGGCGCGTAGTTTGTTACCGATGCAATGAACAAGTCGCCTAACTCTAAGCCTAACAATTTACGAATGTAGGTCTTTTCAAACTCATCAATATAGGCTTGCAATATTGGTGTAGTGTATGTTGTTTGAGCGATGTAATAAAGCCCAGTGAAGTCTGTTGTTTTAACTAATATTGATGCCATAATTATAAATTTATCTTTAAAAAAAAGGTGGGTTTTTTACCGCCCACCTCCAAACAAAACAAACAAACAAAAGTGTTTTTTTAGATTATTTCGGCAATACCTTTCGCTACTAATAACGAAGCAATATCGCCGCTTTCTTTATACACCTCACCTTTTTTAAGGTGTTGAGTATCTTTGATTATTTTAATTGACACGTCGCCAACAATAGCAGCAACTTCTGCAACTTCGATAACCTCTACTTCTTTTACTTTCTTAGCCATTTTTTATAGTTTTAAAATTAAAGGGTGAGGTGTTTTAATTCCTCACCCTATTAACTATGCGTTTAACGCTGTTTTCGCAGTTGCGAATGAACCAGTAACCAAAGATAGAACTCTGTTAGACGGCACGTAGCAAACCAATCTCATTTCCGCAAGGATAGTGATTAAGTTTTTAGTGAAATCATCATTCTCATGACCCATTGAGATAGTAGCATCTTGTCTCATTCTAACATTCACTTGAGAGAAATCACCAAGTAAGAAAGTACCAGCAGTTATACCAGTGTTTTTAATAACTGGAATACCAGCGAAAGTAGTAACACCGTTGTTAACTACGAATAATGAAGGTGCAACATAACCGTTATCAGTTGCTTTAGTCAACTCCATGAATGTAGCATCTGTTGGGTGCAATACGATTGCAGAAGGTAAGTAGTTAGCAGCCTCAACTTGGTTGATTGCAGTGCGCAATACATCGAAGTTGTTAGCAGCAGTTCCAAAAGTACCAGCAAATGAACCAGCAGCATAAGTAGTTGATTGAGTAATGATACCATTCAAGTTCGGAGTAGTACCGTTACCACTTAATACACCGCTATCAGCTTTCAATGCAATAAGTTCAATTAAGTTGTTTCTGATTTCTGCTTCCATGAAAGCAACATCGTCTAACATCTCCATTGATACTTTAGTGTAAGCCGTTACTTTTTCTACTTTCGCAGATTTTTCGTTTACGTCGAAATCTTCTTGAGTCTTAGCAGCACCTTCCGCAGTCATGCCAGCAGTACCAGGATCATTGTTAGCCATCTCAGCCCATTGAACATACATCTTGTCAGTACGACCGAAGTTAGTAAGGTCAATGATGAAAGGTCTTCTTCTCTTAGTTGTTACCAAGCCAGTTGAAAAAGAAGCTAATTGATAAGGAATTGAGTTAGTACCAACAGCATCGATGTTAGCAGTGGTCATAGTACCAGCAGCTTTAACATTCATCTGAGCGCTAAACCCTTTCTTTTTCATGTTAGCACCGTTTTCTTTAACGATTGCTCTGTAACCGTCAACGAATAAGTCAGCAAGTGATTTGTAAGATTCTGTTTTCTCTACGGCTGCCTCATTAGCTGCTTTCAATTTAACAATCTCACCGTTCACTTCGCTTTTTAATTCTTCTTTAGCTGCTTTAACTGCCTCTAATTCGGCTTTTAAACTTGCTACTTCGTTTAATGATTCGGCTTTCACCGCATCAAGTTTTTTACCAACTTCAATGTTGATTGCGTCAACTAACGCTTTTTGGTCTTGTGCTTCCATTTTTTAGAAATTTAGATTTTTAATGATTTGATTTACGTCGAATTTTGGCTTTATCGGTTCGCTTGATTTTGCTTCGCTCGGCACTTTTGCAAGTGTGGGCTTATCAAAGGTTTCAGCTACTTCAATCTCTTTTAACACTTGTTTAATCTGCTTTATTTGCAGTTCAAGTGTGTGCATCATATCATCAGATTGAGAGCCGTTTTTAACGGTGTGCATCAACTGATTTAATTTGCTGTCTAATGCTAATGTTATTGATTCTTTGTTGCCGCTCTTAACGCCTAAGAATGGAGTTAAAGAGTTTGCACCGAAGGCAACAGTTGAACCTTCGAAAAGGTTTATTTCTTTTACTAAGTATAAGTACCCGAACTTCTCCGCTTCTTGTGGGTTTACCAGCTTGCTCAATACTTCATTCCACGCAACGGGGCTTTTCTCTGCCTCTATTAAAGAGAGTTGATTGTACTTAAAGCCGATTGAATGATTGTCGTATATGCCCTCTTTATAATTGATAAGAGTATCATTCCCAAGTGTTGTATTGGCAATCTTAGATTCAAAATAAATACCAGTAATTCCATTCTTAGTTGTTTCTTCCAGCACTTGCAACTTACCTACTAAGGTCGTCAGGTCGTGGTTCAATGCGTGTTTAATCTTTGCTACTGCTGTGCTATTCACACCGCGCTCTTCGATTGACTTCTTAGCCGAACCCATTATTAACACATCCTTATCTGAATCAAAGAAGTTGTAAGAATTGAAAAAGCCCGTAACGATACGGGACGATGTGCTAACATCTAAAATGTTTGCATCAGCACTTTTAACTGAGTAATGAGCCGACTTCTTATCGACTTCACTTAGTATATTTTTTTTCGCTTCTTCCATTTCTTTTCAAAAATAAATACAAAAACTATTCGCAATTTTTTTTCTTTAATTGATATGATGGTTTGCTTCCTCTACACCTCGCTTCATTACATCGCTTAATATGTTCACCGCAACATCACGACTTATCTCTCCATTTAACACCGCTCTATTCAAAGTGATTATCGTATTTACATTGATGCTGTTTTTTTCTGCTTCTGTTTTTTCGGATTGTTCTTCTTTTTGTTTGTCCTCTTGCAACACTGGCAAATATGAATAGTCAGCAACTAAGTACAACCCTTGTTTCTCTAAACCGAATGCAGCGTTTAAGATGCTCATAAAGTCATCGGCTTGCGGTTGTATTGTATTCTGATAAGTTGATTTAACACCGTTGTTTTTATTCTCGAATGTTGCGCCCTTTGTGCTTGGGAATATATCGCGGTCAGCACCGTAAGCAGCGCATATTGTTTGAAAATCGCTCTCTATGCACTCCAATAGCATCAGGTCTTTAATCGGAAAAGTCATCGGCTGCCACTTCAAAGAACTATTGGTGATGATTTTACGCTTCTGCCCGTCAAATATGCCGTAGCTTTTACTCATTTCACGTTCTATTCTATCGCGTTCCTCTTTGCCTAAAGGTATGGCGCCTCCATCGGCTTGGCTTTCATTGCTTAATATACCTTCTGCACCACGTTCAACTATTAACACATTTTCACTTTTAAGCGCACCAATGATATTCGATAAAGGCAACTGCAAAGAATCAATCTTACTTTGTGATGTTATAAGGTTACCGCCAACTCCCTCATTCTTATATATCATATCGGAAGGCTGCACATTAAAGTAAGTGCCTTGATCATATACCTTATAAGACTTAATAATTCCATCGACCGTTGTTTGATTGTATAGCTTACCCGTTGGAATAACCTCAACATCGCTTGGAAGTAAGTTCCACATTAACGAAGGTAACGCGCTTGGTAGTCCTTTAATTTCGTATATAAAAGCATTACCGAACACCGACTTAAACACATAGTATTCAAATAGAAACTCCTCGCGCGTTCGCAAAGGGTTAGGTCTATTCAATAGGTTTAATACCTCATGCTCTTTAATCTCCTCACCAGTCTTTTTGTCGTATAGCTTGATGTCCATATTCTTAAACATATCGGCAAGCTGGTTAATCACCGATTGAAGATGAGGAATAGTGTTATAAATTCTTAGTTTATTTTCCGTATCAATAAGAATGGGATTCTTACGGTCGTATATTGAGGTCGAGTACATACCGTTAAAGGTGCTAAGCCCGAACATGCGAGCCACTAAATTAGATACATAACTCATTTGAATAATTTTTTTTAAAATTAATTATAAAAGTAATCGGTAATTTTTTTTATTCAAAGATGTGCGGCAGTAAGGCTTGTATGAAGTTCGCCAGTCCAGCCATCGCATCAGGTGCATCATCGTGCTTACTCTTACCGTCTTTCTTATACTCGTATATTTGCTGCATCATTGCCCTATATTCATCTGTCTGCTTCTCAGGGTGAACATATACGAATTTATTTTTAATGATGTGGTAAGCCATCAATATTCTCGTGTGCTTGTTTGCGGTGTTCTTTATGCTTAATACCTTATCCTCTTGCACCGATTGACGAAGTAAGCGAATGAAACCACTCCCCTGATTGTTTGCCTCAATACGTGTATAGTCTGCATTCAACTCTTTTATCTTAGCTGCAACCATTGGACAAGTTATATCTATTGTGTCTTGCGTGAAAATAGCATCTGTAATATATATCTTACCGTCGTATATCTTCGCCCACAATGCGCATAAATAATCGCTACCTTCATCTGCAACATCGACATAACCAAGTACGCTGTCGGGCTTATGCTCAGGCAATGTTTTGAAGTATCTAAAAGTATCTTCAACAAACAACGCGCCCTCTAACCTACCGAGCCATTGACCTAAAACAACGTGGCAATAGTGGTTAAAGTCTGTTTTTCTCATCTCTTCCACATCTTTAATAAACGATGCAGAAAGGTTATTGATGTTATCTAAGTAGGTACTATGAATGTGCAACACATCAGGGTGGGTGGTTGTTTCTATTTGCACTCCATCAATCTCTATAAATGATAAATGCTTTTCAAAAAACTTTTTGTATATCCAATGCTTTTTATTCGACGGGTTGAGAACCATTATAACCCTATTCTTTGCTTTGTTAGTTCTTATCGATAGGTTTATCTTATCAAAGATGCTTTCATCTATCAACTCTTCTGCTTCATCTAATACCCACGTTGTAACATCGGCAATACTTTTTAGGTTTGCGGTTTGATTACCCGAACTTGTTTTGATGCCTCTAAAGATTATTTCGCTACCAGTAACCTTGTTTGTTATCTCCGTTTTGTTTACGTGAAAATCTTCCTCTTTATTCATCAGTTCAATCTTATTGGTGAACTCAGGAATAATAGATATTTCAGCACTTGACATTGTATATCGAGTAAACAATACTCTGTGCCCTTGCTCATAGGTTAACAAACACATGGCTGTATTTGCGTGAAAAGATTTGCCGCTACCCCTTCCGCCCGTTATGATGATATATCTTTTATCGGTAGTGTAAAGTTCTTTGTATTTCTTATTCTGCTTTATCATCGTCCGCCCATTCGTGAAATGGCTTACTATCTGTCATGTTAATATCCTTGCCGTTTGTGGTAACATCTGTCTTCTTCGGTATGAAGTAAGGGAATAGATTAGTTAGTAATCTTAGATAGTTTACTGAGTCCTCATTTCTTACATCAGCTAACGCCTTTTGAACGTGGCATACTTCGCCCTCCATTATACTAATAAACAATTCTCTCGCGTCTTGCGTGATTTTGTTTTCAACTCCTTTTTGTCTGCCGCCTATCTTTGGTTGCCCTTTTGGTCGTGCCATACTATTTGAATCTATTTTAGTATTCCTACTCTTCTAAAAACACTTCTTGAAAAACCGTACTTTCTTGCAAGTTCTCTTTTAGGTGTTCCGCTTAAATATTCAGTATACGCTTTTTCAATTAATTCGTTTGAATATTTCGACCTATGATGGCTTTCACCGCTCTTCAAATTAATTAAATTGTTTTCGTATGCGTGAACAATATTCTCTCTATTTGTAACCCACTCTAAATTCTCCGCTCTATTGTCGTCTTTTACTCCGTTTATGTGGTTTACTTGTGGTTTGTTTAATGGGTTAGGTACAAATGTTTCTGCTATTACCCTATGCACTTTGATTGTTTTAGCTTTGCCATTAATTACAAGCGCAGTTCTTAAATATCCTTTATGGTCTTTCGCTGGCTTAAACACTTTTATTCTGCCTTTAGAATTTTTATAGTTCAAAGTTCTTATTTGCCCGTTTTCGTTGGCTTCGTATTTTCCTTCTAATCCTTTTATTGATATCCACATAATATCTAATTTTAAATAGGCTGTATTAACACCACCCCACACTTATAACAAA
>ENA-OREM01000593-OREM01000593.1-marine-metagenome-genome-assembly--contig:-NODE-593-length-23299-cov-2.773706_pt1 | contig 23299 bp, 17 predicted proteins | sample MGYA00248623_ERZ508561 | MGnify/ENA primary metagenome ERZ508561 (study PRJEB26227, sample SAMN06264494) | marine metagenome | isolation source: Columbia River Estuary | place: USA:Columbia River Estuary...
GCACGATAAATGCTTTGCAAATACCAGAGCGTCCTTTGTCTGAGTATCTCATAGACCCAGTCCAAATCTAACTCTAAATTTAAATGTAAATCTAGGAGAATCCATGAAAAATATAATCAAACACAGCCTAATGCTTGTAGCACTGGTTCCCGCTGTAAGTTTTGCTAGCGCCACATCTGACTGGATGCCAGTCGAAGATGGCTTGGCAATCAGCGGTAAAATCCACGCGGTAAAAACATCTAAAAAGTTTAGATCTGTAGAAAAATGCAGAGCCTTTGCTGAAAAGAAACCTTCAGTAGTTGCTTTCACCCTAGACCTTAATAAAGGAACCTGCACCACCTTTACCTCGGTGAGAAGCCGCCCCTCGAAATCAGGTGCTTCTTCGCAACTAAAAGCCTAGCTTTAACCCCACGACTCCAAGGCTGGACCTAGACAATATACTTAAAAGTTCCAGCCTGGAGTTGCTTCGGGCATTATTTGAAGTGCTGATGCAAAAAGTTCCAACTGGTTAACTAAAGTCTCTACAGGCTCCGCGCTACTAAGTTCCAATAGAGGCTCTTTATTACTGAAGGGCTCCATCTCAGCAAGCTGGCTATCGAGCAGCTGAGGTGACATAAAATGCTCAGATCGTTTAGCTAAACGCTCCATAATCAGCGATTGGTCAGCATTTAATAGTACCCCTGCCCTACAGGCGTATGAGCTAAAGACTATCTTTCTGTGCGCCTGCTTCAATCCGGAGTACGCAAGAATACAGCTTTTATTTTGCTGCTGACTTTCACTGAGCTCAGCATATATTCGCTTTATCCAGGGCAGCCGCTGTGCATCGGACAGGGGAATCCCCTGCGACATTTGTTCAATTGCCTGATCACTATGCAGTGAATCAGCATCCAAAAAGGTAAACTGGTGTCGCCGGGCAAATTCACTGGCCAGTGTCGACTTGCCTGTTCCAGATACGCCCATCACCACCAGCAACAGAGGCTGTTTTCTGGGCTCGGACTGCTTTTTCAATAACGACATCTCAGGTTCCTGACAGGCTGTTTGCTTCAGTTAGTAAAATAGTCCAACAAATCTAAATATATCTAAATAGCTGTGCCATTGGCAGAATAGTTGTAAACGGGAGTATTGTTACATAAAATGATTGCGCAACCAATTGCCCGCCTTATAAAAATCATCATCTAAAAAAACCGGCGGCAAACCATATAAATAAATAAGGGATTTGTATGACTTCTGCTATTCAAAGGCTTTTACTCTCAGCGTTTTTTATTATCTCAACGCACAGCATAGCCGCAACTGCGTCCTACCTGAATGCCGACCTATCCTCAGATAAGCGCGTTGAGCTGTTAATGGGTCAAATGACCCTGGACGAAAAAATTGGCCAAATGTGCCAGTTTGTCGGTGAAGCATCGGATATCGATTTTGATAGCAAGGACACGAAGACTGATTACACCTTAGCTTTAGGGGCCCGAGCGGGGTTAATTAAAGAGGGCAAAATTGGCTCATTTTTAAAAGTATCGACTTTTGAAGAAGCTAATATTTTACAAAGTTTGGCTGAAACCTCTCGTCTCAAAATTCCCCTACTTATCGCCACCGACGCGATTCACGGGCACGGCATGTACATGGATGCCACCATGATCTACGCCACTCAAATTGGATTGGCCGCGTCATTTGACCCTAAATTAGCTGAGTTAATGGCTGAATATACTGCCAGTGAAATGCGCGCAACAGGGTTTCACTGGGCCTACTCGCCCAATGTGGAAGTGGTGAGAGATGCTCGCTGGGGTCGTATTGGCGAAACCTTTGGTGAAGACCCCTATCTGGTAACCGAAATGGGTAATGCCATGGTGCGCGGCTATCAAGGCAAAGACTTTAGCTCATCAACCAATGTGCTGGCGTCGGCCAAGCACTTTGTCGGTGGTGGCATTGCCTACAATGGGGTTAATGGCGCACCAGCAGATGTTTCCGAACGTACCTTGCACGAGATATTTTTCCCACCTTTTGTGGGCTCGATTGATAATGGTGTGTACACCATTATGCCTGCACACAATGAAATTAATGGTATTCCAGCCCATGCCCATGAGGAGTATTTAACCGATTTAATCCGTGGCGAATGGGACTTTGAAGGTTTTTACATCAGTGACTGGATGGATATTCAACGTCTGGAAAGTGCCCACAGAATTGTTGACTCAGAGCGAGAGGCAGACCAGGTTGCTGTGCTGGCCGGTATGGATGTGCATATGCAGGGCCCCGGTTTTTTCGACAATGTAAAATCATTGGTGGAAAACGGTGAGATACCAATGAGTCGGATTGACCATGCCGTCAGCAAAATTCTCTACGCTAAATTTCAACTGGGTCTATTTGAAAATCGCTACACAGATAAACAGGCCGTTGCAGATACATTACTTAAAGACAGCCATCTTGAGTTGGCATTACAAACTGCGCAAAAGTCTATGGTACTGCTTAAAAACAATGGTGTATTACCCCTGAGTCGAGATACGGGGCGCATCCTGGTCACAGGCCCCAATGCCGACCATCAGGCACTGCTGGGAGAATGGGCGCGGGTGCAGCCAGACAATAATGTTATTACTGTGCTCGAGGGCTTGAAGCAACAGTATGACCAGGGTACTAAAATCGACCATGTAGCTATTGCCCGGCACGATGTGGTTTCCAATGCCGAACTATCCAAAGTCAGCAGATTAGCCAGGCGAGCCGATGTGGTTATTGCTGTCATGGGTGAAAACTCCCTGCGCTTTGATAAGAACAAAACCAGCGCCGAAAATGTGGACCGACCAACATTAAATCTAGTTGGCAATCAGATTGAGTTGCTTGAAAAAATTAAAGCCAGCGGTTCAAAACTAGTAGTGGTATTGATTAATGGCGGCCCTATCGCCTCAGAGTGGTTAACTGAAAATGCCGATGCCATTGTGGAGGCCTGGGAACCAGGCATGTTCGGTGGCCAGGCCATTGCCGAGACCCTAGCGGGAAAAATAAACCCCGGCGGCAAGCTACCCATTACAATACCCCGCTCCGTGGGGCACTTACAGAGCTTTTATAACCACAAACCTTCAGCATTTCATCGCGGCGGATTCTATTTAAGCAGCCGCAAACCACTCTATTACTTTGGCTATGGACTGTCTTACACCACTTTTGATTACAGTAATTTGAGCCTGCCAGAGACTATGTCAACCAGTGATAGCCTCAACTTCAGTGTTGACATTACCAATACTGGCGACATGGATGGCGACGAGGTGGTAATGATTTATATTAATGACAAAGTCAGCACAGTGACCACTCCAGTAAGAAAGTTGGTGGCCTTTAAGCGGTTGCATCTAAAGCGCGGCGAAAAGCAAACTTTGAACTTTACCCTTGCCAATAAAGATTTCGCCCTGTTAGATCGGCATATGCAATCTGTGGTCGAGCCCGGTGAGTTCGAAATTATTATTGGCGATCATCTAAAAGTCGCAACCATTAATGTTCAACAATAAGGTCTTAAGCCAATTTTCCCTGGGGCATTAATATGGATTTAAGTTTATTTTTAGTGGCTGGTGCCGGGATTTCACTCCTGCTATTTTTAGTTATGGCACTCAGAGTGCCTGCCTTTTTAGCCCTGCTGATCACCAGTTTATGCGTTGGCCTTCTCTCAGGTTTGCAACCAGAGCAGGTAATAGACTCGGTCAAAACCGGTATGGGCGGCACCCTGGGCTTTGTGGCTATTGTAGTGGGCCTGGGAGCTATTCTGGGTCAAATATTAGAGAGCTCTGGTGGCATTGAGCGCATTGCCGATAGCTTAATTGGCACCTTTGGCCCTGAGAAAACCCAATGGAGTTTAGGCCTAACCGGTTTTATTGTAGCCATACCAGTATTTTTTGATGTGGCATTTATTATTTTGGCGCCACTGCTCTATGGATTGGCTAACCGCTCTGGTCGTTCATTATTGTACTATGCTATTCCACTGCTCGCTGGACTCGCTATTACCCACAGTTTTATACCACCTACACCTGGCCCTATTGCCGTGGCTGAGTTAATTAATGCAGATCTCGGCTGGGTTATTTTATTTGGCACCCTAACTGGCATACCGGCCATGATTATCGCCGGACCCTGGTTTGGTCAGTATATCGCCAAAAGAATATTTATTGAGGTGCCAGAGGCGCATCGCAGTCAAGCCATGGAATCCAGTGGTCCCTCCCCAAATTTTGTCTGGGTTGCCTCCATTATTTTGCTGCCTCTATTGCTTATTATGCTGGCGACTACAGCACCTTTTGTATTGGACGACACCAGTACTTTGCTATCTGCTATTCGCTTTTTGGGCCACCCGTTTGTAGCACTAACTATTGCCACTATTTTTGCTCTGCTAATAGCCCATAAAAAATGTGATCTCAGCACTGAGTCATTATTAAAGATTGCCAATAAAGGCCTTGAACCCGCCGGTGTGGTGATTTTAATTACGGGTGCAGGCGGGGCTTTTAAGCAGGTACTGATTGACTCTGGTGTGGGTCAAATGCTGGCATCGGTATTTATTGAAGCCCAGTTCTCTGTGTTTATTCTCGGCTTCTTAATCGCCGCCATCACTCGTATTGCTCAGGGCTCGGCAACAGTAGCTATGATTACTGGGGCAGGATTAATGGCGCCTATTTTACAATTACAGCCCATATCAGCGCCCAGCTTGGGTTTGCTGGTTATTGCTATCTCCTCTGGGGCCACTATCCTCTCCCATGTCAATGACTCCGGGTTTTGGCTGGTAAGTCGCTACCTGGGTATGAGTGAAAAAAATACCTTGCAAACATGGACGGTGATGACAACATTAATCTCCTTGATCGGCCTGGCCAGCTGTCTGCTGATATCCCTGTTTTTGTAAATATGCAATCATAGTCCTATGGCAAACAATAAACCTCAGGGCGCTCAGCGCCTCACCCTCAAAGACGTTGCCGCCAAGGCTGGGGTCAGCCCCATTACCGTATCGCGAGTAGTCAATGGGTCTGCAGGGGTGCGAGCCAATATTCGCGAGAAAGTTGAAATAGCTATTGCCGAACTGGGCTATATCCCCAATCGATCGGCAAGCGTGCTGGCATCCTCGAAATCAAAGTTAATTGGCGTGTTAATTCCCTCGCTGTCCAACGTGGTATTTAACGATGTGTTGCGGGGTATCTACGATATTGCCACGCCGGCCAATTATCAGGTGCTGCTATTTAATACCCATTATTCCCCTGAGGAAGAAGAGCGCGCCGTCAGAACCCTGCTCGGTCAGTCTCCTGAGGGATTAATTATCACTGGCGGAGAACAGACCCCCGCCGCCCGGGCTATGCTGCAAGCCTCCGCTGTCCCGGTGGTTCAGATAATGGGAGAGGTAGATAAGCCAATTGATATCAATGTGGGCTTTTCACATTTTGAGGCAGGCGCTGCTGTGGCCCAGTTATTACTAAATAGGTCTTACCTTAAAATTGGTTTTATAGGCGCAAGAATGGACCCCAGAACCTGCCAGCGACTGGATGGATTTGAGGGGATTTTATCGGCGGCCAATCGCCTGGATAAGAAGCGCATTATAACAACTCAGAAGCCATCCTCTGTGGCTATGGGTGCCTCGCTATTTAGGGAGTTGATGACCATAACTCAGGGAAACTGCGATGCGGTCTTCTGCTGTAACGATGATCTAGCGCTGGGAGTCTTGCATCAATGTAAAAAAATGCATATTGATGTACCAAAACAATTTGGAGTATGCGGCTTTAATGATATTGAAATGGCCGCCTATGCCGAACCTGCACTGTCGACTGTGCGGGTCAATAGATACAACATGGGCAGTAAAGCTATGGAGCTTATTTTTGAAAAAATAAATCCACAGACTGACGAAGCCTCATCAATATCTGCTTATATCAATACAGGCTTTGAGTTAGTTATTCGCCAGTCTACGCGATAATCTCGCTATATAAACTCTAGTGCTGGAGACCCGCAATATAGAGCTGAAACGGGACAACCTGTTTATCCAGTGACTGCCGATGGTACTGTCAATGCCACTGCTGTGACTGATCTGGTGCCCACACTAAGCGACAAGCCTAGATACTGCGGAGACAGTCTCTGGTTAAAAGCTAGAATCTATGCATCCCAGCTCAATGTGCCCGGTTTTCATTTTTAACGCTGTTTTGAGTTTATTGATAGCTCCAGGGCCAATCAGAAAAGAGTTAAGGCTTTATTTTGCCATACTCCAACGCCTTGTCACTCAATGCTCCAAAGCGCAGGCTGAGTATGTCCAGCAGATAATTCTGATACAGCTTCCAGGGTGATCTGAGACCCTGCTTGGGAAAGCGGTCTATAGACCGATCCACGTACCCAGAGGCCAGATCCAAAAATGATACTCGCTCCATAGCGGGATCAGATGTACGCGGCACACAGTAGGCAAAGCCTTTTTTATCCATATGGTTAAGCATACTGCAGACATATTCGCTGGTCAGATCACATTTCAATGTCCAGGAGGCATTGGTGTAGCCCGCAGCCAGCACAAAATTGGGTATATCACTCAGCATCATACCTCGGTAACCCATGGTTTCTGGCAGAGACATAGGTTCGCCATCAACCTCGATCTCCATCCCACCCATAGGCAGCAGTTCCAATCCAGTGGCGGTCACTACTATATCGGCTTTTAAAAGCGCTCCAGATTCCAGCTTGATGCCTGTCTTGGTGAAGCGTTTAATCTGGTCGGTCACTACTGAGGACGTGCCCTTGCGCAGGGACCGGAACAAATCACTATCGGGCACCAGACAGAGACGCTGGTCCCAGGGGTTATATTTCGGGTTGAAGTGGGTATCTACATCAACCTTTCCCGCGAGCTCTCTGCGAGTGAGAGATAGCAAGAATGCTTTCATTTTTTGTGGCCGACGCCGGCTGTACTGGTATATCAGAGCCTGCATGCTGACGTTTTTCCAGCGGGTAACCAGATAGGCTAATTTGGAGGGCAGCCAGCGATTCATGCGCAGTGCGAAAGGGTCTCGACCCGGACGCGAAACCACATAGGTTGGAGACCGCTGCAACATGGTCACATGCTTTGCGGTTTTTGCCATCTCTGGCACCACAGTAATAGCGGTTGCACCGCTACCTATGACCACTACATTCTTATCTGCATAGTCCAAATCTTCGGGCCACAGCTGAGGATGAATTAGCTGGCCTTTAAACTGCTCTACATCAGGGAATTCTGGGGTATAGCCCTGGTCGTAGCGATAATAGCCAGTGCAGCTATAGATAAAGTTGCAGCTTATGGCCCTGGGGCTAGCCCCCTCCCCCTCAATGGTTACCGTCCAGACTGCCCTGTCACTGTCCCAGGAAATTTTAGTGGCTCGGTGGTTGTAGCGGATATGTTTTTCGACATCATATTCCCTGGCCGTCTCACGAATATAATCCAAAATAGTAGGGCCGTCAGCTATAGCTCTCTCGTGCTTCCAGGGTTTGAAGTTGTAGCCCAATGTATGCATATCTGAGTCAGACCTAATACCCGGGTAGCGAAACAGGTCCCAGGTGCCTCCCATGGCACCCCTGCTTTCTAAAATAGCATAGGATTTATTGGGCGCTTCACGCTCAAGATGACTGGCTGCACCAATACCAGACAGGCCGGCACCAATAATCAAAACATCTACATGATCTAAAGACATAGGGTCTCTCTTACTTTTTATTATTTGACAGGAATTTTACGGGCAAAACCACAGCATCGATGTCCCCGCCGCGACAATTTTAAAAAAACCAGCGGCTGACTGACTTATCAAGTTTGGCACTGCACTTTTTAAGCTGAGCCCCATAGGTTCCAGCCTGACGCTGAACTTTATTGGCCACAGTTAATAGCTGGGGCTTTTTATTATAGGACTTGCGGGCATAGCCACCCCAGCCCTCGTGATAGGCAAGATACTGACTGTAGGCATCCCACTTAGAGATACCCAGACGTTTGTTAGTCTTATTGGTGTACCAGCCCACAAAGTTAATGGCATCACCAAAGTCATCGCGGTCATGGCTCCAGCTGCCAGTATCCTTTCGGTAGTCACTCCAGGCTGCGTCCTGAGCCTGAGCATAGCCATAGGCTGATGATCTGCGCGGCAGAGGAATAAATAAAAACTTGGGGCGATCTGGTCGCACCTTAGCCTGAAAGGCGGACTCCTGATTGATAATCGCCATCATAACGCCTATGGGTGTACCCCAGCGCTTGCTCGAGCTACGGGCATCTTTATACCAGTCTGTTTCACCCCAGAATATTTTGCACAGGTCATTGACCTGAGTCGGCTGATAGGTGGAACAGCTAGTTAACAGGATAAGTAAAACTATGGGTAGCAGGCGCTGAGTGATCATGCCTGAATAATGCAGCTTCTAGCGATGAATATCCAGATAGTTTAGAACCAAAAGCCAGACGGCGATAAGACGCATACCAAGCAATGCGAAAGAAACGGCGGTTATCTCTGACACAGTTGTGAGCATAAATAGTTCCATATCACTCCACAGTAATGCACAGCTGACAACCATGCCAACTACCGCCATAAATCTAAAACATCGGACGGCAACCAGGGCATATAAGTAGCCAGCCAATACTAGTAACAAAAGCATCACCCGCACCTGTATCAAATCGCTTGCCGGATGAAAGGCAGCTGGATCTATTTCCACAGCAACCACCTTGGGTTGGATAAACAGCTCGGGCATGAAGTAGGCTGTGACACCACGGATACTAAGAAGAAACGCCACCAGAGTTAACCGGACGCAAATGCGCCATCTAATGCCATCTTCCAGCTCAGGAATAAGGGACTCAGATAGAGTTTTTGCTTGAACTTTATCTGGCGTCTGATCGGCTGTTTTATGCGGACTAACCTCTAAGAAGTCCATGAATATCCTCTTATTCTCGATGGGCATCCACCCCATAGGGTTTTATAATTTTTAGAGACCATTAAGACCGTGGCTAATAATTAGCTCTGGTTAGATTCTTTGAGCAGATTACCTTCGATCTCTATTTAAGTGTGTATAGTTTTACAGCATTATTGTGATCCTGAGCTTTTTACCCGCTCAGTACCTATTAATTAGCAGTTTTTTGGGTGATCAGTAAAAACACTTACTACGTAGGTAATCTATTGACCAGGGGCATATCCCGCGTGCATTATCCGCGAATTATGGTTCCATCGCTGGAATGGGCATTGCTACTTCTTTTATCGGACAATATCTAGGCTAAAAATATGACTTCTATGCCCCAAATTGCTGACAAATATATTTTTACTGGCACCTGTCGGGCTGGCCTGGGTGTGGTTGCCGCTGTCACCAGTTTCCTGGCCGATAGAGACTGCTATATCTGCGCTCTCGAACAATTCGACGATGAATCAACTGACAAATTTTTTATGCGTGCTGTGTTTCGCCGCCAGAAGGGCTCGCCGGCAATCGTTGATATACGCGATCAGTTCGATAGCATTGCACAGCAATTCACCATGGACTGGCAGATTCACAATCCAGAAGTTCCAGTTAAAACACTGCTAATGGTGTCTAAATATGATCACTGCTTAGACGACTTGCTCTACCGCAAACGCAAAGGTGAATTTAATATGGAGATCACCGCAGTGGTTTCCAACCATCAGGATCTGCGCCCTATGGTAGAGCGCGAGGGCATTCGCTTTATCCACCTGCCGGTAACCAAAGACACCAAGGCTCAGCAGGAACAGCGCCTAATGGAGATTGTCGATGAAACTGGCACGGAACTGGTGGTTCTGGCTCGCTATATGCAGATTTTATCCAATAATTTAACTCAGCAGCTCTCGGGCCGCTGCATCAATATCCATCACTCCTTCCTGCCGGGCTTTAAAGGCGCCAAGCCTTATCATCAGGCCTTTGACCGCGGCGTAAAAGTGATTGGCGCCACAGCCCATTATGTGACCTCGGATTTGGATGAGGGGCCTATTATCGAGCAGATGCTGACCAGAGTTGACCATAGTTACGGCCCCAATCATCTGGTTCAGGTGGGTCGAGATAATGAATCTATGGCACTGGCCAAGGCTGTTAAATATCACATTGAACGCCGCGTATTTCTAGACGGCAATAAAACAGTTGTTTTCCTGGGCAGCTAAAATCTATTAGGGGGAGAGTTATGCCTTTTGGTCTTCTAAAGTACGGTCTCAGCAGCGAGTATCCGGCACAGCATCATTTTACCCCTGCCACAGAGCTTAAAAAACACTACGACGTGGTTATTATTGGTGCCGGCGGTCACGGTACCGCCATTGCCTATAATCTGGCCAAATACCACGGCATAACCAATGTTGCTGTGCTGGAAAAAAGCTATCTAGGTGGCGGCAATACGGCTCGCAACACAGCGGTTATTCGCTCTAACTATCTCACCGAAGAAGGGGTCAGTTTTTACCGCGAGTCAGTCAAGCTCTACAACAATCTCAGCAATGAATTTAACTATAACGTGATGATGGAAAATCGCGGACAATTGACTCTGGCCCACAGCGATGCCGCTGTGCGCAGCTTCCGATGGCGCGCCGAAGTCAACCAGCACATGGGTGTCCGCTCCGAACTGATTGACCGGCAGGCCATCGCGGAATTAGTGCCAAATCTCAACATGTCTGAGGACTCTCGATTTCCCATTATGGCCGGACTTTGGCATGCAGACGGTGCCACTGCACGCCACGATGCTGTGGCCTGGGGCTATGCCAAAGGTGCCTGTGATCGCGGTGTCGAATTACACCAGCTCACCGAGGTAGAGGATATTGAGGTTAGCCGTGGTCGGGTCACTGCAGTTAAAACCAATCGCGGTCGCGTAGAGTGCGGTGCCGTGGTGCAGGCAGTGGCTGGCGCCAGCTCTACAGTGGCCAAAAAAGCTGGTATTCCGCTACCCATCCACTGTTATCCTCTGCAGGCCATGGTCACCCAGCCTTACAAGCCTATTTTAACTCCCCATGTCAGCTCTCCCCACGTCCATGTCTATGTGCATCAGACCTCCCGCGGTGAGTTTGTGATAGGCGGCGGCTCAGATCCCTACCCCCTCTATCACACCAGAGCCACATTGGATCAACGAGAATCTCTGAGCGCAGCAGCCATGGAGCTATTTCCATTTTTAGCCCAGGCAAGAATGTTACGTCAGTGGGCCGGCACCACAGATATGACGCCGGACTACAGTCCGATCATGGGACTCAGTCCAGTAGAGAATTACTATCTGGATGCTGGCTGGGGTACCTGGGGCTTTAAGGCTACACCCATATGCGGCGTCACCATGGCCGAGCTGGTGGCGACTAAAAAGGTACCAGAGATTATCAAGCCATTTGAGCTCGAGCGCTTCTATAAGTACGAACAAATTAACGAAGCCGGCGCCACCGCCGCCAGCCACTAAGAGGGATTACCATGAAGCTTCTCACCTGCCCTCTCAATGGCCAGCGCAATATTTCTGAATTTACCTACGGTGGCGAGTACCACCCTATGCCAGACCCAGAGACTGCCAGTCCAAGACAGTGGGCCGAGTATGTGTTTTTTCACGATAATGAGGCCGGCGTGGTGATCGAGTGGTGGTGTCACACTGCTAGCTCGTTTTGGTTTCTGGCAGAGCGCAACACCATTACTGACAGGGTTATTCGCACCTTTGAAGCCAGTGAAATATTTCAAAATCGCATCGACTTTGCCGAGCCAACTAACGGGGAGAAAAAATAATGCAGCGCTTACCCAGCCCCTATGGCCTATTGATTGATCGTGAACGGCAGATTAAGTTTAGCTTTGAAAATAAATCCTATCAGGGCTTTGCCGGGGATAGTATTGCCAGTGCTCTGGCCGCTAATAATCAATGGCTGCTAAGCCGATCATTTAAGTACCACCGCCCACGCGGCGCACTGACCATGGCGGGCCAGGACGCCAATACTATGGTACAGCTACCCTCCAACCCCAATGCCCTGGCTGATAAAGAGCCTCTATCTCCAGGCTTAGAGGTTATGGGGCAGAACTACAGCGGCAGTTTGAAGACTGATCGCGGTGCACTGCTGGGGTTATTTTCTCGCTTTTTACCGGTTGGCTTTTATTACAAAGCTTTTTTTAAGCCCAGAGGCATGTGGGAGAAATGGGCGCCGCTGATACGCAAAAAAGCTGGTCTGGGCGTGATTAATCAGCAACTGGAGCCAGACTATTACGATAAACAGTATAAATTTTATGATGTGGTAGTGGTTGGTGCAGGACCCTCTGGTATGCAGGCCGCTCTCACTGCCGCTGTGGATGGCTGTGAGGTGCTACTGGTTGATGAAAACCCGATTCTGGGCGGCTCCTTAAACTATTCTCGACTGGATGCTAAGGGCAGTATGGCCAGAGAGGTCCGTGATCTGCTGGTGCACGATATTGAGGCTAATAGCAATATCACCTGCATGACCAATGCCACTGTCAACGCCTGGTTTGCAGATAACTGGTTGCCTATTATCTGCCAAAAGCGTCTTTACAAGGTGCGCGCCAGACAGACCATTCTATGTACCGGCGCACTTGAGCAGCAGGCGGTATTTCACAACAATGACTTGCCTGGCGTAATGATGTCCAGCGCAGCTCAGCGCTTGATTCACCTCTATGCTATTCGCCCAGGAAAGACCGCTGTGGTTGTTACTGGCAACGATGATGGCTATGCCAATGCTCTGGATTTAGCCGATGCTGGTGTCGAGGTTGCGGCTATTGTTGATCTGCGTGACAAGCCCAGATCCAGCCCTCTGGTTAGGGCCGCCAAAAAACGCGGCATTACCATCAAGGCTGGCTACGCAGTTTACGCTGCCCAAAAGCGCGGCAATCATTTGGCTGGGGTGGAAATTCGCAAAATACTCAGTCAGGGAATATGTGACTCTCAGGCTGAGAAGATTCGCTGTGACACAGTCTGTATGGCGATTGGCTACACGCCCACCTATCAGCTCGCCTGTCAGGCCGGGGGGCAGCTTAGCTACAGCGACAAATCGGCCATGTTTACCCTGAATAATTTACCAGATGGCTTGCAGATAGCAGGTTCAGTAGACAGTTATTGGGAGCTGAGCAACTGCCTGGAGGAAGGTGCCAGAGCTGCTATTATTGCCACCAATGCTCTGGGCTTTACCCAGACTGATATCCCCGAGCCAACAGCTAGAGAAAAACATAGCCCCAACCATAGCTGGCCTATTTTTGCCCATCCCAACGGCAAAGAATTTGTCGACTATGATGAAGATCTGACCATTGCAGATATTGTTAATGCCACCCGCGATGGCTACGAGCATATCCAGCTGGTTAAACGCTACTCAACCTGCGGCATGGGGCCCTCTCAGGGTCGTCATTCTGCACTGGCCGCGGCCAGACTAGTCGCAGCTGCAACTAACCGAACGGTAGCAGAAACCGGTGTTACCACGTCACGGCCACCTTTTGCGCCCGAGCATTTGGGCCACAGTGCCGGACGCAGTTTTTACCCAGCCCGCCGCAGCAATATGCACTACAGGCATATAGAAGCCGGCGCTCAGATGCTGCAGGCCGGCGCCTGGTATCGCCCGGCCTTTTATGGCCAGGCCACAGATCGTGATCGCTGCATTGATAATGAAGTGAATAATGTGCGCAACAATGTGGGTCTGGTCGATGTATCCACCCTCGGCGGTCTTGAAGTCCGCGGCCCGGATGCAGCTGAGTTTCTCAATCGCTTCTATACCTTTGGCTTTGTTAAACAACCAGTGGGCCGAGCCCGCTACGCTCTGCTCACCAATGAAGCCGGGGTAATAATTGATGATGGCGTGGCTTGCCGTTTTAGTGAACAGCACTACTATGTGACTGCAACTACCGGCGGTGTAGATCGCGTCTATCAAACTATGCTTAAGTGGAATGCCCAATGGCGTCTGGATGTTGATATAGCCAATGTCACCGCGGCCTACTGCGGAGTCAATATTGCAGGGCCCAGGGCCCGTCAGGTACTGGCTAGGGTTTGTACAGACATCGATCTAGGGGCAGAGGCTTTTCCCTATATGGGTGTGCGCCAGGGCACAGTAGCCGGTATTCCGGCACGGGTAATCCGCGTTGGTTTTGTCGGTGAGCTGGGTTACGAAGTTCATGTGCCGCAGCAATATGGTGAAGCGCTCTGGGATGCTCTGATGGAGGCTGGTGGCGAGGAAAATATCCAGCCCTTTGGTATTGAGGCTCAGCGGCTTCTGCGTCTGGAGAAAGGCCATATTATTATTGGTCAGGACACTGATGCTATGTCTCACCCCATGGAGGTTCAGATGGGCTGGGCTGTGTCCCACAAAAAACCATTCTTTGTGGGTGGCCGCACCATTGCTGAGTTAGAGATGAAATCGCCTACACGAAGACTGGTGGGTTTTGTGGTCAATGCTAAAAATGCACCTATTCCACTGGAGAGCCATCTGGTGCTAGATGGGGCACAGATGACTGGGCGGGTGACCTCCTGTAATCATTCACCCACTCTGGGCAAACCCATAGGCCTGGCCTATGTGCAGCCCCATTGTGCCGAACCCGGTAGCCAGATTAAGATCAAATCCTCTGGCGGTGTTATGGTCACCGCCGATATTGTGACTCTACCTTTCTATGATCCTAAAACACTGCGTCAGGAGCTGTAATCATGATTGAGCTAACACCAGATAAAGCCCTGAGACGCAGCCCGCTGTATCGCCGCCATCTGCAGTTGAATGCTCAGTTTGAACAGCTGGGTGAAGCACTGGTGGTAAGTGCCTATGGTGATACTGGCATGGAGCCCAGACTGGCCATCAGTCTTGGATTAGCCGATCTGTCCTGTCTGCCGCGCACCGGTTTTAAAGGTCCTGGAGCCCCAGACTGGGCTGCCACTCAGGGAGTTGAAATTCCCTCAGCACCCAATACAGCACTGGCCCAGGCCGATGGCTCAATGGTCGCAAAACTGTCCCATCAAGAGCTGTTAATTGTCTCTGGTATGCAGGGCGACTCCGGTCTGGTCGATAGCCTCAACCAGCAAATTCCAGGGACGGGCGTCTACTCTTTGCCCCGGGCCGATAGTCATAGCTGGCTCGCGGTCACTGGCCTACTGGCGGCAGAGATGTTTTCCAAAATATGCGCTATTGATCTGCGCACCCACAAGTTTGCCCAGGGTCAGGTGGCTCAAACCTCCATCGCCAAAATTAATGGCATTATTGTGCGTCAGGATCTGGGCACCACCCCCTGCTTCCATATTTTCAGTGATATTGCCTCTACAGAATTTCTCTGGGACTGCCTGTTGGACGCCATGGAGGAACATCAGGGCGTCGCCATAGGTGTCGCAGCCATCAGAAGTCTTGACGCGACTGAATAACGTTTTTATTGATTCATAGCTTATACTCTGGGCTATGAAAAAGAACAAAAATATCGAGATCTCCGCACTGCGCATCTTCGCTGCCGTGAGTGAGGCCGAGACCCTAACCCAGGCCGCAGAGCGTCTGGGTATTACCCAGTCTGCCGTGTCACAGACCATTAAACAGCTGGAGATTCAAACCGAAACTCAGCTGGTGGACACCAGATCTCGCCCGGTTAAGCTCACCCCCAGCGGTCAGGTATTAAAAGATTACGCCCTGCAAATTATCGACGATACCAGGCGCATGCTGGTCGATGTGCGCATGACTGCCAAAGGCGGCACAATGCCGTTAAATCTGGGTATGGTCGATTCGTTTTGCGATGTGGCAGGCCTGCAGCTTATGCGCCAGCTCAACCCCTATGTCTCCAAACTGACGCTGCGCACAGGCCTAGGCTCATCTCTGTCTGAAGATCTGCTAAATCGCAATCTGGATATTTTAATTACCAGTGATCCTATAGACGAACATCCAGAGCTGCAGCGCTACCCTATACTGCGTGATCCCTTTGTGATGATTGTGCCAGATATGTACAGTCAAGAGGGCGCGGCAACGCCGGCCTGGCTGGCAGAGCATGCGCCCTTTATTCGTTACACTAGAGAGTCCCGACTGGGCAAACTAACGGACCTTATTAGCCGCCGCCTGGGCATTCAGCCTCAGACTGCCTGCGAGCTGGACAGCACCCAAACTCTGATGCGTTTTGTGCAGTCTGGCCAGGGCTGGGCCATCACCACTGGCCTCTGTCTAGTGCGCTATCCAGAGCTATTGGAAGGCTGTAGAGTATTGCAGTTGGCCAGTGGCGCCAATGCTCGTCATCTGACCATGCTCTGTCGCCACACTGAGCTGGGCGCGCTACCTGAGCAGATTGCCGCCAACTGCCGGGCAATATACAGTGATGAGATTGTGCCCGAGCTTATCCAGATTGCACCCTGGCTTGAACATCAAGCCTATGCTATCACCGAAATGCCAGCCATCTAGAGAGCCCATGGCAACAACAGGTGCACTGCATCCTAGGTGATAAAGATATCTCCATCGGTCGACTCGGTATCCACCCAGCTGACGGTCTCTGTACCCACTGCACCGAAAAGCCCATCTAGCTCTGGCATGGGCTGACCCGCAGAGTCTCCAGGCAGATGGCTTTTTCCCCAGGCCAAACCGGCTATACCGCGCTCGAGCATTGAATCAATCTGCTTGTCCGTATAGTTCACCGCCGCAAGAATCTCTCGAGTTGAGTGGCCGTGGGCCTCGGTTGGGCTGGCCGCATAGATAGGGGCACAGGTCGGTCGGATAGCATAGTGATCAATCTGAGTTAGCTGATGTCCACTGGGGTGATCCGGATATATCGAGAAGGCAAAACTGCCGCGTTCAAGGCCCACGCTGCCATCGGCGACCCGGCTATACTGCTCGCGCAGGGTCTCAATCGAAATAGGCTGCGCTGCTGCTACATCAGCCGCCAACAGTCGCTCCATCCATTTCTGCGAAGAGGCCTGCTGGAAGGCCACGGTTAAAAATACCTGAATATCAGCAGTGGCGGTAATACCCTGCAATCCAGCAATATTTTCCAGTACAGGCAGATCAGCCAGCTCAGCATCGAGGAAAATCCAATCATCAGCAGTTTGATAAAAATGCGACAGCTCATGGTTGCCCATGGCCTGACGGCCAGAGGGCTCATTAAAGTCTTCAAGGCCTGCATAGTCGAAGCAGAATGGCAGCTGTGCCAGATTGGTCACCGCCGATAGCGAAGTTCGCGCGCGGCTAACAGCTCCGGTTCTGGCTCTGTGGAAAAGGGCTACGGCCATAGCCAGCCCGCCAGCAAACCCGCAGTTTACGTCCAGAGTACCCAGATGAGCATGTTCCTCAGGTGTCTCAGAGCCACCAAAGCGGCTCATAATACCGCTGTTGGCCTGAATAATATCATCGTAGCCAATATAGTTGGTTTTCCGCCCTGGCATGGGACCACCGAGACAATCGAGACGACAGAACAGCACCCCCGGGTTAATTGCCTGCAGTGCATCATGGTCTAACCCCAGAGGTTGCATCTGACGCTCAGGAGCGTTGATGACCACCATATCCACCGAGCACACTAGGCGGTTAAAGGCTTCGCGCCCCTCATCTGTATTGATATCAATCAGCCCACTGCGCTTGCCCATGTCCGCCTGAAAGGCGAATAATGTTCCGATCAGCGGATCGTACATTGGTACCACTGGCTCAATCTTAATAATTTCAGCGCCAAAACGGGCGAGAAAGGCCGTGGAATGGGGTCCCGCAATCACATTGGTTAAATCCAGCACCCGCAGTCCAGCCAGCCAGCCCTGGGAATGCTGCAATGGGGTCTGCTGCGCCGGGGCCTGCGGAACCCTAGCTGGTGTCGCCACTGAATCCAGCTTGGCCAGGGCCTGATCAAAAGATACAAAACTGCGCGCTGAGGGGGCTAGCATTTTGTGCGCAGATTCTTCTAACCAGGCCACAGGGCCAGGCTGTTTCATTAACCCGTACTCGGGATCATCGACTTCAACGATCAGTCCCGCATCGTTGCAATGACTGCTGTTGACCCACTCTCTGGTGGTTCTGTGGGGAGCACCGGGAATTTGACCCTCGCCAAAAATTACGCCCCATTCAGAGGAGGTCTTAGTACGCATCACTAATTTTATCTTTGCCGAAATAATATCCGCCCAGCGCTTGGGTAGCGGGTAGACGCCCAGAGAGCTCTCCCCCTCCCACTCGCTGACTGGCAGGTGCAGATCACTGACCTCTGGCATGCCCTCAGCCATCACCTCTTCGTAGAGACCAAGCACTTCCAGACAGCGCCTTGCATGGTTGCGGTGAGAAGGGCAAACAATGTAAAACATGCGGTCATCCGCACATTTATAAGAGCGGTAGAAGGGATCCAGATACTCCTGAAGTTGATCATAACTGAGATCGAAGTCAATATTGGCGGCGCGGCGGCGCTCGATTTCATGCTCGCGCATGGTCTTGTAGCGCTCAGGCAGGTCAGCTACCTGATAGGAATTGTAGGACAGGCCTTCCATCATCGCGGCAATTACTGGCACCTCAATATGGTCACCCAAACCTGTGTTCTCCCGCGCCAAAAGCGCTAAAACCACAGAGCTGGAGGCCATAGTTATACTGTAGGACGAGGCCAGAGGTAGCGGCGAGAAACAGGGGTTGAGCCCCATCAGTACGCGGTTAAAGCCCATATCCGTAAAGGCTCCAGCAGTGGCTGCTACCACAGCTTCGGTAGCTTTCCACTGGCTGCGCAACTGATCATTGCTGGCAAAGCCGGGCACAGACAATGTGACTAGCTCGGGGCTGGTCTCTCGCAACCGGGCAAAGTCGATACCCAACCGCTGCATAACCCCCGGACGGAAAGACTCAATCACCACATCAGCATGGGCAATTAGTGCCATAGCCTGATCGAGGCCCTCTGGAGTTTTAAGATCCACAGACAGACAGCTTTTGTTGCGGTTTAAAATAGCATTGGCCTGATGCTGCCACTGGGGGCCAGTGGGCGGATCAATATGCACCACAGTAGCGCCCAGATCTGCCAGCACCATAGCCACAGCTGGCCCAGCAATCTGCTGACCAAAGTCGACTACTCGCACCCCTTCGAGGGGTAATTGAACCTGTTGCTTCATCTCTTATACTCTTAATTATGGGCTGCAGGGCCTACTGATTACCTGAGACCCCAGCACTGTCTCTCTCGCCATTTACTAACAGGCTATTACCCCGCCTTCTGGCCGCGATCATAGAAATCATCAGCTATTCCCACCAGCAATAAAAAAAGCCCCTAAGGCAATGTTTTTTTTATTAATGCGGCTTTTTTGCCTGGGCTGCAGGCCCCGTCATTACTGGATTTATCGGAAGATACAATTTTATTAATGACAGATAGCTAGCGGGGTGCAAAATAGGGGGATAATGAAAGGCTCTATTGCGATTTTTGACCGAAAACAATATGATCTGTATCGTTTTAAGCGCTATAGCCAATTAAAATAATAACCGGAGAATAACTTTGATATCAGCAGAAAAATCTGGCTTTTTGTCAGGCACTCATCCTGTGATGGCCGTAGGTTCTGCAGTATTGGTCGCAGCGTTCGTTTTATTTACCCTTATAAGCCCAGTTGCAGCCGAAGCTCTTTACAGTTCGGCGCGAGATTTTATTGCCGCTGAGCTCAGCTGGTATTACATCAGCCTGATGAATCTATTTCTGCTGCTGGCCATAGGGCTGGTATGTAGCAAGTATGGCAAGATTCGCCTGGGTAAAGATTCTGACAGACCAGAATTTAGCTACTTTGCCTGGTTTTCTATGCTTTTTGGCGCTGGTATTGGTATAGGCATTCTGTTCTGGAGCATTGCTGAACCTATCTACTATCTTCAAGCCAATCCATTTATTACTGAAGCGGAGGCTATGGGCCCGGAAGCGGCCCAGGTGGCAATGCGCATCACTATCTTTCATTGGGGTTTGCACGGCTGGGCTCTCTATGCGGTGGTGGGCATATGTTTTGCCTATTTCTCCTATCGCAAAGGCTTGCCCCTGTCTATCCGCTCGGCCCTCTACCCTATCTTTGGCGAGCGTATCTATGGCCCCATAGGCCATCTAGCTGACTTGCTGGCGGTACTGGGCACTGTATTTGGTATAGCCACATCGCTGGGAATGGGAGCCCAGCAACTGAATGCCGGCATACATTATTTGCTGGGTATTGATATCAGCCTGACCACTCAGATTTTATTGATATTTATTATTACTCTGGTGGCCACCATCTCTGTATTAACTGGTGTAAACCGAGGTATTCGTATTCTCAGTGAACTCAATATGCGACTGACTCTGTTAATCCTGATTCTGTTTCTGGTGTTTGGGCCAACTCTGTATCTGCTCAGCTCAGTGGTCAACAACACGGTTGATTATCTGGTCAATGCCCCCGCACTGGGTGTCTGGCTGGCACCACAGCAACATGGCCAGTGGCAGAGCGACTGGACTATCTTTTACTGGGGCTGGTGGCTTGCCTGGTCGCCATTTACAGGTATTTTTATCGCCCGCATTTCCCGCGGCCGCACCATCAGAGAATTTTTGCTCGGTGTGCTAGGCGCACCTGCTGTGCTGACTATTCTGTGGATCACTCTGTTTGGTAATACAGCTATGCATATGGAGCTTTTTGGTGATGGTGGTGTGACCGCCGCAGTCAATGCCGACCGCACAATCGCCCTGTTTAAAACTATAGAACTGATGGATCTGGGCGGGCTACTAACCGGCCTTATGGCCAGCATTTGCACTGTTATGCTGATCACCTATTTTGTCACCTCGGCAGATTCCGCCACCCTGGTAATCTGCACATTGGTGGCCATGGGCAGCAGTAGCCCTGGAGCGCGACTGCGCATATTTTGGGGTGTGGCCGTAGGGGCTGTGGCCGCAGTGTTACTGTTCGCTGGTGGCTTGAATGCACTGCAAACTGCCTCTATAGCGGCAGCCCTGCCCTTCTCGTTTGTTCTTATTATGGCCACCTTTGGCCTGTGTAAATCTCTTTATGCCGAGGGCCAGAGCCCCCAGGCACAACCAATAGCGACTAAAGCTGGGGAGTGATTATGTCGACACAAATAATTCTGCCGCGGATATTGCAGGTGGGCGACGGTGCCAGCCAAGAGGCTGGTAATATTCTCAATAGCCTGGACTGCAAGCGTCCCTTAATTGTGACCGATGGAATGATGGTGCAGCTGGGTTACGTTGCCCGCCTGCAACAAAGTCTTGAGGCTGCATCTATCACAGCAGATATTTTTCAGGACACTGTACCGGAACCCACGGTCAGCTCGATTCAGGCCGGCGTGGACAAAGTGCGCGATGGCAACTACGACAGCATTATCGCCATCGGCGGCGGCAGCCCTATAGACAGTGCCAAGGCCATTGCTATTTTGGGCAAGTACGGCGGTGTGATGCGGGACTATAAATTTCCTCGGGTAGTCAATGAGCCGGGGTTGCCGATTATTGCCATTCCCACCACTGCTGGCACAGGTTCCGAGTGCACCAAGGTGACCATTATCACCGATGAAACCAATGATGAAAAAATGCTCTGTGTGGGTATTGGCTTTATGCCCACCGCGGCACTGGTCGACTATAGCCTGACATTAAGCCTGCCCCCAAGAACCACAGCGGACACGGGCATTGATGCCCTGACCCATGCTATGGAAGCCTATGTCAGCAAAAAGGCCAGTCTCTACAGCGATAGCCAAGCCATAGCCGCAATGAAATTACTGGCGCCCAATCTGCGCAAAGCTTTCCAGGATGGCAGTGACCAAAAAGCCCGGGAGGAGATGATGCTCGGTGCCACCCTAGCCGGAGTCGCGTTCTCCAATGCCTCTGTGGCATTGGTACATGGCATGTCTCGCCCTATTGGCGCTTTCTATCATGTGCCCCATGGCCTCTCCAATGCCATGCTATTGCCTATGGTGACAGAGTACAGTATTCCCGCCGCACCAGAGCGCTATGCAGACTGCGCCCGCGCCATGGGTGTGGCCAATGAGGGTGACAGTGACCAGACAGCCAACAGCAAATTAATGGCCGAACTCTATGCTATTAATAAGGAACTGCAGGTGCCCACACCGGAGCAGTTTGGTATTGATCGCGACCACTTTTTTAATAACCTTCAGGTGATGGCAGAGCAGGCACTGGCCTCGGGCTCACCTGGTAACAATCCAAGAGTACCCAGCGCTGATGAGATAATCGAAATCTATCGCAAGCTGTGGTGATGCCAATTAGGTAATGCAAAGTTTAGAGATGACAATTTTTTGAGGAAAAAATCATGACAGTAGTAGGACATTTAATTAACGGCCAGATGACCACCGCCACTGAGCGCACTCAGGATGTGTACAACCCATCCACTGGCGAAGTGAGCAAGCAGGTTGCCCTGGCCTCTCAGGCCACTGTAGAAGAGGCTATTGCCGCGGCCCAGGCCGCCTATCCTGAGTGGCGCAATACGCCAGCTATTAAGCGCGCCCGGGTGATGTTTAAATTTAAAGACTTGCTGGAGCAGCATGCCGATAAAATCTGCGCTCTGATTGGCGAAGAGCACGGCAAAATCAGCCATGATGCCGCCGGTGAACTGCAGCGAGGCATTGAGAATGTAGAGTATGCCTGCTGCGCACCAGAGCTACTAAAAGGGGAGCACAGCAAAAATGTCGCCCCCAATATAGACTCCTGGAGTGAGTTTCAGCCCCTAGGTGTGGTGGCCGGTATTACCCCGTTTAACTTCCCCGCCATGGTGCCTCTGTGGATGTATCCAATGGCCATTGTCTGTGGCAACTGCTTTATTCTTAAACCCTCTGAGCGCGACCCAAGCTCGACGCTTTTTATTGCTGAATTGCTCAAGGAAGCAGGCCTGCCCGATGGTGTAATGAATGTGGTCAATGGCGATAAAGAAGCCGTTGATACATTGCTCAATGATGAGCGCATTAAGGCCATAAGCTTTGTGGGCTCCACCCCCATTGCGGAATATATCTACAGCACCGCCAACGCTAACGGCAAGCGCTGCCAAGCTCTGGGTGGCGCTAAAAACCATGCGATCGTGATGCCCGATGCCGATATGGACAATGCAGTTGCCCAGTTACTGGGCGCGGCCTTTGGTTCATCCGGTGAGCGCTGCATGGCGCTATCAGTCGCCGTCGCCGTAGGTGATGCCGCTGCCGATGCTCTGGTCAGCAAAATGCAGGAAGCTATGAAAGGCTTAAAGATTGGCCCCTGTCATGATGCAGACAATGACTTTGGTCCGGTGATCACAGAGCAGCATCAGCAGAAAGTGTTTGGCTATATCGACAGTGCCGAACAACAGGGAGCTGATATTGTGGTAGATGGTCGCAACCCCAGCATCGATGGCTATGAAAATGGTTTTTATGTGGGCGGCACATTGATCGATCGCGTGACCCCAGAGATGGACAGTTACAATGCTGAAATCTTTGGCCCAGTGTTAAGCATTCTGCGGGTTAATACCTATGACGAAGCGTTGAACCTAGTGAACTCACATCAATATGGAAATGGCACA
>ENA-OREM01000600-OREM01000600.1-marine-metagenome-genome-assembly--contig:-NODE-600-length-23101-cov-5.634468_pt1 | contig 23101 bp, 21 predicted proteins | sample MGYA00248623_ERZ508561 | MGnify/ENA primary metagenome ERZ508561 (study PRJEB26227, sample SAMN06264494) | marine metagenome | isolation source: Columbia River Estuary | place: USA:Columbia River Estuary...
GGCGTTACATGGGCGGTAGGTTAAATTGAAGTGACATTTGGTTTGGATGCATCGCAAAAACCAAGACTAGGTAAAGTTCAGCGAGGGTTGTATTTTGCAGGCTCCGCACTTCATAAGGTATTCAGCTATTTCGTCATACATAGCTTTGGGGCGCGTCTCATCCTCCCCTGTTAGGTCTCCACGTGGGACAAATATGATCATGCCTTTGCGCGCTCTTGTTAAAAGAACTCGATAGCCGTTTGTTGCTATTTCTAACTCTTTGTCGCGTTGCCAGCTGGAACCAGACATTTTCCACGCTTGCCAGCCACTTTCAGCTCTTCGGAGATCGCCATCCCAACACACGATTGTGTAATCCAACTCTAGGCCCTGCACTTGGTATTGGTTCTGCACAGTCTCTAGCATGTTGGCAGATCGGACATCTCCGTCAGGCGCGAGCATCCAACCTGCGATGTCAGGCTTGTGGTCCACAAATAGGCCTTCAGCCGCTAGCCGACGCGCCTGACCCGATGCAATTATCCCCGCACGCTCCTGCCCCACCCTGCGTTCCCGCACCCAATGCCGGGCAAAGTAAAGATCACGGGTAATCCAAACAGAGTCCCCTCGCTCGTTCAGTCCGATGGCCAACTTCTCAGCTTGCTCTGAACGTTCTCTGAGAACTAAGTCAGTCCAGCACTCTATATCGCCGTTTCGATAGTAGCGAATGGAATGAGGTAGATGCCCGGTCTCTAAGCGATCCCGTAACGGGTGATTACTCCAGTCGCCACTCGAAGTGACCTCTGAAAGTGCAAGTGTCTCGTCACTAATCGCAAAACGCCAACCGCAGGTCTCAGAAGCTCTGAACCATGCTTTGATTCCCATTTCTCCTGCGTTGATTGCTTGGTTATGCCCGATGAGTGCGACTACCACAGCCCCCTGCGGATGCGTTCGCTGAACGGACTCAAGAATCATCTGCGCCTCGTCTTCAGCCAGCGGCTTCCTCAAGACAAGTCGTCCTTTGCGATAGGTGCGTTGCGCTTCATCAAAGATAAGTACACGACCATCTGCGCTATCCAGATGTTTCCCGCGTTCACCGAGAAAGGCGTGTGCCTTGACTAACTTGAATGTCGACATACCTATTACACGCGCTGCATCCTCGTTCGCGTAGCCGCTCGCTACAACTGCCTGCGTCGCTCGCTTAGTCCGACGTTTGTATGCGCCCTTGAGGGCGGCACTCAGCACTTCAACTAAGGGGCTATTCCCTGTGACGAACACAGCGTCACCACGCAACTGTTTATCGAAAGCGAGCTGCAACCCGACCAGAGTTTTCCCTGCACCCGGCGCACCTGACACAAAAACAATCCGATTCAGTCCATCGACTTGCGCTTGAACAGCGATCGCAGCAACCTCCTGCACACATTGATGAATCATTGCGACTGGTGCAGCATGGGCCGCAATTGCACTCACATCATGTTGCCCATAAAGAGAGATCGCAGCATCAAGGATGGACGATGAAGGTGCAAATCGAGCGGATAGCCATTTAACGCAATCGACGGCAGAGACAGCTCTGCGCTGGGAGAGAACAAAGCGGAGTGCCTCATGAAGTGTGGCACTGCTGCACTCGACAGGCCTAGCCATGACGCTCGCCCAAGGGTTGCGGTGAAAGCCACTTTGAAATTGTCGTTGTTCGAGGCTACGATCGACTGTGAGTGCCAACACAGGAGCGACAATGCAATTTTCCTCACGCACCAAGCGCCGTGTTTCCTCATGAAATTCAACGAGATTCAATGCGTAATTAGTGACCTGCTCACGATCAGCCGCCCCGAGTTTGCTACGTTTGAACTCGACAACAGCGATTACGCCATCACCGAGCAAAACACAATCCATTCTCAGACCACGCCTTCGAAAATCAAACTCGAGAAGTACGTGACGGAACGCGGCTAGATCTGCGGCAGCGAGTGTTGTCTTCAACAACGCTATTTTTCGGGCGTGATCTTCGAGTTCTCGCTGGAGAACCCCAACACTTGCGCGCCATTCCTCGTGTTGCTCTCGCTCTATGTGTAACCCCTCAGCGGCAGCCCCACTCGCCAATCGACCCACTACAGAATCAGCGGGATCGCGGAGAAAGGCGGCGCGATCATTTACGTACCAGGCAACACCAGCATTCATTTTTTTACCATTCGAAAGAGTCGTGCACCGGTAATTTCATGATCAACCCCGACTTAGCGACGTTTGATAATTCCCCAAAGGCAAACCAAATGTAGATGGCTTTGAGTTCAAGAGCTGAATCTTGGGTTAGGCCATACGAGGTTATGGCGACTGCACCATAGGCATATTTCCTATGATGTTATGGGGCTCAGACCCATGACCTGAAGTATCGCGAAAACTCGAACTCGATCGAAATTAAGTTACGGATATTCGGCACAATCATTGGAGAAGTCGTCCAGTGTGCTAACTGATTTGACAACTCAGTAAGTAAAGCCTTCACGCAACACGATGCATGCAAGCGGTGGCTTAGGCGTATGGGTTCGCACTAGGAGTAGCAAGCTAAGCAGCGCCGGTATGTAAAACTTACCTGCATGTCACGGCGTGGCTTGGCTGTCCAACCTCAGGTCGCACGATGCCCAATGCAAGCGCGAAGTCATTAAGATTCAATACGCAACGCTGCTTCCGTTGGCCAGTAAGACACCCACCAAAGAAAAAAGCCCCCAACTGTCTCCAGTTGAGGGCTTTTATTCAGTGTAAATGGTCGGCGTGGCGGGATTCGAACTCGCGACCCCTTGCACCCCATGCAAGTGCGCTACCAGGCTGCGCTACACGCCGACTAAGCCTCAAATTATAGCTTCGGAAACCGCTATTTCTCGGCAGCAGCTTGCTTTTTAGTGGGATTATTCAATCGACAGGATATCGCGGATGCGCAGCAGTTCGGCGCGTAGACCGTGTATGTCAGAGGCGCCTTGCATCGCCAGTGGGGCGCTGTTGAGGGCCATTGTTTTTTGAGCAACGATGGCCATGCTGGTGCGCCGGGCATCGGCGGTCATGGCGGTTTCAAGTGGCTCGTGGTCGTGTGTTTCGCTGCGCTCAGGGGCGGCAGAAAAGTCGCCATCTTGCAAGCGATTACGCGCGCCGCTGATGGTGAAGCCTTGTTCGTAGAGCAGGTCGCGGATGCGGCGAATCATCACCACTTCGTGGTGCTGGTAGTAGCGGCGGTTGCCACGTCGCTTCATGGGGCGCAGCTGCGTGAACTCCTGCTCCCAGTAACGCAGCACATGTGGCTTGACGTTGCACAACTCCCCCACCTCACCGATGGTGAAGTAGCGCTTGGCGGGTATCGGCGGAAGGGGTGAGGAATCGTTAGGTGACACAGCTGTTTTATCGACAGTAGGGCGCGAAATTTTAGCGCCAAGGTACTGACTTTACAGCATTTTTTTGTTCTGACTAGCAGAACTTTCGAAATTAAGAGGCTGCCCTAGAGGGAGACGACACCCGTCTGGACCTGCTCTTTCAATTTGGGGCTGGCATGAAAGGTCACCACCCGGCGGGCCTCGATGGGCACGGGTTCGCCCGTGCGGGGGTTGCGTCCAGGGCGCGATGACTTGCTGCGAATTTGGAAGTTACCGAACCCGGTAATCTTGACATCATCACCTGAGACCAAGTGCCCCGTGATGATGTCAAACAGCGCGTCGACCATGTCTTTGGCTTCGCGCTTGTTCAAACCGATGTTGTCGTAAAGCATGTCGGCCAATGCCGCTTTGGTGAGCGCGGGTGACTCTAGTGATTCGAGACCTAATTCCATTTTTTATTCCTCACGCGCGCAACTCGGCACCGAGTTGATCATGCAGGCTTTTTAAAACACTGGCAACCACTTGCTCGGTCTGCTCGTCAGTGAGCGTCGTCTCTTCACTGCCCATCACCAGGCGGATCGCCAAGCTCTTGCGCGTGGGCGCAGGGGCACCTTCGGCCGCTTTGGGGCGATAGATGTCAAACAAGGTGACTTGCTTGAGCAATCCGCCAGTGGCTGTCGCGGCGCTGGCATGGATGACTTGGTCGTGCGTGACGCCCTCGTCAACCCAAACCGCCAAGTCGCGCTCAACGCGCTGGCGCTTAGGCACCGGTGTGGCGTGCGGCAACTGGCGTGCCAGCAGCGCATCGAGTGACAGCTCAAACATGACCGGGGCTTTTGGCAGGTCGTATGACTGGCGCCACTGGGGATGCAACTCACCCACAAACCCGACGGACACACCGTCAACGAAAATCTCGGCACAACGACCAGGATGCATGGCGGGGTGCTGCGCGGGCTTGAATGTACCTGTGTACGGTGCCAGCAACGCCTCGACGTCGGCTTTGACATCGTAGAAGTCGACGTCGGTATCTTTAACCGACCACTGCGTGGGCTGGCGTGGACCAAAGGCCAAGCCAGCGATACGCATGGGCTGATCGAAGCCTGCGACGGTGGTGTCGGAGTCTGTGATGGCGGGGTTCTTCTTGAACACACGGCCCAGCTCAAACACGTTGACGCGCTGTGCGCGACGATCCAGGTTGAACTTGAGCACTTGCACCAAGTTACCCAGCAGGCTGGAGCGCATCACGTCCATGTGGCTGGCAATGGGGTTGAGCAACCGAACGGGGTTGGGGTTGCCAGCCAGCTCGTTTTCCCAACGGGTTTCCACAAAGCTGTAGTTGATGGTTTCGAAGTAACCCAAACCGGCCAGCGTGTGGCGCAGTGCATAGGCGCCACGGCGTGACTCCGAGCGCACTTGGGGTGTGATGGGCGCGAGCGGCGGTGTGTGGGGCAAATTTTCGAAGCCGACCATCCGGACGACCTCTTCGACCAAGTCCTCTTCAATCCGGACATCAAAGCGCTGCGGTGGCGCCACCACCGACAACACATCGGCGGACTCGATCGTCACGGCCATCCCCAAACGCTGCAATGACTGAACGCACTGGTCTTGCGTCACGGGCATACCGATGATCTTGGAGGCGCGTGAAACGCGCAGGCGAACGGCTGGGTTAACGGGCACATTGACGTTCACATCATCAATCGGCCCGGGTTCACCGCCACAGATTTGAAGCACCAATTCGGTGATGCGCTCGATGTGCGTCACCACGGTACTGGGGTCGACGCCGCGCTCGAAACGGTGCCCTGCATCGGTCGAGAAGTTGAAGCGGCGTGAGCGACCAGCGATGGACTCGGGCCACCAAAAAGCGGCCTCAATGTAGACGTTTTGCGTGTCATCGGTGACAGCCGTGGCGTCACCGCCCATGATGCCAGCGAGGGACTCGACGGCCACCTCATCGGCGATCACGCCGACGTTTTCATCGAGGGTGACGGTGTTGCCATTCAACAGCTTGAGCGACTCCCCTGCTTTGCCCCAACGCACGGTGAGGCCACCATGGATTTTGTCGAGATCAAAAATATGCGAGGGACGACCCAGCTCAAACATGACGTAGTTTGAGATATCGACCAACGGTGCAACCGCACGCTGACCGCAACGCGCCAAGCGGGCGACCATCCAGTCAGGTGTGACGGCTTTGGGATTGATACCGCGCACGATGCGACCGGCAAAGCGGCCACACAAATCAGGGGCGGCAATGGTGACAGGCAGTCGCTGCGCGTGTTGTGCCTGTACCGGGTTGATGGTGGGCCGCTGGAGCGGCGCGCCGGTGATGGCGCTCAACTCCTGCGCCACGCCATAAACGCTCAGGCAATGCGCCAAGTTGGGCGTGAGCTTGAGCGTGAACAGCTGGTCATCGAGGTTGAGGTAGGCGCGGATGTCTTGACCCACGGGCGCATCAGCGGCGAGTTCGTAGAGGCCATCGGGGGCATCAACGTCGATACCCAATTCGGTGTGCGAGCACAGCATGCCGTGGCTTGCAACGCCCCGCAGCTTACCGACCTTGATTTGAAACGGCTTGCCATCGGCACCGGGCGGCAACAACGCCCCCACGGTGGCACAAGGCACACGGATACCGGGGCGCGCATTAGGGGCACCGCACACGATGGTGAGCGGTTCAGGCTGGCCAATTGACACTTGGCACACGCGCAGGCGGTCGGCATCGGGGTGTTGCTCGGTGCTGAGGATTTCACCAACCACCACGCCAGAAAATGCGGGGGCTACCGGCGTCAACTCTTCAACTTCAAGGCCAGCCATGGTGAGGGCGTCAGCCAACTGCTGGGTATTGAGCGGCGGGTTACAGAACTCGCGCAACCAGGATTCAGGGAACTGCATGCTGTGATCTCAAATGCAAAAATTAATGGGGCAGGCTTGGGGCGTGATGGGCTTATTGGAACTGGCTCAAGAAGCGCAGGTCGCCATCAAAGAACAGACGCAAGTCGTTCACGCCGTAACGCAGCATGGTGAGGCGGTCTGGGCCCATACCGAACGCGAAGCCGATGTACTGCTCGGGGTCGAGTCCCATGTTGCTGACAACGTTGGGGTGGACCTGGCCACAACCCGCTACCTCAAGCCAACGACCGGCCAACGGCCCACTGGCGAACTGGATGTCCACCTCGGCGCTGGGCTCCGTGAACGGAAAGAAACTGGGGCGGAAGCGCAAGACCAAGTCATCTGACTCAAAGTATGTACGGCAAAACTCGGTGAAGATGACACGCAAGTCTTTGAAGCTGACGTTACGGCCAATCCACAACCCCTCGCACTGATGGAACATCGGTGAGTGTGTGGCGTCGCTGTCTACGCGGTAGGTGCGACCCGGCGCGATGACGCGGATCTCAGGCATGTCCTGCCCAGCATCGATCAGGGCACGGTATTTTTTGACGTGCTGGACCGCATGACGAATCTGCATCGGGCTGGTGTGGGTGCGCAGCAAGTTAGGCGCTTCGGCGGAGCCACCTTCGACGTAGAAGGTGTCGTGCATGGAGCGCGCGGGATGGTCAGCTGGCGTGTTGAGTGCCGTGAAATTGAACCAGTCGGATTCAATCTCTGGACCATCAGCGACATCAAAACCCATCGAGTTAAAAATGGCTTCGATCCGCTCAATCGTGCGGCTAACGGGGTGCAAGGCACCCGCGCCGTTTCGGCGTCCTGGGAGCGTGACATCCAACGCCTCCGCCTTTAACTGCACCTCTAATTCGGCCCGTGCCATGGCCGCGCGGCGGTTCTGCAACGCGGCCTCAATGGCTTGTTTTGTTTGGTTGATGAGTGCGCCCTGCGCTTTTTTCTCATCGATGCTGAGTGTTGCCAGCCCCTTCATCAGCTCGGTCACACGACCGCTTTTACCGAGGAACTGCGCTTTCGCATTCTCTAATTCGGTCACTGTTGTGGCTTGCTCAAACTGACTCGTTGCAGTTTGAACCAAGGCGTCCAATTCGTTCATTGGTTTCTCGACTTTGTCTGAGTAGAGCAGATACGCTCGGGAGGTTGTGTGCGAAATGAAAAAGGGCTAGTGCTGTCGGCTGGTAAGCCAAGCGCTAGCCCTCATCCTTTGCACCAAATCCATTTGCATGGACTTGAATGGTTATCAAGCAGCCAGTTTGGCTTTCACTTGATCAACAATAACGGCAAAACCCGCTTTGTCGTGCACAGCCATATCGGCCAACACTTTGCGGTCGATCTCAATAGCCGCCTTCTTCAAACCGTTTGCAAACTGGCTATAGGTCATACCCAGTTCACGCACACCGGCGTTGATACGGGCAATCCACAGCTGACGGAACACGCGCTTTTTATTGCGACGGTCACGGTATGCATACTGACCCGCCTTCATCACCGCCTGTTTGGCGATACGGAAGACATTACCGCGGCGACCGCGGAAACCTTTTGCAAGGGCTAATACTTTTTTGTGGCGGGCGCGAGCCGTAACACCACGTTTTACGCGAGGCATAGTTTTCTCCTAGTTCGTCGCTAAATCAAAGACCCGCATAGGGCAGAACCGCTGCGATGTTGCCCATATCGGCCTTCGCAACATTGGTCGCGCCACGCAAGTGACGTTTAGCTTTGGTGGTCTTCTTGGTCAGAATGTGACGTTTGAAGGCTTGACCGCGTTTAACGGTACCACCTGGACGAACGCGGAAACGCTTTTTAGCCGCGCTCTTGGTCTTCATCTTGGGCATTTAAATGCTCCTCTTACATTGTGCTCGTGAGGCGCTGTGAACCTTCCACAGACTTGTTGGCCCCGAGACACTTTTTTTCAGGCCTTTCAGCCTGTATGTTTGCCACGCTGACCCTTTGCAGAGCCAACACGGCAAATTTGAAACACCGCTGCGTTTAAGCCTCAGCGGTGTTGCTGGTGGCGTCGCTTGCAGGCTTTTCAGCCGCTGGCTTACCACCGCCTGGTTTTTTACGACCGGGCGCAATCATCATGACCATCTGACGGCCTTCGAGCTTTGGAAACTGCTCGACGACAATCACCTCTGCCAATTCGTCACGCAGACGATTCAACAGGTCCAATCCCAGCTGCTGGTGCGTGATTTCACGACCGCGAAAACGCAGCGTGATCTTGCACTTGTCACCATCATCAAGGAAGCGGCGGATGTTGCGCACCTTGATGTTGTAGTCACCATCATCTGTTCCGGGACGGAACTTAACCTCTTTAACCTCGATAACCTTTTGCTTCGATTTCGCTTCGGCAGCTTTCTTTTGTTCTTGGTATTTGAACTTGCCGTAATCCATTAAGCGGCACACCGGAGGTGCCGCATTTGGGGAGATCTCCACCAAGTCCACATCCATCTCACCGGCCATTGTCAGCGCTTCAGAGAGCGACATGATGCCAAGGGGTTCGTTGGTTGGGCCGCTGACGCGGACCTCTGGGGCCATGATTTCACGGTTCAAGCGATGCTTTCGCTCTTCACGTTGGCGACGATCACGAAATTCGGTAGCGATGGTTAGATCCTTTTTGGCGGCATTCACCGCGTTTATTCACACACATGGGCCAGTTGTCAGACCAAGCACCCACTGTTGTGGCTCAAAACGTTAAGACTTATCGTTAACGGCTTTCGATACCAAATCAGCGAAGGCTTGGATGGACATCACACCCAAATCTTGGTTGCCGCGTGCACGCACTGCGACGGAGCCAGACGCCATTTCCTTGTCGCCAACAACGGCAATAAAAGGAACCTTTTGCATGGCCCAACTGCGTATTTTAGCCGTAATTTTCTCATTTCGGCCATCGACCTCAACCCTAAGCCCTTGATTACGGAGCGATTTCGCAATTTCGCGACTGTATTCCGCCTGCGCGTCGGTGATATTCAGGACCGCAACCTGCGATGGCGCCAGCCAGGTGGGTAAGGCGCCGGCATGCTCTTCGATCAAAATGCCGATGAAACGCTCCAAGCTCCCCACGATGGCACGGTGCAGCATCACGGGGCGGTGACGGGCGCCGTCTTCACCGACGTACTCCGCGTCGAGGCGCTCTGTCATGAAGAAGTCAACCTGCATGGTGCCGCACTGCCATTGGCGGCCGATGGCGTCTTTCAGGGTGTATTCGATCTTGGGGCCGTAGAACGCGCCGTCGCCGGGTGAGACCTCAAATTCGCAGCCTGAGCGGCGCAGGCTCTCCATGAGCGCGTGCTCGGCTTTGTCCCAACTTTCGTCAGAGCCAATGCGCTGTTCGGGGCGCGTGGCGACCTTGTAGATGATGTTGTTGAAGCCGAAGTCTTTGTAGACTTTTTGCAACAACGTGGTGTAGGTCTCGCACTCGTTGAGGATGTCGTCTTCGGTACAGAAGATGTGGCCGTCGTCTTGCGTGAAAGCGCGCACCCGCATGATGCCGTGTAAGCCGCCAGTGGGCTCATTGCGATGGCATTGCCCAAACTCACCGTAGCGCAGGGGCAAATCACGGTAGCTTTTGATGCCCTGCTTGAAGATCTGGATGTGCCCCGGGCAGTTCATGGGCTTGAGGGCGTATTCGCGCTTTTCACTCTCGGTGGTGAACATGTTGTCGCGGTACTTGTCCCAATGGCCCGTCTTTTCCCACAGGCCTTTGTCCAAAATCTGGGGGCCCTTCACCTCGAGGTAACCGTTGTCACGGTAGACCGCGCGCATGTACTGCTCGACGCCTTGCCATAACGTCCAGCCTTTCGGGTGCCAAAAGACCGTACCGGGCGAGTGCTCATCGATGTGGAACAAATCGAGCTCGCGGCCCAACTTGCGGTGGTCACGCTTTTCGGCCTCCTCAAGCATGGTGAGGTACTGCTGTAAGTCGTCTTTGGTGGCCCAAGCGGTGCCGTAAATGCGCTGCAGCATTTCGTTGCGGTGGTCACCGCGCCAGTAAGCACCCGCGACCTTCATCAGCTTGAAGTGTTTCAGTTTGCCCGTGCTGGGGACGTGCGGGCCGCGGCAAAGGTCTTCAAAGCCACCCTCGCTGTACAGGCTAACGTCTTGATCGGCGGGGATGCTGCCAATGATCTCGGCCTTGTACGCCTCACCCATCTGCTTGAAGTGGGCAACCGCTTCGTCGCGCGGCAGGACCCGACGAACCACGGGCTCATCCTTGGCGGCCAAGGCTGTCATGCGCTTCTCGATTTCCACCAAATCTTCGGGGGTGAACGGGCGCTTGTAGGCGAAGTCGTAATAAAAGCCGTTTTCGATCACAGGGCCAATGGTGACTTGCGCATCCGGGAACAACTCCTTGACGGCATACGCCAACAAATGCGCCGTCGAGTGGCGGATCAACTCGAGGCCTTCGGCATCCTTGGCGGTCACGATGGCCAGCGCTGCATCGTTCTCGATGCGATGGCTGGCATCAACCAAAACCCCATTGACCTTGCCACCCAAGGTCGCTTTCGCCAAACCTGCGCCGATCGAGGCCGCGACCTCTGCCACCGTTACGGCTTGGTCAAATTGACGGACGGCGCCGTCTGGGAGCGTGATATTGAGAGTCATGGGTTTTGAAAGCGTTCGCGTCGAGGCCAAAACCCGCTATTTTAGCCGCTACCGCACCCAGTGCCTCGGAACTACTTGGCCAGTTGACGCGCCAAAAAGTCCAAGCGGTCTTGACCCCAATACAGCGCGCCGGCGCAAAGATAGGATGGGGCGCCAAAGACACCTGCCGCCAGCGCCTCCTCGGTGTTGGCCTGGTAGCGACCCAAAGTGGCCTCGCTCTGGGCATCCGACAGGAGCGTCTCCGGCAACTGATGATCATGAAGCTTGCGCTTGAGCAGCTCGTCGTCGTTGATGTTCTCGTCTTGGACCCACACGGCACGCAGCAGATCACCGGCGAAGGCCATGGCCGTGGCGTCGCCATGCGCCATTTGCACAGCCACGATGAGGGTACACGCGCGGTCGGCTGGCACCGGGAAAAATCGCGGCTGGATGTTCAGCGGCATCGCCAAGGCTTCACTGAAACGCTGCAACTCGACCAAACGGTAGGCTTGTCGCTGAGGGGCACGCTGCCCGAGCGGCAGACCGCCAGAGGCGGGAAAAATTTGCCCCCCCAGATCGATGGGCTTGATGCGAATCTCTGCGCCATTTTGGGCTGCGAGTGCCGCCAATCGGTCATGCCCGAAGTATGTCCAAGGGCTGTTGGGGACCATAAAGTAGTCAATTACGGGGGCCATGGGTGTGTGCGTCTCGTTGAATTAATTGAGCCGGAGACGATAGCAGTGCGCATCGAGAAAATCAAATCCAGTGAAACGCGTAGGTGACTTCATCTATGAATGTCTCGCCGGCTCGGATCACCGAAGATGGAAAGTGCGCATGGTTCGGTGCATCGGGATAGCCCTGTGGCTCTAGGCAAATGCCTGCGCGCGGGCCATACACCTGACCTGCTTTGCCCGCGTGCTTGGGCAAGCTGCCGTCCAAAGCACCACCGGTGTAAACCTGCAAACTGGGCGCGGGCGAGTAAACCGACATGGCCAGCCCCGATGTGGCGCCGATTAATGTGGCTTGCAGGCGCGGGCTTGCCGCACGCTCGGGCCATACCCACGGCGCATCGAAGCCCACACCACCGCGACCATCGGGCCACCCCGGGTGCCTCGCAAGCACTTCGGTGGTTTGCAAGTCAAAGCGGGTACCCGCCACTGGCACCACTGCCCCAGTGGGCAGCCGTTCACCGTCCAGTGCCAATACCGCCGGCGCGCAGACGCGGAGCCGATGACCATCAATCACGCCGCTGCCTGCACCGTCCAAGTTAAAAAATGCATGGCTGGTGAAGCTGCCAACGGTATCCACATCGAGGGCAGACGCCTCGAAACGAATCCGAATGGTCTGCGGCGCCTCAATGCTGTATGTCACCCGGAAATCCAGGTCGCCCGGAAAACCATCAACAGCGGATAAAAACCGGTGCGCCAGCGTCACGCTATGGGGCTTTTGATCAATCACGTCAAAGACCTGATGACGGGTACCCCCCAAGCCACCGTGCAGGCAATGGGCCCCTTCGTTCGCTGGCAAATGCCACTGCCGACCATTGAGGCTGAATTGCGCATGCCTGATTCGGTTGGCATAGCGCCCGATGACGCACCCCATGGAGAGCACGCCATCGCGCACGCCGTCGAGGCTGTCAGCGCCCAACACCGCATCAATGGCTAGACCGCTGGCGTTCGGGATCAAGGCCTGCAACCAGCGCGCGCCCAGCGTACAGATGCTGATGGATACCCCTGCGCCACCTTCGAGGGTGATGAGTGAGACGGGTTTGCCCCCCACCGAGCCCACAAATCGGCTCGGCTCAAGGGGCTTGGGTGGTTGGGCCATTCAGGAATTCAGGTGATTGGGGCTGGGTTGAACAAGACCCGTTGGTTGTGCAAACCCCAGTGTTCAGCCCACGACTGTCGATGACCACTGGCGACATCGACCATGAGCGTGAAGAGCTCCAAGGCCAACGCGTCAAGGCTGCACTCACCATCGGCAATGCGGCCTGCATTGACATCCATGAGGTCGTGCCAACGATTCGCCAACTCGGTACGCGTGGCAATTTTGAGGACTGGGCATTCCGCCAAGCCATACGGCGTCCCGCGACCGGTCGTGAACAGATGCAGGTTCATGCCAGCCGCCAATTGCAAGGTGCCGCAGATGAAGTCGCTGGCGGGTGTCGCCGCGAAGACCAATCCGTTTTGTGTGGGCTTGAGCTTTTCGCCAGGGCTGAGCACGTGGTCGATGGCTCGGTGACCGCTCTTCACAATCGAGCCCATCGCTTTTTCGGTGATATTCGACAAACCACCCGCTTTATTGCCCGGCGTGGTGTTGGCGCTGCGGTCAACTTGCCCACGTTGCAGGTAGGCGTCGTACCAAGCCAATTCGCGGACGATGGCATCGGCCACTTCGACAGTTGCGGCGCGCGCGGTGAGTTGGTCAACCGCATCCCGTACCTCGGTGTTTTCGCTAAACAGCACCGTCGCACCCGCACCGACCAACCAATCGGTGACACGCCCGACCAATGGATTCGCGGTCACACCGCTGAGCGCATCACTGCCACCACATTGCACGCCCACGACCAACGCACTGATGGGCACAGGCTCGCGGCGGCGGGTGTTTAATCGTTGGAGATGGTGGTCGGCTGCATCGACAATGGCTTGGATCATGGCTTGAAAGCCAACGTGCTGACTGTCTTGAAGCCGAATGACGTCAAGGCCCTGCCCTTCACAGGCTCCGTCCGACACTGCCGCGACTGGAATACTGTCAGCGGGCAACAGTCGGTCGGGCTGCAGTTTCTCGCAGCCCAAACTCACCACCATGAGCTCGCCACCAAAGTTGGGATTGAGGCTGATGTTGCGCACCGTTCGAATGGGAATGATGGCATCGGGCGCGTCAATTGCAACGCCGCAACCGTAGGCATGATCGAGCGCGACTGCACCGTCAACATTCGGGTATTTGGGTAACAGCTCTTGCGTGATGCGTGTCATGGCATTTGCCAGCACCCCCGCCACACACTGCACCGTGGTGGTGATGCCCAGCAGGTTGCGCGTGCCCACCGAACCATCGGCGTTGCGGTACCCCATGAAGGTGGCATTCGTCACCGCATCAGGAACAGCCATAGTCAGATGGCTGGACATCGGGTGGGTGGCTTTTGGCAGATCGGTTAGACCGCGAGCCTCGGGCATGGCCAACAGGCGGTCATGCACCCAACGCCCAGGTGCCAGGTCTTGGACGGCGTAACCAATCACGACGCCGTAGCGGCGAACCGGTTCGCCCTGCGCAATCGTGGCCAGGGTCACTTTGTGTGCCTGTGGGACGGCATCGATCAGCGTGATACCGTTGCCCAGCACGCACCCCGCCGGCAGCCCCCCCGCGTTGCCGACAATCGCGACATTGTCGTCAGGACTCATTTGCAGCAGGACCGGCACAAGGGCCATGATCAGAGCGCGCCTTGCACGTTCACAAACAGGCTGTAAAGCGAGTGTGAACTCGCCATAAACAAACGGTTGCGGTGGCGCCCCCCGAAGCAGACATTGGCGCATCGCTCTGGCAGGTGGATATGGCCGATGGGGCATCCATCAAGACCAAAAACACGCACACCATCCAGGTCGTCGAGGTCGGCATCTGACTGCCCCGAACTGCCAAAACCCGCCCATACATTACCGGCCATGTCGACCGCAATGCCGTCGAGCGCGCCGTAGCCAGCGGGGTCAATGTGCAGGCGCTTGTTGCTGAGACGACCGTTTGGCCCAACGTCATAGGCCCACAGCAAACGATGGGGCTCCGCGCGGCTTTCGACCACATAGAGAATTTTTTCATCGGGCGAGAACGCCAAACCATTCGGTCCTGCCAAGTCATCGATGACGGGGGCGACGGCGCCCGTAACGGGGTCAATGCGGTACACCGCATGTGGTAGCTCGGGTGTGGCGAACTCCCCTTCCCACCAACCCGAGATGCCAAATGTGGGGTCGGTGAACCAAATGCTGCCGTCTGATTGGCAAATGATGTCGTTGGGTGAATTGAAGCGCTTGCCGTCAAATTGATCGGCCAACACCGTGATGCGGCCGTCGTATTCGGTCCGCGTGATGCGTCGCGTCAGGTGCTCGCAACTGATGAGCCGCCCTTGCCGATCACGCGCATGACCGTTCGCGTTGTTGGACGGTTCGCGGAACACGCTCAGCGCCCCCGAGGTTTCGTCCCACCGCATGATGCGGTTGTTCGGAATGTCTGAGACCAAGAGGTAACGCCCATCGCCAAACCAAACGGGACCCTCTGCCCAACGCAGGCCTGTTGCCAACTGCTCCACGCTGGCGCTGAACAAGCGCAACGCTTTGAACCGCTCATCCAACACGCGGACGGCGGGGTCTGGGTAACGGGAATTGGGGGTGAAAGCGACCTGTACGGCACTGCCCATCGCAACGGTCATGAGGATTCCTCCGGTTGAGAACACCGATGATGCCCTGAAATTCAGAAAGCGGGGTATTATCAGTTGTCGTACAACTATCCTACACCAAGCGAGCGGTGTATCACGCGGTCCATGTTGCCCACTTCACCATCAAAAACGCGCTCGACGGTACTGGCGGATCACATCCGCCAGCGCATCAACAATCACACCTACGTGCCGGGTAGTCAATTACCCACCGAGGCGCGCATCATGACTGAATTCGGCGTCAGCCGCACCGTTGTACGCGAGGCTTTGTCCCACCTGCAGGCGCACGGCTTGGTGACGACGCGCCATGGTATTGGCTCATTCGTTACCGTCCCGATCGATATCTCACCCTTTAACTTTGCGGCCGATCAAGCCGACTCACTGCGAGACACCATCGCGCTGCTGGAGTTACGCATTGCACTTGAAACTGAAGCGGCTGTTTTGGCTGCCAAGCGGCGCACAGCGTCAAACTTGACCCGACTTGAGGCGGCCCATGCCGCATTTGGTCGCGCCATCATGGAGGGGACGGATGCTGTGAGCGCCGACTTTACGTTCCACAACGAAATCGCAAAGGCAACCCAAAACAACCACTTTGCTAACGTCATGCAACAGGTCGGCGAAAGCTCGATTCCCCGCGCGCGCACCGCGCACCGTGGCCCCATTGATGAGACAAAACGCGCCTACTTGCGCCGCGTTCACGATGAGCACGCCAGCTTGTTGAATGCCATCAAAAATCAAGATACCGAGGCAGCGCGTGCGGCGTCGCGCACCCACCTATCCAACAGCAGAGACCGATTAAAGGCCCGCCAGACGACGCTCTCGTAACGCATGACCACGCCTTAAACACACAGTTGTACGATGACTAAAAATACCCATCCCCAAGCCCCTCGCATCACCCAGATGCACGTGATCCCAGTCGCAGGGCGCGACCACATGCTGCTCAATCTCAGCGGTGCACATGGCCCATTTTTCACCCGGAACCTGGTGGTACTTGAAGACGAGACCGGTCGCCACGGCGTTGGGGAAGTGCCGGGGGGCGAAAAGATTCGTCAGACGCTTGAAGAGGCCCGGGGCTTGGTTGTTGGGAAACCGATGGGTCAGTACAACGAGATTCTCAACCAGGTTCGCGCCGCCTTTGCCGATCGCGATAGCGGTGGGCGTGGTAACCAAACATTTGATCTGCGAACCACCATCCACGCCGTCACCGCGCTCGAGAGTGCGCTGCTCGACCTATTGGGACAATTTTTAGAAGTGCCCTTGGCGGCATTACTGGGAGAGGGGCAACAACGCGAGCGCGTACAGGTGTTGGGGTATTTGTTTTATGTCGGCGACCGCCATCAGACGGATCTGCCCTACCCCGTCGATCTGGCCCCCACCGATGAATGGATGCAACGGCGCAGCGAACCCGCCATGACACCCGATGCCGTGGTGAAACTGGCTGAAGCCGCACAGGCGCGCTACGGTTTTCAGGATTTCAAACTGAAAGGTGGCGTGTTCAGTGGCGAGGCAGAAGTCGATGCCGTTCGTGCGCTGCACGAGCGCTTCCCCTCGGCGCGAATCACGCTTGACCCCAATGGCGGCTGGTTACTGAAAGATGCGGTTCGATTGCTGCGCGACTTACACGGCACCCTGGCCTATGCCGAGGACCCTTGCGGAGCCGAGGGCAACTACTCGGGTCGCGAGGTCATGGCTGAATTCAAGCGGGCCACGGGCTTACCAACGGCGACCAATATGGTGGCCACCGATTGGCGCGAGATGGCGCACAGCATCCAATTGCAGGCGGTCGATATCCCACTGGCTGACCCGCATTTTTGGACGCTACAGGGCTCGGTTCGGGTGGCGCAGTTGTGCAAAATGTTTGACCTCACCTGGGGGTCACACTCCAACAACCACTTTGATATTTCGCTGGCCATGTTCACGCACTGTGCCGCAGCGGCACCGGGTAGAGTCACAGCCATTGACACCCATTGGATTTGGCAAGATGGGCAGCACCTGACCACCAACCCACTCCCCATCAAGGACGGCTACATCGATGTGCCCAAGCGCCCTGGCCTTGGCGTCGATCTTGATTGGGATGCCATAAAAGCGGCAAACGCCCTGTATCTGCAACACGGCCTGGGCGCGCGCAACGATGCCATGGCCATGCAATACATCATCCCCGGTTGGACCTTCAACCCCAAATCACCCGCAATGGTTCGCTAACAGCGGGCCCCCTTTGGAGAGCGCCATGGACTTACCCGTTAATCACTTTAAACGTGCGCTGCTGAACCAGCAGGCACAAATCGGCTTGTGGTCGCACTTGAGCAGCCACATCAGCACCGAAATTTTGGCTCACAGCGGCTTTGATTGGTTGGTGCTCGATATGGAACACTCGCCCAATGAGTTGCCCGATATCCTCAGTCAATTGCAGGCCATGACTGGCAGCGCCACCCAAGCGGTGGTGCGCCCACCGTGGAACGACATGGTCACCTTCAAGCGCCTGCTGGATGTGGGTGTCCAAACGCTTTTAGTGCCTTACATACAAACCGCTGAGGAGGCGCGTGATGCCGTTGCCTACACACGCTATCCGCCACATGGCGTGCGCGGCTATGCGGGAGCACCGAGGGCCAGTGGTTACGGTCGTATCCCCGACTACGCCAAACGTTGCGCCGATGAGTTGTGCGTACTGCTCCAAGTTGAAACCGTACAAGGTCTCGAAAATTTAGAAGCCATTGCGAACACCCCGGGTGTCGATGGCGTGTTCATCGGACCCGGCGACTTATCCGCCGCTTTGGGACATCTGGGTAACCCCAAACACCCGGATGTCTTGGCGGTGATTGACCGTGCGATCGCGACCATCCGTGCGTGCGGCAAAGCCCCTGGCATCCTGACGGGTGATGAGACGCTGGCCAAGCATTACCTGGCTCAGGGCTGCTTGTTTGTTGCGGTTGGCGCGGACCAAAACCTGTTGCGTGACAGCGCCCAGGCTTTGTCCAAACGCATGAAAGCCTGAGCACCATACAAAAGGAAACCCCATGTTGAAAAAGCCTGTAACGCCCCTTCAATTCAACCGCATCCTGCTGACGGGCGCTGCGGGTAACTTGGGGCAAGTCTTGCGCCCGCGCTTAAAAGCTTACTGCAAGGTGCTGCGCGTCAGTGACCAAGCCGACATCGGCGCGCCGGCTGATGGCGAGGAAGTGATGCGGGTGTCACTGGAGGATGCCGACGATGTGATGGCCCTGCTGCAAGGCGTCGATGCCGTGGTGCACATGGGCGGTGTTTCGACTGAGCAACCCTGGGCGCCCATACTGGCGGGCAACATCATGGGCATGGTTAATTTATACGAGGCGGCTCGAAAGGCTGGCACCAAACGCATCATCTTCGCCAGCTCCAATCATGCGACGGGGTTTTATAAGCAATCAGAAACCATCACACCCACCGCCCCGCCAAAGCCGGATGGTTTCTACGGCTTGTCAAAAGCCTTCGGCGAGAACGTGGCGCAGATGTATTGGGACCGCTGGGGTATCGAGACGGTGAGCGTGCGCATTGGCTCGTCATTCCCCGAACCCAAAGACCGTCGCATGCTGGCCACTTGGCTCAGCTATGACGACTTGGAACGGTTGATCATGGCGGGGCTGACCTCACCCATCGTCGGTCACTCGGTCATTTACGGCATGTCAGACAACCAACACACATGGTGGGACAACGCCCCCGCCAAGCACATTGGTTACCGCCCGCAAGACAGCTCGGATGTCTTCCGCGAGGCCGTCGAGGCCCGCCAACCGACCATTGACATCACCGATCCCGCTGCGATTTACCAGGGCGGCGCCTTCGTCAAAATGGCGCCCCACGATTGAGTTCAGGCCTCAAACGCGATCTGTACTTTCAACGACTTTGATTTGTCGGCCGCCATGTCAAACGCAGCGACGGCTGCACTCAGCGGTTGCGTGCCCGTGATAACGGGGCGGCCATCGACCAGCCGATCGTTCAGGAAGCGAACCGCAGTCGCGAATTCTGAGTGGAAGCGGAAGGTTCCCCGCACGTCCACCTCTTTGGCCACGATTTGACTGAGCGGTAAAGTCACTTCAGCCCCCACGCCAACCACCACGACCACGCCCCGCGCGCGCACGACGTCGAGCGCATTCATGAATGCCGGCGCGCTACCAGAGGCCTCAAAGACCACATCAAATTGGCCTTTGTCTGCTTTGTAGGCGGCGAGCGCATCCGGTGTTTTCATCAGGTTGATGGTGTGATCGGCGCCCATCGACTTGGCGCAGGTCAGGGGCAGATCAGCCACATCAGCGGCCACAATGGTCTGCGCGCCTGCACGGCGTAACGCACCAATCAACAAACTACCGATGGGCCCACAGCCGGTGACCAAGACGTTTGCCCCCATCACAGAGCCAGCGCGCTGGATCGCATGCAAGCCAACCGATAAGGGCTCAGCGAGCGCAGCCTCCGACAGGCTGAGGTGATCGGCGATGGGATGCACCTGATGCGGATAGACCACGATGTACTCGCAGAATGCCCCTTGGATGTGCGGGAACGGCATGGCGCTGCCGTAAAAGCGCATGTTCAAACACTGGTTGTGGACGCCCATTTGACAGAAGCGGCAATGGCCGCAGGGCCTCGATGGGCTGATCGCAACGCGTTGCCCAACGGTGTGACCGCTGACGTCTGGTGCAACGGATTCAATCACCCCTGAGACCTCATGTCCCAACGCCATAGGCTCTTTGATACGCACGGTGCCAAAGCCACCGTGTTGGTAGTAATGCAGGTCGGAGCCACAGATACCGCCGAAAGCGATTTTCACGCGAATCATGCCAGCGGTGAGTTCGGGTGTTGGGGTTTCCTGAACGGATAACTGGCGTTCGCCAGCACAAATAATGGCTTGCATGGTGGATCCTAAAGTGTGGCAGTCACGCCGCCGTCAACGTACAAAATATGACCATTCATAAAGCTGGAGGCCTCGCTGGCCAGTAACACAGCGGCGGGGCCCAACTCGTCAACATCGCCCCAACGCCGACTGGGCGTGCGTTTGACCAACCAATCGGTGAACGCGGGGTCAGCCACCAGTTTCTCATTGAGCTCTGTTTTGAAATAGCCGGGGCCGATGCCATTGACCTGCAAGCCTAACGGACCCCAGTCAATCGCCATGCCTTTCGTGAGCATCTTGAGCGCGCCTTTGGTGGCCATATAGGGCGCGATGCCCGGCCGACCCAACTCGCTTTGCACCGAGCAAATGTTGATGATCTTTCCCTGCCCACGCGCGATCATGCCCTGTGCAACCGCTTGGCCCACGTAAAACGCGCTGTCGAGGTTGGTTTGCATGATGCGACGCCAATCAGCAGGGTCGTAGTCCTGCAGCGGCCCGCGGAGCTGCATGCCCGCGTTATTGATCAAGATATCCAACGGTTGCCGAGACTCGATCGCCGCCACAGCCGCTTTAACCGCGGCCGCATCCGTGACATCAAACACCTCGGTGCTCACCGCGTGTCCCTCAGCCGTTAACGCCGCTGCCGCTTGCTGTAATTTATTTGCGTCGCGGCCATTCAAGACCACGTGCGCACCCGCCTCACACAGTGCGCGCGCCAAGCCGAAACCAATACCCGCCGATGAGCCCGTGATGAGGGCACAGCGGCCATTGAGACGGAAGCGATCCAAAACAGGCATGGCAATGTGTCCTATGTGAAGAGGGATTGATGAGGCGGGTCGATTGGATTCAGGGCGACCAGCGCTGTTGCAACTGCGCGACCATTTGTTCAACCGATAGCATGAGCGAGATGGGCAAAACATCGGGCTCGTCAGAGCCAGGGGTCTCAAGGGTTTGAAACTGCGTCTCTAGCAACGAGCTGGGCATGTAATGGCCCTCGCGTTGGTTCATGCGCGCGGTAATGGCATCAAACGCACCGTGTAAAAACAAAAATTGAACACCCGGCACGATCGCCCGCAATTGATCGCGATAAGCGCGCTTGAGCGCTGAACATGCCACAACGCGCCCGGACACACCCGCCAGCGGACTGGCAAGGGCTGAGCCCACCGCACGCAACCAGGGGTGTCGGTCGGCGTCTGTCAGTGGCACACCGTCTCGCATCTTGGCGATGTTGCTCAAAGGATGCAGGTCATCAGCATCCAGCACATCCCAAGCAAAGGCGGCACCGAGGGCATTGGCCAAAGTCGTCTTACCGCAGCCTGAAACCCCCATCACCACGATCCGAGGTTCGGTGGTAACGGTGTGGTCTGACAGGGCATGTGCGCGCTCAATTTGCAACATGGAAGGGCTTTGTAGTCACCCCAAACCGGTTGAAACACACACCGTTTGGGGCTTTGGCTATTGGTATGATGATTGTAGCCGTGCCCCTCTGATTAGGCAATTTATTTTCAGATCACTTCAGCAGGCCTCGGGCCGCCAAATTACGCATCAAGGACCGAACACCAAATACCCATGGCGGCGCTGTCTCCGAGTGTGTCACCGTGTTACACAACTCACCCAACCAGCGGCTTCGAATTCGCACGACATCACCCACGTGATGGGTAAAACCGGCGCCCACGGCATCTCGATCTTTGGTGGGCGCAAACAAGGTGCCCGTGAAGAGCATGAAACCGTCGGGATACTGATGTGCCTTGACGGTTTGCGCGATGAGATCAAGCGGATCACGGCTGATGCGAGCCATCTGGTTGACGCCTTGAAGGTTGTAGCCATCGGTGCCGTCGACCTCTAATTCGAGCGCCATCTGACGCACGTCGTCAAGCGAGAACGTGTCGTCAAACAGCCTGATAAATGGCCCGATTGCACACGATGCATTGTTGTCTTTGGCCTTGCCCAACAGCAACGCACTGCGGCCTTCGATGTCGCGCAAGTTAACGTCGTTACCCAAGCTCACACCCACGCATTCGCTGCGGGCGTTAACCGCCAACACCACCTCAGGTTCGGGGTTGTTCCACGACGAATCACTGCGAATGCCCACCATCGCGCCCGGTCCCACAGCCCCCAACACGGGCGCCTTGGTGAACACCTCCGCGTCGGGTCCAATGCCGACCTCAAGGTACGCTGACCACCACCCCTGTGCTTGCAAAACAGCTTTGAGCGCCATGGCTGCCTCGGATCCTGGCTTCAGGCCTTCCAAGTTATCGCCAAGGACCCCGGCGATTTCCGCGCGCACCCGCGCGGCACCGGCCGCATCGCCTTTGGCGCGCTCCTCGATCACACGCTCAAGCATGCTGTCGGCAAAAGTGACGCCGCACGCCTTGATGACCTGCACATCGACGGGCGCCAAAAAACGCATGACCGGCGCTTCAACCGGCTGGTGACTATTGGCAAGCAACTCGGCAACGGAGGCCAGCCGCGTCCCGCTGGCGGCGCGCAAAGCCTCGGCGGGATTGACTTGATCCAATAAGTCAGCGACCGTTGGAAACGCCGCCGTGATGTCAATCACGCCGGACTCACGCACGGTGACGACCATGGGGCCAGCGTTGGGGCCAGACGGGTTCCACACACGGCCCACCAGCGCACCGGCGAGGCCATCATCAGGTAAAAAATTTTCGATCGTTTGCATATTAAGCCTGTGTCGTTTGAGAGGGCCATTCGGTGAGACCCACTGCCGCAGCAACGCGGTCCAGCTCGCTCATGGTGAAAGGGTCGACTTTAATCCCCGTGCTGCTGCGCAACGCGTGGGTGTGTCGTTCAGGGTCGCCTGCGGTAAGCAGCTGGTCGGTATCGTGCGCGGTGGGCGAGGCCTTCAGCCAGCTCATGAATTGATCGGCATCGCGGTCGAAGTCAACTGAGCCACCCAGCTTTTTGGGGTCAATCAAAATGGTGAGCATGCCGTTATAGACCGCACGTTTGGCCACACGCTCGGCATTCCAGGTGCCGCCCCCCGTGAGGGCGCCGCCCAACAACTCTGCCGCAACA